>Ga0075163_10005417_pt1 | contig 17037 bp, 5 predicted proteins | sample JI1023141ADNA_FD_71478 | JGI IMG/M metagenome (GOLD analysis project Ga0075163, IMG submission 71478) | Wastewater effluent complex algal communities from Wisconsin, to seasonally profile nutrient transformation and Carbon sequestration -... | ecosystem: Engineered > WWTP > Effluent > Algae...
GCAGACAGCTGTCGGTAGGAAACGCGATGGCCTTCAGCGACACCGAGGTTTCGCCAGTAGGGACTCTCGGCTCATCGTTGAACGACGGCTTCATCGCTCTCCCTGAACGCGTGCTTGAGGTACAGAAGCCCGAGCATCAGTCGGATCTGCAAGCGCGGGCGACCCGCTGCGCTGTCTCAGTTCCGACGAGTTGGGTCGTAGGGCCGAACAGGTTGTCCGTGCCCTAAATTGGACGCCCTTGGCGGTCCATACGGACAAAGCAGGAGGCGAGGCTGACTCGATCTCGTCCCACGGCATCCGCGTGGCCAGCACCGCAAGCGGGTGACGAAGATCGATCATCGCGCTGCGTCCAGCCGGGCGCGGAAAAAAACCGGGGTTGTCATCGGGAACAGAGGCTCAAAATCTTCCAGAAACTGAAAGCCATTGCACCGGAAACCGGAAGATCAAGCAAAGGCTCGACCGTGCGCAGGCCGCGCGGGGAAGGCTCCAGGGGACTCTTCAGGACCGACTAAAAACTTGATGTACCGATATTATCTTTAGTGGCCTCAAAAATCGTCGTGGCCAAAAATAATTTCGCGCAACGCCGGCTGATATTGTTGAGTCAGGATTTTATTGACGATAACAGCCATGCAGTTGCACGCCTATCTACAGGATTCATCTTTAATCAAGCATAACAGACCGCGGCTAGCAGATTCCATCTCTCCGCTTTGCGCTGGGTGCCGCTGAACGTGGAGTTCGGCTTTAAGGATCTCGGAATCGAGGGCCTGGACTGCTCGTTGGCGGAAGGTCTGCTGGCTAGCCTTGGCGCCCCGCGAAACGCATCTGGCTTTATCCCTGTGTTGAGAGGGATCGGCGTCAGTCTCGGAAAGCTCTCTGATTCAATAGAGATTGATGGATTAGTCTCGTTGCGGGACCGAGTAGATAGGGTCCGAATACTACTGGCCGGATCGGACGCTCTTGGCTCTAGCCTCAGGGCCATGCCAGATATTGATACGGTGAGTCCTCCCTACAGACTCGTGCTCAAGATCATGGGGCACGGCGCAACGCAACGCCGTGATGAGAACAATGCCGATATGTTGAGCGTTCTGGGCGCTATTCTATTTTGGCATCTTATGGCATCGAAGCCCTTGCCCAAAGTCCGGGCAGAACAACTATTAGCAGTGTTGGCGGGGCCAAGCTATAGGAGTTCATATCGCCACCATTGGTGTGAGCTCGGTAATGCGCTAAGTCTAGATACTGATCGTATCGTATCTGTCGCTGCAAGTATTGCATACGAGCCTGCTCAAGATCTTGGACGCTGGATCGCGAGTATTGTACGGGACGTTAAATCCTGCAAGATTCCGCCGCAAACGGAAAGCCCACGACTGGCAGCGGAGGTGTCGTCTCCGGAATACGTCAATCCGACGGCCCCATGTTCCACGAATCAACAAAGTCTGCTCTGCGACACCGAAGGTGCCGTCGATGGCAGTCTCGTCAGGTGGTCATATCGGAGGGCTATCAATGCATCCCTCGGCGGAACTGCGGGGCTCTGTGATTGGGCAATGTTGACTCCAATGGAGTTGCAACGCACAGCAAGGCGAATAGCCGATGTCGTCAAATCTGGGACAGAGTCCAGCCAACGATTAGCCCTCGTCGCTATGGTATCTCTTGCAACTGGACTGCCGGCAAAAATGGCGCTACGCCTGCCGTTTTCCGATAACGGCGACATGTGGATCGATGTTGATTCGGGTGAGTGTGTTTGGGATGTTCGGGCTATTGTGACTCGAGAACGATTGTCGGATTCAATTATTTCTGGAGGCTGGAGTCCATGCACTCAGGTGCGATGCGCTCTGCCAAAGCTGGCGGTAGATTCACTTTCTGTAATGTTGCAAGGCGATGCCCCAACGCTGAGCGAGCGTCTCTTTGGTAATAGACCCATCGAATCGGTGGTATCTCAGTATGGCGATATGCTGAGAAGCGGATCTGAGGATGATGCGCGTCGGCCTTACACCGCTAGGTGGGCTTACTCGCTGGGGGCTGCAATTATTGAGGTCACAGGGGATTCTGTGGCTGCAGCATACTGTTCCTTGGACTTTCGGCTTCTTGCGAGTTCTGAACCATATTATCTATGTTTTCGGCATGATCGTCTCTACGATGCGCTCAAGGCTACTTACACCTGGCTTGGTTTTGATGAATTAAGCGGGGTGCGACGTGATGGGTATGTAGGGTCGCCGCTGGTTCCTCGCCCAGAAGTTTACCGACGTGCGGCACAGGGTTTGGCGGAGACTGTCAGGGCAATTGATCCGCACACTTGGAGACGCCAACCAATCGACAAAGCTATCCATGACTTCAATCGGCGGACACTGGCGATCGCAGCACTTTATATACTGCTAGTTGGTGAGCGAGGTACTGCTATTGAGCGGCGCACCGTAAGCGCAATGTTTGGGCACGCTGAGATAGCGATTGTCTCAGACAAGCAGACTGATGGATTCAATGCTAGACCAATGCCGCTAACCAAGGTTGTTCAGAGCCTATTAAAGGCACTCCGGTCTGATGTCGCGTATCTCGCTAAACTCCTCTCTCGAGAAGGAATTGGAAGAAGTCGTCGGCTGCATGAAATCGGAGATCTAAAAAGACAGAGTTCGCCGATATTTTTTGTAGTCGGCTTAAAAAATAACAAAGCCATTCTGAGCCCAATAAAGTCGGGAGATATTGAAAAAATGTTGAACGCTCATGGGGTTGCTCAAAATGGTGGGCGCCATTACTTGATCTCAGCTTTAGCTGATAAGCGATACCCGATGTATCTCCGCAGAGCCCTTTCGGGTCACGGTGCTCGAGCTGGGGCTGCCTATCATTCGGCGAGTGGTGTTTCGCCCGTCTCCGTTCTTACGGAGCTGCGTCAAGCGCTTGAGGCCGAATTGGATTACTGTCGCATTGGTGACTTTTGGAGTGAGGTGGACTCAGCATCTCAAGTTAAATTATCAAGCACAATTCTTCGTGCTGCGTCGCTACGGTATCGGGTGTGCCCTGCAATTCAAGCTTATGTGAATAAGGATAGGCGGGGCTTGGGTAAAGGTTTGATATTCTTCGGCCTCTCCTCTGCTGCAGCTTACTCTCAAGCTTGTCAATTGAGACTGAGCTTTTTGTCTAGTCGTGATGGTCTTGGCGCTGCTCCTGCGCTAATTGTCTCGCTTGTACTTGTAGATGGAATTAACAACTCAGAGCAACTAAAGGTGGTTTGGACTGAACTCGTAAAACTGCGCTCGGTGAATGTAGGCGCATCACCGTGGTGTGAGATAGTAATGTCGAATGGTCGGAAGAGGGTCTTCGCTCCTCTCACGCCGACATTGCTTGCGCTGAATGCACTTTGCGCGGAGGGTGAAGGCAAGGTGTCCTTTGATGGGGCGCTCGTAGATGCGCTCAAATGGGTGCGCGCTTCCCGCGAAAACTTAATTTGGCCTGCCAGCAACGAGCGTGCACTGGAGGTGTTATTTGATTTGGGGCGTCATTTGGCTCATTTTGAATTGCCTCCTTGGTTGGCTGTCGCCGAAACTCCAGCGTTGCCGTCGGCAAGTGTAGCCTTGTCTGCTCTTGTACGTCTCGATACTGGCTGTCCGCTTGGAGGCAAGGTAAGCACGCTTGGTGCAGAACGCGGCCGTCGCACCAAGAGCGTGCGCTGGACTCTCGACAAAATTGTAAGTCTCCTTAATAAAATCGCGAGCCCGCTTCGCCGCTACGGCGAAGATCGCGCACGTAAAGTCAAGCTCAAGCGACGCTTAAAATTAATAGAAGAAGCAACTGCTGTGAAGCTCCCAATGGTAGATGCTGTAATTGAGTATCTTTTTGAAGAGACTAGTGAACGGCCCTCGCACGGTGTGCCAATTGTCGTTGGTACGATGGCTACGTATATGCAGTCATTGGCCAATGCGTTAGATAAGCGAGCTGTCGATCATCCGTTAGAGTTGACGGAGCACGAATGGGATGAACTGCACCATGAGCTAAAGCATGAGGCGGAGAAGCGTGGCTTTGAGTTTGATCCATCGCCATTGCGCCGCTTTGCTCGGTACTGGAAGTTACAGAGTGCCAGTGTCCCTGGCTCCATATTTTCAAAGGAAGAAAGAGACGTCGCACTCCGTGCAGAGTACAGCACTGCAAGCCGAATAGTTTGGGATCACGAGTGGACATTAGTGACTTCGATGGTGCTGGGCGATCTTATAGTAGGGTCTGCTCAGTACGATATAGCCGAGTGCTATATGCTGCTTATCAGAGAAGGGCAGCTTAGGGCGAGAGAAGCACATTATGTTCGTCTCGTTGATTTTGATCAGAATGAGCGAAAGGTTGTTGTCACATCATCAGGGTTTGGGCATCTCAAGGGAGGAGATAAGTCCAGAGGTTATATTAGTTTGAGTTCTGAGACGTCGTCGCGGCTTTCACGACTGAAGCGGCGCCTTGAAGTCGTTGAGCCATCGCGGCGATACTTCTTTTTTTCCAGCAAACCTACTGAATCTGAGTTTGTTGATTTAATTGGAGCTGTGTCGCGGGCCATGCGTCAAGTGACTGGCGATGATATTAGACGGCACTCGTTGCGAGGATTCTCTGAGTGCGAATTGCTGCTGGATGGCGTCGACAAATTTGTCAAAGGCCATATGTTAGGTTGCGATGAAAAATTTAATATCAAGGCGCTGAAGAATAGTGGAGAAGATGCCTGGAGATCCGTAGTTGTCGTTGCTTCGGCTGCTCGACACCATCCTCTTACAGCAATCTCAACCTACCTTGTTATATGGCCATTGGTGTCTCGCCATTTTCGAGGGAGATTGCTGGACGGTTTTTGGCCAGGGAATTTGTTCACTAAGTGGGGGCGTATTTCTCCGGGCGCCATGCGTGTGTACAAACACCGTTTAGAGCGGGATGGATTTGGCGCATTGACTGCATGGAGGCGCATAGCTTGCAGCGTTGATGCAAATCGCCTTTCTTTGCGAACATTTGAACTCGCCGACCGAAGCGAAAGGGGATGCTTGAAAAGTGACAATAATACCATCCATGAAAATGGCGCATCAATCGAGGTCTTGGCAAAAATAATTTGGTATGGTGGATTGGTCAGAATGGGGGTGGGAGCAGAAGCAGCTCGCGATCTGAGCCAGTGCGACACTCCTTCGGGAGTCGTCAAGGTAGATCTTGATCCGGTACCTCAGCTTGGTGAGGGGAGGAGGCTAATGATCAGCGAAGGAGCTGCGCTGGCGTTAGCTGTTGCTGCAGTAGGTGATGCAAGCGTCCTACGGGTCGCGAAATCAGCGATTGAGGTTATACAGCTTGATGGGGCATCTTCCGCCGAGGATATCGTTAATGCGCTGCGGTGCTTGGTTAGAGTGATCCCCCAGGGCTGGATAGTTGCGCTGCTGCCTGAATGTGGTGGGCTGCCGATTGGGGCGGAGCCTCAGTTGCGAGGGTATGCTAAGAATATTCTCATTAAGTCCTCGAGCAGAGAAAAAGGCAAAAGATTCAAATTCATTGTTTCACCAACTAAAGGAGCTGGTAGCCCTAGAGTCCAAGGGGGTGCCACGGCTGCATTGGGCGCGTTGTTGCAGATGGCTATTAATTTGAGTGATGTCGATAGGGTGAGTTATGAGTGATGATTTGGGGGAGATGGATATACGCTGGGTTAGTGATCTGCCTGTAGGCTCCCTGAGGTCAGTAGTTTCAGGCATGCTCCCGCCTGGAGATTGGGTTCGCTTAAAGCGCTTTGTAGCGTTGCTCTTTGCGGGAGAGAGACAGCTCCTTTTGCTCGGAGGCCCTGTTGTTAAAGGCCGCCCTGAAGTATATATAAGCCGTGATTTGAGCCGTTTAGCCTTAGGGGATGTCGGAGGGGAACAAGGACAACTCGCACTTGAGGGTAATGCGGTTGCGGGCTCAGCTGATGGGACGCCTCACGCATCGAAAGAGGGAGATGCATCTCGTTCGATTGAGAGTTTCGGCTGCGGTCTCGATCAAAGTGGCGCGATTGGCGTGGCGAAGCAACTGTTGACTCATAATGATCTTGACGGAGTCGTTTCAGCTGAGTCATATCTTGATGCGGTAGCTCAAAGCCCGAATCAAGAGCTCACTGCGAATGCATTAAGCTTGGCTGGGCGTGGTGCTCCTGTGCATGGCGTGGGCGGCTCTTTTGAGCCAAAATCTTATGGCATTTTTCCTCGAGTTCTTGAGTCAGAAACATCCCATCGATTGAGGTTGTCGGATTATGGGAGTCTGGAGGACAATAAAGTCATTGTCTCATTCACTCGATTGCATCAAGCAGGGCAAAGCTCGGAAGATGGCGTTGGGAGGTTAATGCGGACTCGCAAGCGGGTGCCCGTGGTTTTTGTTGGGTCGCCGGATGAGACTACCTTTAGGATGGCCGTTGGGGCACGAATTGATCTTGATGTAATCGTGACTGTGACTCTTTCTACGTACAATATGGAGATAGAGGGTTTCACGCTGGTGCGATTAACGGACAAGAGTAAAACTCTGGGAGAGTTGGAAAAAATTATTGTGCAACAGAGTTTTTCGTTCGAAGGGAAAAAGTGAGTTCACGTTATATAAAGCCCGGGCCAAACGTTAACTCAGTCGGGCTGTGCTGGGCTATAAATTCAGTCTTTCGTGCACGATCCGATGCTCCGGGGGCGTCAATAAACAAGAGCGTTGTCGGCTTTTTCGATCTGGCGCGTAGTTTCCTCCTCTGAAGGAAATAATAAATTTGCGGCCATAGTTGAACTCTATCCAATGCCGTTGAGTCTGAAATTGGGTTCAGCATAGGCTTGCCGATTTGCCGAGCCCTCACTATCGCTGCTGTCCGCTCGCCAAGCGGTGGATTGCCGGTCAATGCTGGCACTTGGCTGACACCTTGCCCCCTGGCACAAACAATTGGGTCGGCGGCGGTTTTGGCCGATTACCTGCCTTTGGTCTGCAAGGCTGTTCATCGGCCTTTGCCGCCGTTGGCTGCTTGCTCAATTTCGGTCAGCAGTCTGGCAGTAAGCTGCCGTTGGGGCACACCTCACGGCGACCGGCAGCTTCCGACTCCGGCGAATACGTGCTCCCGACCCTTTGCGCCCGGTCAGCTTATTCCTTGGCGGCAAAGAGTCGCTCCCCGTCCTGAGCAGGCGTCAGGGCTCGTCGCTGAGCGCCGCTAGACGGAAGGAGTCGGCGTCTCCGCTCAGGATTCGCAGTCTGGGGTCGAGCGTATAGCCGCGCGTGGGATCGCTGACGCTCGGTGGGTTAGTCGACTCGTTGACCCAGGGCGCGTTGGCGATAGCGTCGAAGTGATCGTCCAAATCGTCATGGGCGGTGCCGGTCCTCACGATGAAAGCGTCAAGGCGGACGCGCAATTGCTGGATAAGAGCGGCTGCCCATGCGGCTCCGCTGGTCGGCGATGTCAGCGCAGCCGCCTCCTTGTATGCCTTGACGATGTCGGCGCTCGCCCGTTCCTTGCCGCCGCTGCCGATCACAACCGCGCCCGGGATCTTCACATGCCAGCGCATCAGCTGCGCCATGACGATCTCATTCGTGAACGCGGCCCCGATAGTGACCGAGACGGCCGGCTGACCGCTGGAAGCCGGTACTAGAATGATCGGTGTCGCGCTCAGCCGGTGCAGCCGCCGCACTGCCATACGCCATGTGGCGAGGCCAATGCGTTGATGGCGGCGGCCGATTTCGACCCAGCGATAGAAAGAGCGCCAGCTCGGAATCATCGCCTCAGGTCCCTCCGGTCCCATGGGGCGCGGCCTGCGGCGGTCGTCGAGAAAGCAGAGCTGGTTGATATAGGAGGCACCGGCAGTCACCCGGGCGACAGCCGAAGCATCGCGCCCGGGCGGCTGCGCCGCCGCCAAGCCCTGCGGCGCAAAGACATCAACGTCGGGCACCACGTTGCCTTCGCTCAAGTAGCGAAGGTAGGCCGCAATCCCGCCGAGCTCGGTCGGCTCCCTGGGCTTTTCGATTGCTCCAGCCATCGACCAATGGCAGGGTCCGTAGGAAATGCCTGCATCATCGTACGCGTTGATCTGATCGAGATAGCCGAAGCATTCGCACTCGGAGACGGCGCGAATAACCTTGAACGTCGATGCCAACGCACGTGCGTCATCAGCAGCGGCGGGCGACAGCGCGGCTAGCAGCTCGCCTTCATCGACCCCAAGCAAACGTCGCGGCGTCACTTCAGCATATGCGACGCGCCTGCCGCGCGTGGGCTTCAAGGTCCCCGGACCGCCGGTAGAGCGAGGGGGATAGGGCGAGTAATAGCCGATCAGCTCGAGCTCGGCTTCGGTCAGCGGGAGGCCCGGGGCGAGCCGCGTGAAATCGGCGGCGAACATGCGTAGCGTGGGATAGGTTGTTTCCTTGCGCGACCAAAGGTCGGCATGGACGGGCACCGCACCTGCCTGCGGGCGCTCGTTCGCATCGAGGTCGGCGGCGCGATAGGCAGTGATCAACAACGGGCAGCGCTGCCCCCTGGCGGCCCAGGCCTGGATCGCCCGCCGGGTATCCTGGTTGGCGCGTCCGCTGACCGGACCCGAATAGTTAGCTTGGTTGGCAGTGGCCTGGAGGTCGCCGAAATGGCGCAGCCTCAGCTGCTCCGGCGATATCTCTAGGGTCCGGGCGGTAGCAGCGATCGGGCGGGCGGCGTATATCTGAAACTCACGGATGACCTGCTCGAGCTGGTCGAGAAGCAACCTGTCGTCGAGTGGCCCAAATCCCATCCATTTGAGGTCACTCGCCAACCTGTCAACCCAGGGTTTGCTGCTGTCCTCATTTGCGAAGATCTTCGATATCAGCGGATCGACATGGTCCGCGTCGAGGACGTTCTCGCGAACATGTCTGGCGACATGCCGTAGAAAGGCGGTGGTCGGGATGATCTCGAGATTGGCATCGCCGACCGAGGCCGGCGCCTCGCGCGAGTCGCGCGTCCAACCCATCGCGACGCCGAGGGCAAAGCTTCGGTTGGCGTTTATCACGATCTCGGGCATCGGCGCCTGCTCGGCATCGTCTGCCGCGAGTGCCTCGCGGGCGCGCAGGATCGGTTCATATCTGCCAGCGAGGAAGCCGGCGAGCGCGTGCGCTTCCCAATCCAGATCTCCCGGCTTGATGTTGCCGACGACTTTGAAAAAGTCCCCGGCCAGCAAACCGCGATTGAAGTCGAGCAATGCACCACGGAGAAATCTGCTGCCGAGGCGGATCGGGCCGTAGAGCGCGGCTGTTGGGCTCTCGCCGAGCGGTTCGATCGTACCGATCCGCCGCATCTCGTCCATGTGCCCGCGCTGCTGGACGCGGATCAGCAGCGTGCCTTGTAGCTGCACGGTGTCGAGATAGGCGTCATTGATGCGGCCGTTATGGACATGGGTGCGAACCTCGTCGAGGCTCGGCACGGAAAATGGATTGTCGGCGATGAAGCGCATCGCGCCCGGGAAGATCGGCCTTACCGTCAACGCGCGGTTGAGCGGCGCGGGCCAGATTCCGGTGATGGCAAGCGCATCCTCGGGCCAACCCTGAATGACATTGCCCAGGGCGGTGGCGGGACTGGTGATATCGGCGCGATCCGCGGCGCTGACCGGCACGCGAAATCGCAAGGGTCCGATATTGGCGGTCATGGCGCCGCCCAGGTCAAGGCTGCGGGTTTGGAGATCGCTCGCCGGCCGCTGGCGATGCCGACCAGCTCGTAGGTCCAGCTGCCTTGCAGCGGAAGCGCTGCGGGTTCACGGAAATGCTCGGCATCCCCGGAAATGCGCCGCCGCTCATAGCCGCTGCGGCCGGGCGCCCGCCGCCGGAGCTCGATCTCGTCATAGGTATCACCGTTACGCCAGCTCAGGCTCACCCAGCCGGTGCTCGATACGATCGCCCGCAACCCTTCAGGCGCTCGCAGCGTTCCGTTGGCACGCGCGCGCATCAGATTGGACGGCCGTCCTTCGATTCTGCGTAGGCGGACCGCGCGCGGATCGTCGGGATCGAGGGCGTGGCGAACCGGCACGATGCGCACTTCCTGCCAGCGGCCCGGCGGACGGTCGGCCACCTGTGTCTCGAACCGGCCGGCGGCATCGCTTGCGAGCGCGCCGGGCAGCAGGTCTGCAATCGTGCTCCACCCCTCGTCGGGGTGCGTATCCGTGACGATATCGCGGGCCTGGAGCTCGAACCCGATCCCCTCAAGTGGGCCGGGCTGCGTCCATACGCAGGTGATGACACGGTCCTCGGCTGGATCGGGCACCGCCTTGATCAGGCTCGGGCGCGGAGCGATGCGGACGTCGGGCACGCGCACGAGTGCTACGATCTGCCACTCGCCCGCTACGCCCGCTGCCGAGACGCCGCGTACGCGATACAGGGTTCGGGTCGGCGCGCGACCCGGGAGCAAATCTTCAAAGGGCGGAAAAAACACACTGCTCGACACGCGCTCAAATCCCGCTTCGCCCATGGGACCCTTGCCGGCACTGATTAAAGATTCGTCCGAACTCCGGGGTGAGCATCCCAAAGCTGACTCGAACGCGCGCTCGATATCGTAGCGAACGGCTACATCCATCGCCTGCCAGGGGATCGTTGCACGCGCCTGTTCAGCAAACTGCGCCGAATCTTCGGCCCAGACTCTGGGTATCCATTCCGGGCCTGGTGCGGGTACGGCATAGCCAAACGCCGGCACCATAGCTTCCGCGCGGATGCCCTCGTTTCCGGGGCCGACCGGCCCGGATACATAGGCAGCGCTATCGGCCGTGCTCGCGCTGATCCTGAGCGTGCCCGCAGCAAAACCGGCCGGCGGATGAAGCGGAATGACGCGTTCGTGCAGCGGTAGGAACAGCGCCGGAGAGCCGTCGAGGAATACCGCGGCCTCGCCGGCCGGGAGTTGGTCAAGCGCCTCGAGCAGCGTAACTGCCCGCCGCTCGACGGGGTCGGGCGCGACGATCTCGAAATGCGCGCAGTCGACAGTCGGCACGACTGCATAGCTTTGCCCAAGCAAATGAAAATGGACTTTGCCCGTCGCCGGCTTGATCGGCGTACCGCCCGCGTCGAGAAGATCGAAGAGTGGCGGCGTGACCGAAACGACCTGCACAGCCCCGATTACGGCCACCGCACGCGCGAGCCGGTGGACATAGGCGTCTTCGACCGCGGGCCCGGCAAACCGCACGGCGGCACCACCGAGTGGGGGAGGGCGACCGGCCGACCGCCGGACGCGTAGCCGCAAGGACGCTCCCCAGCTCAGAATGGAGAACTCGCCATCGCACGTGAGCAATGTGCCGCCCACGAACTGGGCGAGCAGCGCATCGGCAAGCGGTCGGCCATCGGCGTCGGCAATTTCGACATCAACCTGGACCGCGTTCAGCGCGCCGGCGATCGGAAACACTTCGGCGACTGCGAGCGGAACATGCTCGACCGGGGTCCAAATCTGGCGGACCCGAAACTCAGCCGCGTCGGGCGCCGCATATTCGCTAGGGGCCTCCCAGTCTAGAGAGATCGCCAGGGTCGGACTACCCCCGGCAGGCAAGTCCAGGCGCTCGACGCCGATACTAACCCTGGGGGGCGGCGGCGGATAGCTATCGCGCAGCCGCACCATTCCGGGATCAGAGGGTGGACCGGCGATGCCGAACAGATCGATGCCGGCCACCCGATAGGCGAACCAGCCCTCGAGCGGCGGATCACCGTAAGGCAAGTCGATGTCGTCCTCGAAGAGCTTCCCTACCGTTCGCACCACCTGCTCACCATCGTGACAAATACTGAAAGCATGGCTGGCATCGACCGGCGGCTCAAGGTCATCGACAGCCGTCTGCGCGCCGAAGGCGTGACGTTCGATGCGCCAGAAATAGGCCTCTCGCGAAACAAGGGGGGGCGGTCCGTCGGAATTGTCCGGCGTTCTCGTTTGCCAGCTGAGGCGCGCAAGCGGCGCGGCAAAGCTGCGCGGTCCGCGCGAAGCAGCTTCAACCAACTGGCCGAACAGCGTGTCGGGCGAAGCCGAGAGCGCCACATCCGACGCCGGCCGGACGGGCTTCCAGGTCGCACCCGTCCCATAGAAACGCGCATAGGGTGGATAGCCGATCACCGTGGCGGCCTGGACAATCTCGGGGCGTTTGGGTGGCTCCGGCCATTCGACATCTGGAGCGCCGGCTCTGGCGCGGGCATCTTCCGGCCCATGCCAATATGCTTCGACTCTGTAGTCGATAGGATCGACGGTGCTCGGTGGGATCACGTCTTCGATGCCCAGCCCGAGAAACTTGGCCATGCCGAAGTCGCTCGCACGAAAGGCCAGATAAGTAAGCGCGCGGGCCTGGTAATGCTTGGTCACCGCCCGATAGGCGTAGCGCTCGTCGGTGGTTCCATAAGCCAAGGCGAGCAACGCCGGATAGTCCGCCGGGGGGCTACCGTGCCAATGATCGTGGTCGAGACCGAGATCGTTCAGGTGTGACTCGCCGAACAGCTTCGCCACGCCTTCTAGCTGTGCTCCAAGGATGGCCGGGCTGGGCCTCGCCAGCGCGAACGCGAGCACGGGCAACAGCATCGCGGCGGCGGCGGCATCGGGGAGCGGGGCACCGCTAGCGACCGCAGCACGGTTGAGGCGGTCCGCTTCGAGTGTGTTGGGATCGATTTCCCACTCACCGGTCGCGGCGACCGGTATTGCACCGGGCAGCTTGTGCCCGGAGACAAGCGCTTGCACGATGCCGCCGACGAAACGCTGCAGCGTGAAGCCACCCTCGGGAAAAGGCATTCCCGCGCCGAACGCCCAGCGCACCGCCACGATGTCCACCCCTGCCGGGCCCGGCGGGCGGTGGCGGGCGACCAGATCGAGACGAACGGTCATCCGAACAACCCCATGAGTGGAACGCGCCAGGTCACCGTTTCGGGGCCGGTGTCCCCCGCGACCGCGCGCTGCATTTCCCTAGTGGCACCCAAGGGTGCCCGTTCCCACACCAATGTAACGGCCACCACTTGGCCAGGAAGGCCGAGCGCGAGCGGCGCTGCCAGCGCTGCAATCGCGCGGGTCTTGTCAAGGTTGAACATACACCTCGCCGGCTGCGCATCGATGGTCACGCTAAGCCGGCCGGCGTCATCGTCGAGCGGTTCGGGTGCCTCGATCAGCAGGTAGACAAAGCGGCTTCCGACGCGAGCCGGCGTCATCCGTACGTTTTCGACCACGCCCACAGCCGGAGCCCCAAGCGCCCGAATGAGCGTATCGAAATTGGTATCGACAGGCTGCTCCGTCACAGCTAGGGCGAATGAGGGGACATGCCTCGGCGGCTCCATCATGTCCGCAAAGGTCTCGAACCGCGACGTGGTAAAGCTCCACTCCGCAAGCGGCTGCGTCGGGTTGGTCGGCGCGGCGCCGGCGTCCACTGCGACGAGCTCAGCCAAATAGCGTGCCTCGGGCCGCAGGTTCAAATCCTTGAGTGTGATCGGCAACAGTATCTCGCCATCGTCCTTCGGCAGCGGCGTTGTGGCCTCGCAGGATTCGGCCGAATTGCCGGCGCGGCCGCGAAGCCACCAATCCTCGACCGGCGCCCGCGCGACTGCGCCGGTCTCCCAAGCCGTCGGCAGGAACACTTCGCCTGTCGCGGAAGCGACCAACTCGCCATCGGTGCCGCGCAGCCGCACGCCGAGCCTGCGTTTATCGAGAGTGTAGAGCGCGTTGAAAAAATCGTCCTTGAAGTGGACGAACAGGTCGTAGTGACGATAGACGGGTCGCTGTCCGTCGTCGGGATAGTGGCTGGCGATCGCGCGGCTGAGGCCGCCCTTCCAATCCGGAGCGCGATCCGCCGTGAATACATAGGTTCGCGCCATCGCCAGCGGTGCGTTGACGCTATGGGTGCCGCGCTGCAGCTGCCCCTCCATCTGCACGGTCAATTCGTAACGATGATTAGGGATGAGCAGGCGCTGCTCAGGTGCCAACGTCCATTCCTCACTGCCCGAGGAACCCTGCCAGTCCTGTGGCTCGCCTGAACCAACGTCGGCGATCAGTTCCTCCCAGCACAACGTCAAGAGAATACGTCTGCGGTCGTGGAAATTGACGGGGTCGGGATTGGTCACCGGATACGCGTCGGTGCGCTCGGTACCCGCTACCGGCGGTTGCCTCGAAACATACTCCGCGCTAACCAAGTCGACAGCATCGATACCGAGCGGCGGCCAGAAACGGAAGGAATCCTCGCCACCGAGGCCGACGCCATAGCGATTGTCTCTGCGCCGGGGAAATTCCGGATAGGCACTCCACTGATAGAGCCAACCATTCGGGAGCAGCCCGAAGTCGGTCTCGAGCTCGGCTAGGGAAACGCACTTCCTAACCCTGGTCGGTTTGACAGTGCAATCGGTGGGCGGGATGTCTTCGCCGCCGCCGCCGCCGAGCGAACCGCCCTGCCCGTAGCGCCGCGAAGAGAGCAGCCGCAGCTCTGTGTTGGGCAGCCGTGCCCTGGCGGTCTTGCCAGTATGCGTCCGGTCCAACGGTGAGCGCGAGAACGTGCCGAACAGATCGACCGGCGCGCCAAGCGTGCTGTCATGTAATTCGAGCTTCTCAATCGACCATTTTGCGAGCCAGCCCGACTTGCGGCCGATCTCCTGGGGATAAGGGGTGGCGACATCGTTGAGCTTGGCCGTCGCCTTCACCGCGGGAGCGACGAACATGCATTTCGAAAGCTCGAGGACGAGCTCGCTGTGCGGAGCGACGAGCCCCAGGTCGATTGTCTTCAGATTGACGTCCGACACATGATGGACAATGCCATCGTCGATCGGGGTCTCGGGCGATGCTTGGACCCGCGGCGCCCAATGCCGGGGTACCGCGCTCAACCCATGCACCATTGGCGACAGCTCGGGCGCGTCCTCGTTTCGCCAGCGGAAGGTGTGGGTCAGGCAGAGCTCGAAGCTGTCGAAGCCAAGGTCGATCTCGATGCACGAGCGCAGCGGGATCTCGAACAATGTCGGCTTGGCGACGCGCGCGTCGATGCCCGCCGACAGGCCGAAGCCGAGCGACAAGCCGCCGGCGACCAACCGGGCTCGCCCGCTCGCCAAGAAATCCCCTTCGAACTGCGAAGGATTCCAAGCCAGCGTCAGCTGTCCGCCCGCTTGTCCGACCAGTTCCGCGTATAGACCGTCGATGCCGGCGCGCAGATCAAGCCGCGTGCGTAGCCCGATATTGGCTTTTCTCCCGGCATTCAGCCCGAGCCAGTATTCGGCGTTGAACAGCCATTTCGAATCGAACTTGAGCGCACGAGCTGCAACAGGCGTGCCTTCCTCTCCAAGCCACACCTTGAAATCTAAGGGCCGGTTGCCGTGAAACTCGCCGCCGCCAGCACCTTGAACCTCAAACAGGCCTTCGCACTCCCACTGCGCCGAAAAATCGAGACGCAGCAGTTGTTGTGCTGGATAGATTGCGAGCAGCGCCGCCAGCTTACCCTCGCCGTTGGCGTTCATAGGTTGGCGCTCGTGCAGAATCTCGCCGGTCGCGGTAAGCAGGATCGACAGATCTGGAATGGAGACCATCAGAGCTCCGCGCGCCGAGAAGAGCCAGCCATCGTCCGCTGTCCCGATCACGACGCCGAGCCCGAGCGCATGCGCGCCGTTTGACACTTCCCATTTCGAGCGCGCGGCGAAGCTGCCTTTGGGCGCCTCCATGAACGCGTCGAAGAAGCGTCGCGGGCCTGCGTTGGGCAGCTTCAGCGCTAGGTTATGGGCGAGCAAACCCGATACGCCATAGAGCGACAAGCCGGTGGTGCCGATCGGAATGCCACCCGGCACGAGCTCGGCCTCGGCGGCGAGGAAGAAGGTCGTGACTGGCCGCCCGTCAACCGATTCAGACGCCGCCGCTACGACCACGTCGAGTCGCATGTCGAGCGAAGGGACGTCGAGGTGCCCCGTCCCGCTCAACGCCCGGCGCGTACTGTCCCAGGAAATACTCGCTTCGAACGAATAGCCACCAGGGGTTGCGAAACTGATGCCGATCCCGTCGAACCTGGCGCTGACGTCCCCATTCGTGCGCCGACGGACCACCAAGCCATCGACAGACGCCCCGGCGGGCAGCCCGGCGACGATTTCGACCGCGGCAGTGATCCGGAGTTCGAGATCCGCAGGCGCGTCGTCTGGGCGCTGCAGGCTGAAGGCCGTCACCGTGAGCTTGAGGAAGTTCCAGCTCAGCACGAAGGGCTGGGTCGTGGCGATTGTGGTGCCGTCGCCCAACCGCAGGCCGCCCTTCGGGCCAACGCCGATCTCATCGAAGTCAAAGCTCGGCCAGCCGCCCTCCACGTTTTCGATTTCGGGGGTGAGGCTTCCAGACAACCACAGTACGCCATCCGTCCCAGGCGCACCGGCCTCGAGCCGAATTGTGTCGACGCTCAACTGGAACATGCGATCGACCGCCATATCGACGATCGGGTCGTCGTCCGACAGCGACGCGACTAAGCCCCCCGGACCGATCGAGAAGGAGACCTTCACCCAACCGTCCTCGCGGCCGTGGGCTAGGAACTTCTTGAGGTCGATCCGTCCGCCCAGCGCCACTTCGGTCAGCTGGCCGTCCGCCAGGACAAGACTCGCATCCTCGATCACGCACGCGAAACCGTAAAGGTTCAACGCGAGCGCGGGGCCCGCGCGCCGCTCGAAAGTTCCGCTCGGACCGTCTCGGCTGAACGACAAGTCACGCCCGGCGAGCACCATCGGCGCACCCGCGGCATCGGTGAACATCGGCAGCGTCAAGGTACCGCTGCGCACGCGGAGGAACGTGTCAAACGCGGTGTCGAGATGGATCCCATGCAGCGAGATCGCGAGATCGGTTCCCGCGATCCTCGAATCGGCGAGCGAAGTCTCACCAAACTCGAGAAAGTGAAATCCGTCGCGATCAAAGCGCACCCCGCAGGTGGTTCTCAGTGCTGCGCCTGTTCCGTCTGCGGCGCGCAGGATCGCCGGCGCCACACGCAGGGTAATCTCGACATCCTGGAACTGCAGCGAGGGTTCGTCACCGCAGGTGAGCACCCCGGTCGCTAGGGCGTCCTCATTGAAGGACAGGCTGAACTGGTCGAGGCCAGGAAGGTGGAGGTTCGCGATGCCGCCGAGATAGAACTCGGCGCCGAGCCTGAATTTACTGTCATC
>Ga0075163_10005418_pt1 | contig 17035 bp, 12 predicted proteins | sample JI1023141ADNA_FD_71478 | JGI IMG/M metagenome (GOLD analysis project Ga0075163, IMG submission 71478) | Wastewater effluent complex algal communities from Wisconsin, to seasonally profile nutrient transformation and Carbon sequestration -... | ecosystem: Engineered > WWTP > Effluent > Algae...
TTCGCGCGTTGCTTCGCGCGTTGCTTCGCGCGTTGCTTCGCGCGTTGCTTCGCGCGTTGCTCCGCGCACGTCTATCGCCTCCTCCGCCGCCACCACATCCTCCCGCCCCCCCGCCGCGGCGCGCAGCGCCGCATTTTCGTCTCCCGTCTCCCGCCTCCCGTCCTGTCCCCGTCCATCCCCAACCTGCCTAACGCTCCCCGACGCGCCCGTGACAAGTCCCTCCCGATGCGCCGCCTTCGCCTCCCGCATCCGCGTCGTCGCTTCCGTCCCCCGCACCATCCCGTGCCCCATGCGTTCTGCCAGGGCGCGCTCGGCCGCCGCGCGCTCCGCGAGCAAGCGCTCCGCGCTCCATTCGTCGCGCTTCTTGCGCGGGTCGTCAGGAACCCCCGGGCGATCGCTCTGCGGGTCGAGGTCGTACTCGCGGGCCAGCATGTCGGCCGGCGCCGCCCCCCCACGCAGCGCTTCGGCCGTCGCCTTGGCCGAGAACCGGTCGCTGAGCGCGCTCAGCACGTCGGACTGCTGCACCGAGAATCCCAACACGCGCGCAGCATCCCGTACCGCCGAGCGCCCGCGGTAGGTGATCTGCTCGCAGACCATCGCCGCATGCTCGCGCCCGTATCGTTCGTACACGTACTGCAGCACCTTCTCCCGGTCGCGGTGGGCGAAGTCGATGTCGATGTCGGGGGCTTCCTGCCGTTCCTCGCTCAGGAAGCGTTCGAAGAGGAGCTCGAGGCGGATCGGGTCGACGGCGGTGATCCCGAGGCAGTAGCAGACGGCCGAGTTGGCCGCCGAGCCGCGCCCCTGGCACAGCACCCCCTCACGATTGGCGAAGCGGACGATGTCCCAGACGATCAGGAAGTAGCCCGCCAGCCCCAACTTCCGGATCATCTCCAGCTCGTGGGCGATCTGGGCGCGATGCTTGTCGGAGTAGCGGTCGCCCCATCGCTCGCGCACGCCCTGTTCCACCAGGCGCGCCAGGTACTCGTCGGCGCTCACGCCGGGAGGGAGGGGGAAGGTCGGCAGCGTCGGGCGCAGGTCCTCCAGGCGGAAGGCACACCGCTCGGCGATGGCCAGCGTGGCGCGAAGCCCGGTGTCGTCGCCGCGCCACCGGTGTTGCAGCTGCGCGTGTCCCTTGAGGTACCATTCCCCGTTGGGACGCAGGCGCTTCCCCATCGTGTCCAGCGTCCGTTCGTGCCGCAGCGCCGAGAGCACGTCGTGCACGATGCGCCCGGTGGGGAGGGCATAGTGCACGTCGTTGGTCACCACCCAGGGGATGCCTAACGACCTCGCCAGCGGGATGAGCTGTCGGACCAGGGCGCGTTCCTCGGGGAGGTGATGGTCCCACACCTCGATCGCCAGGCGCCCCTCGAAGAGGTCGAGCAGCGTCGCCGCCGCCTCGCACGCCCCGTCGACATCCCCGGCGGCGATGCGCGCCGGGACCCACCCGCGCGGGCACCCGGTGAGGGCGAAGACGCCCTCGGTATGCCGTGCCAGCGTATCGAGCGAGACCAGTGGGCTCCCGCGCGGGTTGTCCATGCGCCCGCGGGTGATGAGCGAGGCGATGTTCCCGTATCCCACCCGCGACTCGGCCAGGAGGACCACGTGCGACGGCGCGCCGTCGGCCTCCAGGGTGAGCTCGCAGCCAAGGATCCCGCCGATCTCCGCCTCCCGCGCCGCCTGCGCGAAGCGCACCGCGCCCCCGAGGTCGTCGTGGTCGGTGAGCGCCAGCGCCGGCATGCCTAACGCCTTGGCCCGCGCCACCAGCGCCTCCGGTTCGGAGGCGCCGTCGAGGAGCGAGAAGACGGAGTGGCAATGCAACTCTACGAACACGGCAGGCGAGAAGATGCGAGCGAAGCGAGCACCCCAGCGAACGCTGGGGCTCAGTGGCGGTGTGTGAGGGGTGTCCTCAGTCGTACCAGCCGTGGATGTACCAGGCGTGGTCGGGGGCGGCGCAGTCGCGGTAGAGCACCAGGTGGCTGGTGCCGGCGGAGTCCTCGCAGCGCCAGTAGTCGCGGGCGTAGCCCGACTCCCACCAGTCGCCGGTGAGGCGCTCGGGGCCGATGGCCCGGGCCACGGTGATGACGTGCTCGCGCCAGCGAATGGTGCGTGGCGCGCTGGTGACGGTCCCGTCGGCGGTGCGCACCTCGGCCCGTTCCGGCGTCTCGAGTTGGCGCAGCGCCGGCGCGCGCAGGAGCGAGGGTGGGAGCGGGCGCGCGAAGGGGCGAGGAATTGCAACTGGCGGCACCTCGCGCACCAGCGCCAGCGAACGTGATGCGGGGACGGATGTCGCGTGTGGCGCGATCCCTCCGCTCCCCACGCTCCCGGCGGCGCTCGCATGCGGGCGCGACATGACGTCACCCGGGCTGTGGTGAGAGGCGACCGCCGAAGACGGGGAGGGGGCCGGGCCGCGCGCATCGCCGCGCGCATCGCCATCCCCCGCACCGTCCTTCCTCCCGTCTCCCCCCTCCCGCCTCCCGCTTCCCGACGGGTCATCGACGCGCTCCCACACGCCGGCGCGTTCCGGCCGGTGCGTGTCGCGCACCACCGGACGCACGACCGCCTCGATGCCTAACGTCGCGCGCAGGCGGGCGAAGGCGGCATCGGCAGCGGCTGGATCACGCCAGGCCGGGTCGAGCAATTCCCCTTGCGCCCCGTGCAACGGCGCGGTGGCGGTCACGGCCACCGTCACGCCGCACACCGGGGCATCGAGGCGCCATTCCTCCAGCAGGGCGCGGCAGCGCTCCAGCAACGGGATGACGCGCGCCAGTGGGCGGGGGAGGCGCACCTCGCGGGTCACGGTGTGGGCATGCGTCGCCGTGGGGAGTGCGCCACGCGCGTCGTCGAGGGCGAGGGTGATGGCCACCACCGCTGCCGAGCGTCCGTCCTGCACCAGGTCCTGCACCAAACGATCGAGAGCTGCGCGGACGAGGAAGATGATCGGCTCGACCGATGGGACGCTGGGCGAAAGGTCGGTGGCCACCGCGCGCGGGGCGTCGAGGCGGGCCAAGACCGGGCGTCGCTCGTCCTCGCCACGCGCCAGGTGCCACGCAGCGACGCCGGCGCTCCCCCAACGCCGCTCGACGTCCTCGGTCGGAAGGGCGGCAAAGGCTCCCACCGTGCGAAGTCCCAGTGCCTGCAGTGTGTCGCGCAGTTCCTCGTCCATCGGCACCAGGCCTAACGGGGCAGGCGCGAGATAGGCGGCGCATCCGCCCGGTGGCACGATGACGATCCCATCCTCCATGGGGGCTCCCTCGTCGCTCCCGGGCCGTCCCTGGCGCCCCGTCCCGGTCGTCGCCCATGTGGCAGCCCGTGCCGCGACGCACGAGTCGGCGATCCCCACCCGTGCGCCGGGGTGCCAGCGCCGGGCCAGCGCCAGGAGGCGCCGGGCCAGCGCGCGTTCGCCGCCTAACGCTTCGAGGCCGCTGGCCCCGACCCACCACGTGCCCGGGGTCCCCCCCACGGGCGTGACCTGCGGGCTCGCCTGCACGAAGGTCGCCGTGGCCCGCGTCACCGCACGCGCCACCGAGTCCTCGTCCCAGTGCGCCACCCGGAGCGTGGCACACCGCGACCGCGCCTCGGCGATCGTCATGCCGGCACGAATGCGGAGCGCCCCCGCCGCTGCGGTCGCCGAGCGCACCCGTTGGCCGTCGAGGAGGACGATGGGCATGGCGTCCCAGTGAGCGCTGGGAGGCGGGAGGCGGGAGATGGAAGAAGCGTTAGGCGCGCTGCCCGGGCTCGGTGCGCTGGGGGGAGCGCTGGGGCTTGCGCCGGGCGTCGGGCGGGGAGGGAGCGAGGGGACGGTCGGGGACGGGCGTGTCACGCCCGCCGTTCCCCACGCCATACCGGGGGCCGAGGAGGAACTCGTCGCGGGCAATGGCCGGTTCGGCGCAACGACGCTTGTGGGCGAGGGTAGCGCCGCTGGCGGGGGGCGTCGTGGCACCACCACGTTCTCCAGTCCCATCGGGAGGAGGAGCTGTTCGTCGGGTCCCGGGGGCATCAGGAGTTGCCCGTTCCCCGCGGCGATTGCGTGTTGCCACACCGCGCCGATCGGGAACCTGGGAATGCGCACACAGGCGACGCGCCACTTCGATTGCACAGCCGACCTCCACGACGTGATGCGTTCCACCCTTCTCTACCGTCACCTGCAACACGACCGGCGTGCGGGGCGAGCCGCGGCGCCTCTCCGGCGTTTCGTCCTCGCGTGTTCCGGCGAGGCGCCGTCCGAACGATTCCCACTCCTGCGCACCCGGGTGCCGCGGGGGGCCTGCTGTCTCCCGGGAACGCCCTCCCTCGCCAGGAGGCGCCGGGCGCCCCTCCCGCGCGCGGCGGCGCACGCGCAGGCGTACCGCGCCGCCCACCCCCCCGGCATCGGGCAATCGCCGTCGCCCGTCGCCGTGGCCCTCGTCGTCCCCCTCATCGCGCAGCACCACGAAGGCGGCGTTGCTTTCGCGGGCCAGTCGGGTGAGGCGGACCGCGACGCCACGTGACAGCCCCCCTCCACCGTCGAGCACCACCAACCCGAAGGCGCCGCTGCGCAGCAGGACGTCGGCGCACCACGGGCCGTGTGCCCCGGGGGGCGGGCGCACGATCCAGAGGCGTTCGGTCGTTGCCAGTGCGGCCCAGTCGGCCGGGGCCAGCGTGCGCCCGGCATCGATGTAAGCAACCCACCGTTTGTCTGCGAGCGCCTGGGCGACGACCTCCCGCACCAGCGTCGTCTTCCCGCTCCCGCGCCCGCCGACGATCTCCGTCAGCCGCCCCAACGGGAGCCCGCCGTCGGAGAGCACCGCATCGAGCGCCGCGATCCCCGTGCGGATCCCGCCCCCGGGGAGCGGGGGCGGCGCGAGGACGGCTGCGAGTTGCGCGCGGAGGGCGGTCAGGGACATGACAACAGGAGACGAGAAGCCGAGGAGACGAGAAGCCGCGAGGCGCGCCTAACGCTTGCCTGGATGGCAGCGGGGCCGCTCCGTCCATCCGAGACCGAACATACACCGAACATTCAAGAGACAACCGAACGCCCGCGGGGGAGCGCGGGATCCATGCGACGAACTCGTTAGGTCAGGGGCGGGGAGGCGACGCGCGGGCCGGGTCGCTGGACAATGACTTGCGATAGCAGACGATGCGCTCCGCTTCCGTGAAGCCGAGGGCACGATGTGCAGACTGGCTGGCCGTATTGTCCAGCGGCGTATCGGAGGCGAATTCGCGGCATCCGTGCTCGCGGGCCCACTGTTCGCCCGCGGCCACCAGTGCCCGGCCGATCCCGCGCCGCCGCCACGCGCGTGCGACGTACCACCCCTCGAGGTAGCCGACGCGATCGGTCTCGCACCCTTCCGCATAGCTGCGGATGGTGAGTTCGGCGAAGCCGACCACCCCGCCTTCCGCCTCGGCCACCAGGCAGGCGATCGGATCGCCGGGGGACCAGAAGAAACGTTCGATCTCCATGGCGTGCTCCTCCGCCCCTCCCTCGGGCCAGAGGGCGGTGCGCAGGACACACCAGGTGGCGGCGTCGGCGCGGGTGACGGGACGAACCATGCGACGGGAGGCGGGAGGGTGGATTGCGGCTGGCGGTGGACCGTGCGGTTACATCGTACCCGGGTCGTCGGCCGAGGGGCCATAGATCCCGGGGAGAGGGACGTCCTGCAGGCGGAGGTAGACGGAGAACTGCCCGCGGTGGTGCACGAGGTGGTTCATGACCCAGGTGCGCACGACGGCGATGCGGGGGAGGGTGAAGACCTTCTCGCCGCCCATGAGCATCGTCCACGGGAGCTGGAACTCCTCGTCGGACATCGCGGCCAGGACGGGGCGCGCCTCGGCGGCGTTCTTGTCGAAGAGGGCGAGGAGCGCCTCGACCGACTCGAAGGTCGGGGAGGTGTAGGCCGGGCCACCGACGGGGGCGAGGTCGAGTTCCGCCAGCTGCAGCATCGGTCCGCCCCATCCCGGGATCTCGGCGAGGTGACCGGCGAGTTGGCCGAGCGACATCGACTTGGGGTGGGGCTTCCAGCTGGCGGCGGCGGCCGGCGTGCGTGCGAGGAGCTTGCGGGTGGTAGCGATCTCGTGGTCGAACTCGGCGACGAGGGCGGTGGCAATGGACGTGGACATGGTCGGGAGGTGGGTAAAGGGAGCCTGCGATACCAAACGAGAGACAGCGGTACTGCGACCGTCAGAGTCCCAGGTCGATCTGGGTGACGGGCGGGAGGGCGCCGACCGGGGTCGGCGCGCAGGCGAGGGCCACGCCTTCATCCAGCGCGGCGGCTGCCGGGGAGCTCCCGTAGGCCGGGGATGCTTCCATCACCGGGAGGAGGCGCGTGCGGCTGGCGGGGAGGGTGGCGCCGTCCCACGCCGAGCCCGCGCGCGCCGGTCCCGACGGGGTGTAGCGTCCGGCGTCCCATCGCGGGGCGCCGAGTGCGGGATCCGGCAGGAGCGCCGCGCCGGACAGGAGCGCCGCGTCTGGCTGGGGCGTCGCGCCGTGCGGTTGTGGTGCGCCGGCGCGCGGCTCCGCCGGCCCTTCGAAGGCCCGCTCCTCCGGCGAACCGTAGCGGATCCCGGCCTGGCGGCAGGCACGCTTGAGGAACTGGCGCAGCCCCTCGCGATAGCGGTCGGTGATCTGGAAGCGGTTCCCGTACGCCTTGCGATAGCGCGGGGCGAGGTCGGGGAACTCCTCGTCGAGCCACGGGAGGTAGCGACGGCGCGAGGTGACGCGCAGCCGCAACGCGCAGGCGTTGATGTGCGAGGCGCCGTCGGCGGCGACCTGCCTGACGAGTGCCTCGAGGGCGTCGGGGCGGTCGGTGATCCCGGGGAGGACGGGCATGATGTTGATCCCCACGTCGATTCCGGCTTCGTGCAGGCGCCGCAGGGCGCGCAGGCGGGCCTCGGGCGTTGGGGCGCGCGGCTCGATGCGACGGGCGAGGTCGCGGTCGAGGGTGATGAGCGAGAGGTGGACGGTGAGGCGCGAGCGCTGGGCGATGCGCGCCAGGAGGTCGATGTCGCGGGTGATGAGCGGGCTCTTGGTGATGATCACCAGGCGCAGCCGCTTCAACTCGGCCAGGACCTCGAGGAGCTGGCGCGTGATGCGGAAGTGGCGCTCGGCCGGCTGGTACGGGTCGGTGGCGGTCCCGATGACGATGGGTTCCGCGTGCCGCACCGCGCCTAACGACTTGCGGCTCCCCTGTAGCGTGCGGCGCAGCACCTGGGCGGCGTTGCGCTTGACGAAGATCCGCCGCTCGAAGGCGAGCCACGGCGGGAGTTCCTCGAGCTCTTCGCCCGGGGCGGCGAGCGACGGGCGTGCGGCGGTGGACGACGATGGGGCGAGGGAGGGGAGCGCCGCGGCGCCGTGGAGCAGGATGGTCCCTTCGCTCCCGGGCCCCAGGTCGGCGCCGACCCCCTCACCCACGCCCGTCTCCCGCCTCCCGTCTCCCGTCTCGGCGGCCGCCCGCTCCATGACGAAGCGATGGGCGTAGCGCGCATAGCAGTACGCGCAGCCAAAGGCACAGCCGATGTAGGGGTTGATCGACCAGAAGGGCATCCCCGTGCTCTCGGGGCTGTTGAGCACTCCGGTCGCGGTGGTGCCGTAGTAGCGGATGTCCTTCTGCGCGCCCACCACCGGGTGCCGGGGGGGCGGAGAGAGCAGTTCGGAGAGGGAGAGTGCCTGTTGCATCGTGCCACCGTGTGCCGTGGGGGGACTGACCCCGGGGCGATGACAGATACCGAACAAACCCCGAAAATGCAAGAACGAAGACGGGCGGCCGGAGGCGGGAGAGGGGAGCGGAAGCGGCAACTCGTTGGCTGGCCGACGCTTGGAATCGGACAGTTCATGTGCCGCGGTGCGCAGGGGCGACGGAGGGGGTGGGACGAGCCGCGGCGCGGGCGGAATTGGTTGGCGGTGCCACCGGCGGAGCGAACGGCCGTCCGTCGTGCGCACCGCCGCCTCCCCGGTGAATGCCTAACGCTGGTCCGGTTACTAACGAAAAAATGCGGGGAAGCGCTCCGCTTCCCCGCACTCGTCTTCCCGTCTTCCCGTCTTCCCGTCTTCCCGTCTGCTCTACTGCAGGAGTGCTTTGTGCTTCTCGAACCACCCCTGCATCGTCGTGAGCTTCGAGGCCTCGTGGCTCGGGCGACGGCGAATGCCGTGCGGTTCCTCGGGGACGCGCACCAGCACCGATTCCACGCCGAGCATCTTGAGCGCCTTGTAGTACTGCTCGCTCTCCGACATCGGCGTGCGGAAGTCCTCCTCGCCGGTCATGATCAGCGTCGGCGTCTTCACGTTCTTCACCACGCTCAGCAGCGACCGCTTGTCGTAGTTGTCCTTGTGGTCCCACGGCATCCCCGGGAACCAGTTGTTGACAGACGACGGCGCCATGTCGGCGGTGAGCGAGAACGACTCCCAGTTGATCACGGGATAGAAGGCCAGCGCCGCGCGGAAACGATCGGTGTGGCCGATCATCCACGCCGTGAGAACACCGCCGCCGCTCCCGCCGGTGACGAAGAGGTTCTTCTCGTCGACATATCCCTTGGCGATCACTGCGTCGACCCCCGAGTTGAGGTCGAAGAAATCATCCCCGGGATACGCATGGTGGATCAGGTTCCCGAACTCCTCGCCGTAGCTCGTGCTCCCGCGCGGGTTGGTGTACAGCACGACGAAGCCGTTGGCGGCCATGATCTGCTTTTCCTCATCGAAGCGGTCGCCGTAGTTGGCAAAGGGGCCACCGTGAATCTCGAGGATGAGCGGGTACTTCTTCTTCGCGTCGAAGCCCGGCGGCGTGATGATCCACCCCTGGATCTTGCGCTTGTCCTTCGACGACTCGTACCAGATCTCCTCGACGGCGCCGAGCGTCTTGCCGGCGAGGACGTCGGCATTGAGCGACGTGAGGACGCGCGCGGCCGGCCGCGTGGCCCCGGTGGCAATCGGCGCGAGCGCCACCTCAGACGGGACCGACGGGGTGCTGAGCGTGTAGGCGATGCTCCCGTCACGTGCAACGGAGTACGATCCCCCGCTGTACGCCGACGTCCCGGTGCCGAGGTTGCGGGCGACCACGCGCCACGTCCCGTCGAGGGCGACGCGGGCGACCTTGGTGTTGCCCGAGTCGTCGACCGTGACGTAGAGGGCGCGCGAATCGGCGCTCCACGTCGGGCTCCCCACGCTGCGATCCATCGCGGTGGAGAGGGCGCGCTTCCCCGAACCGTCGCGGTTCATCACGTACAGCAGCGTGTTCTGGTAGCCCTGCTTGCGGTCGTCGTAGCCGACCCAGGCGATGAGCGCGCCATCGGGCGATGCCGCCGGCGATTGGTCGGGGCCGAAACGATCGGTGAGGCGGCGCATCGCCCCGGTGGCGACGCTGAAGGCGAACAGGTCGGTCTCCCGTGCCGTCCACTCTGGATTCTCGCCGCGTCGCGCCGCCAGGAGCAATTCGTTGCCGTCGGCGCTCCACGTCACGGCGCCGCCGCCATACACCTGCCCGCCGTGCTGGAAGTCGCCGCTCGTCACCTGGCGCGGCGTCCCGCCCTCGGCGGGGACGACGAAGGCGTGCACGAAACCGCTGGGAAGTTCACCCACTTGGTCCTGCCGGAAGACGAGGCGGTCGGTGTACTTGGGGGGCGCCGACCACGTGGCGCCTGGCGGCGGCGCCAACGGCGTCCCGATCACCAGCGCCGGGCGCGGCACGAGTTGCAGGAAGGCCAGCTGCGTTCCGTCGGGAGACCAGGCCGGCGCGCTGGGCGCCTGCGGACCGTTCGTCACCGCCATCGCATCACCGGTGTCCATCCAGCGTACCCAGAGCTGGGTGCTCCCGCCGCGGTTGGACGCGAAGGCGAGGCGCGTGCCATCGGGTGACCAGGCGGGCGAGTCCTCGCTGAACTTCCCCGAGGTGAGCGCACGGTGCCCCGACCCATCGCGCTTCACCACCCAGATGTTGCTGTAGCGCCGATCGGTCATCGGATCGCTCCAGCGGCGCACGTAGGCGATCCACGCGCCGTCCGGCGAAATGGCGGGATCGGCGGCGTACTCCAACTGGAAAATGTCGGCGGGCGACAACGACGAGGGGCGACGGTCCTGCGCGGCGAGTCCTGCGGACTGCGTGAGCGCGAGGAGCACCGGGAAGACGATCCGGAGCGAACGGGGCATGGCGAACCTCGGGTGCGGAGCGGGGGAGGAGCGGGAGACGCGCGAGGTGCGTGAGAAGTGCGAGGCGCACGAGGCGCCGGTTACGGCAACGGCAGGTCGGTTGGCCGACGGCGATCGTCGGCGTCTGGCGCGCGCCGCTGCAGCGTCCAGTGTCCCAACAGGTGAGGAAGCTGCTCCTCGGTTCCGACCTCGGCAACTCCAACCAGTTCCCCCGCGCGCCACACGCCCTGATGCCGGATCGGGGGGGTGAGAAAGCGAGGGTCGGCGATGGTGAACCGCAGGACGCCTCCCTCGACCCGGAGGTCGGCCAGCGACGTGGTGAGGTTGCCGGCACCGCGTGGGTAGTGCTCCGTCCACGTCGCGCGCAGTGTGCCCCCCGCACTCGTTATGCGCAGGGTGACCTCCACCGGGGCATCGTAGAGGCGCATCGTCCCCGTCCAGGTCCCGGGCAGCGCGTCGAGCGCCGGCGCCTCGCCGTGCGCACTGTCCGCAGGGAGAGGCGCCGGCGTCGGAGACGAGGAAGGCGAAGGCTGGCGCAGCGCCTCGGCTGCGCGCGACTGCAGGTACTGCGCAACCTCGGCCGGCAGGTCGACGAGTGTGGAGAGCGTATCCTCGAGGCCGCTCCCGGTCCCCAGGTCTCGAATCGCGCGCCCACGGGCGCGCGACGGGAACGCGATTGGGGGAGTGCCACTGATGGTCCCCCAGAGCACGGTGGCGGCGAGATAGGTGCCGGCCGCCGACGGGTGGCTGCCGTCGGGTTCGTAGAGTTCGAGGGACGGGCGCCCCGACCGCACGCGCTGCCAGGCATCGCCGACGGGGGCGACGTCGGCGCCGATGGAGCGCCCCAGCGTCAGATAGGCATCGTCGAGCGCGGCCTGGTGGGCCGCAGGGGCCTCCCGCCGGCGCCAGGTCGAGTACAGGACGGTCCGCGCGCCGGCGCGTCGGATGGCCCGGTCGAACAGGCGTGCATAACGATGAAAGAGCCGAGGGGCGTTGATCGCCGGGGCACCGTCGACGAGGTGTACCCCAAGCATGCTCTGCTCCTGCAACACGACGACGTCCCAGGTCCCGTCCTCGATGCGGGCGAGGGCGGTGCCGCGCATCCAGTGCTGCTGCAGCGTGGCGCCCCCCAGCACCTCCATCGCGACGTGCAGCTGACGGGAGGGAGAGGCGCCGGCGGCCAGGGCCGCCAGCACGTCGGGGAGGTTGTGGAAGTACGTATAGCTGTTGCCGATGAACAGGATACGCATCGGCGCCCCCGGCCGAGCCGGGGGCGTGGCCGAGGGAGGGGGGAGGTGCCGGGCGTGCAGGGCGGCGACGTCGCGGGGGGGCGCGGCTGCCGGTGCTTGGGCGGGAGCCGCCAGTGCGGCGAGGGCGACGGCGAGCAAGACGGCGCGTGCGCGTCGGAGCGGCGGGGCGAACGCGAGAGGGGCGCGCCGCGCCGGGAGGTACGCCGGCGCCTGGTGCGTGAGGAGAGGGGGCACGGCGCGGGCGAAGAAATTGAGGAAATGAGTCGCCGGAACGAGGCGGACCGATCATCTTTCACGGGCGGCCCGCGCCTCGACAGGTGCTTCGGGCTCCCGTGGCTCGGTGCTTCCCTCGCGGGTGGCCCGGCGCGGGACCGAGTCACTCGCCCCTGGCCGGTGCGCGACCCCACTGGTCGCGCCCCAAACGTACGGCTGCCCGCACCGACGCTCAACAACCGCATGTCCGCACTTACGCCCTTCACGGACCTTCAGGATATCGCCAAGGCCGTCACGCACCGACAGGCATCGCCCGTCGAACTCGTGCGCGAGATCCTCGATGCCATCGGCCGCCACAATCCCTCGCTCAACGCCTACATCACGGTGAGCGGCGAGGCGGCCCTCGAGGCCGCCGAGCGCGTGGAGAAGCTGGTCGCGGCGAAGAAGGACCCCGGCCCGTTGGCCGGCGTCCCGATCGCCATCAAGGACCTGATCCTCACGAGCGACGCGCCGACCACGGCGGGCTCCCGGGTCTTTGGCGACGGGATCCCGGCGGGCGACGAGGCGACGGTGGTCAAGCGCCTGCGCAAGGCGGGCGCGATCATCATCGGCAAGACCAACCTGCACGAGGTGGCGTTAGGCGTCACCTCGGCCAACGAGCACTTCGGCCCCGCGCGCAACCCGTGGAACGCCGAGCACGTGGCGGGCGGGTCGAGCGGTGGGTCGGCATCGGCGGTGGCGGCCGGGCTCTGCGCCGCATCGATCGGGACTGACACGCGCGGGTCGATCCGCATCCCGGCGGCCTGCTGCGGGGTGACGGGGTTCAAGCCGACCTACGGACTCCTGCCTAACGACGGCATCGTCCCGCTGTCGCCGTCGCTCGACCACGTGGGACCCATCACCCACACGGTCGCCGACGCCGCGCTCCTCGTCGCCGTGATGACCGGGACCAAGCCGGGGCTCGAACGCTTCGTGAAGGCGCTCCGCACCAGCAGCAAGGGGATCGTGCTCGGCGTCTCCGAGTACCACCTGCGCGACCTGGACGGCGAGATCGGCAAGGCGATCGACAAGGCGCTCAAGGTGCTGCGCCCGCTGGTGAAGGACATCCGCGACGTCGACATCCCCGCCCTCGACGGGGCGCAGGAGGCGTCGGGGATCATCACGGCGTCCGAGGCGATCGCCTACCACGATCGTTACCTCAAGCACAACCCGGCCGCCTACGGCCCCCTGGTGCGCAAGCGCCTCGAGGGGGGCTACAAGCACAGCGCGCTCGACTACCTCAACGCGATGGCCAAGCGTGAGGCGGTGCGGGCGGCCTTCGCCCAGACGTTCACCGAGGTCGACGTCCTCGTGGGCGCGACGCTCCCCGCGCTCCCGCCGCGCGTCGACGAGGACTTCGTGCACATCGACGGCAAGGAGGAGAACACGGTCGAAGCGTTCACCCGCTTCAATGCGCCGCAGAACCTGGCCGGGCTCCCCGCCATCAGCGTCCCCTGCGGCCTCGCCAAGGGGCTGCCGATCGGGTTGCAGTTCTTCGGCCCAGAAGGCGGCGACGAGGTGGTGCTGACCATGGCCTCGGCCTTCCAGCGCGAGACGCACTGGCACCAGCGCCGCCCCCCCATCGCCCGCTAGGCGACCCCCACTCGGCGACGCGGTGATCGCAACCGCCGCGTCGCTCGGCCGTTGTATCTTTGAGCCGTGTTGCCCCTTCCTTCGCACCGTGAGTGACCGCCATGCCCGCGTCACCCCTGCTCTCCGACATTGAAATCCAGCGCGAACTCGGCTCCCTGCCGGGATGGGCACGGCGTGGAGGGACGCTGGTGAAGACCTACACGTTCCCTGCCTTTCCCGCCGGGATCGACTGGATACGACGCGCCGCGGATGCGGCCGAGTCGATGAGCCACCATCCGGACATCGACATCCGCTACACCCGCATCACCGTGACGCTCTCCACGCACGACAGCGGCGGGATCACCACCAAGGACCTCGCGCTGGCCCGCGCGCTCGACGCGCTCTGAGCGCCAGGCCGCGCACACGCGTCCGCTGCAAACAGCACGGCCCCGGTCGAATGACCGGGGCCGTCGTCGTTCAGCACATGGAGCCAGTCCCGCTTACTCGCGCCGCCCGCCGAGCAGGCTGAGGATCGCGAGGAACATGTTGAGCAGGTCGAGATAGATCGTGACCGCGGCCTGGACGTAGTCCTCGGGGCCGAAGACGTTCCGCAGGCGCCAGGTGTCGAAGACCAGGAGCCCGCTGAAGACGAGCACCGTCGCGCCAGCCAGCCAGAGCGACGCCGTCTGGTTCTGGAAGAAGAGGTTCAGCAGCGACGTGGCGATGAGGACCCACAGCCCGACGGTGAAGAACGCCCCCATCGCCGAGAAGTCGCGGCGGGAGACGAAGGCGTAGAGCGTCAGGACACCGAAGGCGCTGGCGGTGAGCATCCCCGCCTGGCCGATCACCCCAGGGCTGTTGCGCCCGTAGACGTACAGGATGGGCGAGATGGCCAACCCTTCCACGAAGGTGAACAGGAAGACCAGGCCGAGGTTCGCCGGGAAGGCCTCGCGGAACTTGAGCGCCAGCATGAGCGGCGCAAACATGCCGATCATCGTGATGAACGGATGCCGCGCGACGCTCTGCATGATCGCGGGCTGCGACATGGCAAAGGCGGCGCCGGCGATCGTCACCAGGATGCTGGCAAAGACGAGGCTGTAGGTCCGGCGCACGAGCGTCGCGCGCTCGGCCCCGGTGCGGACTACGACGCCCGGATACGGGCGGGCAGAAATGCCCATGTCAGTCTCCTGCAGAGGGAATGGACGGCGTAAAGATAGTGCGAGGATCCCGAGTAGGTAGCGCGAGGGTGATCAGGCCGCGGACTCGGCGTGGCGGGCTCGGCGTGATGGTACCCCCCGTGCCGATGAGCGGTCCGCCCCCGGGTCGCCCCCCCGGGGACGATCGGAAGGCGGGCAGCGACACCCGAGTGCCCCTTGGGGAAACGAAGAACGCCGGCCCAGTGGGGGCCGGCGTTCGTGCGCTGGGGGCGCGCGCGAGGCGAAACGGCGTGAGGCCGACCGCCCTACATCTTCCGGATGTCGACGGAGCCATTGACCGTCGAGACCTTGAGGCGCTGTCCGCCCTTCCCGATGGTCGCGCGGATGTGCCGCGGGTTGATACGCCCCGTGAGGGTGAGCGGGAAGTCGGAGGAGACGCGTCCGTTGACGGTGCGCATGTCGAGGTCGGCGTTGAGCCCCGCCGGGAGCTCGATCTCGACGGAGCCGTTGACGGTCTCGAAGTCGAGATCCTCGGTCCCCGTCTCACGCATCCGGACTTCGATGCCGCCGTTGACGGTGCTGGCGCGCACCGGACCGCCGGAGGTGTAGGCGAGGATGCCACCGTTCACCGTGCTCGCCTCGACCTCGGACGTGGCGCCTTCGATGCGGAGCGAGCCGTTGACCGAGCTGCTCACGAGCTTGACCCCCTCGGGCAGTCGTACGGTGAACTCCACGGAGACCTCGTTCCGGCGATTCCACCCGTCGTTGCCGCGGGTGCGATAACCGTCTTCGTCGCAGGTGGTGTTCTCGTTCCAGATGGCGCAGATCAGGATGTCGTCGTTGGCGAGCTTCTTCACCTCGATACGGACGGCGTCGCCGCTACCGCGTCGCACGCGCTTCTCGCCGATCACCTCGGCCTTGTCGCCCGAGGCGCGGTCGACGCGGATGGCGCCGTTGAGGTTGCGGACGTACAGCCAGCGCCCGCGCGGGATGCGCCCTTCCCACGAGAAGTCGGGCGTCCCTTGTGCATCGAGCGATGCGACGGGGACGGCGAGCGGGGCGGCGGCGAGCAGGGTGCCGAGCAGGGCGTGCTTGAGGGCGAGGGTCACGGGGCGTCTCCTATGCCTAACGCTTGCGGATTTCGAGGTCGCCGCTGAAGGTCTCGGCGATGATGCGGGCGCCGCCGTTGCCGACGGAGAATTCGAAGCGGCGCGGGCGGCGCGACGAACGGTCGCCCGGCTGCAGGGTGATCGGGAAGTCGGACTCGAGTTCCCCGCTGAACGTCTCCACCGAGAAGCGGGCGTTGGCGGAGCCGGGGATGCTCAACTCGATGGTGCCGGAGTGGGAGTGGAACTCGTAGCGCCCGTCGGTCGCCATGTCGCCGGCGAAGGTGATGTCGCCGCTGGTCGTGGAGGTCTCGACGTCGCGCGAGGTGATCCCGGAGAGGGTGATGTCGCCGCTGGTGGTGTTCGCGTGCAGGTCCCCGTCGACCGCGTCCAACTCGACGCTGCCGGACACCGAGGTCGCCTCGACCGTGCCCTTGAGCTGGCGCGCGGTCACGTCGCCAGAGACCGAGGTGAGCTCGATACGGCGCACCGCATCCTCCACTTGCACGTCGCCGCTGGTGGAGCCGGCCTCCACCTCGCCGCCGGTGCCGCGCACCATGACGTCGCCGGAGATGCTGCGCGCGATGACGCGCACACCACGCGGAACCGAGACTTCGTAGCGCGAGTCACCGCGGCGGCTCCCGCCCCACATCGAGCCGCGCCCTTCCTCCTCGAGCGTGATGCGCGACGAGGACACGTCGAGCTCCAGGCGCCCGCGTTCGGAGCTGGCCTTGATCTGCGCCTCACGGCGACTCCAGCCCGTGACGACGATCTCACCCGAGATGTTGGAGAGGTCGATGGTCCCGTCGGCAGAGAAGGCGACCGTGGTGTCGACGCGCGAGCGCCCTTGCGGCACGTCGTCGTTGCGGCGCGCGCGGTCGCGGGTGTCGTCATCCCCGTTCCAGTTGGGATCCGACTTGCGCTTGCGCTCGATCTCACGCTCGATGCGCTCGGCCATCAGCGTCGCGTGCTTCTCGACGCGGGCGGCCATGCGCTCGGCGGCGGCCGCGATGTTCTCGGCCATGCGCTCGATGGAACGCTCGGACGATTGCGCGTGGAGCGTCGCCGGAAGGGCGGTGGCCAGCGCGAGGGCGAGGAGAACGGGAGAACGTGGCATGGGCGTGGTGGTCAGGTGCGGGACGGGAGAAGGGCGGCGGTGCGGAGCAGGCCGAGCTTCTTCTCCAGCGCCTTGTTGAGCTGCGTGGAAAGAAAACGCGAGGCGGGGTCGACTTCGAGCGCGCGCCGGGCCTCGGCGATCGCGGAGTCGATGGTGGCGATCGAGGATTCGAGGACGGCGACGGTGCGCGGATCGAGTTCGCTCCGACGCTCCGCCAGCACGCCGCGGAGGGTGGAGATCTCCGCGTTGTAGGTCTCACGCGCCGGAAGGCGTTCGGCCCGGCTGACCGGGGTCGCGGACGCCGCCGACGGCGTGGCGGCAAGGACCGGATCGGCTGCCACTACGCCGGCCGCGGCCGGGGAGAGCGACGGCGTGGTCTGGTCGGGCGTCCGTGGGGCGCTGTCGGTCGCGGGATTCGCGGCCAGCGTCGGCGCCTGACGACGGCTGGTGAGGACGTAGGTCGAGAG
>Ga0075163_10005419_pt1 | contig 17033 bp, 14 predicted proteins | sample JI1023141ADNA_FD_71478 | JGI IMG/M metagenome (GOLD analysis project Ga0075163, IMG submission 71478) | Wastewater effluent complex algal communities from Wisconsin, to seasonally profile nutrient transformation and Carbon sequestration -... | ecosystem: Engineered > WWTP > Effluent > Algae...
ACAAAAAAACCCGCGTTTTCGCGGGTTTAGTGGTGGTGGCTATGGGTGGACTCGAACCACCGACCCCAGCATTATGAGTGCTGTGCTCTAACCGGCTGAGCTACATAGCCATCGCCGCTCCGTGGGAGCGGGCCGCGTATTCTCCGTGTTGTGCTGGCGGGGGTCAAGACTTGGGTCACGCGGCGCTTGAATTTCGCCCGCAGGGCCGGGCTTGACGGTCGGCCAAAGCGGCTCGTTCAGTCCACTCGTCGAACGCGGAAGCTGCGACCTTTGATCTTCCCTGCGCGCAGGCGTTGCAGGGCGAGGTCGGCGAGTTTGCGTTGGATGGCGACGAAGGATCGGGTCGGGAAGATGTCGATCTTGCCAATCGATTCGGCGCTCAATCCGGCGTCGCCGGTCAGAGCGCCGACGATGTCGCCCGGTCGCAGCTTGTCGGTTTTTCCCGCGTCGATGCGCAGCGTGATCATCGCTGGCGGGGGCGGCGGTGCCGTGGCGCGTCCTGCTGCCGGAAGATCGCGCAGCCAGTGCAGTGGGCTGCCGAGTGCATCTTCCAGCGCCAACGCGCGGGGCATTTCGGCTGGCGTGACCAGACTGATCGCCAGTCCGGTCTTGCCTGCGCGGCCGGTGCGGCCAATGCGATGGGTGTAGACCTCGACGTCATGCGGCAACTCCAGATTGATCACCGCGGCGAGGTCGTCGATGTCGAGTCCGCGTGCGGCCACGTCGCTGGCGACCAGCACGCGGGCGCTGCGATTGGCAAAGCGCAGCAGCACTTCTTCGCGGTCGCGCTGTTCCATGTCGCCATGCAGGGCCAGTGCGCTGTAGCCACGCTCGATCAGCAGGCTGGCGATGTCGTCGGTATCGCGTCGGGTGTTGCAGAACACCACACACGAGGCGGGCTTGGTCTGCGCGAGGGCGCGCAGCAAGGTCTCGCCGCGTTGGCTGTGCGCGGTTTCGATGAAGTGCTGGGAGATGGCGGTTTGCTGTGCCGCTTCGGCCTGGACTTCGACCCGCTCGGGGTTGCGCAACAGGCTCTGCGCCAGGGCAACGATGGGTTCAGGGAAGGTGGCCGAGAACAACAGACTCTGCCGATCACCGGCTGTGCGCGCGCTGATCTCGCGAATGGCGGGCTCGAAACCCATGTCGAGCATGCGGTCCGCTTCGTCCAGTACCAGCGTTTTGACACCGCCGAGATGCAGCACCTTCTTGCGCATCAACTCCTGTATCCGTCCCGGTGTGCCCACCACGATCTGCGGGTCATGCGCCTGCAGTGAGGCGAGTTGCGGTGGCAGCGCAGTACCGCCACAGAGCGTCGAGAGTTTGAGGTTGGGAATGCCCAGCGCGAGTTTGCGCAGTTCGCGACTGACTTGTTCGGCCAACTCGCGAGTGGGACAAAGAACCAGTGCCTGGGCGCGGATCAGCGCGGGATCGATCCGCGCCAGCAGGGCCAGACCGAAGGCAACCGTCTTGCCACTGCCAGTGGGTGCCTGCGCGATCAGATCGCGTCCCGCCAGAGCGAAAGGCAAGGCGGCGCTCTGGATTGGAGTGGGCTGGGCGAAATTGAGGGCAGCAAGCCCGGTGCGAAGTGCGGCGTCGAGGCCGAAGTCATCAAAACTGTGCATGCCGCATCTTCGCAGCTTTGCCGCGTACAGACACGCAGTGCGCACACGGCGCGTTCGGAACGGCATCGCACTGTTACCATCGCCCGCTCGTGATCCGGGGAGGGACGCGATGATTTCCGGGTGGGTCTTGCTGCTGGTTTCCGTGGTCTACGTGGGTGTGCTGTTCTGGGTTGCCCACTATGGCGACCGCAAACCGCTGTATCCCGAGCGCGCCTGGTTGCGACCGATTGTCTACAGTCTGGCGCTGGCGGTGTATTGCTCCTCGTGGACGTTCTACGGTGCCGTCGGTTCGGCAGCGCATTCCGGTTGGGGCTATCTACCCATCTATCTGGGACCGGTGCTGCTGTTCGTGCTGTTTCAGGGTATTCCCAAGCGGCTGGTGCAGATTGCCCACGAGCAGTCGATTACATCGATCGCAGACTTCCTGGGCAGCCGCTTCGGGAAGTCGCAAGGTCTGGCCGCGCTGGTGACCCTGATCGCACTGATTGCAGCGGTGCCCTACATCGCTCTGCAATTCAAGGCGGGTTCGATGAGCATCGACGTACTGAGCGGACAGGGTCCACGCCTGAGCAGTGTGCCGGTGCTGGCCGACTCGGCGTTCTGGCTGGCTGGACTGCTGGCCGTGTTTGCGATTCTGTTCGGCACACGGCAGATCGACGCCACTGAGCATCACCATGGTCTGATGCTGGCGGTAGCACTTGAGTCAGTGGTCAAACTGGTGGCATTCGTTGCCATTGGCCTGTTTGCGTTGCCGCTGATGCCGGATACCTGGGCAGAGTCGATGGCCACGGCCAGCACGCGCACTGGACCACTGCCAAGTGGTTTTGTAGCGCAGACGCTGCTGGCATTGCTCGCCATGTTCTGTCTGCCGAGGCAGTTCCAGGTGGGCGTGGTGGAATGCGAAAACCCCAGCGATGTGCGCACCGCACGCTGGATGTTCCCGCTCTACCTCGCCATCATCACCGCGCTGGTCGTTCCAATCAGCATGGCGGGTATGGCGATGTTCAACGGGACGACAGTGCATCCCGACACGTTTGTTCTGGAACTGCCGCTCCAATCCGGCTATCCAGGTCTGGCTTTGTTGGCCTATCTCGGGGGGTTTTCCGCCGCCACAGGAATGGTCATCGTTGCCGCTGTGGCGCTGGCCACGATGGTCAGCAACGATCTGGTGGTGCCGGCGATGTTGCGCGTGCGAGGCTTCGCCGGCAGCGAAGTGCCCGATCTTTCACGGCTCGTCCTGCGCGTTCGACGCATCACCATCGTCCTGCTCGCGATGGCGGCCTACGGCTATCACCGCGCCAGCGAGTCCAATCAGAACCTGGCCTCGATTGGTCTGCTTTCGTTTGTCGCTGTGGCGCAGTTTGCGCCTGCCATCATTGCTGGACTCTACTGGCGCGGCGCCAGTCGTATTGGTGCCATTGGTGGCTTGATCGCCGGCTTCGTGGTCTGGGCGTACACCTTGATGCTGCCGACGCTGGTCAGCGCGGGCTGGCTGGATCGCGGCTGGATCGACAACGGGCCCATGGATCTGGTCTGGCTGCGTCCGCACGCCCTGTTCGGTCTGAGTGGCTGGGATCCGATCACCCACGGCACGTTCTGGTCATTGCTGGCCAACATCGCGGGCCTGCTGTTTCTGTCGCTGCGCTGGCGTCCCAGCATCGACGAACGACTGCGCGCCCTGCCCTTCATCGATCCGTGGTATCGCCGCCAGCAGAGCGCCATGCCGGAGTGGCGCGGACGGCTCAGCATCGGCGACCTGCGCGCCCTGTGCGAGCGCATCCTGGGTCAGAAGCCAACCCTGCGTGCGTTCGAGGAATACGCGCGGGAGAACCAGCGCCTGCTGCTCGACAACGAATCCGCTGACCGCGCCTTGCTGCAGTTCACCGAGCGTCTGCTGGCGGGCGCGATCGGCGGTGCGTCGGCGCGGCGTGTGTTGACGACGGCACTGCGTGGCACCGGTCTGGATCTGGGTGAAGTGGTCTCGCTGCTGGACGAAGCCTCACAAGAGCTACGGTTCAATCGCGAGCTGCTGGCCGCGACCTTGGAGAACATCACCCAAGGGATCAGCGTGGTCGACGCTGAGATGCGCTTGGTGGCTTGGAACCGGCGCTATCTGGAGATCTTCGACTACCCCGATGGCCTGGTGTATGTCGGACGACCCGTCGCCGATCTGATCCGCTTCAATGCCGAGCGTGGCGAGTGCGGTCCGGGCGATGTGGATGATCACGTCGCCAAACGCATCAAGTACATGCAGCGCGGTTCACCCCATGTGTTCGAGCGCGTACGTCACGACGGCAGCGTCATCGAAATGCGGGGCCGACCGATGCCGGGCGGCGGTTTCGCCACCACCTTTACCGATGTCACGGCCTACAAGCGAGTGGAACACGCGCTAATCGATGCCAACGAGATGCTGGAAAGCCGGGTCGTGCAGCGCACCGCGGAGTTGTCACGCGCGCTGGAGGCGCAACGTGCAGCGAAGCAGGAGGCAGAGACCGCCAACCAGTCCAAGACCCGCTTTCTGGCAGCAGCGAGTCACGACCTGTTGCAGCCGCTGAATGCGGCGCGATTGTTCACCGCCGCCCTGCATGCCCGCGAGGGCATCGACGCGGAACAACAGTTGCTCAGCGAACGGATCGACAGCAGTCTGCGCGCCGCCGAAGATCTGCTGGACGGACTGTTGGATATTTCGCGCTTGGATGCGGGCTCGATGCAGCCAGAGATGGCAACGGTGGATGTGGCGTCATTGCTGCGTTCGCTGCAGGAGCAGTTCGCTCCGATGGCAGAACAGCGCCATCTGCAATTGCGCCTGCATGCCAGCGATCTGCGGGTACGCAGTGATCGTGCCTTGCTGCGTCGCGTTCTGCAGAACTTCATTGCCAACGCCTTGCGCTACACCCAGCACGGCGGTGTGTTGCTGGCTGCGCGGCGGCGCGGGACAGTCGTGGAGATTCAGGTCTGGGACACCGGCCCCGGCATTCCCGCCGAGCATTGCGCGGTGATTTTTGAAGAATTCCAGCGTCTGGATCAGCCTTCGCCGTGGGGTGAAAAAGGCTTGGGGTTGGGCCTGTCGATCTGTGATCGCATTGGACGCATGCTCGGTCATCCCATTGCGCTGCGCTCGGAGCTCGGTCGTGGCAGCGTGTTCAGCGTTCAAGCCCCCTGCGACAATGCTGCACCACCATTGATGGCGGAAGCCGCGCCGCCGACCCGAGACGTCAGTGGCCTGCATGCACTGTGTGTCGACAACGATCCCACCATTTTGGAGGGCATGCGTCTGCTGCTGACACGTTGGGGGCTGCAAGTGCGTACTGCGACTGGATTGGAAAGCGGACTGCTTGCGGTTCGCGAGAGTCGGCCGGATCTTCTGTTGGTCGACCTTCACCTGGGCGAGTCACTGGATGGCATGGCAGTGCTGGACATCCTGCGTCGCGAATGTGGACCCAACCCGCCGCCTGGCGCATTGATCACCGCCGAAGGCGGCGATGAACTGCAGCGCCGTGCGCGTGAGCAGGGCTACCCGGTGCTGCAGAAACCGGTCAAACCTGCCGCGCTTCGCGCGCTGATCGCGGCTTTGGGCAAACGTCGCAGTGCGGGTCAACCTCGTCAGTAAGGAGCTAATCCATGAGTCGAGCACGCTGTCTATGTGGTGCCGTTCAAGTCGACATCTGCTTGCCTACCGAGTGGATCGCGCATTGTCATTGCCGCCGCTGCCAACAGGCCCATGGCTCCGCCTTTGTGACTTGGGTAGGCGTGAAGGAGGCGGCAGCGAGCATTCATGACGGCGAGTCGCAGTTGCGTTGGTATCGCGCCGTACCGGTCGCCGGTCTGAAGCAGACCGGTGAACGTGGCTTCTGCGGTCGCTGCGGCACGCCGATGCTGTTCCGTTCCGAACGCTGGCCTGGCGAGCTGCACATCGCCCGCGCACTGTTCGATGGACCTTTGGACCGCACACCTCAGATGCATGCCTTCTATGACACCCATGTGGACTGGGTTCATCTGCTGGATGATCTGCCCACGCGTAGCGCACAGGAGCTGGGCGGATGACGATGAGGATCACTTTGCGGGCCATCGCATACGGATGGCTGTTCGCGATTTCCGGCTTGGCGCTAGCCGTTCCGCCCGCCGCCGACGGGGGACAGGGTCTGCTCACGCCACCGCACGATCATGTGTCCGTAAGGCTGGAGACCACGCTCGTTCGCGCTGCGGCCGAAGGCGAAGCCCTGTTGCGCGCGCGCGGCGAGTGGCTGGAAGCAGACCCGGCGAAGTTTGCCAAAGTTGGCGGCATGGGCTGGCCCACCGGACCGATTCCCGGCATTGGTGCGCAGTGGACTGGCATCTCCAACTTCGTCGATCACGACGCGGCCTGGCCGAACCGCGTGCTCGATTACACCTGTGGCAGCCGCACCTACGACACCAGCGGCGGTTACAACCATGCAGGCGTCGATATCTTCCTTTGGCCGTTCGGCTGGCATGTGATGGATCACGGCAGCATCGACGTGCGCGCCGCGGCCGGCGGCGTGCTGCTGGCAAAACAGAATGGCAATCCGGACCGCAGTTGTTCGTTTGATGCGCCGGACACCCCGAACTATGTTCTGGTGCGCCACGCGGACGGCACGGTGGCGCGTTACCTTCATCTGCAGACCGGATCGGTCACCAGCAAGGCCATTGGCGCGACGATCAGCGTGGGCGAGGTACTGGGGCGGGTGGGTAGTTCGGGTATTTCCACCGGGCCGCATCTGCATTTCGAGCTGCGAGCCAACAGCACTGCCTCGGCCGCCGTCATCGATCCGTTCCAAGGTGACTGCAACGCGGTGGCGAGCGCTTGGGCAAACCAGCGGCCGTACCGCGATTCGCAGCTCAATCGACTCAGTACCCACAGCGCGCCACCGCAGACGGCGAGTTGCCCGAACACCACCGACACACCGAACTTCCAGGACCAGTTCCGACCCGGCGACCGGGCCGTCTTTCTGGCGGCCTACCGCGACCAGCGCAAGGGGCAACTCACCCAGTATCGCATTCGACGGCCAGACCAGAGCATCCTGAGTCAGTGGACGCACGATCTCGCCAGCCAGTCGAATGCGCCGGAGGCCTACAACGCGTCCTACTGGTACTGGACTCTGACCCTGCCCGCCAACGCGCCGAGCGGCGTGTGGACCTTCGAGGCCGATTTTGAAGGACAGACCCAGCGCCACACCTTCCGGGTCGACGCGCTGGCGGCCATCACGCCGGTCAACGATCCGCGCGGACTGATCGGCGCCTGGTTCGATCCCGCCAAGAGCGGCCAAGGCATGGAAATGCACTGGCTGGAAGGCGACCTGCTTGCGGTGTTTTTCTTCGGCTACCGGGACAGCGGTGCCAACCTGTTTCTGCTCGGTACACACGTCGGCCGACTCAACTTCAACGAGCCGGTGACGATCCCGCTGGAGGCGGCGTCCGGCGGGCGTTTCAATTTCTTCGATCCGGACGCGGTTGTGCGCAGCCACTGGGGCGAGCTGCATCTGACCCTGCACCATTGCAGCCAGGCAACGGCGGAGTTGATCGGCGCGGATGGTCAGCAGGTTCTGCTGCTGGAACGCCTGGGCCGCAGCCCAGGGCTGGACTGCGATTGAGTCACGACAGCCAGTCACCGCTTCCTGCGATTTCCATTCGGCCAGCCCAGCGAGTCCCCCGCATGTCAACGCCATTGCCATCCACCCGATTGACCGGCATTGACGCCTTGCGCGGCCTCGCGGCGATCAGCGTGGTGTTCTATCACTACACCACGCGATACCAACAGAAGTTCGGCTTTGCCGAGCCGCCAGGCATCGAGTTCCCGTTCGGGCATCTGGGCGTCAATCTGTTTTTCGTGATCAGCGGATTCGTGATCTTCATGACGCTGGAGCGCATCCGGCGACCGGAGGATTTCATGGTGTCGCGTTTCTCGCGACTGTTTCCGACCTTCTGGGCCGCCGTGCTGTTGACCGCATGCGTCGAGGCACTGTCACAGGCGCTGGGCAGCGGACTGTCACTGCCTCATATCGCCGCCAACCTGCTCATGGTGCACGAGTTCCTGGGCTTTCCGTCGGTCGACGGCGTCTACTGGACGCTGCAGGTCGAGCTGTTCTTCTATCTCTGGATATTCACGCTGTGGTTGATTGGCGGCCTGCAGCGTCCCTATCCCTGGCTCGGTCTCTGGTTGCTGTTGTCTCTCGCGCAAGGCGGTGTCGCGGGTTGGTCTTTGCCGATCCCGTATCGTCTGGCGCAACTCTGGCTGTTGCCGCAGATCCCGTTCTTCGTGCTCGGCATGGCCGTGTACCTGCAACAAAGTCGCGGTGCCGCCGAGCGATTCGGACCCTTCGCGCTTGGCATCGCGGCCTTGACGGTCATCTACCTTAGCCAAGGCAGCGAATTGCTGGCCTGGGCGATCAGCTTCCTCGTCCTCCTGCAACTGGCATTGCGGATCAATGCACGCGCAGAACGACTGGCTCGACCCGTGATCTGGCTCGGCGCGGTGTCCTATCCGCTCTACCTGCTGCATCAGAACATCGGTTACACGGTGATCCATTTCAGCCAGCAATGGGGCGCCAATGCGTTGATCGCGGGTCTCCTCGCGCTGCTCGTCGCATTGCTGCTGGCGGGCGGCGTACACCGGCTTGTCGAACTGCCCGCGATGGATGCGATCCGTCGTGCCTACAAAGCCAAGCCATTGGCGCTTCCACTGAATCGGTGGCATTGGCTTGGTTTGGCACTGGGCCTGGCGATCGGCTTGCTCGGGTTGAGCTTCGCGCTGCCGCGTCTATTCGCCTGACCTGCGGACTACTGCACGTCCAGAATGATGTTGGCCCAGTTGGAAAAGGCGCCGTCCTCATCGGCAACGCGATAGCGCAACAGATCGGGGCCACGGTAGCCGTTGGTGTAATCGAGATCGACCGTCCACGGGTCCATGTTGTTCTGAGCGGCCGACGTGCCATGGAACAGCGACCGATCCAGCTCCAGCGTCGACCAGTTGAGCCCGCCCTCAGCGTCTTCCACCGAGGCGAACAGGTTGACCTGGGCAAAGTTGGACAAAGGCGGAATCGACTGGCTCTTGTTGCTCGCCACCGGTGCGGTATTGGTCGCACCCTGTACCCAGATTCCGCGCTTGGCGACGTACAGATCACCCGATTGACTGGTAAAGCGCGCGATGAACTCGAAGTAGCCGAGCGGTGGTTGCCAACTGAACTCGGCCCCGGTATGTAGTGGGCTGCCGTTGATATCGGTCCAAAGTATCTCGTCGCTGACGTCGCCACGATCCACATCGAAGGCGACCGCACGGAAGGTGACCGACTGTCCCAGTGTCACACTGCTGTTGTGCTCGGGCGTCTCGATCGCAATGCTCGACGGCACGCTGGATTCGGGCACGTAGAACGCCGTCACGACCTCGTCGACGACTGCCTTCATCTGCGCGCGTTCGGAGCTCGTCAACTGCGACGCGGCGAGCGTCGAAACACTCTGGATGTCGGCGACGCTGGTGGCGGTCAGGAAGCGGGTGTAGACCAGCAGATTGAGGTACTCGCCGGCCGCACTCTGATGCGTGCTGTCGGCGCGCAGCTTGCTGTGAATGCTGGGATACAGCTCGCGGACGCGGTCCCAGGCTCGACCCACCTGAACCGGAAAGGCACGATCCCGCGCGGCGGCAGCGCCTTCCACCGCCAAGGCAGCCGTCGGATGTTGCGGCGAACCGGGATCGCCCAGGTAGGGCCACATGCCCTCGAACAGCACATCGGTGCCCGCGCCATGCGCGACGTTGTAGAGCAACTGCGTAGCGTTGAGATAGGACTGCGTGCTGGAAAATCCTTCGTAGTAGCCCTGCAGATTGACGATATCGAAAGCCGCATTGCCGAGCGCTTCGATGGTCGCTGGATTGGCTGCGTGGGTGGAAAATTCCGCACCGCCCTGAATCGCACTGGCGTAGGTCAGGGTCACGCCGCGCTCGGCCAGCATCGGCTTCAGGCGTTCCGGCAAGGGCCCCAGCGAATAGTTGTTGTAGTCCGGCGGGGTATTGGTCAGCGAATTGCCGACCCACAGCATGTGGACGCTGCTACCGGGTTGCAGACCCGGCGCGTCACAGGATTCGAGACTGTCACGGAAGATCAGGCCGGGATACGGCGTGAGACCGCAATCCGCCTCCACACTGCTGACCATCATGAGGCTGCAGACAATCAGCACAACGCGCCTAGACGCCGTCGCCAGACGCGCCCACCAGCCCGCCGACGCGTTCGACACGGCGTCAGAAGTCCTGCTATCAAGTGGATCGGAATGGGTCATACGCAATGCCCGTGCAAAATCAGCGCCGAAACGCCGTGGCGTTTTTCGCCATGGTCCGCGCGACGCGCAGGCGGAAACCGTGAACAAGAGTCGCAAATTTTTGTTTTCCCGCGAAATTTTGTCCAGCGGCGATTGATTTTGCGTTGCCATTGCGACGGCACGCACAGGGTTTTCCTGCGCAAGCGCACAATCCATTGTCACAATGCACGACTTCTCGTTCTGGAATGGTTTATGTCGGTCGACAATGGGGTGGTGGAATCAGCAGTCCTGCGCTGGCTGGAGCGCGCCGTGATCGGGCTCAATCTGTGTCCGTTTGCGCGTGCGCCGCATGTCGCCGGACGCATCCGCATCTCCGTCAGCCACGCAACCGATGTGGATGGTCTGCTCGGCGACCTCAGTCACGAGTTGATGCGCCTGAAGGCCACGTCCGAAAACGAGGTTGAAACGACCCTGCTGGTCCACCCGGATGTGCTGCAGGACTTTCTCGATTTCAATGATTTCCTGGAGGTGGCAGACGCCACCCTGGAAGCACTCGACCTTGACGGCGAACTGCAGATTGCCAGCTTTCATCCGCAATACCAGTTTGCCGACAGCGCACCAGACGACATCGAGAACTACAGCAATCGCGCGCCCTATCCAATCCTGCATCTTTTGCGTGAGAGCAGCATCGAGCGCGTGGTCGATGCCATCGACGATCCCGACCTCATTTACCAGCGCAACATGGAAACGCTGCGCAAGCTGGGGCGAGCTGGTTGGAATGCGCTGTGGACGGAGGCGGGTCAGCCATGACGCAGAGCGCCGAAAACACCATGCTGCGATTGAACAAGCGCATCAGTGATACCGGTCTGTGCTCGCGGCGCGAGGCGGATGCACTGATCGCCGAAGGGCGCGTCACCGTGAATGGAAAGCGCGCGATCGTCGGCGCGACGCTGAACCTGGACGATCTGGTGGAGATCGATGGCGAGCCGCTGCGTGAACGCGCGCGGTCCAGCAAGCCGAACTCGCGCCAACACGTCTACATCGCGCTCTACAAACCGGTTGGCATCACTTGCACGACCGACACTTCGATCAAGGGCAACATCGTCGACTTCGTCGGCCATGAGCAACGCATCTTTCCGATCGGGCGTCTCGACAAGGACAGTGAAGGTCTGATCCTGCTGACCAGCAACGGCGATATCGTCAACGAGATCCTGCGGGCCGAGAATCGGCACGAGAAGGAGTATCTGGTCGGCGTCAATCACGCCGTGACGCCGGAGTTCCTCACGGGCATGGCGCGCGGCGTGCGTATCCACGGGCAGGTCACTCTGCCCTGCCGTACCCGCAAGATCGCCAAGTTCGGTTTTGCCATCGTGTTGACGCAAGGACTCAACCGGCAGATTCGCTTGATGGCGGCGGCATTCGGGTATCGGGTCAATCAACTGCGCCGGGTGCGCATCGACAATATCCGGCTCGGTGCGCTGAAGCCCGGACAATGGCGCAATCTCACCGATGTTGAACTGCGCGGCCTGTTGCCCGGACGCAGCACTTTCTGAAACGCCCAGCGAGGACCGAACCGTGGACGCCAACACCCCGCCCTCCTCGCAGTTCGCGCTGCTGACCCAACGTCGATTTCTGCCGTTTTTCCTGACCCAGGCATTAGGCGCGTTCAACGACAACCTGTTCCGCAATGCGCTGCTGGTGCTGCTCACCTATCGTGTCGTGGGCATCGATTCGGAACAGGCGACTTTCTACGCCAACGTCGCCGCGGCGCTGTTCATCCTGCCCTTCTTCCTGTTTTCGGCCATGGCCGGACAATGGGCAGAGAAATACGAAAAGGCGCGCTTGATCCGATGGATCAAACTGGCCGAGATCCCGATCATGCTGCTCGGCGTGCTCGGCTTCCATCTGCAATCGGTGCCCTTCCTGCTTGGCGTGCTGTTCCTGATGGGCACGCAGTCGGCGATCTTCGGGCCACTGAAGTACGCCCTGATGCCCCAGCATCTGAAACCGTGGGAACTGGTCGGCGGCAATGCGTGGGTGGAGACCGGCACCTTTCTCGCCATTCTGCTGGGTACCTTGGCCGGTGGCGTTCTGGTGGGCTTGCCACAGGGCGATCTGTGGGTCGCCGTCAGCATCGTCGGCCTTGCCGTGCTCGGTTACCTGAGCGCGCGCGCGATCCCGCTGGCACCGCCTACCGCACCGGATCTGCGCCTGAATCCCAACCCGTTCAGCGAAATCGCCCACACGCTGCGCAGCCTGAAGGGCCGCACAGCGGTGATGAATTCCGTGCTCGGCGTGAGTTGGTTCTGGTTCTTCGGGGCAATGGTGCTGGCCCAGTTGCCAGTCTATGCGCGCGACTATCTGGGTGGTGGCGAGCAGGTTGCACCCCTGGTGCTGGCGGTGTTCTCGCTCGGTATCGGTATCGGCTCGCTGCTATGCGAGCGTCTGTCCGGGCACAAGATCGAGATCGGTCTGGTTCCCTTGGGTGCCATCGGTCTCACCGTCTTCGGCGTGGATCTGTATTTCGCCCGCCCCGATGCCGTTGACCTGCACGACCTGAGCGTCATGGCCTTTGTGGTGAGCGACGGTGCGTGGCGCGTTCTGCTGGACTTGGCCTTGATCGGCATGTTTGGTGGCTTCTACATCGTGCCCCTGTTCGCGTTGATCCAATCCCGCTCGCCTCGCGAAGATGTCTCGCGGGTGATCGCCGCCAACAATCTGCTCAATGCCTTGTTCATGGTGGTTGCTTCCGGTCTGGCGCTGGCCCTGTTTGCGCTCGGTTTGAACGTGCCCGAAGTCCTACTGGTAACCGCCATTCTCAACGCGTTGGTCGCCGCGCATATCTTCCGCCTGGTGCCGGAATTCCTGATGCGCTTTGTCAGCTGGCTGATCATCAGCCTGCTGTACCGACTGCGCGTCAGCGGCGTGGAACGGGTTCCCGAAGAAGGCCCTGCCTTGATCGTCTGCAACCATGTCAGCTTCATGGACGCTCTATTGGTCATGGGCTCGGTGCGGCGCCCGATCCGCTTCGTCATGTACTACAAGATCTTCAAGATCCCGCTGCTCAACTTCATTTTCCGGCATGCGAAGGCGATTCCGATCGCCGGTGCCAAGGAAGATCCCGCGCTGATGGCGCAAGCCTTCGAGCAGATCGACGCCGCCCTGGCCGCGGGCGAACTGGTCGGCATCTTTCCGGAAGGCCAGATCACCCGCGACGGCGAATTCAACGTGTTTCGTCCGGGTGTCGAGAAGATCCTCGCGCGACGGCCCGTCCCCGTCGTGCCAATGGCCCTGCGCGGGATGTGGGGCAGCTTGTTCAGTCGCGCCGACTCGGCCCTGCGCCGGATGCGCTTGCCCAGACGCTTCCGGGCGCATATCGAACTGGCGATTGGTGAGGCGGTCACGCCTGAACAGGCCAGCGCCGCCGCACTGGAGAGCCAGGTTCGCGCCTTGCGCGGCGACTGGGCCTGAAGAAAGCGAGGCTCAGTTCACGAAGCCTGCGAGCACGAACAGCGCCAGCACGCAAAGCCAGGCCAATAGCACGCGCCAGACCAGACTCATCGCGTCACGCAATTCGCGCAGGGCGGGGGCGAGGTCCTGCAGTTCGCCCTCTTCAGCGGCCTCGACCAGATCCTCGCGCACACTGGCACGTGCGGCGGCATCCAGAAACCCAAGATCCAGCACCCACCAACCTTCGCCGCGCGCGGTGTGCCAGTCGCGCCAAGCACTGACGACCGCATCGAAGTGCGCCACCAAAGCCAAGGCCAGCACCATCAACTGCGCGGCGGGCCAATCGAGCGCCGCGCGCCATTGACTTAGCAGGGTCTGCTGCACCTCACCCAATCCCTGACGATGATGGTGATAGATCACGATCAGGCGATACGCCAGCGCGCCGAACGGCCCCAGCACCAAGAACCAGAACAACACGCCGAACCAGCGACTGAGCGCCTGGCGGAACACCGCATGGACCAGACTGGTGCCCTCGCAACGCAAGTCATCGTCCGCACACAGTTGTTTCAGTGCGTTTGCACGCGTTTCCTCGTCACCCGCGCTGGCAACCGCCTCGACATCCAAGTCCAGATCGCGCGGCCCCCAGCAGAAGAACAACACCGCCAACGCGAGCAGGAAAGCGGGAAGCCCCAACAGCCACTCACGGGCAAACCACTGCAGGACCGCGATACCTGCCAGCGGCAATACCAGCGGCAACAGGAAGCTCCAACGCGATGCAGCCTCACGCGCTCCGAGACTGGCACCACGATCACCCAGCCATTGCCCCAATGCAGTGTGCTGACGCAGGCCCTGCGCGGCAGGCATCAAGTGATCAAGCAGCAGAGAAAACACGACAGCAAACAGAGCGGCGGACATACGCGCGAACCAGTCGGCAGGAAGTGCTCAGGGTGGTGGAATCAGTCGCGCCGTGCAAGTGCGCTCGCCGTCGCGGCTTCGCCGCACTGACGCACCAGCCATTCGCGAATCAATCGATGCGATATCGAAATGGGCGCAGGCAGGCTGTATTCGCCAGATCGCAAGCCGTCGATCAATTCGCGCGCCGCTACCCAGCGCGCGTCTTCCAACTCGCTACCCACGCAGAGTCGTCGATCCGACGCAAACGCGCGAAAGCCCAACATCAGGGACGCCGGAAACGGCCAAGGCTGCGTGGAGTGATACGCACAGGCGATGACCTCGACACCGGCTTCTTCGCGAACCTCACGGCGCAGTGCATCTTCCAACGACTCGCCGACTTCGACGAATCCCGCGAGCGTGGAGTAACGCCCTTTCGGCCAACTGGCCTGCCGCCCAAGCAGACAGTGATCTTCGTGCTCGACCAGGGTAATGATGGCCGAATCGATCTTCGGGTATTGCACCAGTCCGCAGTGGGCGTGCGTGCATCGGGCGGAATGGCCGGCCTGCTGGCGCTCGGTCGGATGCCCACAGGCACCGCAGAAGCGCACCCGCGTCTGCCAAAGCAGCAGCGCCTTGGCATACGCCGCGAGCCCACTGTCAAAGTCACTCAGACGCTGGGCGGCGGTGCGCAGATCGATCCATTCGGTGTCGGCGGGGACAATTGCCGCGCAATCGGCTGGCAAAGCGAACCAGACGGCGTCTTTCGCATCGATGCCGAGAAAGCTCGCCTCTTGCGGCAAGCTCTTGCACACGCCCTGCGCCTCGACGTTGAGCACGCGATCACCATGGACCGCGACCTGCCCTTCAAAGCTGACGCAGACCACTCGCGCCTGCAGCCACGCTGCCTGCAGCCAATCCAGATCATCACGCCGTTCGCTGCAACGATCCAAAGCAAGGCTGGCAAATCGGTTCGGTGCGAGGCTCACCCGTCACACCGCAAACGAAGAACCGCAGCCGCAAGTCGTCTTGGCGTTCGGATTGCGGATCACAAACTGGGCACCCGTCAGGCTCTCGGTGTAATCGACTTCGGCACCAAGCAGGTACTGCAGACTCAGTGGATCGACCAGCAAGGTGACGCCATCGCGTTGAATGCTGAGGTCGTCTTCCCCTTGCACCTCGTCGAACTCGAAACCGTACTGAAATCCGGAACAGCCGCCGCCGGTGATGTAGACACGCAACTTCAGCTCGGGATTGCCCTCTTCATCAATCAGCGAACGCACCTTGTGCGCGGCACTTTCGGTGAAGAGCAAGGGCTGGTCGAGTTGTTGGTAGCTGGGAGCGGTTTCCATGCCAAGCCTATCGGTTGGGGTTGCAGTCAATCCGCGTTGTCCTTCGGACCGGTCAATTGCTTCAGCGGTGCATCGCTGTGGATCAGGCGACCCGTCAGCATCGCCCCGGCCTGCATCTCGACGACGTTGTAGTAGACGTTGCCGGATACACGGGCCGCGGCCGCCATGTGGACCTTCTGGCTGGCATACACATCACCACGCAACTGCCCGTTGATCACCACATGGGGAGCGCGGACCTCACCTTCAATGAGTCCACGTTCAGACAACGTGATGACGGCATCCGCATCGGACTCATCGGCAATGACCGCACCGTGAATCGTTCCTTCAACATACAGACCGCCGCTGAAGTGCAGGTCGCCTCGGATCACCACGCGCGGGCCGATCAGGGTTTCGACATTGCCTTGATTGCGGTTGCCTTTGGACTTGTCGTTGCTGCCGAACATGAAAACTCCAATTAGGGATGGGCTGGGGAAGAACTGGCACCGGGCTGCGCTTCGCCAGCGCGTGCTTCCTCCCAGGGAATCGAACGCTCCAGCGTGCCCGCTTCACCCCGGGTGTAAACCATCACGCGTAGCGGCACAAATCCAGCAGGCAGAGTGAAACTGCCCTCCACCTGCTGGAAATACTTGAATTCAAACTTGGCCGCAGGCGCCCCGGCGGTATCCAGCAAGGCATCCCAGTCCAGCACGCTGAGTTTGCCTTCTTGGGTGCCCTCGACGCTCAAGCGCAGCTCGCCACGACTGAGCTGGGTTTTCTTGAGGTTTTGCGTCAAGGTGACCTGGAAACGGTAGACCCCTCCACCCAGATCGCCGACTTGCAGGCTATGCAGCGACAGCCCTTGCCGCTGCGCTGTCCCGCCGACCAGACGCTCGTAGAAACTGACATCGGCCTCGAGTGCAGCGATACGCTCGTCGCGCGACTCGATGTCCTGCTGCAGTTGCTGGTTGGCAGTGTGGCTGATGTCATCCGAACGCTTCAGCAACGTGTTGCGCTGCCGGGCGCGCTCCAACTCCTCATTCAAGGTCGCGATCTGCTGCTGCAACTCGGCGATGCCCGGTCCGCCCAAGCTGTCGGGCCACAACCAGCCTGCACCCAATGCGTAGGCCACCAACAGCGCCGACACCGCCAGCAGACCGACGAATACACGACGACGCGCACTGGGGGCGCGGCGGGGCACGATTTCGAAGGGCGTGGAAGCAGACATTCGAACACACCACGGACGAGGTGGGGCATTAGGCCGAGCGCGGACCGGGGCGTCAAGCGGGAAAGCCGCGCGGCGCTCGCCCTTTCGACGACCCGCTCCGGTGTCAGTGATGCCGCGACATTCACGTAGCTGTCTAGTCCCGTCTGATTGCATGGTCGTCTGACAAACAAATCAACCCGCTCAGCGTACCAGTCCTTCATGGCCTGAATCGGTGTTCGGGATTTCAGCGCCGACTGGGGGAACTGGTGG
>Ga0075163_10005420_pt1 | contig 17033 bp, 17 predicted proteins | sample JI1023141ADNA_FD_71478 | JGI IMG/M metagenome (GOLD analysis project Ga0075163, IMG submission 71478) | Wastewater effluent complex algal communities from Wisconsin, to seasonally profile nutrient transformation and Carbon sequestration -... | ecosystem: Engineered > WWTP > Effluent > Algae...
GGCGTGGCGGGCGCTCGTCACGTTCTTCGCGTCGTTCCTGCTCGCGGGAATGGTCGAGAAGCTGCGGCGCGGCGAGCGGTGGGAGTGGCTGGAGTTGGTGATGCTGCTCGCGGTCGTGGCGGCGCTCGGGTGGGCCGTGCGCGACATCGTGCGCCCACGATGGACGAAGAGCGGCCTGCGCAAGTTCGCGCGGTGGAGCGTACCGACGACCTCGGGCCTGAGCTTCGTCTGGGACGTGGCGTTGATGTGCTGTGGTGCCGTGCTGTGGAACATCGGCTTCGGCCCCACGCTGTTCGTCGTTCCGACCGTGCTGGCGATGGTGCGGGTCGTCTTCTGGCGTCGGCGCCCCGCGGCGAGTTGATCGACACAGTCAGCGCTCGAGATCGACACCTCGAAGTCGTCGGCCAGAATGGCAACGCTGACACTCGCGTCTGCGAACGGTCGCAGCGTTCGGCCGAGGCCTGCTCAGCTCACGGAGCGCGCGTGCAATCGGCGTTACGCGGAATCTCGGCGCCGAGGTCGACCACCTCGAAGTCATCGACCCGAATCGCGTTGAACGTCTGCGGGGTGATGCCGACCTGCGACCACTTCGCGGTGGTGGTGCGGTCGTCGGCGAAGGTGAGCGCAATGTTGCCGCCGTCGGAGAGGATCATTCCGTAGCGTTTGAGCGCGCGCAGAATCACGCGGGCTCCTGGCGTGAAGGTCGTCTCGTCGAAGCTGGCCTTGAGCCTGAACCGCACGCCGTACGGAGGCGCGTTCGGGTCGTTGCTCGTCGGCCCTCCAGCGTGGGTCGCCGGTCGAACGTAGACGGCTCGCTTCATGCGCGCGTTGGGAAGAATGAAGCGCAGCGCGTGCGGAACTTCTCCCGCTGCCACCTCGTCGGCCGTCGGCAGCAGCGCCGCAATGGGCAGACCGGCAGCATCGGCCGATGTGCACTGCTCACCACGGAGCACCTCGCCGTACTGCTTCGTCAGGTCCCACACGAAGGCGCCAAGCGCCGCGAGCGACTGGCCAGAGGCGGTCGTGTTGTACAGCTCGTACAGCTTCTTCTCGGAGCGCTCGACGACGAGCAGGTGACAGTCTTCGTTCGCCACGTCACAGGTGAACCCCGCGACACCCTCGATGTTCGCGTTGGCGGGCACGGGCATCTGCATCGGCAACGTCTCGCAGTCCGGGCCGCTGTAGCAGTAGGTGCCCGCGGGCTGCACGATGGTGCGACGCGGGGTGGTGGCGTCGGCGAAGAAGAGCGGAATCGAAAAGTCGGTCTGCAGCTTGTTGCCGTTGCCCCAGCCGCCGAACGAGTTGAGCGCCGCGAGAATCGCGTCACTGCGGGGAGACTTCGACGAGGCCGAGACGTCGCGGTTCCAGCCGTGAATGCGCTCGAAGAGCCCTGTGTTCGACGAGGCGGAGCCGCCTGCGACGGCGGATCCTCCGGCCGAGGCACTTCCGCCACCCGATGACGCAGCGCCACCACCATTCGCGACGGTGCCGCCTCCTGCACCCGCATCGATGGTCGAAGGGGCACTGCACGAAACCATCACGAGCACGACCAGCGGGAGCAGTCTCACGGAGCGAACGTTGTGCGCTGCCACGCCTGAAGGGAAGTCGAACCATCGATTCCGTGGATGAGCGGGTTCGAGTTCCTTGATACCTGCTGCGCATGAGCACTCCGGCCTGCCCTGTCTGCACGATGACCGATGTCCTGAGCCACGCGAACCGCTGGGAGTGCGCCACCTGCGGCAACGAATGGGCGAAGGAGGTCGTCGAAGCGGCGCCCGTCGCGCGCGTGGTGAAAGACGCTCACGGTACCGTGCTGGCTGATGGTGACACCGTCGTGTTGATCAAAGACTTGAAGCTGCGCGGCTCGTCCGAGGTGCTGAAGCAGGGCACGAAGGTGAAGGGCATTCGGCTCGTCGATGGGGACCACGAAATCGACTGCCGCATCGATGGCAGCGCGATGGGCCTCAAGGCCGAGTTCGTGAAGAAGGCGTAGTCGTCGGGCCTCAGGCAGCGCCGCCGTGACATCGGTGCCGTATCGGAGTGACGCAGGCGCCTCTCGTCGCTCGAAGCAGTCGACCTTCGGGCGTCAGGGCATGGCATCGGAGTTGCTCGACGCCGTCGCATGACTCGACTCATGCCCTTGCTCGTCGTGCTCCTCTCTGCGTGTAACGCGTCTCAGATTGGCGATTGCATCGGCACCGCTATCGGCCAGGCCATCGGCAACGTCGGCCTCGCGCAAGCACGTGAAGGTGGAAAGAACCCGATGCGGCCCGACGAGGCGTTTCTCATCGCCGACGCGGGCTCGTACCTCTCGGTCGCCCACGCCGGCGGCCGCATCGGCATCGAGTTCGCGGGGGTCGTCAGCACTGGTGAGCTGCCGCGCCGCACGCCCGATTGCGCGCTCACCGACTACGCGCTCTTCCACGCAGGCGACGGCGGCATCACGCACGTCTTCGGGACGGTCACCCTCGCGGAGCAGACCCAGACCGACGCTGGCACCCGCATCAGGCTGGAGACGACGAACCTGCGGCTGGCCTTCTCCGATGGAGGAACGGTGCCGCTCGGCGAGCGCCAGGTCGACGTCATCGCCCGTTGACGCAGTCTCAGGTGCTCGGCCTCACTCGCGTGCAGCACGCGGACGACCCGTCGCCAACCTGAAGCTGCAGTCACCGCGCCGACAGCACACCTTCGTCGCTCACCTTCACGCCCGTCTTCGGAAAGTCGCGCGCTGACAACTCCGCGATGGCCTTCTGCCCGCGCTTCGTGTCGTCGCGCAGCGGCACGCCCTTCCCTTCCTGCTTCGTCGACAACAGCCGCCCCGTCACGAAGCGTCCGTCATCGGCGAGCTCGACCTCGAGAATTACCGAGACGCCGAGCGCTCCACCGAGGCTGAAGCGGCCGTAGGTCGCGAAGTTGCCCAGCGAGTAGGCGATGAGGTGGCCCTGGTAGAGCTCCATCGCGCGCAGCAGGTGCGGGCCGTGGCCGATGACGACGTCGGCGCCTGCGTCGATGACGCCGTGAGCGAAGACCTTCAGGTCGCCGCGGTTCTCGCCCAGGTACTTCTCGGCCCCGTCCTTCACGCGGTCGGCTCCAAGGCCTTCTGCTCCGCCGTGGAAGCTCACGATGACCAGGTCGTGCGTCGCCGCCGCCTGCGTGACCAGCTTCTTCGCCGTCGCCAGGTCGTTCACGTCGTTCGTCGCGCCCGAGGTGTGAAACGCGATGAGCGCCAGCTTCTTGCCCTTCACCGTGGTGGTGCCGATGGAGCCGGGCGGACCGCTCCACACGATGCCCTGACCGTCGAGCGCGGCCTCGGTCTCACGCCGGCACGCCTCGCCGAAATCGCCGGAGTGGTTGTTCGCCGTCGAGCCCAGGTCGATGCCCGCCGCCTTGAAGTACGGCGCGTAGTGGGTGGGCGTGCGAAACGCGAAGCAGTTGCCGCCCTTGCGGCACTTCGCCGACGTGCCCGTGTCGCAGAGCGGGCCCTCGAAGTTCGCGAAGGTGATGTCGGCGTCCTGGAGCAGCGGCGCGACGTCGTCGAGCAGGTGTTTGCCGTCGTTGGGAGGCAGCACACCTTCGGGCACCGAGGTGCCCAGCATCATGTCGCCCACCGCACGGAGGCGCAGCGTGCCGCCGTCTTGTGCGAGCACCATTGCCACTACGAATACCGAAGTCATGCACCGTCACCTGCCACGACCGCGCGCGCCGCGGAACAGCCCTGACATGACTCGGCCCCGCGACTCCGAGCGGAGCACGCAGGGCCGAAGCCGACGTCACGACGCGACTTAGAAGTTCTCGTGCACCAGCGACTCCGCGAGGCGCGGGTCGTTGATGGCGAGCACCTTGTTCTTGTTCAGGAAGAACCCGAAGGCCGCGAGGAACACGCCCACGAAGCCGATGAGCGAGGTGACGTCGAGGTACGAGATGTCGAGGTGCGGACCATGCGCGCCTTCGCCTCCGTGGTGCAGGCCGGCGTTGGGCATGATGATCCAATACAGGTCGACGACGTGCATCACGAGAAACCACACGCACCCGATGGCGAGGCCGAGGCGGCTGCGCTTCACGTGCCGTGACACGAGGAAGAAGAAGGGCACGAAGAAGTGCAGCACCGGCAGGCCGTACGACACGTACTGCCAGCCACCCTCGACGCGCGTCATGTAGAACACGGTCTCTTCGGGAATGTTCGCGTACCAGATGAGAATGAACTGGCTGAACGCGATGTACGCCCAGAACACGCCGTAGCCGTACACGTACTTGCCGAGGTCGTGGAAGTGCTCGGTCGTGATGGCCGTCTTGAGCACGCCCGCCCGCTGCAGGCCCATGGAGACGAGCGCGAGGAACGCGTTGAACGAGAGAATCGAGACCGCGAAGAAGTACACGCCGAAGATGGTCGAGTACCAGTGCGGCATGAGGCCCATCACCCAGTCGATGGCCGCGAAGCTCGACGACAGCGCGAACAACGCGATGCCCGGAGCGCTCACCGTGATGAGCCGAATCATCATCGACTCACGCTTCTTCGGGTCGGCCTCGGAGTCCATCTTCGTCGAGTTGCTGTAGAGCACCCACGCGAGAATGCTCCAGATGGCGAAGTAGAGCGCCGCGCGCCCGAAGAAGAAGCCCGGCGTGAGGAACCACTGCTTGCGGGCGAGAATCTCGTCCATCTCGTGCGTCCACGGGTACAGCTCGTGGAAGCCGAGCGCCGCGATGGGAATGAAGAGGAACGCGAACACCGGCAACGTCATCACCGTCGCCTCGGCGATGCGGCGCAGCACGATGTGCCAGCCCGCCTTCACGAGGTGGTTGATGAGCAGCCAGGCCAGCGAGCCCAGCGCCACGGTGAGCGCCACCTCGAAGCCGAAGAGGTAGGCGAACATCGCGCGCGCCTTGTGCTCTCCGAAGGCCGAGGCCAGCGTCGCGCCCAGACCGATGACGGCCATGGCGCCGCCAATCATCGGCAGCTTCGCGAAGAGGCTGGTGGACGGAATGGTGATGTCTGTCGGTTTCTCGATGGCGTGGCTCACGCGATCCTCACTTCAGCGTCTCGATGAACATGGCGATGCTCTGCGCCTCGACGTCCGTCACCACCGCGGGCGGCATCGCCGGCGGGTAGCCGTCGACGATCTTCGCCATCGGCGCACGGATGGACTCGGTCACGTAGGCGAGGTCGACGGTGACGTCTCCCGCGCTGGTCTTCTCGCTCTTGCCCCACAGCCCCTTGAAGGTCGGGCCGACGATCTTGGTGCCGTCGATGGAGTGGCAGGCGTTGCAGCCCTTGGCCTTGAAGAGCTTCTTGCCGAGGTCGGCGCTCGCGACGTTCGGGTCGATGGCCGGGCCGGAGTCGCCGCCGGGCTCCCACGACTGGTTGCCGTCCTTCGAGCGCTCGAGGTCGCGCACGTACGCGACGATGGCCCAGCGGTCGTCGACCGGAATCTGCGCGGCGTACGACGCCATGTTGCCGTTGTTCACGCCCACCGCCATCGCGGCGTACAGCTTGCCGTTCGGCAGCTCGCGCACGCGGTCGCTGAACATCGACGGAGGCGGCACCAGCAGGCCCTTCGTGGTGTTCACCGGGCCGTTGCCGTCGCCGAGCGCACCATGGCAGGGCGTGCAGTAGATCTTGAAGCGCTGCTGGCCCCGGGCAATCACGTCGGCCTTCGGTGCGCCGTCGTCAGCCTTGATGGCCGCGGGCAGCTTGATGACGAACTCACCCTTCTCGTCGGTGCCCTTGAAGTACGTGTCGTCTTCGTCGAGCTGGCCCAGCGCAACGGTGCCCTCGACCGGCGCCTGCATCGAGCGGCCATCGGCGAACAGGCCGGTGGTGTCCTTGCGGTACGCCTTCACCTTCTCCTGGGTGTCCATGTTGGCGATGAGGTGCACGGGCGGCTTCTCGGACTCCCAGCCGCGGCATCCCACCAGTCCCACCAGGCACACGACTCCGCTCCACAAGAGGTTTCGCATGTGACTCTCAGCCCTCCAGCTCTTCGACGAGGGTGGCACCCGACTCCTGGAGCAGCGTCTTCGTCTTCTCGCTGTCGAAGCGCGGGTCTTCCGATTCGATCATGATGAAGAACTTGTCGTCGGTGACGCGCTCGAACGCCTTCGACGCGAACGCCGGGTGATACGGCTGCGGCAACCCGTTCATGATCCAGTTGCCGAGGAACGCCGTCAGGCAGCTCGAGAGAACCGTCACCTCGTACCAGACCGGCACGAACGCGGGGATCGAGAGCAGCGGCTTGCCGCCGACGATCATCGGGTACGCCCAGCCCATCGCCCACGCCTGGAAGAACAACATGAAGGTCGAGCCGGTGATGCCGACCACGAGAACCGCCCACGGCAGCTTCGTGGCGGGAATGCCCATCACCTTGTCGAGGCCGTGCACCGGAAACGGCGCGCACGCGTCCCACTTCTCGTAGCCAGCGGCCTTCACGCGCGAGCACGCGTGGGTCAGCGTCGCCGGGTTCTCGTACTGGGCCAGCAGACCCCAGGGCTTGGTCGAGCTCATGAGTGACCTCCCGTCGTCACGACCGCTGCACCAGCAACGCCGCCAACTGCAGGAGCGGCGTGGTGGTCGTGACCGTGCTCACCCGCGTGGTCGTGACCGCCGGCCGCGTGGCCGTAGCCTTCCCAGTGCGGGTTCGCCTGCGGCATGACGGCCTTCACTTCGCTCATCGCGATGACCGGGAAGAAGCGCACGAAGAGCAGGAACAGGAAAAAGAACAGACCGAACGTACCGAGCAGGAAGAACACCTCGGTCACCGGCACGAAGTAGTCCCAGCTCGAGGGCAGCGCGTCTCGGTGCAGCGACGTCACCGTGATGACGAAGCGCTCGAACCACATGCCGATGTTCACGAAGATGCTGAGGATGAAGGTGATCTTGATGTTCGTGCGGATCTTCTTGAACCAGAAGAGCTGCGGCGTGATCACGTTGCAGCTCATCATGATCCAGTAGGCCCACCAGTACGGCCCACCCATGCGGTTCAGGAACGTGAAGCCCTCGTACTGGTTGCCCGAATACGCGGCCATGAAGAACTCCATGCCGTACGCGTAGCCGACGAGCGAACCGGTCAGGAGGATGACCTTGTTCATGTTCTCGATGTGGCGAATCGTGATGACGTCTTTGAGGCCCAGCCACTCGCGCGCGGGAATGGCGAGCGTGAGCACCATCGCGAAGCCCGAGAAGATGGCGCCAGCGACGAAATACGGCGGGAAGATGGTGGTGTGCCAGCCGGGCAGCTGCGAGACGGCGAAGTCGAACGAGACGATGGTGTGCACCGAGAGCACCAGCGGCGCCGAGAAGGCCGCGAGAATCTGGTACGCCTTCTCGTACGTCATCCAGTGGCGCATCGAGCCGCGCCAGCCGAGCGAGAGGAAGCCGTAGAAGAACCGGCGCCACTTCACGGCCGTGCGGTCACGCAGCGTCGCGAAGTCGGGAACGAGGCCCGTGTACCAGAAGAGAATCGAGACCAGCGCGTACGTGTTCACGGCGAACACGTCCCACTCGAGCGGGCTGCGGAAGTTCGGCCACAGGCCCATCTGGTTCGGAATCGGGAAGAGGTAGTAGTCCATCCAGATTCGGCCGGTGTGCAGCGCGACGCATGAACCTGCGCAGGCGACCGCGAAGATGGTCATCGCCTCGGCGAACCGGTTGATGCTCGTGCGCCACTTCTGACGGAACAGATAGAGAACGGCAGAGATGAGCGTTCCGGCGTGGCCGATGCCGACCCAGAACACGAAGTTGACGATGTCCCACGCCCAGCCCACCGGGTTGTTGTTGCCCCAGATGCCGGGGCCTTCCCAGAAGAGGTAGCCGACGTAGCCGCCGAACATCGCGGCGCCCGCGGCAGCCAGGGCGATGCCGAACTTGAGGCCGTTCGGCGTCTTGAGAATCGGAGCCTCGTTCACCGCGCACACCATCTCGGTGACGGAGTGGAAGTCGTGGTCTCCGCGAACGAGCAGCTCACGGCCCTCGAGGGGCTCGGGCAGCACGACGTCGCCACGAAGCTTCGGGTCGTTCGGCAGCGTCACGGCAGCAGTTGACGTACTCATCAGCCCAGCTCCTCGTTCTCGTTGCGCACTCGAGCCAGGTAGCTCGTGCGCGGGCGCACGTTGAGTTCCTGCAGCATCTCGTAGTTGCGCTCGCTCTTCTTGAGCGCGAACACCTTCGACTTCTCGTCGTTGATGTTCCCGAAGGTGATGGCGTTGGTCGGGCAGGCCTGCTGGCACGCCGTGACGACAGAGCCATCGGGCAGCGCCTTGCGGTCTTCACCCTTGCGCTTGGCCGAGATCTTCGCCTCTTCGATGCGCTGTGTGCAGTACGAGCACTTCTCCATCACGCCGCGGTACCGCACCGACACGTCGGGGTTGCGCTGGAGCTTGAGCGTCTTCATGCGCTCCTTCCAGTACGGCTCGACGTAGACGTTCCCGGTGTGCGTGAAGTCGAGGTAGTTGTACCGACGCACCTTGTACGGGCAGTTGTTCGCGCAGTACCGCGTGCCGATGCAGCGGTTGTACGCCATCGAGTTCACGCCTTCTTCGTCGTGAACCGTCGCCGAGACAGGGCACACGGGCTCGCACGGTGCGTTCTCGCAGTGCATGCACGCGACCGGCTGGTGAATGGCCTGCGGTGACTCGACATCACCCGAGAAGTACCGGTCGATGCGAATCCAGTGCAGCTCGCGGCCCAGCAGCACCTGCTCGCGCCCCACCGAGGGAATGTTGTTCTCGGACTGGCAGGCAATCGAGCAGAAGTTGCAGCCGATGCAGGACGAGAGGTCGATGACCATGCCCCACTGCTGGCCTTCGTAGACGACCTCGGTGTGCGGCTGGTTCGGCTTCGACGGCCGGTTCTTCGGCGTGTTGAGCTGCACGAGGTCGGCCGGAATGTTGCCCTTCTGCGCGAAGTCGGCGTCCTTCTGGTACGTGCTCGCGGTGCCCGACCGGAACAGCGGGCGGTCGCCGAGGCCGAGCTTGCGGTGAACCGAGTCACCCGGCTCGTCGAGCATCTTCACGAAGGTGAGCTCTTTGAGCGGCGACGCGGGCACCGAGAAGTGGTCTTGCGTCGAGGCGAGCACCTGCTTCGCCCCCGTCTTCGTCACCTTCACGCCCGTGATGACGTTGAGGCCGTTCTCGAGCAGCGGGTTCACGTCGACGCCGATGCCCTTCGAGACTTCGCCCTGCGCGCGGCCGTAGCCGTGCACCATGACGACCGTGGTGGTCGAGAGGCCGGGCAGCACGAAGGTGGGCGCGGTGATGGTCCGCCCATTCGCCGTCACCTCGACGACGTCGGCCTCGTAGCCGTTGCGGCTGACCTGGCTGCCGATGCTCAGGTCCTTCGCGGTGGCCGGGCTGACCAGCAGCGCGTTGTCCCAGCAGAGCTTCGACATCGTGTCGGGCAGCTCCATCACCCACGTGGTGTTCGTGAGGCGGCCGTCCTTCGCGTGGCCGTGAATCGCGACGAGCTCGTAGCTGTCCTTCGCGGGCGTCACGCTCTTCACGGCGCCGACGGCGGTGGCAATCTCAGCCAGCTTCGCAGCAGGCGTCGCAGCGGTGCGGGCCGTGCCGGGAACGAGGCCGTCGTGCAGGGCCTTGCGCCACGCCTTCTCGTTCGCGAGCGACGCGCCAGCCGCGCGCCACGTGCCCTCGAGCAGCTTCTTGTCGTTCGTCTCGGCTTCACCGGCGAGCTGCGCGAGCAGCGTGGTGAGCGGCCGACCCGAGAAGAGCGGGAGGATGATGGGCTGCACCAGGCTGACGGTGCCGTCCCAGCCCTCGGCGTCGCTCCACGACTCGAGGAAGTGCGCGAGCGGAACGTGCCAGCTGGCCTTCGCGCCGGTCTCTTCGGCGAACAGGCCCGCGTGCACCGTCGTCTTCGCCTTCGCCAGCGCCTCGCCGAACTTCAGCGCGCCGGGAGCCGTGTAGACGGGGTTCACGTCGAACATCACGACGGTGTCGATGGCGCCGTCGTTGAGCGACTTGGTGAGCGCCGCGAGCTGGTCGAACTGGCTCGGGTGGTCGATGGCCTCGCCCTGCGTGACGCTCATGCCGCCGCCGAGCGCGAGGTTGATGGCGAAGGCCAGCGCGTGCACCGCCGCGGGCTGACGCTCTCCGACGAACAACGTGGCGGCGCCCTTGTTGGCCGCGAGGTCCTTCGCGAGCACGGTGACGAACTTGGTGACGTCGGCAGCCAGCGCCGCGCCTTCGAGCGAGCCGAGCGCGCCCAGGTCGACACCGTTGGCCGCCAGCGCCTTCGCGAGCGCCTTGAGCACGTCGACGCCCTGGCTCGAAGCGACGCGCACGCGGTGGTCGGCGTTGGTGCCCGTCGCGCTGAACGTCGACTCGGCGACGTAGAGGCGGTGCATCTTCGCGAGGTCGTCGCGCGTGTGCACCGAGCGGGTCTCGCCGAACTGCCGCGCCAGCTTGAGGTGGTCGGGGCCCGAGATGAGGAAGTCGGAGTCGAGGCCGAAGATGACCTTCGTCTTCGAGAGGTCGAAGTGCACGCGCGAGCCGGGGCCGAACGCGAGGTGCGCGCCCATGTGCTGGTTGTCGGGCGCGAGCGGGTCCCAACGAACGACCTTCGCCTGCGGCAGCTTCGCCGCGAGGGCCTTCAGCAGCCGCTCAGCGGTCGGGCCGAGCTCGTCTTCGACGACGATGGCGAGCCCGGCGCCCTGCGTACCGGCGAACTTCGTCGAAAGCTCCTTGAAGGCCGCGTCGAACTTCTCCCACGTGCTGGCCTGGCCGCCCTGCATCGGCGAACGCGCCCGCTCGGGGTCGTAGAGGCGCAGCACTTCGGTCTGCGCCCAGATGTCAGACGCGCCGAGCGAGCTCGGGTGGTTCGGGTTGCCTTCGACCTTCGTCGGGCGGCCGGCGTTGGCCTCGACGATGAGGCCGATGGCGCCTTCCGACCGCTGCATCGCGGTCGAGTAGTACATGCGCACGCCGGGAATCACCTGCTCCGGCTGCTTCACGAACGGCAGAATCTCTTCCTGCGGGCGGCGAACCTGCAGGTTCTCGCAGCCGGCGAGCGTGCCGAGCGCCATCGCGGCGCCGCCAATCTTCAGCGCGTCACGGCGGTTGAAACCCTCGGGCGGGACGATGCCGTTGGGGAACTCGACGTCCATCTGCTGCTTGATGGTCGCGTCGCCTTCCTTGTGCGCGATGGAGCGCCAGTACGTCGGCGTCTCATTCATCTGCTCGCGAATCGGGGCGTAGGGGTCTTTCTTCATGGCGTTTCGTTCTTTCGAAAAAAGACTGAAGTCTTCAGCGGTGGCAGCCGGAGCAGCCGGCCGTCGCGTAGGTGAGCAGCTCACCGTTGGGGCCACGCTTGGCCGCGGCCGAGAGGCTGCCGGGCGGGTTGAGCGTCGTGGCGATGTGGCGTGCCTTCTCGGCCCAGGTCAGGTCAGGCTTCCAGCCCATCGCGGTGAGGGCTTCGACGGGGCGCAGGTTGGGGCCCGGGTCGGAGTGGCAGTCGAGGCACCAGGCCATCGACAGCGGCTGGTTCTGGACCACGACTTCCATGGTGTCGATGCGGCCGTGGCAGGTCTCGCAGCCGATGGCGGCGCGGTTCTCACCGACGCCGACGCCCATGTGGGCCGAGTGGTTGAAGTAGGCGAAGTCGGGCGTCTTGTGAATGCGCACCCACTCGAGCGACTTGCCGGTCTTCCACGACTCGAACAGGGGCAGAAGCTTGGTCGAGTCGGTGGTGGTGCCGACCGCCTTCTTCACCTGCGAGTGGCAGTTCATGCACGTCTGCGTCGACGGCACGCCGGCGTGAGGGCCGCGCTCGACGTAGGCGTGGCAGTACCGGCAGTCGATGGCCATGTCGCCCGCGTGCAGCTTGTGGCTGTACTCGACAGGCTGCTTGGGTTTGTAGCCGACGTCGGTGTGCCACGGAGAGCCCCACCAGTAGAGGCCGAACGTCGTTACGCCACCGCCCACGACAGTGCCGAAGAGCGCAAGTCCGGGGGTTTGGTTCCACCACTTCGGAAAGATCTGAGCCATGTGAGAGTTCGACCTCGCGAGAGCGGCTGCGCGTGTAGCGGTAACGGGCCGGGGCCTCAAGAAAGAAACCGAGCGGTTCCGAGAGCGGCACGACGGCGATCAAGCCTGCTGCAAGGCATTCGATTCACTTCGTGAACGAGCGATCACGCAGGGCTGCGAGGGCCGTTCGGCACACGCGGAGCCGAGTACGATGAGGCGCACCGTGCGGCGTCGAGAAGAGGGGCTCATTCGGCTCCGACCGAGAGCAACGCTCAGGGCGGGAAGCGACGTTGCCACTCGAGGCGATCAGTCGCGTCCGCGGTCAGCCGCTCGGCGATTTCGTCCCAGGTGAGGAAGTGCTTCCAGGCGGGCTCACCGAAGTGACGAACGATGACGGCCTCGAGCCCGTGGTCTCGTTTGCCCTTCCAGAGCGTGTCGGCGGCTTGCACGAGCAGGTCTTCGAGGGTGAGCGACGGGTCATCAGGAGCGAGGCCATGGGTTCGTGCGAACCGGGCGGCGTTGGGAGCGAAGCCAGCGGCGAGCAGGAGCGCTTCTCCGACTGCTTCGTGGGTTCGGCCCGGTTGGGACAGCTCGGAAGGAACGCTCGCCTTCCCGAGGTCGTGGGTTGCGGCGCCAAGCCGAACGAGCTCGGCGTCGAGGGGAAGGCCCGTCTGCCGGAGCGCACGAAGCAGCCGAACGGAGACATCGTGCACGAGCGTGAGGTGAGCAACGAGCCGAGGTGAAGCGCGCTCCTGTTCGAGCAGCTCGAGCACGCGTGGTGGAAGTGGAGACAGCCGCAACGCCGCGCGATCGTCTTCGGTGGGCCAGTGCAGGAACGGCTCCGCTCACGACGAGGAGCGGCGCTGACGTGGCGCACGCTGCGTCCTGACTGGCCGACTGGGAGCGAATTGATCAGCAGCGCCTGCGTCGCGCCGAACTCAGGGGTTCGGGCCGTACTTCGCCAGCAGGCGCGCGGCGTTGATGGCGTTGCCCCGGCCCGCGGAGTCGTCGCGCCAGAACCCGCGCACCATGCCGTTCTGATCGACCAGCACGAACGCCGGCAACGAGATGTGCTCGGCCAGCGTCACGCCCGCGTCGGTGCCCGCGAACTTGCCCCACGCGCCCTGAAACGCCTGCAGCACCGGCCCGAGCTTGTCGTCAGGGCCGGTCACGATGTGCCAGCGCCCCTTCGCCAGGGTCTTGAGCACCGGCGCCGCCGTGTTCCGCGCGATGGTGACGAAGTGCACCTGGTCTCCCAGGTCATCCGAGTGGTCCAGCCCGCGCCCGAACGCCTGCTGCGCCTCGAGACACGCGGCCTCACACGGCGCCGCGGCGAAGAAGGCGATGAACACCTTGCCTGCGAGCTGCGTGGAGCCGAACGGCTGGCCGTCGTCCACCGTCGAGAGCGTCCACGCTCCGAGCGGCGCGATGGGCGGAGGCGCTTTCAGGAACCGCCGCTGCGCGAACGGCAACACCGTCAAGAACACCGCGCCCAGCACGAAGCCGATGACGTACGGGTTCTTCCACTTCGGGCCTGCTGGCTGCTCCGTCGCTGCTGCTTCAGTCGTCACCCTTCTTGCCCTTGCCCTTCTTCTTCCCGCGGCCACGGTCGTCGTCGCCGTCGTGCTTCTCGGCCTTCTTCCACTTCCGGTACTGCCCCGGCGGCAGTTTCACCAGCGACATCGGCACACCACGCTCGACGAACACCCAGCCACCGCGGTGGGTCTTCGTGCGAAACCAGCGGTCATCGCGGCGGCACCAGTACCACCCGTCGACGAAGAAGACCTCGTCGTCGAAGTCCTCCACCACCTGAATACCCGGCTGCACCACCACCAGCACCGGCGGCGCCTCGAACACGATGGTGGGCAGCACGATGTCGATTCTCACCTGCGCGAGCGCGGTCGAGGCACACACGAACACGAGCAACGCGAAGCGCTTCATGAAGCCTCCAGTGATGGGAACGAAGAGGGACTTCGGCGCGACCGAAGCGCTCACACGCCTGACGTCGAAGACTGCTGCCGGGCTGCTTCGAGCGCGCGCGCTTCGGCGTCTTCCGCATCACGGGCCTTCGACGCGCGGTACAGCCAGAACGCCACGCCACCAATCATCGCCAGCGGCGTGAGCGACACGACACCGGTCATCGCGAGGTAGGCCCACTCGGTGCCTTCCTGACCAGCGCCACAGACCGAGCAGGCGAACACGAGCGCGCTCATCAGAAGTACACCCGCGCGTAGATGATCGGCCACATGAGGACCACGAAGTACCAGAAGACCTGGGCTCCGAAGAAGAGCCCCCCCTTCAACGAGCCGCGCAGCAGCTGGATCGCCGCGTAGCCGAGCGCTCCCAGCGCGCCGATGGCGTGCACGCCGTGCATGCCGACGATGAGATAGAAGAACGCGCCGAGCCGGCTCGAGGTCAACGTGAGGCCGGCCGACAGCAGCTGCGCCCACTCGCGGCCCTGCAGGCCGACGAACGCCGCGCCCAGCAGCCACGCCACGAGCACGAACGCCTTCGCGATGGGCTTCTGCTTCGCGTGCAGCACTTGCCCGACGAGCAGCACCACGCCGGAGAGCACCAGCAGCACCGTCGGCAACATCGTCGCGTCGGTGGGCAGCACCGGCTGGCCAGGCACGGGCCAGGTGCCGGCGGGAGCTCCCGAGCGGCTGATGGTGAACGCGCTGATCATGCCGACGAAGAACATCACCTCGGCGACGACGAAGATGAGCGTGCCCAGCACGGCGCTCGGCACCACGGGGCGGTTGGGCTTCGGCAGCGTCATCGGCGTCGGGGGAATAACGGCGGCATCGGCGGGAGCCACGTTCATGTCAGCAGCTGCCCTTCTGGAAGCGAAACGGCCCCGCCGCAGGAAGCGACGAGGCCGGTGAATGCGTGAAGGCGGAGGTCATTCTTCGCTCCGCTTCTTTCAGTTCAGTGGGCCGGCGCAGGCTCGGCGGGCTTCTCGCCGTGCGGGTCGGCATGCGGCGCCGCGTGCGGGTCACCGCCGTGCTCACCGTGGCCGCTTCCCGCCTTCAGGCCCTCTTCGACGACCTTCTTCGCAGCGACGTTCGACCAGCGCGTGCCGTCGTGACGGAGCACGTCGGGGCCGACGCCGCCCACCATCAGCACCATCAGCGCGAGCATGGTGACCAACAGGTAGCCGACGTATTTCTTCTCCACGCCGATGTGCATGAAGTTCTTCACCACGAGGTACGCCTTCACGATGGCGATGCCGAACGCGGTGATGAGCGTGACGACGCGAATGCCGAGCTCGGGGCCGATGACCGAGACGACGAGGAGCACGAGCAGCACGCCCCAGATCTTGATGTAGAAGCTGTCGGGGTGCGCGTCGTGCTTCGCGTGGCCGGCTGCGGCTGGAGCGTGTGCGTTATCGGACATGGGCGAGCTCACTTCGCGATGTAGAGAAGCGGAAAGAGGAAGATCCACACCAGGTCGACGAAGTGCCAGTACAGGCCGGCGTTCTCGACGCGCTGAAGCTCCTTGCCTTTGGCCGCATCGGTCGCGACGAACATCATCACGATCATGCCGGCGATGACGTGCAGGCCGTGAAGGCCGGCCGCCGTGTAATAGAAGGACCAGAAGGTGTTCGAGGTGATGGTGTAGCCAGCCTTGATCTCACCAGCCCACTCGAACGACTTCACCACGAGGAAGGCAGCGCCTCCGCCGATGGTGGCCCAGAGCAGCTTCGCGGCGCGCTTGCCGTCACCGCGGCTGGCGGCGTTGTGCGCGAGCACGGCCGACAACGACGAGGTGAGCAGGATGAAGGTGTTGAGCGCGCCCTTCCACGTGCTGGTGTGAATGGACTGGTTGGCCCACTCGGGGTGCCCGAGACGGTGCATCAGGTAGCTGCCCAGCACGCCACCGAAGATGACGATTTCGGAGGCGATGAGCCACCACACCGCGAGACGCCCTGTCGGCATCCCGGTGACTTCACGAGTCGTTGCGATCGGTCGAATCACGTTCGTTGTCTCCGTTACGACTTCGCGGGCTCAGACGCAGGCTCGGTCTGCGGCCAGTAGTCGGAGTCAGGACGCTCCGGGTTGCTGTACTCGTAGGGGCCCCGGTACACGTTGGGCAGCCCCTGCGGGAAGTTGCCGTGCGGCGGCGGCGACGGTGCCTGCCACTCGAGCGTGTTCGCCTCCCACGGGTTGGCCGGAGCCTTCGCGCCGCGGAACAACGAGTAGAAGAGGTTCACGAGGAACACGACCTGGAACGCGAGCAGCACCAGCAGCGCCAGCGTCGCCAGAATTCGCAGGTCCTGCATGCCGGCCTTCATCAGGTCGGGGAAGTGGCGGTAGTCGTAGATGCGGCGGTGGTCGCCACGCGCGCCCAGCAGGAAGAGCGGAATGAAGATGAAGTTGAAGGGAATGATGGTGCCCCAGAAGTGCACCTTGCCCCACGTCTCGTTCAGCATTCGGCCGAACATCTTCGGGAACCAATACGTGATGGCCGCGAACGACCCGATGAAGGCGATGGGGAAGAACGTGTAGTGGAAGTGCGCGATCACGAAGTACGTGTCGTGGAAGTAGATGTCGGAGCCCGACGAGCCGAGGAAGATGCCCGTCACGCCGCCCAGCAGGAACTCGGCGATGAACGAGAGCGCCCACAGCATCGGGGTGGTGAGTCGAATCGAGCCGCCGTACAGCGTGCCGATGTAGACGAACACCATCTCGGCGACGGGAATCGAGATGAGCAGCGTGGTGACGCTGAACACGTTCGCCATACGCGGGTCGATGCCGGCGACGAACTGGTGGTGCGCCCACACGAAGAACGAGAGCACGCCCGTACCGATGGCCGTGTAGAGCACCGTCTTGTACGCGAAGAGCTTCTTGCGCGAGAACACCGTGATGATCTCGGCCACGATGCCCATCGCCGGGAGCAGCACGACGTACACCTCAGGGTGACCGAAGAACCAGAACAGGTGCTGCCACAGCACCGGGTCGCCACCCTTCGCGGGGTCGAAGAAGCCCGTGCCGAGCTGCTGGTCGAACAACAGCATCACGGCTCCGGCGACGAGCGGGCCGACCGACGCCATGAAGAGAATC
>Ga0075163_10005421_pt1 | contig 17030 bp, 14 predicted proteins | sample JI1023141ADNA_FD_71478 | JGI IMG/M metagenome (GOLD analysis project Ga0075163, IMG submission 71478) | Wastewater effluent complex algal communities from Wisconsin, to seasonally profile nutrient transformation and Carbon sequestration -... | ecosystem: Engineered > WWTP > Effluent > Algae...
CCGGCAAGAGCGACCTCGCGATCTCCATGAAGAAGGACTACGAGCAGATCATCCATCTCAAGGACGGTGCGGTCGCGATCGCGGCGGCCGCGCGCCTCGGCTCGATCTCGCAGAACTTCTCGGTCCAGCTGTTCCGCGCCGAGATCCCGATCGACCAGCGCACCGGCCCGTACGCCGAGGAGACCTCGCAGGCGTACTGCGACGAGCTCTTGAAGATGGCGGAGCCGCTCCAGCAGTTCGCGGAGACCTCGTACGAAGCGTGCCTGTCGACGTCGACGAAGCTCGGCTGGTTCTCCGACTGGTCGCGAACCTGCGAGCGCGAGCTCGGTCAGCTGCAGCCGGATCGGTACCCGAAGGCGTTCGAGCTGCGTCGGTCGCCGGACGCGTTCGCGCAGATCACCGACGTGGAGAAGGCGCCGCAGCTCTGAGCTCTCGCACGAGGCGGTCAGCTTCTAGCGAGCTTCGGTAGCGCCTTCTTGAGCCGAGTCAGGCGCGACGCGGTCACGTCCCCACGCTGCAGCGTGCCGAGCTTCAGCTTCTTCAGGTGGCGAAGCGGCCCCGGAGTCTCGAGGATGAGATCGGCGATCGCGTTATCGATGAACTCGAGCGTCAGATGGGTGAGCTGGGTCAGCAGCTTCGACGCGAGCAACGCGCGGCAGGCCTCGAGGTAAAGCTCTTCCTCGTTGATCGAGAACTCGAGCGTGCGCAGCGCGGGCATGCGCTCGCTCGCGAACCACTTCACGTAGTCCGCTGCCACCGGCGGATGCGCCTCGTCGGCATCGCCGTGGACCTCGAGCTCCACCAGCGCGGGGAGCCGCGCGCCCGCGAGATCGCGCGTGTTCTTGCTGCTGTGGTTCGCGAGGATCCGCAGCTTGCGCAGCGCCGGCAGTGTCGGGGTTCCGAGCTCGTAGACGCCGCCGTTGATGCCGAGCTCCTCGAGACCGGGATGCTTCACGAGCACCGGCGCGAGGCCGAGGGCGCAGTTGTACTCGGGCTTCGCGACATCACCGCCGACGCTGAGCTGCCGCAGCGTGGGGAGCGGATGCTTCGCCATCCGTGCGAGCAACGCCTCGTAGCAGTAGCCCTGCGAGCTCTTGCACGTTGGCTGATGCATCGGCCCCTGCGACAGCATCAGCTCGCGGATCAGTTGCGCCGCCGGGCACGCGCGCAGGTGATCGTACTGCGTGGTGAACGACGGCCCTTCGTTCTCCCACTCGGTGAGGCTGGCGGCGCGAATGAAACCCATCTGCCACTTCAGATCGAGGCGCTCGTTGCCGGCGAGCGCGCCGAGGAGCTCGGTCGCGTGCGCCTTCAACCACGTGTTGGCCTCGCGGGCCTTCTTGCCGTGCTGCAGCGCGATCAAGGTGCCGTGCGGGTCGCCCCGCGACTGCAGCTCGTCGGCATACACCAGCAGCCCGTCGACATCCTCCAGCGACTCCGGCTTCATGGCCGCAGGAGCTTGGCGAGCGTCTGCTCGAGCGCATCGATCCGGAACGGCTTCGGCAACCACGCCTCGACGACCGGAGCCCCGCGGCGATCGCGGTCGTAGCCGCTGCACACGATCACCGGCATCTCCGGGCGGATCTCGCGCAGCGCGGCCACCACGTCGGCGCCGCTCATCTGCGGCATCGTGAGATCGACGAGCACGGCGTTGATCGGCTGCGCGTCGACGATCGCGAGACCGGTGGGACCATCCGGCGCGGTCAGCGCGCGATACCCGAGATCCTCGATCATCCGCGCGACGACATCGCGCACCAGATCCTCGTCGTCGATGATCAACACCGTGGGCGCATCGGGGGGCAGCACGGTGGATTGGGGCTCGGGCGTGGTGGTCGCCGGCAGCAGCACGTCGAACCGCGCCCCCTCACCGAGGTCGGAGGTCAGCCGCAGCCCACCGCCGTGCGAGCGCACGATGCCGAGCACGGCCGCGAGCCCGAGCCCATGGCCCGTCGACTTGGTGGTGAAGAACGGTTCGAAGATCTTCCGGCGCGTGTCGCGATCGATGCCCGGGCCGTCGTCGGTGAACGACAGCTCGAGATAGCGCCCGGGCGCGGGCGTGATCACGTCATCGGGCTCGGGTTCGCCGGTGTGCGCGATCAGCCGCCCCTCGATCCGGAGCGTGCCGCCGCGAAGCAGCAGCGCATCGCGGGCGTTGCTCATCAGGTTCAGGATCACCTGGCGGATCTGCGACGGCTCTCCACGCAGCGCGAGATCAGCGGGGATGTCGACGGAGATCGACACGCTCGCCGGGATCGTGGGCGCGGAGATCCGGAGCAGCTCGTCGACCAGGCCGCGCGGCGACACCCGCGTCGAGGCCACCCCACCCCGCCCCGCATACGCCAGCAGCTGATCGGTGAGCTCGGCGGCGCGCAGCCCGGCCTCGCGAATATTCTCGAGCGCGGACCGACCCGGTGAACCGGCGTGGGTGTCGCGCAGCCCGAGATCCGCGTTGCCGATGATCGCGACGAGGAGGTTGTTGAAGTCGTGGGCGAGGCCGCCGGCGAGCACGCCGAGGCTCTCGGCACGCTGCGCGTCGATCATCCGGTGCTCGAGCGCGTGGACGGCGGTGATATCGATCGCGGTGCCGATCACGCCGATGATCTCGTCGCCGTCGCGCTCGGGGCCGATCGTGATCCGCATCCGCTTGCCGCGGTACTCGCTCTGGTACGTGATCGTCTCGCCCTGCAGCGCGCGCTGGTGCTCGAGGATCGATTGGTCGGTGCCGCCGTCGTTCGCCTGGACGTCGTACAGCGTGCTGCCGATCCAGCGATCGGGCTTGTAGCCGAGCACCGACTCGATGGCCCCACCGGTGTTGACGATGCGGAGATCGCGATCGGCAAACCAGTACACCGCCGGAGTCTGCCGGAGCATGAGCCCGAGAATGCGCGCCTCGAGGCCCCGCGAACCCTTCTCGTCCGTTGCCGACACCCGCGCCGAGCTTACAGCAGGAGCGAGGCTGCGATCTCGTCGAACGTGCTGCCTCGGTGGCGCGAAACAGTACGACGGCGTTTCTTACAGCAGGAGTGCATCTTCGATCTCGTCGAACGCCCCGACCCGCCAGCGCGACAGCGGGCTCTTGCCCGACAGCAGGTTGTCGGTCTCGGTCAGGACCGCCTGGAGGTCGATCAGCCAGACGTACGGGTCGTACTTCGAGCGAGCGGCCAGCTCCTCGGGCAGATCCGGCGTGGCCATCCACGCGGTCATCTTGTGGCTGACGCCCGCGTGCAGGGCCCGCACCGCGACGTTCGCGAGCCGACTCCCGAGCAGGCGATCCATCGCCGAGGGCCGGCCGCCGCGCACGATGTGGCCGAGCACGGTGACGCGCGTCTCGATCGAGGCGGGCTCGCTCGACGGCGCGATCTCCTTGAGGCGCGCATCGACCATGGTCTTGAGCTGATCGACGGGGATCGCCACGCCCTCCGCCTTGATGATCAGCACGCGGCGCTGTTTGCGATTGCCTTTGCGGATCGTCACGATGGTGTTGACGATCTGCTCGACGATCTTCTCCGGGGGCTTGCCTGCCTCGGGGAAGAGCGCGAGGTCCGCGCCGACGGCGATCGCCGAGGTCATCGCGAGATAGCCGCAATCGCGTCCCATCACCTCGACGATGAACGTGCGGTCGTGGGCCGTCGCGGTATCCGCGATCTTGTCGCACGCCTCGACGATGGTGTTCATCGCCGTGTCGACGCCGATGCACAGCTTGGTGTAGCCGAGGTCGTTATCGATCGAGGCCGGCAGGCCGATCACCTTGAGCTGCTGGCTGCCGAGCTCGTCGGGGTTGGCGAGGTGCAGCGCACCGGTCAGCGAGCCGTTGCCACCGATCACCATCAGCCCGTCGATGCCGCGCTTCGCGAGGATCGCGCGCGCCTTGTCGCGGACCTCCTTCTGATGGAACTCCTTGCACCGCGCACTGCCGAGCATGGTGCCGCCCTCGCGCAGGATGCTGGTCACGTCGGTCGGCATCAGCTGCGACATCGCGTCCTCGAGCAGCCCGCGATAGCCGCGCTCGACGCCGAACACCTCCATGCCGAGCGACATGCCGACCAGCGCACCGGCACGGACGGCGGCGTTCATGCCCGGGGCGTCACCGCCGCTCGTCAGGATCGCGATTCGTTTGCAGCCTGCCATGCCGCCACTGTATCAGCGGGCGGCAACGGCCGGCGCGCCTCGGCGCGGTCGCTTGATCCACAGCGGGGCCTTGAGCTGGAGGCCGATGTCGACCTCCATCGTGTCCCTCGCCCCGGGGCCGACCATCGCGTAGCTCGCCCGCGCGTAGATCGCCGCGAGCCCGACGGTGAGCTTCGCGCGGACCTGCATGCCGTGCTGCGTCGCGCCGTCCTGCCGGCGCCCCATGTACGAGACGTCGACGCCATAGATCGAGACGCCGGCCTCGGGGCCGAGGCTCCAGCGCGCCCCCGCCTCGAGGTGCCCGTTGCCATCCGCGAGCAGGTCACCCTGCACCCCCACCCACTCGCGGCGATCGTTGATGTGGACGAGCGTCGCGATCCCGCCGACCACCGCCGACGTCCCGCGCTCGGCGCCGAACGCGACCCCGCTCTCGACGCCGAGCTTGCCGTACCACCCCTCGAGGTGGACGCCGGCGAGCGGGTCGGCGACCGCGGGCATCGCGGAGAACACCACGGCAACGACGAGAAGTCGGAGAAACGCTCGCATCCGAGAACGGTAGAACGTTGCTTTCATCGCGTCGCTGGCACGATCCGGCATGACTCGTCGTCGCCCTTCCCTTAGACTGGCGCGATGGGTGTCCGCGTCGATCGGGAGGGGCCCGTCATCACGGTCGTCCTCGACCGGCCTGCCCACAAGAACGCGGTCGACCGCGCGACGGCGGAGGAGCTCGCGGACGCGTTTCGCGCCTTCGAGGAAGATGCTGCGGCGCGCGTCGCGGTGCTGCACGGCGATCACGGCGTGTTCTGTGCCGGCGCGGATCTCAAGGCGATGGCCACCGGCACCGGCAACCGCGTCGAGCGCGACGGCGATGGGCCGATGGGGCCGTCGAGGATGTTGCTGTCGAAGCCGGTGATCGCCTCGATCGAAGGTCACGCGGTGGCCGGCGGGCTCGAGCTCGCGCTGTGGTGCGATCTTCGCGTCGCCGCCGACGATGCGATCCTGGGCGTGTTCTGTCGTCGGTGGGGCGTCCCGCTGATCGACGGCGGCACGATCCGGCTCCCGCGCTTGATCGGGCTGTCGCGTGCGCTCGACCTGATCCTGACCGGCCGCGCCGTCGCTGCGCAGGAGGCGCTGGCGTTCGGCCTCGTCAACCGCGTCGTCCCCACGGGCACCGCACTCGCCGCCGCACAGCAGCTCGCCCATCAGCTTGCCGCGCTGCCGCAGGGCGCGATGCTCGCGGATCGCAAGAGCGCCTATCTGCAGGACGGGATGTCGCTCGAGGCGGCGCTGCTGCAGGAGCTCGAGCTCGGCATCCCCACCCTGCTCGAAGCGTTTCAGGGTGCACAGAAGTTCGCCGGCGGAGCCGGTCGTCACGGGAGGCCCGCTTGATTCGTCCGATCGTCCTGGGTGTGCTGATCGCGGTGATGATCTCGAGCTGCGTCGTGAACCGTCTGATGGGACCGCGGCTGACCGGCACCTGTGAGGGTGCTTGCGATCACTACATCTCGTGCAAGTCCGGCAAGGCCGACCGCAAGCGCTGTCAGGCCGAGTGCCCCGACGTGTTCGAGGACCGCGATTCGTTGATGGCGTTCGAGAGCCTGTCGTGCAGCAACGCCGTCGAGTACGTCGACGGCAAGTCGCCGCAGGCCGCGACCGCCAAGTGATACGCTGAGCCGGTGTGGTGGCACTCGGTGGTCCTGCTGACGGCAGGCTGTAACGCGATCTTTCCGTTGCGGGTGCAACCCTCGCCGGAGGATGCCACCCCGGACGATGCGTCCGTCGTCGAGGATGCCAACCGCCCACTCGTCCCACCCGATGGCGCGACGACGTGCGGTGCAGCGCCGGACTTCGCCACGTGGACGTTCAGTTCGCATCCGCTCCCCGGTGCGCCGAACCAGATGGAGAATCCGACGTTCACGGGCCCCGATCGCGTGATGTTCACCAGCACCGGGACGCTGTTCGAGACCTCGCTTGCGGGGCCTCCTGTCGAAGTCACGGAGCTCGCCCTCAGCGACGGCTCGAAGATCCGGTTCCCGGGTTCGACGCCGACGGGCGACATGATCTGGTTCGACCGGTTCTCGGAGAACGCGACACCGTCGGTGGGCAACTACTACGCGCTGCGGAGCAACCGTGGATGGATCACCGCGCGCGCCGATTTCGGGGTCACCGCATTCCAGCTGATCCCGTCCAACGTCGGCTTCTACTCGGGGACCGGTCGGATGATCGTCTCGGTCGAGCCGAGTGCGGGGGCCGGGCTGCGACTCGTCGAGCTCGAGACCCTGGATGGGCTGCGGTGGACCCAGCTCGACACGCTGCCGTTCAGCACGGGTGCGCCACCGGCCTTCAATGCTTCGATCTCTGCGGACGGTTGCTTCGTGCTGTTTCGCAGCACTCTCGGGCTCGCGGTCTCGCAGCGCGACGTCCAGGGGATCTTTCAGCCGCCCGTCGCGCTCGCCGGTCTCGAGAGCTCCTTCGGTCCCGCGATCAACGCGACCAACGATCGCATGTGGGTGATGCAAAACTTCATGGTCGTCGAAGGCCTGCCGTAGGACGCGTGTGACGTAACGGCCCCCTACGTCAGATGATCTCCGTATAGTGCGCGGGTGACAGAGGAAGCCACCCTCGACGGCACGCTCGAGCGGTTTGTCTACCGCGCCGAGGACACGGCCTTCACGGTGGCGCGGTTCACCACCGGCACCGAGCAGGTCACGATCGTCGGCGATCTGCTCGGCGTCCAGGAGGGCCTCCCGCTCAAGCTGCGCGGCCAGTGGGTGACCGACAAGCGCCACGGCAAGCAGTTTCGCGTCACCACCTATCAGACCAGCACGCCGGCCACGCTCGTCGGGATCACCCGCTTCCTCGGCGATGGCTTGATCCCCGGGATCGGTCCGGCGCTCGCGAAGGCGATGGTGCAGAAGTTCGGGATCGAGACCCTCGAGGTGATCAGGAAGGAGCCGCAGCGCCTCACCGAGGTGGTCGGCATCGGCTCCAAGAAGGCGGCCACGATCAGCAAGGCGTTCGCCGAGCAGCGCTACGTGCAGGACGTCATGGTGTTCCTCCAGGGCATCGGCATCTCGTCCGCGTTCGCGGTCCGGATCGCCAAGCAATACGGCACCGACGCGATCAGCAAGGTCCAGGCGAACCCGTACCGGCTCGCCCACGACATCCGTGGGATCGGGTTCACCAAGGCCGACGAGATCGCGCAGAAGCTCGGCATCGCGAAGGACGCCCCCGAGCGGCTCGAGGCCGGGCTGCTCCACGCGCTCGAGACCTCCGTCGACGACGGGCACATGCACCTGCCCGACGACGAATTGTTGAAGAGCGCGGCGGAGCTCCTCGGCGTCGATGGCGAGCTGCTCCCCCCGCGCCTGGCCGCCCTCGAGGAGCGGCGGTTGATCGTGCGCGAGACGCTCGGTCATCGCGGCCCGTGCACGATGCTGCCGTGGGCCAACCACGCCGAGATCGAGGCCGCGGATCGCATCGCGGAGATCACGCGCACGGCCGGCAAGCCGATGGCGCTCGACGTCCACGCCGCGGTCCACGCGTTCGAGCAGGTCACCGGCGTCACGCTCGCCGAGCAGCAGCGGCGAGCGGTCGAAGCTGCGCTGGTCGACAAGTGCGTGGTGATCACCGGCGGTCCCGGCGTCGGCAAGACCACCATCGTCAAGGCGATCGTCCACCTGTCGCGGCTCGTCCATCGCCGGGTCGCGCTCGCTGCACCCACGGGTCGCGCAGCGAAGCGGCTCTCCGAGGCCACCGAGTACGAGGCCACCACGATCCATCGCCTGCTCGAGTACAACCCGCACGAGGGTGGCTTCCAGCGCAACCGGGAGCAGGTGCTCGAGACCGATCTGGTGATCATCGACGAGAGCTCGATGGTCGATGCGCAGCTGTTCCACGCGCTGCTCACCGCGATGCCGGCGAGCGCGCAGCTCGTGCTCGTCGGTGACATCGATCAGCTGCCGTCGGTCGGCGCCGGTGCCGTGCTGCAGGACGTGATCGCCTCCGAGGCCGCCACGGTGATCCGGTTGACGGAGATCTTCCGCCAGGCCGCGCAGAGCAAGATCGTGGTGTCCGCCCACAGCATCAACCACGGCGAGCTCCCGGACCTGGACTCGCCGCAGGGCAGCACCAGCGACTTCTACTTCATCAGCCGCGACGACCCCGAGTCCGCGCGCGCCACGATCGTCGAGCTGGTCGCCGAGCGGATCCCGCAACGCTTCGGCTTCGATCCGATCACCGACGTCCAGGTCCTCGCGCCGATGCACCGCGGCGATCTCGGCACCCAGGTGCTCAACCACGTCCTCCAGGAGCGCCTCAACCCGAACGGCGGCGAGGAGCTGACGCGCGGCGATCGCGCGTTCCGGCGCGGCGACAAGGTGATGCAGCTCAAGAACGACTACGACCGCAGCGTGTTCAACGGGGACATCGGCGTCGTCAGCCGGCTCGATCGCGACGACGGCAAGCTGTTCGTCGAGTTCGACGGCAAGCACGTGGCCTACGAGCGCAGCGAGCTCGACCAGCTCCAGCACGCGTACGCCGTCTCGATCCACAAGTCGCAGGGCTCGGAGTACCCGGCCGTCGTCATCCCGATCGCCACCCAGCACTTCATGATGCTGCAGCGCAGCCTGCTCTACACCGCGGTCACGCGCGGCAAGAAGCTGGTCGTGCTCGTCGGCAGCAAGCGCGCCGTCGGCATGGCGGTCCGCAACGCCGACGCGAGGAAGCGCTACACGTGGTTCGCCGAGCGCGTTCGCGAAGCCACCACGCTCCTCTAGGCGCGTGCGATTTTGGAGACTCCTGATCGCTCCGGACCGGCAACTCCGTTCTGAGGAACCGGCGGATCCAGAACCAGGTCCCAGATCCAGGGTCCGGAACCACGGCCGAAACATGTGCCGGTCGAGGAAAGTAATGGCTCGCAGTTCCCATCGGTTAACGGAACCCCGGTCCGGACCGCCCAGTGACGAACTGTGTAGTTTTCACGCTTTGGCAGCGGCCTCGGTATGCTCGCCCGGTGACAGACGCTCTGGGCTCGATCAAGGTCCTGCTGGTCGAGGACGACACCCGCCTCGCCCAGCTGACAGCGCGGTATCTCGAGAGCCACGGCGTGGTGGTCACCGTGGCGGGTGACGGCATCGAGGGTCAGAACGAGGCGCTGCGCCGCCAGTACGACTGCGTGGTGCTCGATCTCATGCTCCCCGGTCGCGACGGCATCGAGGTGACGCGCGAGCTGCGCGCCCGCACCGACGTGCCGATCGTGATGGTGACCGCGCGCGGCGAGGAGGCAGATCGCGTGCTCGGGCTAGAGGTCGGTGCCGACGACTACGTCACCAAGCCGTTCTCGCCGCGCGAGCTGCTCGCTCGCATCAAGGCGACGGTGCGCCGCGTGCGAGGTCAGGTCGGCCCGGCGCACTCGACGATCCAGGTCGGCGCGCTGGTGCTCGATCCCGCGAGGATGACCGTGGTGCTCGATGGCAAGCCCGTCGAGGTGACCGCGTACGAGTTCGCGATCCTGCGGGCCCTGGCGCAACGTCCCGGGCGCGTGCTCTCGCGCGAGCAGTTGCTCGATGTCGCCAAGGGCTCGGCGGAGCTGTCGTTCGATCGGTCGATCGACGTCCACGTGTCTCGCCTCCGCGCGAAGCTGGGTGACGATTCGCGCAATCCGAAGATCTTGAAGACCGTCCGCGGCGTCGGCTACTTGCTCGCGGGCGAGGCCGACGCATGAGATCCAAGCGACTCGTCCTCGGCGTGTATGGCTTCGCCGCGGCCTTGTCGATCGCGATCACGGTCGCGCTGCTCGTGTTGCCCCGCTACACGCGCGGCGCGAGCTACCTCGAGCCCCACGCCGCGCTGCTCCAGCACATGGTGGATCGCTGGTCGCTCAAGCAGCCGAAGGAGTTCTTCGAGGGGATGGGCCGGATCGAACCACGGCTCCGCGGCAAGCTCTCGCTGTACAGCCACACCAACAAGCTCGAGTGGACCAACGTCGATCCGCCGCTCGAGTTCCCCGACGGGAACGATCGCAACGAGCTCGTCGCCCACAAGTGGTCGCTGTCGACGGGGCGCATCGTCGTGCGCAGCGACGATGGCACCCTGCTCGCCGTCTATCATCCGAACCGGCCCGGCTTTCCGTGGGCCTACGTGCTGCCGATGGGCATCGCGATCCTGCTGGTCGTCGGTGCGGCGTCGATCTGGTTCTCGCGCCGCCTCGCGCGACCTCTCGATCAGCTCGCGACCGCGGCCCGTGCGTTCGGTGAGGGCGACACCAGCGCCCGCGCGAAGCTCGATCGCGCCGACGAGCTCGGTCAGGTCGGCAAGGCGTTCGACGACATGGCCGATCGCACCGCCGGCGTGATGCTCGCGCAGCGGCAGTTGATGGGCGATGTCTCGCACGAGCTCCGCACGCCGCTGTCGCGGATCCGCGTCGCGCTCGAGCTCGCCGCCGAGGATCCCTCCGCCGCGAAGGACGTGCTGGTCGATGTCGGCGCCGATCTCGACGAGATCGATCAGCTGATCGCCGACATCCTCACCACCGCTCGGCTCGATGGCGAGCCGCACCTCGATCGCCGCCCGACCTTGCTCGCGGACCTCGTCGATCGCGCCGTCAAGCGCTTCACCGCGACCCACCCGCGCCGCGCGCTCGAGCTCGAGCCCGAGGACCGCACCACCGAGCTCGACATCGAGTGCGACCCGGTGCTGCTGCGCCGCGCGGTCGACAACCTGCTCGACAACGCCGCGAAGTACTCGGATGCGCCGGTCAAGCTGGTGGTCCGCGTGGTGCCGAAGCCCAACCTCACACACGTGGTGTTCGAGGTGATCGATCACGGGATCGGTATGTCGCCCGAAGATCTGTCGCGCGCGTTCACGCCGTTCTGGCGCGCCGATGGCAGCCGCAACCGCCGCACGGGCGGGGTGGGCCTGGGGCTCGCGCTGGCGCGTCGGATCGCGCGGGCGCACGGTGGAGACGTCGAGTTGACGTCCACACCGGGCGCCGGGACCGTTGCGCGTCTCGACGTGCCGATCACCACCTAAGCTATCGCGATCATTCAGCAACAAATAGCAACACGCCCGCAACGAGCCCGCCCAAGCGGGGTATCACCCTGCACAAGTCATGAAGCGCTGGATCCCCCGAATCGTGGTGTTGGCTCTGGTTGCGGGCGCGGCGGTCTTCTTGATCCTCAAGAAGCCGTGGGCGAAGGGCGAGACCCCGATCTCGTTCCAGACCGTCACCGTGGGCAAGGGTTCGATCGCTGCACAGGTCACGGCGAACGGCACGCTGTCCGCGAAGGGCACCGTGCAGGTCGGCGCGCAGGTGTCCGGCCGCGTGGTCGAGCTCCACGCCGACTTCAACGACAAGGTGAAGAAGGGCCAGCTGATCGCGAAGCTCGACGAGCTCGTGCTCAAGGCGCAGATCGACCAGGCGCAGGCCTCGTACGACCTCGCGGTCGCGAACCAGAAGAAGGCGCAGGTCACCCTCGCCGACTCGGCCCGGCAATACGAGCGACAGAAGGTGCTGAAGGATCAGCAGCTGATCGCCGGCGCCACCGTCGAGGCGGCCGAGGTCACGCGCGATAGCGCGGCCGCCTCGCTGTCGGCGGCGCGGGCGCAGGTCAGCCAGGCCGCCGCGAACTTGAAGCAGGCGCGCACCAACCTGTCGTACGCGACGATCTACTCGCCGGTCGATGGCGTGGTGCTGTCGCGCGCCGTCGAGCTCGGCCAGACCGTCGCCGCCTCGCTGTCGGCTCCCGTGCTGTTCACGATCGCCGAGGATCTCGCGCGCATGCAGATCGACACCGCGGTCGCCGAGGCCGATGTCGGTCGGCTCAAGGAAGAGATGAAGGCGACGTTCACCGTCGATGCGTTCCCCGGCAAGACGTTCGAGGGCACCGTCCGCCAGGTCCGCAACGCGCCGACCACGACGTCGGGTGTCGTCACCTACGACGCCGTGATCGACGTCGAGAACAAGGACCTCAGCCTCCGCCCCGGCATGACCGCGAGCGTGACGTTCGAGCTCGCGAAGGTCGCCGACGCGATCAAGATCCCGAACAGCGCGCTCCGCTTCAAGCCGAGCCGCGAGCAGATGATCGCCCTGCGCGAGCAGATGGGCCTCACCCGCGAGGGCGGCTGGGGTGGCTCGGGTGGCTCGGGCTCGGGGTCTGGTCGTCGCACGCGCCCGCCCGAGGGTGGTCCGAGCGGGATGGGCGGTGGCGCCGGTGGTCCCGGCGGTCCCGGTGGCCCCGGCGGTGAGGGTCGCAAGCGCGATCTCGGCGACAAGAAGGCCGTCTACAAGCTCGTCGACGGTGTCCCGAAGATGGTGCTGATCAAGCCGGGCCTGACCGATGGCTCGGCGACCGAGATGCTCGAGGGCGACCTGGTGCCCGGCGATCAGCTGATCACCGAGATCACGGGCGTCGCGGCGGCCACGCGCAAGATCGGAGTGTTCTGATGGCGGCGCTCGTCGAGATGAAGGGCATCACGCGCACCTACGTGATGGGCGACAACCTCGTCCACGCGCTGCGCGGGGTCGACCTGACGATCGCGCAAGGTGAGTCGCTGGCCATCATGGGGACGTCGGGCTCCGGCAAGTCGACGATGATGAACATCATGGGCTGCCTCGATCAGCCCTCGAAGGGCAGCTATCACCTCAGCGGTCGCGACGTCGCGCGCCTATCGCGTGCCCAGCTCGCCGAGGTGCGCGGCCGGATGATCGGCTTCGTGTTCCAGAGCTTCAATCTGTTGTCGCGCACCAGCGCCCTCGAGAACGTCGAGATGCCGCTGATGTACCAGGGCACGCCGTCCGCCGAGCGCCACAAGCGAGCGATGCGCGCGCTCGAGCGCGTCGGCCTCCAGGGCCGCGAGGATCACCATCCCAACCAGCTCTCGGGTGGGCAGCAGCAGCGCGTCGCGATCGCGCGCGCGCTCGTCACCGACGCACCGGTGATCATGGCCGACGAGCCCACCGGCAACCTCGACACCAAGACCTCGTACGAGGTGATGACGATCCTGCAAGGCCTCGTCAAAGAGGGCAAGACGGTGATCCTGGTGACCCACGAGACGGATATCGCCGCGTACGCGAGCCGCGTGATCACGCTGCGCGACGGCTTGATGGTCAGCGATCGGCAACAGGAGCCACTCGACGCGGCGGCAGCAGCTGCGGCCGCGAAGTCTCCAGGGGAAGTCGCAGCATGAGTGTCCTCACCACCATCAGGCTCGCGCTCCGCGCGATGACTCGCAACCTGGTTCGCTCGCTGCTCACGATGCTCGGGATCGTGTTCGGCATCGGCGCCGTGATCGCGATGGTCGCGTTCGGTCAGGGCGCGCAGGCCGCGGTCAAGGACGTGTTCGCCAGCCTCGGTACCAACACGCTCATCCTCTCCAACGCCCAGGCCCGCGGCGCGCAGGGCCCGTCGGCAGGTGGCGCGGGTGGCGCATCGCTGACCTGGGACGACATCACCGCGATCGCGACCGAGGTGTCGACGGTCAGCGCGGCGGTGCCGGTGCTCGACTCGCGCGGCACGCAGGTCGTGTCCGAGAGCGCGAACTGGAACACCGGGATCACCGGCACCACCGCCGACTGGTTCAAGGTGCGTGACTGGGGCGCGGGGCAAGGCGCGGTGTTCGACGAGGACACCGGCCAGTCGAACGCGAAGGTCTGCGTGATCGGCACGACCGTCGCGACCCAGCTGTTCCAGAACGCGAACCCGATCGGCCAGACGATCCGGATCAACAACCAACCGTTCGAAGTGCTCGGCGTGCTGACGACGAAGGGCCAGAGCCCGCGCGGCGACAACGACGACACGATCATCATCCCGCTCAAGGCGTTCCAGCAGAAGCTCGATCGCAGCGGCGCGGCCAAGTACATGCGCGGTCAGGTGCTGATCGCGATGAAGGAGGAAGGCACCACCGAGGCCACGATCTCCAAGGTCACCTCGCTGCTCCGCGATCGCCACAAGCTCGATTCGTCCGACGAGGACGACTTCCGGATCCGCAACCCGGCGGAGTTCGCGAAGGCGCAGCAGGATTCGACGGAGCGCATCGCCACCCTGCTCGCGATCGTCGCCGCGGTGTCGCTGCTCGTCGGTGGCATCGGCGTGATGAACATCATGCTCGTGAGCGTGATCGAGCGAACGCGCGAGATCGGCATCCGGATGGCGGTCGGGGCCAAGCCGATCGACGTGATGACGCAGTTCCTCGTCGAGGCGTTGCTGCTCGCGGCGATCGGAGGCTTGCTCGGACTTGGCCTCGGCTACCTGGCCGCGTGGTGGGGTGCCGGCTTCTTTGGCTGGAAGATGTTCTTCCCTGCCGCGACCGCGGGTATCGCGTTCGCGGTTTCCGGTGGCGTCGGCGTGGTGTTCGGGCTGTATCCCGCAGTCCGCGCATCGCAGCTCGATCCGATCACCGCCTTGAGGTACGAGTCATGAAGAAGTTCATCTCCGCGGCACTTGTCATCGCCCTGGCGGGCTCTGCGCAGGCGCAGCCCACCGAGACCCTCACGCTGCAGCGCGCGCTCGAGCTCGCGATGCAACAGCAGCCGAGCCTCGCGCGCACCAAGGCGAACATCGAAGCCGCGCAGGCTCGCGTGTTCTTGTCGAAGGTGGCGTACATCCCGACCGTCACCGGATCGGCGAGCGCGAACGCCGGATCGTCGAGAGGGCAGCCCTGTGCCAACGACATCACGCGGGCGTGTGGTGGCTTCTTCGAGTTGCAGGAGCAGACGAGTCTGGCGATCTCCGCGAACTGGCGGATCTACGACTTCGGGCAGACCCGGGCGAACGTCCGCGCCGCGGAGCTCCAGGCGCGTGCGACGGAGACCACGCTCGCGACCAACTCCCTCGATATCCGGCGAGATGTCGAGGTCGCCTATCTCGAGGCCGTCGCGCGAGGGCGGCTCGTCAAGGTATCCGAAGCCACGGTGGCGAGTGAGGATCTGCACCTCGACCAGGCGCGCAAGTTCGTCGCCGCGCAGGCCAAGGATCCGATCGAGGTCGCGCAGGCCCAGGCGCGCGCCGCGAATGCGAAGGCGGCGCTCGCCACGGCACAGGCCACGCTCGCGATCGCGATGGCGAATCTCCGGTCGGCGATCGGCCTGATCGATACGCGAACGATCGCGGTCGAGTCGTCGTGGCCGACGCCACCGGCGACTCCGCCGAACCTGCCGGAGCTCGTCGAGACCTCGCGCAAGCATCGCCCCGAGATCGCGCAGCTCGATCTGCAGATCGAGGCCGCCGAGGCGAGCGTCGTTGCCGCCGACGCGACCAATCGCCCGATCCTGTCGGCGAGCGCGACCTCACAGTACAACCCCGCGAGCGGTGACTGGACGCCCGAGCCGACGTGGAGCGCGGGCCTCACGCTGTCGTGGCAGTTCTTCGATGGTGGTCGCTCGAAGTACAACGCCCGGATCGCGCGCGCCGATGTCACCGCGACCCGCGCGGACCGCAACGCCCTGCTGGTGTCGTTGACCGCGCAGCTCGACTCCTCGCGCTCGCAGATCATCGCCAACAGCGCCGCGGTGGCGGCGTCCGAGGAGGCGGTCACCGCCGCACGCGCCCAGCTGCAGCTCGCCGAGGCGCGCTATGCCCAGGGCCTCGGCAGCCAGATCGAGCTCACCGACGCCCAGCAGGCGGTCACGCTCGCCGAGGGCAACCTCGTGACCTCGCAGTGGCAGCTCGCGACGGCGTGGGCGCAGCTGCGCCGCGCGCTCGGCGAGAGCTGATCAGCAGCCCGGTCCGTTCCACATCTTCGAGAACGCGACGTCGTGACCGAAGCCGATCGAGAAGAACCACTTCGGCGTGTCGTGCATCGAGGCCGCGTAGTACGAGATCTGCGCGACCGCGTTGGACGGCGCGCCCTGGCCGGACGCCTTCTTCCACAGCGAGGCGTAGGCGCAGGTCGGGATCGCGACGCTCTTGGTCTTGCAGTCGGTCTTGAACATCGAGCGGATCTCGATGCCGTCGGGCTCGCCCTCGACGCGGAACTCGCAGATCCGCTCCTGCGGCACGCCGAGCGGGATCTTCGGATCGAGCTTGCTCGCCGACGGTGAGATGAAGCGCAGCTCGATGTCGCCGTGGGGCGACGCGAGCGTGGGCAGGGTCAGATCGGCGAAGCCGTCAGGGCCCACCCCGCTGACCTCGACGCGGGTGAGCAGCGCATCGGGCACCGCCTTCTTCGCCTCGGCGGTGGCGAACGCGATGAACGCGGAGACGTCGACCTTTTTCGGGTTCCAGTTCGCGAGCTGGAGGGAGCGGTTCTCGACGAACGTGCGCGCGCGCGGCTTCGCCGGCGGATCGTCGTCGTCCTGCTCGACCTTCGCGACCTTCGGCGCCACGCCGGGCTTGTCGAGCGCGTCCTCGATGACCTGCTTCGCTTCCTGCGGCAGCTGCTTCGCTGCGTCGCGCACCTGCTTCTCGACGTCGGCGAGATCGGGTTCGCTGGGTTTGGGCTTGTTCGCCGGGGGTGGCTCGACCGGCTTGCTCGCCTTGGTCTCGACCGGTGGGGGAGCCGGCGGCGGGTCGTTCGTCGCGAGCTGCTCGGTCACCGCATCCTTGGCACCGCGCTGGGTGACGACCACGGCGACCACGCCGCCCACCACGGCGACGCCCGCGAGTGCGAGCCACAGGCCTCGCTTGGATTTCGAGGCCGGCGGCTGCTTCTGGACCTGGCCCGACGAGGCGCTCACCGTCGTCGAGCCGCCGTGCTGGTTGATCGGCGCCTCCGACGGGCGCGCCAGGCCGCGCGGGGGCTGACCTGGCTCGACGCGCTGTACGCGCGAGCTCCACGTCGCCGGTGCTTGCTGGTTCCAGCTCGGGAGCCCGCGATGGGTGCCCGACGCGGTGATCGGCGTCCAGCTCTCGGGCGGGAGATGCGCGGTGGCGTGCTGGACCGCGAGGCTCATCGCCTGCGCG
>Ga0075163_10005423_pt1 | contig 17025 bp, 15 predicted proteins | sample JI1023141ADNA_FD_71478 | JGI IMG/M metagenome (GOLD analysis project Ga0075163, IMG submission 71478) | Wastewater effluent complex algal communities from Wisconsin, to seasonally profile nutrient transformation and Carbon sequestration -... | ecosystem: Engineered > WWTP > Effluent > Algae...
CCGACCTCGGGCTGGTCAAGACCAAGAAGCTCGTCGGCGGCGGAACGATGTCGATCGTGAACCAGACCGTCGAGCGCGCACTGCGGCGCTTGGGGTACGACGAGGGTCAGATCGCCGACATCAGCGGTTACATCAACACCAACCATTCGGTCCTCGGAGCGCCGCATATCTCCGCCGACCACGTGGCGATCTTCGCGTGCTCCATGGGCGACAACATCGTCTCGCCCCGCGGCCACCTCGAGATGATGGCGGCGGTTCAGCCCTTTCTGTCCGGCGCGATTTCCAAGACGGTCAACACGCCGGAAACGACCACCGTCGACGAGATCGAGCAGATCTACATCGACGGATGGCGCCTCGGGCTCAAGGCGGTCGCCATCTATCGGGACAACTGCAAGGTGGGGCAACCGTTGTCGACTGGCACCGGCACCGGAACGACAGCTGCGGCGGGTGTTGCGGCCGGCGGTGCCGGGTCGGCGGGCGCAGCGGTCGCACCCGCGGCCGTTCCGGAACCCGTTCGCGAGCGGCTGCCGCGCGCCCGCAACAGTCGCACCTTCGAGTTCCGGGTCGCCGACTGCAAGGGCTTCGCGACCGTCGGCGAGTACGCCGATGGCCGCCCGGGCGAGCTGTTCGTGCGCGTGTCCAAGCAGGGATCGACACTGGCCGGCATCATGGACGCCTTCGCCATCGCGGTGAGTCACGGGTTGCAGTACGGCGTGCCGATCGAGGCATATGTCCGCGCCTTCGTCGGCATGCGCTTCGAGCCTGCGGGCATGACCGACGACCCCGATCTGCGACTGGCGAACTCGCTGATGGACTACCTGTTCCGGCGGCTCGCGCTCGACTACCTGCCGGCCGGCCTACGGGGCGAGCTCGGCATCTTCAGCGTGTCGGAACGGGTCCAGCCCACACTCCCCGGCGTGGAAGAGGCCGCAACGCCCACGGTGCAGGGCGCCGATCTCGCCCCTGATCCGCCGTCGTCGACGGCCCCGATCGCGCCGCGGTCCCGCGGCGGAACCGGTTCGACCCGACGCTCGGATGCGCCGTTGTGCATGCAGTGCGGAGTCGTGATGGTCCGTGCCGGTTCGTGCTACGCGTGTGGCGAGTGCGGCTCGACGTCGGGCTGTTCGTGAACGGGAGGACCCACCCATGACACCGCCGATGACGCCGCCGGAAACGCAGGGCTTCGACCGCGACGCGCTGGTCGGAGAGCTCCGGGCCGTGTGGCGATCTCTCGCCGAGGCCTGCGACGGGATCGCGGAGGCCGACTGGGACATTGCGACCCGGTGCCCCGGCTGGACGGTGCGAGACCAGCTGTCCCACGTGCTCGGGACGGAGATGATGCTCGCCGGCGCCCCCGCGCCGGGCGTCGACGACGTCGGCGAGCACGTGCGCAACGACATCGGCCGAGTCAACGAGGCGTGGATCGCGCAGCGTCGCACCCGTCCGGGGCCCGACGTGCTGGCCGAGTTCCGCGAGATCACCTCGGGGCGACTCGACGTGTTGGCGGCGATGACGCAGGCCGATTTCGACGCCGACTCGTGGACGCCCGCCGGCCCCGCCACGTTTGGCCGCTTCATGCAGATCCGTGTGTTCGACTCGTGGATGCACGATCTCGATGTTCGTGCGGCGCTCGGTCGACCGGCACTGCGTTCCGGGCCGGTCGTTGAACGCGCGCTCGCGGAGATTGCGCTCGCACTCGGATTCGTGGTCGGTCGAAAGGCCGGTGCGCCCCAGGGTGCGTCGGTGGCCGTGATCGTCACCGGCGATTCGCCGCACCGCTTCGACGTGATCGTCGACGGGCGGGCGAGTCTGTCGCCGGTTCCGATCGACGCGCCCACAGCATCGCTGACGCTCGATCTGGAGCTCTTCGCCGCTGCCGTGGGCGGCCGCGTCGACCCGTCGGCCGGCCCCCTAGCGGCCGCCGTCGGGCTCGAAGGTGACCAGGAGTTGGCACGTCGGGTGCTCGCGGAACTTGCGTTTGTGATCTGAGGGCGGCCGTCCGACAGTGATTGGCCGATCCGGGCCGGGCGTGGCATCCTTCCGCTCGAGGCTCAACGGGGAGATGAGGAGCGACTCTTGTTCGATGTCGGAGACCGGGTGGTGTACCCGCACCACGGAGCAGCGATCATTGTTCGCCGCGAGCGCCGCGAATTCAACGGCGATACCACGGAGTACCTCGTGCTCAAGATGGCCCACGGCGACCTGACGTTGTCGGTACCCGTGGACAAGGCCGATGAGGTCGGCATGCGTCCGCCGATCGGCAACGAGGAGGTCCAGGACCTGTTCGAGTTGTTGGGCAAGAAGGACATCCGCGAGCCGGCGAACTGGAGCCGGCGGTTCAAGAACCACCAGGAGAAGCTCAAGTCGGGCGACGTCTACCAGGTGGCTGAGGTCGTGCGGAACCTGGCGCTTCGTGATCAATCGAAGGGCCTGTCGGCGGGCGAAAAGGCGATGTTCGTGAAGGCGCGGGGCGTGCTTGTGTCCGAGCTCAGCTTCGCATTGGACGTGACCGAGGACGAAGCCCTTGGTCGAGTGCAGTCGACCCTCGCCTGAGCCGCTCGCCCGCAGGCATCGCCGGCGCGAGGATGGCTTGGCCACACCACCGCTGGCAGTGGCCGTACAGTTGCCGACCATGACCGGCGTGCTGCGAGGGAGCTGGAGATCGACGCGGGCCCTGGCCCGCGTCGTTGCTGCCGCCGTTCTGGTGTCGGCGATCGGGTCCTCCTGCGTGAGCCGCGACCTCGACGCGGGCGGCGCCTCCGTGCCGTCCACCACGTTCGCCGACACCGCTGATGGGGTGGAGGCGTCGCTTGCGCACCTGTTGAGCAGCGGAGCAGTCGACTTGAACTCGTGGGCGGCATCGCCCGAGGGCGCGCGCTGTGTCGCGTCGCGCGTCGTTGCATCGGTCGGGGCGAAGCGCCTGCTCGATCTCGGGTTCCGACCGAACTCGGCGTCGCTCGCGTTGCCCTTCGCCCCTGACGAGCGCAGCGAGGTGGTCAACATCATGGACGGCTGCCTCGACATGGAACAGGCGGTGATGGACCTGCTTGTGTCGTACGCGAAGCTCGGGCTCGCCGACTCGCGCTGCCTTGCCGGTGAGATGGTGGCGAACGGCGTGACGCGGACCTTGATCGAGTCGATGGTCTCCGGCGCCGAGCCGAAGGCCGACCTGGAAACCTCGACGTTTGCTCGCTCGCTCGCCGACGCGGCGGCGACCTGCCTTGGCGACGACGATCTGCCGCCGGAGGGGATCCTTCCGCTGATGCCCGACTCGTACCCCGCCCGCATCCCGGCTCGGCCAACGACGAGCACATCGACGTCCACCACGACCGATCCGGGCGCCGCCCCGACGGTATCGTCCTCGACGACGGCTCCGGCAGCCCTGCCTGGCATCGACCCGTCGAGTCCGCTCGCCACCGTGCCGTAGCGGATGACGGCCGGACTCGGTCGACCCCCCAACCGTCCTTTCGCTCCCTGGAGTCCGCGATGATCGCCTCGATCCCGAGCCCGTCCTCGAACATGTTGTTCGGCCGCATCCACATGTACGGCGTGATGATCGCGCTCGGTGTGCTGGCGGGGGTGTGGCTCGGCCGGCGCCGTTGGGGCCAGCGTGGGCACGACCCCGACGACATGGCCGACGTAGCGGTGTGGGCGGTGCCTGCCGGGCTGATCGGTGCCCGGCTCTACCACGTGATCACCGACTGGCCATCGCGCTACAGCGGCGGCCGCTGGTGGCCGGATGCGTTCATGATCTGGCGCGGCGGACTCGGCATCCCCGGCGGCATCGTGCTCGGCACCGCGGCGGGCGTGATCGTCGGCAAGTACATCCTGAAGCTCGACGTCAAGGAGGGGATGGACACGCTGGCGCCTTCGATCCCCCTCGCCCAGGCGATCGGCCGCCTCGGCAACTGGTTCAACCAGGAGCTGTTCGGGCGGCCGTCGAACCTGCCGTGGGCGGTCGAGATCGATGCCGCACATCGACCGGTCGCGTTCCAGAACCAGGCGACGTACCACCCCACGTTCCTCTACGAGGCCGTGTGGAACCTCGGCGTGGTCGGGGTGTTGATCTGGATTGACCGCAAGCGCGTGTTGCGCAGCGGGAAGATCTTCCCGTTGTACGTCGGGCTGTACTTCGCCGGTCGATTCTGGGTGGAATCGATCCGGATCGACAACGCGACGCTCATCGGCGGCTATCGGGTGAACACGCTGCTGTCCCTCGGGATGATCACGCTGTCGACGATCTGGTTCCTGTGGGGAGGCTTCCGCCGTAGCCCAGAGGATCGTGCGCTCGCGTTGGCGGTCCCGCCGTTCTCACGCGAGCCCGTCGGGAGCGATGACATCGACGGGAGCGACGGCATCGACGTGCGCGTCGACAGCGGCGCCACAGACGAGGCCGAGGCGATCGCAGAGAGCGACGACGGCGTCGCTGAGGCCGGGCCAGAGGTCGACGGCCCACTGCCCGAAGTCGGTGCGTCCGAGGCCGACGAGCGCGACGTCGCGGATGGGGTCGACCCAGACCAGGGATCCTGAGCGTCCGAAGTGCCCGAAGGTCGACGGCGATACCGCAGCCCCCATCCAGTGCGGCGACTTGGCGCCCTTGAGTTCGGGGCCGAGCCCCCACGGGCACGGACGCTGGGTGCCGAATCCCGGCACGACGCCGTCGATCGTCGGGAACTGCGCCGTCACGGCATCGGCCCACGTGGCCGGGTCCACCAGGCGATGCGCCAGTGCGGTCGACGCCCACGTCGAGAGATCGCGAACGCTCGACACAGCGCCGTGGGCGAGTGAACCCACGATTCGGGTATTCGCCATTCCGAGCGCCTCGATGACGCCCTCGTTCACGTAGGTCGACGCTGCGATGCCCGTGCTGCGCTCGAGGACGCGTGCAAGCTCCTCGTACCCGGCGTTGGAATAGATGCGTCGGGTGCCGGGCGCCGCAAGGACGTCATCGGTGTCGGGCGCAAGGCCGGACGCGTGCGCCAGCAGGTGGCGAACCGTCGACCCTGGCGGGCCGGCCGGGTCGTCGAGGCGCACCGACCCCTCCTCGGCGGCGACGAGGGCGGCAAGCGACGCGAGGAGCTTGGTGACCGACGCGACCGGGGTTGCCGCGTCGAGATCGCCGACAGCGGCGGCGATGGCGCCGGACCGAACGATCGCGAGCCCGACGCATCGGGGCCACCGGTCGAACGCTGCCGCCAGGAGACGATCGGATGTGTCCGCTGGTGGTAACCGATCCACGCCCTCGCTCCTGCTCGATCGTCGCGTCGCCACGCAACCTAGGTGGTCGCTGTTCACCATCGCGGGAGCCGGTCGGCTCCAGCGGGTAGCCTCTACCGCTGACGCGGACTCAGATCCGCCCGCTGGAGATCGTCAATGACCACCACGTTCGAGTCGCTCGGCGTCTCGGCCCCCCTCGCCGCCGCTCTCGCCGAGCGAGGCATCACCGAGCCATTCGCCATTCAAACACTCACCATCGCCGACGCGCTCGCGGGCCGCGACGTGTGCGGCAAGGCCAAGACCGGTTCCGGCAAGACGCTGGCGTTCGGCCTGCCAGCGCTGCAGACGCTGACGAAGGCGAAGCCCGGACATCCGACCGGCATCGTGCTCGTGCCGACCCGTGAGCTCGCCACGCAGGTCCGCGACGAGTTGGTACCGCTGGCCACCGCGATCGATCGAGTTGTCACCGCGATCTACGGCGGTGACCGCATCGATCGGCAAATCGAAGCGCTCGAGGCCGGCGTCGATCTGATCGTGTGCACGCCGGGCCGAGCGATCGACCTCATCGAGCGGAAGTCGCTTTCGGTAGCGCAGGTCGAGATCGTGGTCGTCGACGAGGCGGACCGGATGGCAGACATGGGCTTCCTGCCGCAGGTCGAGTGGATCCTGCGCAATGTGGAGGGCTCGCATCAGACCCTGCTCTTCTCGGCCACCCTCGACGGCGTGGTCGACGGGCTCGTGCAGCGGTACCAGCACGATCCGGTTCGCCACGAGGTCGACTCGCCCACGGTCACGGTCGACCAGATGCACCACCGCTTCATCGCGGTCCACGAGATGGATCGCGTGAAGGCCGCAGCGTCGATCATCCGCTCGAATCGGCGCACGATGATCTTCACGGCCACCAAGCACGGCGCCGACCGGCTGGCCCAGAAGCTGGTCGACGAGGGCGTGAGCGCGGCGGCCATCCACGGCGATCTGCGCCAGCAGATGCGCGAGCGGTCGCTCGCCCAGTTCATCTCCGGCAAGCTCGCGGCGCTCGTCGCAACCGATGTCGCTGCCCGCGGCATCCATGTCGACGACGTGGACGCGGTCATCCACTTCGACCCGCCGGTCGATCACAAGACCTACCTGCACCGGTCCGGTCGCACGGCGCGCGCGGGGACATCCGGTGTCGTCGTCACGTTCTCGCTCTGGAACCAAGAACTCGACGTGAAGCGCCTGCAGAAGCGCATCGGGCTCAACGTGCCGATCGTCGAGATGTTCTCGAACGACGCGCGTCTTCGTGACCTGGCAGGTTGGGATCCCACAGCGACGGACTGATCCGGACCCGACCCGGCGGCCGTACGCGATCGGACTCGCCTACGAGTCGTCGTTGGGTGAGGCCGACCGGCGATCGGGTGCGCACTACACGCCGCCGTCGGTCGCGTACGTGGTCGCCGGTCTCGCGATCGAGCGGTGGCGCGGTCACGGCGTTCCCGCCGTGCACGATCCCGCGTGCGGTGGGGGAGCGTTGCTCGTCGCCGCGGCAGACCGGCTGGTCGAGCTGGGCGCCGACGCGACAGCGGTGTTCGCCCGTTTGTCGGGGGCCGACCTCGATCCGGGAGCGGTTGCCGCAACGAGACACGCTTTGGTCTCGTGGGCGCGGGAGCACGGCGTCGGCCGGGATGTGGCGGCGGGCCCGGCCGTGGCGGTGGGCGACGCGCTCGCTGTCGACGGCGGGCGAACGCCGGACGCGAGGTGCGACATCGTGGTGGCCAATCCGCCGTTCCAGAGCCAGCTCGCGGAGGGCACCGCTCGTTCGGCCGAGGACCGATCGCTGTTGGCCTCGCGCTTCGGAGGGGCGGCGAAGGGCTATGTCGATACCGCAGCGGTGATGTGGCTCGCTGCCTTCGAGCGGGTCCGCGCCGGCGGCGTGGTCGCGATGATCCTTCCCCGTTCCGTGCTCGGCGTTTCGTCGGCCGCCGCGGTGCGGTCCGCGGCGATCGCCGCGGGCACGCTCGAGTCGATCTGGATTCCCGGCGTCCGGCTCTTCGCCGCGGACGTTGAAGTGTGCGTGCCGGTCACCAGAACGGGGGGTGACGCGCGAGGCGGCCGGCGCTGCGCCGAGCCGGGCGGGCCCGAACCGGTTGTGGTGGCGGGATCGATGGCCGAGCGCGTCGTCGGTCGAGTGCGGCTACCCAGTGACGGCGGCGCGTGGTCGGCCGCTTTGGCCGCCGCCAACGGCGTTCCGCCCGTCGGTTCGCCCGGCGCGACCCGGCTTGGCTCGTGCGCGTCCGCGACGGCGGGGTTCCGCGACGAGTTCTATGCCGTGGCCCGCAACGCACGCGAGGCCACCGTTGCCGAGACCGACGCAGCGATCGCCGCCGGGGCCTGGGCCGATCCGCCCGCCGACGCGGAAGCCACGGCACGCTCCGACGCGTCCGCGTTGCTGCCCGCGGCTCGGTCGATGCCGATCGCGACCACGGCGATGATCGACCCGGGCCGCGTCGCCTTCGGGGCGGCCGAGGTGCGGCTCGGCGGTGCGCGGCGGCGCACACCGGTCGTCGACCTGGCGAACCTGGACGGACGCCCGCTCCGATGGGTCGAGTCGCTCGCTCGACCGAAGGTCCTGGTCGCGACCCAGACCCGCGTCATCGAGGCGGCGCCCGATCCGACCGGCTGCTTCGTCGCGCTGACCCCACTCGTTGCGGTGCTGCCGACGGAGGGCACCGATCTCCGGTTGCTCACCGCTGCGTTGCTGGCCCCGCCGGCCTCGGCCTGGGCCGCGACGCACCTGGGTGGTTCGGCGCGTACCGGCGACGCGATCAAGCTCTCCGCCCGCCAGATTCTCGAGCTTCCCGTTCCGGTGGATGCTGCGGCCTGGCGTGGTGCCGCAGAACTCCTCGCTTCGCGTCGCGTCGACTGGGAGCGGTTCGCCCGTGTCGCCACCGACGCTTGGCGTCTCGACTCCGCCGGTCAGGCGGCGGCCGTGGTGGAGTGGTGGCTTCCTCGATTGGAGCGGGCGCTGCGTCGGCGCTGAGGCGTCGTTCGCCTGGCGTCGTCGAGGGCGCGTTGCGCTACAGTGCCCAGGTCATCAAGAGCGACCCACTCCTGTGGGTCCGGCAACCTGGGTCGGACACCCAAGGTGCCTTCGGGGCCTCGCTCCGAGATGTGGTCGGCGATGCCGGCAACGACGTGTCCGGGGCGGCCACACCACCCCGCTGGGGTGTCCGAAACGGATGTCGCGACGTGTCCGTGAGCAGCCATGGCCCCACCCCCACATCCACCCATCGAGAACGACCCACCGCCGGCGACCGGTGCCTGGATGCCCGGTTGCCCGCTCGGCCGTCGGCGGTTGGCGCGCGTTTCGCACGAGCGGGGTTTCCGCTGCGAGGGTGGCGTCGTGCTGCCCGAGGTCGTGGCGGCGTACGAGACGTGGGGCACGCTCGACGACGACCGCTCCAACGCCGTACTCGTGTGCCACGCCCTGACTGGCGATTCGCACGCTGCGGGGCGGGCCGGCGAGGGCCACCCCACCGAGGGCTGGTGGGACCAGCTCATCGGCCCGGGCCGAGCGATCGACACGAACCGCTACTTCGTGGTGTGCACCAATGTGCTGGGTGGATGCCAGGGGACCACCGGCCCGGCAAGCATCGATCCGCGCACGGGGCGTCCGTACGGGTCGACGTTCCCGGTCGTGACCATTCGTGACATGGTCCGAGTGCAGTCGCTGCTCGCGGAACACCTCCGCATTTCGAGCTGGCATGCGGTGGTCGGCGGGTCGATGGGCGGAATGCAGGTGCTGGAGTGGGCCACGATGTTCCCTGATCGCGTCGGCGCGATCGTGGCGATCGCCACTGCGGCCGCGGCCAGCGCTCAGCAGATCGCCTGGTCGATGGTGGGGCGACGCTCGATCCTGCTCGACCCGGCCTTTCGCGGCGGCGACTACTACGACGCCGAGCCGGGAGGCGGTCCGCACGCGGGGCTGCAGCTCGCCCGCCAGATCGCGCAGATCCACTACCGCTCCGAGGCCGTGTTCGCCGAGCGATTCGGACGTCGGCTTCTCGGCAACCCCGCCGACGCGGGCCGGTTCACGCTCGACCAGCGCTTCGATGTGGAGGGGTACCTCGACTATCACGGCGACAAGCTGGTGCGACGCTTCGACGCCAACTCCTACCTGCGGTTGAACAAGGCGATGGACCTGCACGACCTCGGACGCGGTCGAGGCGGCATCGCGACCGCTGTCGGGCGCATCGCCGTTCCGGCGATGATCATGAGCATCGGCAGCGACATCCTGTACCCGCCCGGCCAGCAGGAGCAGTTGCGCGACTTGTTGTCGTCGGGGCCGGCGCGCGCCCGATGCGGCTTCTACGAGATCGACAGCCCCGACGGCCACGACGGCTTCCTGATCGAGGTGCAACAGATCTCTCCGATCGTTGAGGCCTTCCTCGACAGCGTGGCCGACGACCGGCCCTCCCTCCTACCGACAGGAGCACTCCGATGACCCACCCCGAGACCCAGGCGATTCGTGCGGGCCGGTCCGCGTCGGGTTCGTCGCTGGCCCCGGTCTTGTGGCCCTCGGCAGCCTTCGTCTCGCCCGATGCCGCCACCGCGGCGCGGTTCGCGAAGACGGCCGGCGTGAGCGAGTTCTACGGGCGCTATGGAAACCCCACCGTCGCGGCGTTCGAGGAGGCGATCGCCGAGCTCGAGGGGGCGGGTCGGGCCCGGGCATTCTCGTCGGGCATGGGCGCGATCAGCGCGGTGGTGTTCGGCCTGTGTTCCTCGGGCGACCACATCGTGACCCAGCGCGAGCTGTACGCCGGTACGCAACTGCTCTTCACGGCCGTGTGCCCCCGATTCGGCATCGACGTGACCTTCGTCGACGGGACCGATCCCGACGCGTGGGATGCGGCGATCCGGCCGGGCAAGACCATGCTGTGTCTCGCGGAGACTCCGGCGAACCCGAGGCTGTCGCTGGTCGACCTGGACCGCTTCGGCGCCATCGCCGGTCCGATCACCGTGGTCGACTCGACGTTCGCGACGCCCCTCGCCCAGCGCCCGCTCGACTCGGGCGTGCAGTTGGTGCTGCACTCCGCCACGAAGGCGATCGGGGGTCACAACGACGCAACCCTGGGCGTGGTTGCCGGCGACGACGAGTTGGTGGCGTGGTTGTGGAGCTACGCGGTGCTGCAGGGCGCGAACGCAAGCCCCTTCGATGCGATGAACGCACTGCGGGGGCTGCGGACCCTGCCGGTGCGCCTCGAGCGGCAGAGTGCGTCGGCACAGGTGATCGCGGAGGCGCTGGAGGCCGACGCACGCATCGAGCGGGTCTGGTACCCCGGGCTGCCTTCGTTTCCGCAGTACGACCTTGCCCGACGCCAGCTTCGCTACGCCGGCGGCCTCATCACCTTCGACGTGGTCGGCGGGCGCGAGGCGGGCCAGCGGTTCGTGGAGTCGACCGAGATCGCGCAACTCGCGACGTCCCTCGGCGGGCCCGAGACGCTCGTGACCCACCCGGCGTCGACCACGCATGCGGGATTGCTGCCCGAGGAACTCGCCGATGCCGGAATCGGGGAGGGGACGATTCGGCTCTCGGTCGGGCTTGAGCATGCGGACGATCTGCTTGCCGATCTGCGCCAGGCGCTCGACGCATCGATGCGGGCCTGAAGCGACGGTGCCCGAACTGGTCGAGGCGGAGATCACGGCGCGGGCTCTCCGGCGCCTGATCGGAGCCCGCGTGCGATCTGTCGAGATCCTCGATCCACGAGTTGAACGATCCGACGAGTTGGGCCGGGGCTTGGCAGCGGTCGTCGGCCAGCGCCTCACGGGCGTGCATCGCCTCGGCAAGTCCGTCGAGGTCACGTGCGACGATGCGACGGTGCTGCGGGTGCGATTCGGCATGAGCGGACGGATGGTGATCGACGGCCGCTCCGCGATCGGCGACCTGCTCTACGGTCCCGACGACGCGCGCACGATCTGGGATCGGGCCCGCCTCGACACCGACCGGGGAGCCATCGCGTTCAATGACCCTCGTCGTTTCGGGGCGATCGAGGTGAACCCGGCTCCGCTGGTGCTCGGGCCCGACGCGACCACGTGGACAGCCGGGCAGACGCGCTCACTCGTTGGCCGGCGCCGACCGATCAAGCCGCTGCTGCTCGATCAGAGCGTCGTCGCCGGCGTCGGCAACCTCGCCGCCGACGAGATCCTGTGGCGGATCGGACTCGACCCGCACCAACCCGCCGGCGACCTGGGCGAACGCGCCCGGGGTCGGCTGGCCGACTCGACCCGCGAGGTGATGGCGATGCTGCTCGAGCGCGGTGGCTCGCACCTCGGTGACCTGGTGGGATTCCGCCATAGCGGTGCGCTCTGCCCGGTCGACGACACGCCGCTCGAACGCTCGCGCATCAGCGGGAGGACTGCGGTGTGGTGTCCGGCTCACCAACGCGGTGCCGATGAGCTGCAATGATGGGGACCCGTGCCGAAGCGCGACCACGTGGAGACCGCACCGTGCTGAACCCCCGAAAGCCGCTACTCGGACCCATCGCCACCGCGTCGATGGCGGTCGCGGTGGGGGTGTGCCTGTTGTTCGGCGGCGCCGCCGCGGCCCAGGATCCCCCGACGACTGCGGCTCCGACGACTGCGGCTCCGACGACTGCGGCGCCGACGACTGCGGCTCCGACGACTGCGGCTCCGACGACGAAGGCGCCGCCCACGACGAAGGCGCCGAGCACGACCAAGGCGCCGAGCACGACCAAGGCCACGACGACGACCTCCACATCGCCGTCGTCGACCACCTCGTCGAGCACCGCTGCGCCGACGACCACGTTGGCGCCCACCACCACGGTCGCTCCGCCGACCACGGTTGCCGCTCCCACCACGACTGTGGCGACGCCTACGCGAGCCGAGGATCCGGCTGGCAGTCGGCTGCGTTGGATCATCGGCGGCCTCATCGGGCTCGGCGGCGTGATCCTCCTTGCGACAATCGGGTTCTGGCGAGCGACCCGTCCTCCGTACCTCACCGAGTTGGACGGCTTCCGTTCGTCGGATCCGACGCGGCCGGCGGGTCCGGGGGTGCTGCCGACCGAGGCGCTGCCGGTTGTGGGCGCGGTTGGCGCAACCGCCGTTGGCGCGACCGCCGTTGGCTCGGCAGCGGTGTCGGAGGCGCGCACCGTCGTGCAGCCGACCGTAGCGTCGGCTCCGGTCGACCCGTCGACGTCGGCTCCGTCGGCCGAGCTGCCGCCCCTCGTGCCAGTGGTGTTCCCTCCGGAGGGTCCGCCGGCGGACACGGCTGGCATCGTTGCTGCCCTCGCAGCGATCCCCGATCTGGTCAAACCCGCGGTGGTCTTCGAGGATGGGCCCGCACCGGCCGGCCCGCCGGCTCCTGCGCCCCAGACCGCCCCGGCGCCCCAGACCGCCCCGGCGCCCCAGACCGCCCCGGCGCCCCAGACCGCCCCGGCGCCCCAGCACGACGGGGCCCGGACCTCGATCCCGGATCCGACCTCCGGGCCTGGCCGAGTGCTCGAATCGGAGCCGCAACCCGACCTGCCCGGGGTTGCCGAGGTGCCCGGGGTTGCCGAGGTGCCCGGGGTTGCCGACGTGCCCGAGGCGCCCCGCCGGAGCCAGTTCTTCGATCAGGACTTGGAGCCCGACGCGCCGTATCGGGCACCACGAGAGGAGTGATGCCATGTCGTCCGCACTCGACCTCGATGCGATGATCGAGCGGTTCCGAGCCCGCGCCGCCGCAGTGCGCGCACGGCAGATCCCGCCGGTGGAGGGCGAGCAGCGCCGCGCCTTCATCCAGCAGTCGCAGTTGGACTTCCAGGACTTCGCGATGATTGGCGACGCGACGGCGACGCTCGAGGACGGTGTGGTCGTGCTGCGCATCGATCTCAACCCGAAGTAGGCGAACGTGACGTCGCTCGAGCGGGCCTTGGTGGCGCTCGACGCCGTCCACGCGAACGACCCGGTGCGCGTCGCCGTCGGCGATGTGGGCGCACCCGACGATGCCGACGGCGCTGCCGTGCCGCGCGAGCTGCTGCACGCCCGCACGGTCACCGCCTGGCTTCGGCGGTTGGTCGTCGCTCCGGCGCCGGAGCAGTTGCTCGCCGCGAGCGGTTCGCACCTCGCCCGATGGACGTTTCCCCGGGACGCCTACCCGGCGGGCCGCGCCGGGTATCTGCGCTGGCGCCGGGCGGCGCGTGCCGCCCACTCGGTCGAGCTGTCGCGGATTCTCGCCGAGTGCGAGGTCGACGCGGACGTCGCGCAGCGGGCGGCGGCGTTGGTCGCGAAGTCCTCCGAGGCGGACGCGGCCGCGGCCCAGGCGCACGAGGATGCGTTGTGCCTCGCGTTCTTCGAGCTGGATGCCGCTCGGGTCGGCACCGCCTTGGGCGATCGTGCCGGCCCGGTGATCGAGCGAACGCGAGCGAAGATGAGCGAGCGGGCCCTGTCGATGCTCGCGGATCTTCCCGGCTGAATCGCCGTCGCGAGTTCAAGCGCGACGGGTGCCGCGCCGATGACACCTTGAGGCGTGCTCTGGGTCGACGCGTCGAGGAGGATTCGTGAGTAACGAGGTGCCGGTCAGCCAGGCAGAACTCCGCCCACCGGGAAACCCCGCAGCGACGGGTTTGCCGCTGACGATGATCGAGGACATCTTGCTCCGCATCGTCGTGGCCGATGGTCGGCAGTCCGTCACCAAGGTCGCGGAGCGGATGCACTGCGTGCCGGGCATGCTCGACGGCGTCGTGAGCGCGCTCCGAGACCGTTCGCTGATCGAGTACCAGGGAATGGACGGTCGCACCTACCTGATCGCCGCCACGGAGGCCGGCCGCGAGCAGTCGCGGCGCCGCTCGGAGGAGTGCCGGTACGCGGGGCCGCTGCCGGTGCCGCTCGATCTGTACTCGCGGGTGGTGCGCGCACAGCGTCCCAACCTGTACCTCGACCGGGACACGCTGACCCGCGCCTACAGCGACCTTGTGGTGTCGGCCGAGCTCATCGACCAGCTCGGCCCGGCGATCTGCGGTGACGGAGCCATGTTCCTGTATGGCCCGCCGGGCACGGGCAAGAGCTCGCTCGCGGAGCGGATGATCCGCGCGTACGGCGACACGGTGCTGGTTCCGCATTGCATCGAAGCGAGCGGCCAGGTCATAACGGTGTTCGACCCGACGCTGCACGAGCCGCTCGAGGAGCAGCCGGCAGCGCTCGATTCGCGCTGGATCGTGTGCAAGCGGCCGGCCGTGATCGCAGGGGGCGAGCTGCACGGCGCCATGTTGGACCTCAACCTCGACACGGAGGTCGGCACGTACCTTGCGCCGCTGCAGCTCAAGGCGAACAACGGCATCCTTGTGATCGACGACTTCGGCCGACAGATCATGACCCCGGAGGAGCTGCTGAACCGCTGGATCGTGCCGCTCGACCGCCAGATCGACTACCTGACGCTGGCCGGCCGGAAGTTCGCGGTGCCCTTCGAGGTGAAGGTGGTGTTGTCCACCAACCTCGACCCCGCCTCCCTCGGCGACGAGGCCTTCTTCCGCCGGATCCACAACAAGGTCTATGTGGGTTGCCTCGACGACGAGCAGTTCGACTGGGTGCTCGCTCGGGTCGCGTCGGCGAAGCGTGTGGAGCTGACCGAGGACGCGGCGGCGCACCTGCGGCGTCGGGCTCGGGCCGCCGGCGACGGCGAGCTGCGTGCCTATCTGCCCGGTGTCGTGTGCAAGCTGGCGCTCGCGATCTGTCGCTACGAGAACACGGCGCCCAAGCTGAGCCCTGCTCTCGTCGACCGGGTGCTCGACCTGTACTTCGCTCGTACCGACGCTCGGTCGGCGAAGCCGGCGGATCTTCCGGGCGGCCACGCCGCACCGGGTGCGCTGCCCTCAGCGTCGCACTACGAGCACGACGCCGCGCTCTCTGGCGTTGCACCCTGAGCGACGGCGGTTCGGGCGCGACGGCGCGCCCGACAAGCTGAGAGCCGGGTCAGCGGGGCCGATGTCGGCGACGTAACGGTCTGGGTACGGTGGCGCGGTGCGAACGTCCCGGCCACCCCTCCTGCTTCGTCGCCCTTTGGTCCGCCTCGGCGATGTCCGGGCGGTGGTGCTGGGGCTCCGGAGCGTCCCGAAGGCGTGGTGGAACGCCGCCGCGGTCGCAAGCGCCACGATGACGGTGCTCTGCGTGATGGCACGGTTCTCGGGCAGGGTGAATGTCCGGCTCGAGACCACACAGGTGTGGGGCGCGACGGCAGCGGCGTTCGGGTTCTTGGGCATCGCCGCGTCCGCCGTCATCGGACGATGGTCGGAGCTGCTCGGCTCGCTCGGTGTGGCGGGATCGCTCGGCAGCCTGGCGATCGTGTGGTGGATGCTGGGTGAGAACCGCCTGCAGGGGCGCGTCGTGCTGTCGGTCTCACAGAGCCACGGTGTGCATTCGGGCGACACGGCCGGAGTGCTGCTCGCGCTGCTGGCCGGGGCGGTGCTCGTGCGGGCTGCTCGCCGTTGGCACCTCGTCAGGACGGCCGATTGTTAGGTATGCTGAACGGCGATGATCGTGTGCCATTGCCATCGAGTGGGCTCGGCTGAGATCAGCCGCCTCATCGCTGGCGGATGCGACGACATCGAGACGATCGGCGAGCGCTGCGGAGCAGGCACCGAGTGTGGGGGATGCCTTCCGCGGCTCGCCGCTACGCTGCGGGAATCCCACGGCTTCGGCGCGGCGAGTCCCGAGCTGGCCGAAGCCTCCTGAACGCTGCCGATCCGGCGGCGCTCGCTTCCCAACCCGAGGAGACGTGATGCCAGGTTCCGCCGCTGTCGTTGAGGCGCTGAACGAGATCCTCACCGCGGAGCTGACCGCGATCAACCAGTACTTCGTTCATTCGAAGCTGTGCGAGAGCTGGGGTTTCGGGGCGCTTGCCGCTCACAATCGCGCCGAGTCGATCGACGAGATGCGCGACGCCGACCGGGTGATCGACCGCATCCTGTTCCTCGGCGGCCTCCCCAACCTCCAGCGCATCGGCAGCGTCGCGATCGGCGAGACCGTGCCGGAGCAGTTCGAAGTCGACCTCGCGCTCGAGCGCGAAGCGATCGAGCGCTACAACGCGGCGATCGCGCTGGCGGTGGCCGAGAGCGACAACGGCACCCGCGAACTACTGGAGCAGCTGCTCGTGGGCGAGGAGACCCATGCCGACTGGTTGCAGACCCAGCTCGAGCTGATCGAGCGAATCGGCGTGCAGAACTACCTCGCATCGCAGCTGGGCGGCGGATGACCGATTCGGCCGTTCCGTTTCTCGGCGCGGCGGAGATCGCGTCGAAGGTTCGCTCCCGCGAGCTGTCGGCCCGCGAGGTCACCGACGCGGTCCTCGGGCGCATCGAACGACTCAATCCGGTGATCAACGCCTGGGCAGTGATCGATGCCGAGGGCGCTCGTGCCCAGGCCGAGCGCATCGACGCCGAGATCGCCCGCGGCAACGACCCCGGCGTCCTCGCGGGCGTGCCACTCGGCGTGAAAGACCTGGAGGACGCAGCCGGGTTTCGGACCGGCTACGGGTCGGCGCTGCACCTGAACGACGCTCCGGCGTCGGTCGACTCGGTGCAGGTCGCGCGCCTTCGGGCTGCCGGCTGCGTGGTACTCGGCAAGACCACCACATCGGAGTTCGGATACTCGGGCGACACGGTGACGCCAGGTTGGGGGGCGACGCTCAACCCGTGGAACACGAAGCGGTCCTCCGGCGGTTCATCTGGAGGTTCGGGGGCCGCGCTGGCGGCCGGAATGACCGTGCTGGCCACCGGAAGCGACGCGGGAGGTTCCATTCGCATCCCGGCGGCGCTCTGCGGACTGACCGCGCTG
>Ga0075163_10005425_pt1 | contig 17022 bp, 6 predicted proteins | sample JI1023141ADNA_FD_71478 | JGI IMG/M metagenome (GOLD analysis project Ga0075163, IMG submission 71478) | Wastewater effluent complex algal communities from Wisconsin, to seasonally profile nutrient transformation and Carbon sequestration -... | ecosystem: Engineered > WWTP > Effluent > Algae...
GACATCGCCGGCTGGGACGGCGTCGTCGTCGAGTCGTTCCGCACCCTCGGCCGCACTCATCACTTCCTCGACCCGCTCCCGCTCGCCGTCGGCCGCTACACCCTCACGCCCCGCGGCGGCATCGCCGACATCCGCAGGTCCCGCGGCGCCGAGCTCGTCGACGGCCCCTGGGACGAGTACGCACATACCGCCGACCTCCGCCCGAACCGCGGCCGCGACGGCCTCCGCAGCATCCGCGGCCTCAACTTCCACCTCTACCGCCAGCGCGCCTACCGGGTGAACAACGCCATCCCGGTCGAGGTCGACCCCGACTGCTGGACCTTCGATCCCTCCGGCCGCGATACCCCCCTGTTCATGCCCGGCTTCCGCCCCGAGCAACCGTGCAGCGCCCGTCACGAATGGGACATCACCAGCCCGATCCGCTGCCGTCTGCTCGGCCACGCCGAGTACGAGATCACCGACGCGACCCTCGAGGCCCTCGACGACGCCGGCGTCTCGGACACCGCGCTCACCGAGCTCGCCACCATGAAGGGCTGGCGCTTCCGCGACGAGTTTCGCCTCCGTGCCACCCTCGCCGCCGCCACCGTCACCACGAAGACCGAGCTCCACGACGACGACACCAACCTCCACATCCTCCTCGCCAACGCCCTCACCGCCGACTCCGCCAAGGCAACCCTCGTCCGCGACGCCCGCGCCTTCATGATCTCGCTGACCGACGAGACCGACCAGTTCCCCCCCGAGCGCACCGTCGCTGGCAACCTCTCCGACTGGGACGTCGCGCCCCTGTCCGGAAAGACCCTCGTCGTCGACCCCGTGCGCGGCCGCTTCTGGTTCCCGGACGCCGCCCCCGAGACCGTCGCCGTCCCTCACTACCACTACGGCTTCACTGGTGACCTCGGCGCCGGCACCTACGACCGCCGCCGCTCGCTGGCCAAGCCCGACACCCTCGTCTACACGGGCGGCACATTCGTCGCTCCGATGGTCAACGGTATCTACACATTCGGCGACAGCGCGACCTACACCGTCACCACATTCTCCTCCCCCGCCAACCTCATACTGCAGGCCGAATCGCTCGAGCGCCCCTACCTCCGCTGCTCCACGACCGAGGGCACCGACTGGACGATCGACTCGAGCAACCCCGACGCCGAGCTCGTCCTCGAGGGCCTGTGGTACGGCGGCGGCCGGCTGTTCCTCCGCAACGGCTACAAGAAGGTAACGATTCGCCACTGCACCCTCGACCCGGGCGGCACGCGGGCCGACGGCGCCTCGCTCGTCCCGGCCGAGCTCGTCGTGATGACCGGCACCGTCCAGGAGCTCGTCATCGAGTCATCGATCTTCCCGGGCATCTCCTTCGCCAACGCGGACGGCCGCGTCCTGAAGCTCACGCTCACCGACTGCATTGTCGCCTCCTCCGACCCAGCCATGAAGATCGCCGTCCCCGGCGCCGAGATCTCCATGACGCGCTGCACCATCGCCGTCCCGGTCGAGGGCCTGCGGATCACCGCCAGTGAGGTCCTCGCCCAGCAGCCGATCCAGGTCCTCGATCAGCAGAACGGCTGCGTCCGCTACAGCGTCCTCGACATCGCCAGCCAGACCGCGCCGCCCTACCCGCCCGGCTCGCTCATGACTGTTCCGAACCACTGGTTCACCTCGCGTCGCTTCGGCGACCCCGGCTTCTTCGCACTGTCGGAGACCGCCCCTGCACGGGTCACCCGCGGCGCCGAGAACGGCTCCGAGATCGGCGCCTTCTCCACGCTCATCGACCCCCTCAAGCACGACAGCCTACGCACCAAGATCCACGAGTTCATGCCCCTGGGTCGCCTCCCCGCCTTCGTCCGCGAGACCTGAGAAACGGAGCCACCTACCATGGTCGCCCACGATATCTCCCGCCACCTGTTCCGCCCCGCGAGCCACTATAGCGGCCTGCGCATGCAGCAAGGCCGCGTGTCGCTCGACAGCGATTTTAATGAGGCCCGCATCCTCGACGACGAGGGCCTGCGCCTCCTCGTCCGCGACGTCGTCGGCCCCCACGGCACACCCGACAGCGGCTTCCTCGTCGAAAACGTCACCACCGCCCCCTACGACTTCCAGATCCACGCCGGCACCTTCTACCTCGGCGGCCTCCGCCACGAGATCCACGCTGAAGACGACCCGCTCGGCCCGCAGGCCTTCCGCGAGCAATCCAATTGGCTGCAATCCAGCCGACCCGGCATCGATCCCCCACTCCCCACTGTCCCGAGCCTCATTCAGGGCCCGCGCAACGACCTCGTCTACCTGATCGGCTGGGAACAAGGTGTCACATCCGTCGAGGACCACGAGTTTCGCGAGCAGGCGATCGCAGCCCAGGACACCGGCTACCGCGTCCGCCGCATGCATCGCGTCTACGTGCACAAGGACACCCCAACCGATTGCAGCGGCGCCTTCGCCGACCTCCTCGCGGGGCTGACGAGCGGCTCGCCCTCGTTCGACATCGCCAACAACGAGCTCCGGTCGAACGCCCGCCTCACCGTCCGCTACGACCCGGGCAAGGCCGGCAAGGCCGACCTTTGCACCCCCCCCGCTCTTCAAGGCTTCAACAGCGCCGCCAACGAGACGATCCGCGTCCAGCTGATCGGCGCGCAGCAATTCTTGTGGAGCATCGACAACGCCGCCCCGCTCTACCGCGTCAGCGTGGCGCTCAACGACATCGAGAACCGCATCACCTTCAGAGCCGACACCCTGCCCCGCGACGCCGCCCACCACCCGCGCGTCACCCAGGTCCTGGAGCTCCTCCCGTGGAGCGCCAGGCTCCCGAACGGCGAGCACGTCGCCGACCACCCGATCGCTCCCAACGTCGGCGGCGGCGTCTATGGCCGCGTCCTCACCCCCTACGACCCAGAGACGCACAGCTTCACCGTCCAGTTCGACAACGCCGATCTGCCCACGGTCACGGCCATGCTCGCGTGGCTCGCCCTGGAGGAGGCCGACGAGGAGAAGCGCCACATGTTCGTCCGCCTCTGGCAGCCGGGCGACATCGCGGGCGACCAGCTCGACCCCGACCCGAGCAACGACGCCCTCGACACCACCTTCGGCATCCCATTTGAACTCGACGTCGAGGTCCCTCTCGGCGACACCGGCTACTTCGTCAAGTTCAGCGCCGACGGAATCGTGGGTGACCACTGGATCCTCTCGACCCGCCCGGCCACGACCCATAAGATCGTCCCGTGGGACCTCGCCACCGGCGTCGCGCCCCACGGCCCGCGCCGCTACTACACTCCGCTCGCAGTTATCCGCTGGTACTTCGACTCCGCGGACGCCCTCCAGCACGATATCCACGACTGCCGCCGCACCTTCCGCCCGCTCACGAAGATCCGCGGCTGCTGCACCGTCACCGTCGGCGACGGCGTCACGAGCTTCGGCGACTTCACGAGCATCAACGACGCCATCGCCTCCATCCCCATCCTCGAAGCGGGCAAGATCTGCGTCCTTCCGGGCAACTTCGCGGAACAGGTCATCATCACCTCGCGCCAGAACCTCGTGATCGAGGGCTGCGGCGCGCGCACCGTGATCCACACTCCCGCGGACAACCCAACCTCGCAGGGTCTCGTCAAGATCCGCCTGTGCACGAACATCACCCTCCGCTCGCTGCAGCTCGACGCCGAGGGCCAGATCGGCGTGATGGCCACCTCCACCCAGGGTCTGATCCTCGACCGCGTCGACGTCACCACGCGCCGTGACGGCAACCTCCCAGAACCCGATCCGACGGCTCTGTGGATCCCCACGACCTCCTCGCCGATGCCGCTCAGCACCGTAGCGTTCGGCAACGGCTCGTTCCTAACCATGACCTGCTGCAGCCTTACCATGGTCGGCGAGCTCAGCTCTGCCGCCAACGTCACCCTCGCCTTCGCTGGTGACATACGTATCAACGGCTGCAGGATCGACACCCCGGCCCTCGGCCGTAGCCAAAGCCGGGCCTGGGGCGGTGTCTGCCTCACCAACGTCAGCAACTTCGAGATCTCCAACAATACGATCACCGGCGGCCTCGGCCACGGCATCACCTTCGGCGCCAGCCTCAGCTTCGCCACGATCGGCGACCTTACGATTTTCGACCCCAGCCCCCGATTCATTATCGACACCACCAACGACTGCCCCAGCACCGGCGGCGAACTCCCGCTCGACGGTCTCCCACCCGGCGGCGGCGATGAACCGCTCGCTCTCCTCCCCGGCGCCAATACCCGGGGAGTCATCCGCGGTAACCGCATCTCCGGCATGGGAGCCTCCGGTATCTCGGTGCTTGGCTTCTGGGGCGACGACCTCGACCCCTATCCGATGATCCAAACCTTTGACCTCGTCATCGCCGACAACATCATCGAGAACAACTACGGCCGCCCGCCACAGATCGCCACCCGCGCCGAGTACATCGAGGTCGTCGCCTTCGGCGGCATCGTCCTCGCCCTGGCCGACCGCCTCCACATCCACGACAACCGCATCCAGAACAACGGCAACGACTTCCGCAGCCCCGTCTGCGGCGTCTACGTCCTCCACGGCGAGAACATCAACATTGAGTCCAACCTCATCCGCAACAACGGCGTCCGCTCGTATGGCACCGCCTTCTCCGGCAACCGCGCCGGCATCGCCCTCCAACTCGTCGGCCGCCGCCTCGTCGACGACTTCAACGACGGCATCCCTGTCCTGCCCGCCGCCCGCATCCGCGGCAACGTAGTCCAGCAGCCCGCCGGTCGCGCCCTCCAAGTCTACGGCATCGGTCCAATGTTCATTGAGGGCAACACCCTTGTCAGCGAGGGTCACAGCAACCACACCCGCATTGCCGTCCCGCAGTGCATCGACATCCACAATATCGGCCAATCCCCCGAGCTCCTGCTCCAAGGCGTCATCCCCGCGGACATCGCCTACTTCCCCGCCCCGGCCCTCCTCGACCCCGACCCCACCCCGAACCCCGACCTCCTCGACGGCCGCGTCCTCTTCACCGACAACCAGGTCCGCTTCGCCCCCGCCGTCGGTTTCGCAGACAATATCTTCGTCGCCAACCGCTTCCAGTCGTACGGCGACGTCGCCATTCTCGACAACCAGTTCCTCACTGTCTTCCCCGAGGGCGGCGGCAGCATGGTGAATGACACAATCGTCGTCGCCTGGACCACGCGCACCAACAACAACCGCTGGGAGGACCCAGCCCGCGAAGTCCCCGGCACCGGTGTCGACACCGAGTACGAGACCGACGCCTCCGCCGTCACCCTCGCCTTCTACAACTACACCACCCTCAACGTTGCCTCGCGCTGCATCCACGCCAGCCGCTCGAGCGTCGCCCCCAGCGCCGGCAACCCGGTCGCCGACAACCTCACCTATACCCCCTGCGACCCGGAGCCCATGCTGCTCCCGCTCCTCGAGGCCCCCTGACGCCATGGCCACCACGGACGACATCACCCGCCACCTGTTCCGACCCGAGCACCACTACACCGGCGTGCGCATGCAGCAGCGCCGGCCGCTCCTGGACTCCGACGTCAACGAAGGCGAGCTGCTCGATGACGAGGGCCAGCGAGTCGCCGCTGTCGAGGTCATCGGCCCGCACGGCTCCGCCGATCAGGGCTTCTCGATCAGCACCGTTGACTCCGATCCTTACGATTTCTGGATCCACGCCGGCAGCTACTGGCTCGGCGGGCTGCGCTTCGAGATCGACAACCTCGTCGACTTCGGGGACCCCGACGGTACCCGCATCGTCGTCCCCCAGCGCTTCCGCAAGCAGCTCGACTGGCTGCAGCAGGATCGGACCGGTTCCGTCCTGCCGACGCGGCCCGCCGACTCGCGCCATGACCTCGTCTACCTGCTCGGCTGGGAGCAGAGCGTCACCGCCGTCGAGGATACGGAGTTGCTCGAGCCTGCCCTTGGCGGCCCCGACACTTCGTCGCGGATCCGCCGCATGCACCGCGTCGGCGTCCACATCGGTTCGTCGGATCCGATCGACTGTGGAGACGCGTTCCAAAATTTCCTCGACCTCCATCTGGGCAACCACCATAGCTTCGACCCCGAAAACCACGAGATCCTGTCCGGCGCGCGTCTCACCGTCACCCCGAAGAACACCCCCGACGGCCACCTGTGCAAGCCCACGCTCCACCGCGGCTACGCCGGCCCCGAGCCCCAAGCGATCCGGATCCAGTGCATCGCCCACGACCAGTTCCTGTGGAGCTGGGACGACGCCGCCCCGCTCTACCGCGTCCAGCTGTCCCTCGACGCCGATCCCACCGAGATCACCCTCCTCACCCTCCCGCGGGACATCGCCCACCACCCCGCCGTCGGCCAGGTGATCGAGATCCTTCCGTGGGGCGCCCAGCTCCCGAACGGCGAGAAAGTCGCCGAGCACCTCATCGGCCTCGGCGTCACCGGCGGTGCGTACGTCCGTGTCGTCCGCTCCTACGATTCCGCCACCCGCACGCTCGGCGTCTTCACCAGCGATACCACTAAACTTCGCGCCATGCAGGACTGGCTCAACACCCGCACGGACGAGACCACGTACTTCTATGCCCGCGTGTGGAACCCCGGAGACTACCCGCAGACCGACGAGGTCATCGGAACCAAGTTCGGCGCCAATGTCCCCCTCGAGCTTGCAGGCACTGGCCTCAAGATCTCCTTTAGCGCCGCCCCCATCCCCGGCGACTACTGGATCATCGCTGCCCGCCCCTCGGACTCTACGCGCGTCGTTCCGTGGAACCTCCTCGACGGCGCCCCGCCCAACGGCCCGCGCCGGTTCGCCTGCCCGCTGGCGACGATCTCCTGGGGCAACGTCGTCGGCGTCGTCCCATCCCCAGTCGTCCACTCGTGCCGCCGCACCTTCCACCCGCTGACCCAGCAGAGCGGCTGTTGCACCGCCACCGTCGGCGACGGCTCCACCAGCTTCGGCGACTACAAGACCATCAACGACGCCCTGCGCAACCTCCCCACCGACCGACCGATCAAGATCTGCGTGCTCCCCGGTGTGTACTCGGAGCGCATCGTTCTCAACAACCGCACCGACCTGTGCATAGAAGGCTGCGGTCCTCGCACGGTCCTCACCACCCCACCCGGCAACAATACCTCGCGTGGTCTCGTGTGGATCAACGAGTGCACCCGCGTCACTATCCGCGACCTCCGGATCGAGGCTACCGGACAGTTCGGCGTCATGATCTTCCAGCAGACCAGCGGCCCGATCATCAACTCGACCGACCTTACCCTCGAGAACCTCGAGATCCACACGACCCGAGACACCACAGACCCCGAGCCCGACATCGACCACCTGTGGATCCCTGAGACCTCGGCCCCGATGCCGATGGCCAACATCGCAGCCTTCATGGCCGAGGACCTGAAGATCCGCGGCTGCACCCTCACCATGGGCCCCGGCAGCTCCGCAGCACCCTGCATCCATCTCGTCTACGCGTCCGACGTCACCGTCGAGGACTGCTCCATCATCGCCTCCCAGGCCGCCTGGGGTGGCGTCTACGTCGGCCTCAAGAGCGAGGACATCGTTCTCGAGAGAAATAACATCAAGTATGGCCGCGGCCACGGCGTCACCCTCGGAGGCATCACCCTCGGCGCCGTGCTGCTTCCCGATTACGTCGATGTGTTCGACCCCGTCGGCCGCCTCGTACTCAAGCTCGGGACCAGTCAAGTCGGCGTATGCGGCGACCTTCCCGAAAACGCGATCCCGTCCGGTGGCGTCGGCTCGCTGTCCGTGAACATCGGTGAGCCTATCGAGCGCGTGCAGATCCTCGACAACGTCATCACGCTCATGGGCGGCTGCGGCGTCGGCGTCCTCGGCTTCCGCCCGTACAGCGAGAGTTCGCCCGGTGCCTACGAGATGTTCGAAACCCACGACGTCGAGATCGCCGACAACCGCATCCTAACCAATTGCAACTCCCAGTACGACTCTCCGCCCGGGCCGGGGTACCTCGACGTCGTCGGCTTCGGTGGTATCTCCCTCGCCTTCGCCGACAACCTCCGGATCCACGATAATTTCATCGCAGGTCACGCCTCGCCCGTGGCCCGCGCCACCTGCGGCGTCTACCTCCTCCTCGGCGAGAACGTCGTTGTCGAGAACAACCAGATCCTCCTCAACGGCGTCGACATCTCCGGCCAGCTCGCGGGCATCCGCGCCGGCATCGCCCTCCAACTGGTCGGCCGCTACGTCTGGTCGTCCGAGCTCCTACTCAACGTCAACGGCGCGGACAAAATGCTCCCCGCTGCTCGCATCCGCGGCAATGTCGTCCATCAGACCGTTGGCCGCGCCCTCCAGATGTATGGCTACGGCCCGATGATCGTGTCCGGAAACGTACTGGCGAGTCACCGCCTCGGCTTCACCCCCGGTGAGTTCGATGCCCACTGCGTCGAGATCCTGAACATCGGCCAGTCCTCCGAGCTCATCGAATCCGAGTCCGTTCCCGTCGGTGTCGACTTCCCGGACACGCCACCCATCCTCCATAATCCCGAGACCGATGTCGAGCCGCTCATCGTCGACGGCCGCATCCTCTTCACCGACAACCAGGTCCGCTGGGCTCCCCCCACTGTCCTCGCCACTGATGTCTTCTACTGCGCCACCCGTCTGCAGTCCTACGGCGACGTGGGCGTGTTCGACAACCAGTTTTTCACCGTCTTCCCTGGCAGCGTCGGTAAGCTCTTGAATGACACCATCGTAACCGCTTGGTCGACACGGACGACTGGCAACCGCTGGGAGGACCCCGCCGAGCTCATCGACACCGAGATTTACCAGACGGTCAATTCCGCAAAGACCCATGCGGCCTTCAACATTACCACGTTGAATCAGGCGACCCGCTGCATCACGGCCACTGCCCCCGCCCCTTATGCATCGGGGAGCAACCCGATCGCTACCAACCAAACCTACCTCTGCGCGGACTGAGGAGCTGCTCCTGCCATGGACCCGAAGAAACAAGCCGAACTGTTCTACAAGTCACTCGCCGCGACCGACGCCATCTCCTGCAAGCTGCTGGCCCGCGGCGCCCGTTTCCAGCGCGGCCGAGTGGCCGCGCTCAACCGTCGGATCGACGATCTCAATGCCAACAACGGCTCCCAAGACGAGATCGACCGGCTCACCGCCGAGGCCAATCAGCGCACGAAACTGTCCGACACCTTCGATGCCCTCGACGGCGTCATCGACAAGGCGATCGCGGACCGCGCCGTGCTCGATAAGGGAAAGTTCAAGTAAATCGGACGACCGAAGGATCCCATGGCCACCCAAGACCTGTCTCGCTTCCTCTTCCGACCCGAGAAACGCTACGCCAGCGCTCGCATGCAGCAGGGGCGGGTGATCCTTGACTCCGACGTCAACGAGGCCGAGATGCTCGACGACGAGGGCCAACGCGCCGTCATGGTCGACGTTATCGGCCCCCATGGCTCGTCGACCGCCGGCTTCACCATCGTCGTCGACCAGGAGCCCACCGCTTACGACTTCAAGATCCTCGCAGGCAGCTACCACCTCGGCGGTGTCCGCCACCGCATCGACGACGTCGACGGCACATCGCAGACCTTCCTCGACCAATCCGATTGGGCTCAGTCGTCCCGCGATGACATCGCCGCCGGCCTCCCCGAACTCCCCGAACTCCCCGAGACCGAGCGTAACGATTTCGTCTACATGATCGGCTGGGAGCAGACCGTCAGCGCCGCCGAGGATCTCGAGCTCGTCGAGCACGCACTCGGCGGCCGCGACACCAGCGTCCGTGTCCGCCCAATGCACCGCGTGTACGTCCGCACCGACGCCGACAACGACTGCGCCGTCGCGTTCCAGGCTCTCGTCGACGAGCTGCTCGACATCGACGAGGAGGATGTCGCCGCCCATGTGTTCGACGCGAAGTCGAACGAGCTCCATTCCGGCGCTCGCCTGACTGTCACGCCCTCCGTCGTCACCCCCTCCGACGACCTGTGCGGCCCCGGTGATCCCGGCTACGCCGGCCACGAGAACCAGGCGATCCGCGTGCAGATGATCGCGGGCGACCGGTTCCTGTGGGCCTTCGACAACGCCTCCCCTCTGTTCCGCGTCCGCGTCACCCATGTCGAGGACGCCGTCACCGTCGAGTTCCTGACCCCGCCGCAGGAGCAGGCCCTGTTCCCGCTCAAGGGTCAGGTCATCGAGATCCTCCCGTGGGGAGCCGACCTCCCGAATGGCGAGCACATCGCCGACCACCCGATCGCCGGCAACATCGGCGGCGGCATCTACGCACGCATCGACACCTCCTACAACCCCGGCACGAAGGTCCTCGCCGCCACCATCGCCGCCGCCGACGTCACCAAGCTCGTCGATATGCTCGGCTGGTTCACCACCGAGGAGGTCGTCGAGGACGTTCGTTGCTTCTTCCTACGCGTGTGGAACAGCGACGAACCTCCTCTGCCCGACGCCCCCTACGGCTACTCGACCGCGGCACCGGTCGACCTCCCTGGCACCGGCCTCTCCGTCGCCATCACCGGCAAGGGCATCGTCGGTGACCACTGGATCATCGCCGCTCGCATCTCGACCCCGGAGCTCGTCGTTCCGTGGGACCTCCTCGACGGCACCCCCCCGCACGGCCCGCGCCGCTTCTATTGCCCGCTCGGCATGATCCACTGGTCGCTCGACGGCGACGACATCACCGCCAGCGCCGACTCCTGTCGCCGCCCGTTCCGCCCGCTCACCGCCCTCCGCGGCTGCTGCAACGTCACCGTCGGCGACGGCGTCACCAGCTTCGGCGACTACACCAGCATCCAAACCGCCATCGACGCACTCCCCGTCGACTCTGCCTGCAAGCTCTGCATCCTCCCCGGCACCTACGAGGAGCGCGTCGTCATCACGCACCGGCTCGCACCCCTCGTGATCGAGGGCTGCGGCCGGCGCACTGTCCTCCGCACCCCGCACGGCAACTCCACCTCCGAGGGCCTCGTCACCATCATCCGGTGCACCGACCTCACCCTCCGCAACCTCAAGATCGAGGCGACCGGCCAGTTCGGCGTCACCATGCGCGGCGAGACCCTCGAGCGAACCACCTGGTGCGAGCGCGTAACCCTCGAGAAGCTCGACATCACCACCTATCGCGATCCAAACCTTCCGACACCGTCCTTGGGCCAGCTCGCCGTCCCCCCCGGCTCCGCCCCGTTTCCTCTGTGCACCGTCGTCGGCCTCGCCACCCTCGGCACCAGGCTGCTCGACTGCACCTTCACCCAGACGGGCGACCTGAGCGCCGCCGCCAACGTCCTGTTCGGTCACAGCGAGCACCTCGTCGTCCGCCGCTGCGACATCCTCTCGCCGCCCGGCGAGGGCCTGTCGATCAGCAAGGCCTTCGCCGGTCTCCACATCGCCGGCGACTGCATCGACGTGCTCGTCGAGCGTTGCGACATCGTCGGCGGCCTCGGCCACGGCATCACCCTCGGCGGCGTCCACCTCGAGAACACCGTCGTCGACCCCGCCGTGCCGTTCGACCCCGGCGGCACCATCGTCATGGCCCCGACCGAAGATTGCCCGTCCGTGTTCGGCAACTTCGACGTCAGCGCCGCCCCGGACGCCCGGGACCCGCCGGTCTACCTCCCCGACGCAGGCCCGCACGACGTCCAGATCCGCCGCAACAAGATCCGGGCGATGGGCGGCTCGGGGATCTCCGTCCTCGGCTTCTGGCCCGAGGACGGCATCCGCGTCGTCACGCAGATCCTCACCCAGGACGTCGTCATCGCCGACAACCTCATCGAGCAGAACTGCAACCACATGCCCGAGGCCCAGCTCCCGGTCGACCTGATCGACGTCGCCGCGTTCGGCGGCATCGTCCTCGCCATCGCCGACCACCTGCGGATCCGCGACAACATCATCCGTTACAACGGCACCGACCACCGCCACCCCATCTGCGGCATTTACGTCCTCCACGGCGAGAACATCGCCATCGAGAACAATCAGATCAAGGAGAACGGTCGCCGCGTCGAGGGTACCGGCATCTCCGGGCACCGCGCCGGTATCGCCCTCCAGCTCATCGGGCGCCAGCAATTCGGCCTGCCCAGCCGCGGCAACCCCGTCGACCTGTCCCAGCCTGCTGCCCGCGTCCGCGGCAACACTGTCCTTCAGCCCGCGGGCCGCGCCCTCCAGATCTACGGCCTCGGTCCCATGTTCGTCGAGGGCAACTACCTCGTCAGCACCGGCCAGGACGGCCTCGACACCCGCCAGCTCGACCTCGCAGCTCACTGCATCGAGATCCTCAACATCGGCCAGTCCCCCGAGCTTCAGGAGTCCGACACGGTCCCTGCCGCCATCGCCATCTTCCCCTCGCCGCCCCTCCTCGACCCCAACATGGTCGTATCCGATCAACTCATCGACGGCCGCATCCTCTTTACCGACAACGTCATCCGCTTCAACCCCGTGCCCGGCGCCGGCGACAACATCTTCTGCGTCAACCGTTTCCAGTCGTACGGCGACGTCGCGCTCCTCAACAACCAGTTCTACACCCGCCTCCCCCCCGACGAAGGCCCCATCCTGTTCGACACCGTCGTCGTCGCCTGGTCCAACCGCACCAGCCACAACCGGTGGGAGGACCCCTCCGGCCCCGCGGCCGGGCCACACCCCACCACCGCCTCCGCCGCCACTCTCGCCTGCATGAACATCACCACACTCAACCAGGCCTCCCGCTGCATCCACGTTGACACGACCACCGACCCCGACCTCCCCGGCGACCCCATCGCCGTCAACCAGATCTTCAACAGCGACGGCTGCGAGACCATCCCCATGCTCTCCGACTACTTGGGCGCGCCTCCGTGAAGCGCCTAAGCCACGGACGACGAATGCCGGTCAGATCCATCACCTCGTAATCGATCCCTGCAACCCGCCGATTCATCGACGAGTGAAGCCACTCGGTGAATATAGCGAGGACGAATCCATGACCTACGCGCCACTCAAACCGGGACGCACCAACACCGTCGAAACCAAGCGCACCAGCCCGCGACCGCACATATCGCCCCCACGACCGCGCGTCACCGCTGTCCCCATTCTCCAGACCAAGCTCGTCCTTGGCGCCACAAACGACCCCCTCGAGGCCGAGGCCGAAGCGATCGCGGACCGCGTCATTCGCTCTGCTCCCGATTCGCACGCCGAGGCCGCCCCCAGCGTGCTCCCGAAGATCCAGCGCAAGTGCACCGCCTACTCCGCGAAGCCCGACGAGGAGACTCCGCGGCGAAAACTCGTCGCGCCCCGACACATCCTCCCCGCTAATCCATCCGAGCCTCATACCCTGCAAACAAAACTCGTCCTCGGTGCAGCGCACGACCCGCTCGAGCGCGAGGCCGACGCAGTCGCCGACCGCGTCATGCGCTCCGCAGCCGCTCCGAGCCTGTCCGCCGCCATAGCGACAACGCCGACGATCCAACGCACCTGCGCCACCTGCGAGCAAAAAGACGGGGAAATGGTCCAGCGCGCTTGCGCCGCGTGCAGCCAAGAGAGCGAGGAAGACCTCATACGGCGCAGCGCCACCACCCAAAGCGCCACGTCCGCGAAGGTTCGCCCCGACATCGCCGCCCGTATTACCATGCAGCGCCCTCGCGGGCGAGCACTCGATCTTGATACACGAGCCTTCATGGAACCCCGCTTTGGCCGCGATTTCTCTCGTGTACGAGTACACACGGGCCCTGAATCCGTGACGCTCGCGCGCACCCTGAACGCTCGCGCCTTCACGGTCGGAAATGACATGTTCTTTGGCGGGAATCAGTATCGGCCGTCTTCGGTGCCCGGACGGCGCTTGCTGGCGCATGAACTAGCCCATACCGTGCAGCAACAGGGGATTGTTGCGGCTCCCACGGTGCGCAGGGCGCCCCCCGAGGACGCCCCCGCTGGGTCGACCATCGAGCCCGAGGCGTCGGCCGCAGAGCTTATGGGAACTGGGAAGCACGACACCTGCAAGAGCATCAAAGATAATTGGTGGACGAGTGAGATCCGCAATGCCTTCCGCCGCGACTGGTTCAATGATCCAGACTTAAGGAACCTCCGCGAGGCTCTCCCATTCTACTCTATCGAAGGTGGATGCGAAGGGACACCCCAGGAAACCTCGCGCACTGGTGACTCGATATTGACCACGGGTGAGATAGCGAACCCCTCCGTCGCATTGCTGCAACGGGTCCTCATGGCCTGGTCATGCTTCGAACTCGGCACCAATCCGTTCTACTTCGACGGGGTCTCCGGTGACTACGGATCCAAGACAAAATACCTCGTCCGGAAGTTCCAAGGTGGTTCGTGGGGCAAACCGCAACGCCTCAAACAGGACGGAGTGGTCGGGCCTTCTACACTATGGGCCCTCGACGGCTTCGTGACCAACATGTCGAAGGATCTGGACGATCCAGACCTCCTCGCGGCGCAAAAGGAGCAGTTGACGAGCGATGTCGTTCCAACGAAGGAGCCATTTAAGTACAGTTGGACCGATGGCGAAGATGGGGTCTGCGCATCGACAGGCATGTCCGGACGGACGATCGTCAAGGCGACGGCCGACGGTGCCGATTTGACGGCGCTCGCCAAACAGATCACAGGTGTCGCGCAGGACTGGCGTTGCATCATTCCGTGTAAGATGGCGGCCGAGCCCGAAATCCGCGATGATTCTTACGCTCAGCAGGTCCGCCAGTGTGACGAATTCGATGTATCGAATCTAGATTATCGCATTCCAGGCACCTCGGACAATTTCTCGGTCGTCGATGACGAAAAAGGAAATCCAACCTTCCCATTCGACGAGCGGAAGTTTACTCTGGATTTCTTCAAGGCCAACAAGTTCGTCGAAACGGCCAAGATTGAAGAGACCATCCGTGAACTCGCGGGTGAAGGGCGCACGCCAATCGCCCAGCTGGAGATCACGGGCCACACCGCGGGGTCCAAGATGTGGGGACTCAGCACGGGGCCGAAATTCGACCTCGCGCGCATCCAGAAGCTGGGCCACGGGAAACCCAGCTTCGCTGACGCACGCCTCGGCAAGCTCCCGCGCCGCTGCTGGTTCCACCGGCAGGCACGCGTGATACTCAACGGTTGCTCCTCGGCGAGCTTCGGCGAATGGATGGCACTCACATACCTGAGGCGCGCCAGCAGCCTCATGACTACCCTCGCAGGGATCCAGCCGATGTGCTGGGTGCCCAGCGAGATGAGATCATGCAAGACCAACCTCAACTCGGTGATGTTCTCCAACCACACGTTGTTCGTGGACGGCGGAGGAACAATGGAAGGCATGATCGGACGTGTCGCAAGCGGTTGCTGCCCGGAGTTCGGCCCGTTCTTGAACCTCGAAGCGATGAGGACGAGCCCCAATGCGAAACATAACCTGCCAGGACTCCTCTGATCGCATTCGTTGGTCGTAGCCTTGCGATTCCGCTCAGTCGGTGGTATTCGTCGACCATGATCCGACTCGGCACACGGCATCGATCCGCCCCCGCTTTACTGCTCGCGGCGTGCTCGGCTCCGGTCGCCCCGATACCATCGGTGCCGCCGCCGCCGCAAGCGGCCGCGGCAATCCACGCCGCTGCGACTGAGGTCCCCGCCGTCGAGATCGTCGCCGGGGCTTCACACACTTGCGCACGCCTACCCGATGGCACGGTGCAATGTTGGGGTGTGGGCCGCAGCGGTCAACTCGGAGACGGCACGCGGACATTTCATGACTCGCCGGTTCGAGTACGCGGACTCGATGCGGTCGTGCGCCTCGCGGCCGAGAGCGACCGTACCTGTGCGGTCCGGAGCGATGGGTCATTGTGGTGCTGGGGGCGCGAGGTCGTCGGGAGGACCGAACCGGCCGGGTTCATGAAAGACCATCCACCGTGGATCGACGAGCGGATCGTACCGCGGCCCGCGGCGATCGACGGATGGTCACGGCTCAAAAGCATCGCGCTCGCGCTCGACCATGATTGTGCAGTGATCGAAGGCGTCGGCTTCTGCCAGGGCGCCAACACCCGATTCCAGCTCGGCGACGGTACATCTGCTCCACGAACGCTTCCGGTCGCGGTTGTCGGACTCGGCCACGTCGACGAGATCGGAGCCGGATACGAGTACTCATGCGCTCGAAGCGAGGGCCATGTATGGTGTTGGGGCTCGAACACGCGAGGACAATGCGGAGACGACGAGCGCGAAGTCGTCCCCACACCGACGCAGGTACCTGGCTTACGCGGTGCCCGCGCGCTGTCCCTTGGCCACAACCATGCCTGTGCTCTCCTCGACAACGACACTGCCCACTGCTGGGGAGACAACCAATTCGGGCAGCTGGGGAGCAAAACGGCGACGAGCCGATCCAATCCGATCCCAGTCCCCATCACCGGCGTCCGCGCGTTGACGGCGATCCACAACCACACGGCCGCAATACTCGCGGATGGGACGGCGCTCGGCTGGGGGCTGAACGAGCCCCGGCATCTGTTGTGGTCCTCGTGCTCCGCGCCGCAGGTCGGCACCCTTTATGCGGACGCGAACCGCAGGCGTGAGCCGATCGGTTCGCTGAAATTCTGCGGCGCCCCCTCTCCGCTTCCGGGACTCGTGAATGTCGCTCAGATCGTGCTCGGCACGGACCACGTGTGCGCACTGCTTCAGAACGGCCAGATCTGGTGTTGGGGCACCGAATCCTACAACATCTTTGGTGGCCCAGTCCCCTGGGGTGGGTCGACGCCCGTCAGGATCGAATTTTCGCGGGATTGAGACTCTGCCTGCGCTCGCTGTACAGTTCGGTGGAGCTGGAGGTCCCCTCGATCGGACCGCAGCGGCGGGGCGGGCAGCCCTGTTCGCGTGCCAGGGTTCCCGCGGCCGCGAGACTCGACGAGCGCGGGTGCCCAGAACCGCTCCCAGCACTCGCGGCTGAGGCGATGGATCGACCACGTCGATTGATGGCCGTCCGGCCGGTCTCGTCGGACACGCTTGTCTGTTACGGCCCGGTTTGAACCCGTAGGGTGAATGGTGTTCGTCCCGGATTATCGTCGGGATGCTCGATCGGTGAAATCAATAATGGCACGGAGGTAATCCGGGATGGGACGCCGATCGGCGGCGGGATCGATCGTCATTGGCGGAGGCTGCAGGGATCGGGGCGTCGCCGT
>Ga0075163_10005427_pt1 | contig 17021 bp, 14 predicted proteins | sample JI1023141ADNA_FD_71478 | JGI IMG/M metagenome (GOLD analysis project Ga0075163, IMG submission 71478) | Wastewater effluent complex algal communities from Wisconsin, to seasonally profile nutrient transformation and Carbon sequestration -... | ecosystem: Engineered > WWTP > Effluent > Algae...
CAAACTGTGGGTATACGGCAGATAGGGATGTCAACGCAGCGCAAAATATTTTGGCCCTCGGATTGGATGGCTTGGGAATTACCCCTAGAAGCCTTCGCCTTTAGGCGAGGGAGCAGTCACATGGGTCGAGCAATTGGATACGCTAAGGAATATGGTAACAATAGCATTTTCTTTAAAATCTTTTTAGAAAAGGTTAGAGCACCTTCCGCTGCCATCAAAGAAGAAAAAGGGGCTAACCTTTAAGAAAGAGGTATAAGCTATCTTTTTTTTGATCAGAATGTTACACTGTTTGGGGTTGACTTGAAACCCAAAATGCACCTATGAAATATAACCATTTAGAAATTGAAAAAAAGTGGCAAAAGCATTGGAAAGAAAAAAAACTTTTTAAAGCTGACGTCGATAAGAGTAAACCAAAATACTACATCCTTGATATGTTTCCCTATCCGAGTGGAGCAGGGCTCCATGTCGGGCATGTGACAGGGTACACCGCAACCGATATTCTCGCTCGGTATAAGAGGCAGATGGGATTCAATGTCCTCCATCCGATGGGATGGGACAGTTTTGGTCTTCAGGCTGAGCAGTATGCGATCCGGACAGGGACCCACCCGAAAGAAACCACAGAGAAAAATTGTAGCACCTACAAGCGGCAGCTTCAGTCCCTTGGTTTTAGCTATGATTGGGATCGGGAACTGGCAACAAGTGATCCTAAATACTATAAGTGGACCCAATGGATCTTTACCAAGCTCTATGAACAAGGATTGGCGTATGAAGGAGAGATTCTAGTCAACTATTGCCCAGCGCTCGGCACCGTTCTTGCGAATGAAGAAGTTGAAGAGGGGAAAGCTAAAGAGGGGGGATATCCCGTTGAAAGGCGCCCCCTTCGTCAATGGGTTCTAAAAATTACCGCCTATGCTGAGCGTCTCTTAAATGATCTCGATCTTTTGGATTGGCCCGATTATTTGAAAACCCTTCAGCGGAACTGGATTGGGAAGAGTGAGGGGGCCAAGGTGACCTTCTTAGAAAGTAAGACAAGGGAGCCCATTACCGTCTTTACAACCCGCCATGACACCCTTTTTGGAACCACTTTTTTGGTTATTTCTCCAGAGCATCCCCTTGTCAAAAAAATCACCACTTCCGAGGAGAAAGAAAAGGTAGATGCTTATCTTGCAGAAACGGCGCGAAAAAGTGATTTTGAGCGGACCGAACTCGCAAAAGAGAAAACAGGGGTTTGGACCGGTTCTTATGCGATCAATCCGGTAAATGATAAGCTTATTCCCATTTGGGTTGCTGACTATGTCCTTATGGGATATGGGACAGGCGCCGTGATGGGGGTGCCTGGAGGAGATGAAAGGGACTTTGAATTTGTCCAAAAGTATCAGATTCCTGTGATTCCTCCTTATGATCCTACTATCGATGAAACTTTCGAAGGGATGACCAAGGAAGAGATGCGGATAGAGATTTTAGAAGGGAAACGGTGTTGGAATAAGGGTGGGGTTATTATCAATGGCAAATCAGAAAAACTTGATATCAACGGCCTTGAGATGGAAGATGCTAAAGAGAGTGTTCTCCACTTTCTAGAAAAAGAGGGGTGCGGCGAAAGATGCACGACTTATAAGCTCCGTGATTGGCTTTTTTCCCGTCAACGGTATTGGGGAGAACCTTTTCCTATTCTCCACTTTGAGGATGGGAGCAAACGTCTTCTCGATCTCGATGAACTTCCCCTTGTCCTTCCTGACTTAACAGAGTATAAACCTCAGGGAGAGGGAAAAACTCCTCTTGACAATGCGCGCGCATGGGTTCATATCACCGATCCTAAAACAGGGAAAAAAGGGAATCGTGAAACAAATACAATGCCCCAGTGGGCAGGCTCTTGTTGGTACTATCTTCGTTTCTGCGATCCCCATAACAAGGATAAAGCATGGGGAAGTGAGGAAGAAAAGTACTGGATGCCTGTTGATATGTATGTTGGGGGAGTGGAGCATGCTGTTCTCCACCTTCTCTATTCCCGGTTTTGGCATAAAGTTCTTTTTGATTGTGGCTATGTTTCAACATCTGAACCTTTTCAAACCCTTCGCAATCAAGGGCTTGTAACTGCAAAATCGTTTAAAAAGCCAGAGGGAGGATATGTCGATCCTGAAGAGGCTCAAGGAGAGAAAGGGCTCATTGAGATGGTTGAAAAGATGTCGAAATCAAAACTCAATGGGGTTTCTCCCGATGAAATCATCGATGAGTATGGAGCAGACTCTCTCCGCCTTTATGAAATGTTCATGGGTCCCTTTGATAAAGAAAAGCTTTGGGATAGCAAGGCCATCAGTGGATGTCGTCGTTTCCTTGATCGGTTCTATGCCCTTGTCTTTTCAGATAAAGTGACAGATGAAGAATCTCAAGAAGGGATGAAACTTGCCCATAAACTCGCTCATGGTGTGCAAAAAGATATCGAAGAGATGTTTTTCAATACGGCGATCTCCAAGATGATGGAATTTGTCAATGATTTCATCAAGCTTGAAAGGTATCCGAAAAAAGCTTTAGAGATGGCAACCGTTGTCCTTTCTCCCTTTGCTCCCCATATCGCTGAAGAGTGTTTTGAGCATTTAGGTCATCCTCAATCTTTAACCTATGCACCCTATCCCAAAGTTGATCCCCAATATTTGGTCGAGGATCATACCATCTATGTGATCCAAGTGAATGGAAAATTCCGCGGAAAATGGGAGCTTCCCAAAGGGGAGACAAAAGAGTCTCTTTTAAAAGCGGTTCAGGAGGATGACAAGATGAAGAAACATATCATAGGAGAAATTGCCAAGGTGATTTTTGTTCCTGAAAAACTTTTGAATATTGTTACAAAATGACCTTGTTATATGATTTAGCTCTTTGTCTTCTTCTGATCCTTTCATTGCCTAAGCTTTTGTTTGACTATCTTTTTAGGAAAAAGTACCGGAAAAGTTTTATTGAACGGGTGATCCCAAAAGTTCCTAAGAATACCAAAAAGCCCCTCATTTGGCTTCATGCTGTTTCTATGGGGGAGACCAAGGCCCTTTCAACCCTTGTTCCCCATGTCCGAAAAGGATATCCCGATGCGTTTATTTATGTGACAACGGTCACAGAGACGGGGCAGGAAGAGGCAAAAAAAAGGATTCCCGATGCAGACGCTTTTGCTTTTCTCCCCCTTGATTTTTCTTGGATTATCAAAAGGTTTGTTCGCAAATTACGTCCCCGTCTTTTGATCCTTGTAGAAGGAGACTTTTGGTTTAATCTCATGAAAGAGGTGAAAAAGCAAGGGGGAAAAATTGTTGTCGTTAATGGAAAACTCTCTGAAAAATCGCTCAAACGTTATTTGGCCGTCCGATTTTTTAGTCGCCCTCTTTTTCTTGGAGTTGATCACTATTGCCTTCAAGGAGAAAGTTATCTCGAGCGGTTTTTAAAATTGGGAATTGAAGGAGAAAAGCTTACTGTTACAGGAAATCTCAAATTCGATATTCCTCCTCCCGAATTTGCAGATCTAGAGCCTCTTAAAAAACGGTACAACATTCAGGAGAAAGATCGTGTCATCACCCTTGGTTCAACCCATGAAGGGGAAGAAACTCTCCTTTATGAGGCGCTTATTCCTGCCTTAACAATGGACCCCAAGATAAAAATCTTAATCGTTCCCCGCCATCCCGAGCGGTTTGCAAAAGTCAAAGAGCTCATTCATCATCCCCAGATTCAGATTGTAGATGAAATGGGGGTTCTCCCTGCTTGCTATAAGCTTTCCACGCTCGCTATCGTTGGAGGGAGTTTTGTAAAGGATGTTGGGGGGCATGATATCTTTGAACCCGCTAAATTAGGGATTCCCACCCTTTATGGTCCCTATATGTTCAGACAGGTTGATCTTGATAAAGGGCTCACTCAAGCTGGAGCAGGGATAAGTGTAGAGCTTGTCCACCTTTTTGAAGTTGTGGAAAAACTTTTGAATGACCCAAATACATGTGTTTTGATGGGGGAAAAGGGGAGACATTATGCTCAAAAAGTGATGGGAGCCTCTTTCCGCACATGGAAATGTATAAATTCACTTGAGGAGAAATAACCCACTTGCTATAGTAGGTGAATCATTTATCGCGGGGTGGAGCAGTGGTTAGCTCGTCGGGCTCATAACCCGAAGGCCGCAGGTTCGAGTCCTGTCCCCGCTATTTTCTTGGGGCGGCATAGCTCAGTTGGTAGAGCAACGGAATCATAATCCGCAGGTCCTTGGTTCGAGTCCGAGTGCCGCTACTTTCGAAGCTAGTGTCTAGTCTAGAAAGTTCATTTCTTTTGGCACCCTTTGCTTCCTAAAAATTTCGCCTTGTCTCATGGACAAGGTTCTCAATTTTGATGAAGCAAATTGCACTCAAAATCTAGTGTCTTGTCCCTAAAGTCCTTAACCGATATTAACCCATCTTTTGGCATCCTTTGTCCTCCAAAAACCTCCCCTTGTCGCATAGACAATATTGTCGGTTTTAGGAGAACAAATTATGCTCAAAATCTAGGCTAATTTCGATTAAGGACTTTAGGGACAAGACACTAGGCGTAATTTCACAGAAGAACTTTGTAGACCTAGTCCCTAAAGCCACTTGCAAAAATTGCTTTGGAGGCAAAATTCGATGAGAAAAGCGTGGATGTTGCTCCAGACTGGATATACTGGTTCCAGGGTCTTTGAACTGGAACCAGTATATTTGCAAGTAGCTCTCTAATAAATTTATCTAGAAAATAAGCAAAAAATATTTTAGGCTGGTCATTAACTATTTTCTTTAACACATGAGGAGATCTTATGTTTAGAATAAAATTGTTCTTATTTGCTTTCTTGTTTTTTGTAACAATTGGGCATGCTTTCGAGAAATTACCTCAAGAAAGTCAAATGCAGCAATTGACCCCTATAGAGCTACATCAATTCGAAATGAATGAGGAGGGAATGTTTGCCTATGTTCAAGGACATTGGGAAGAAATTATTATGCTCGTGCGCAGTCAAGATGGAACATATCTAGGAGTGCTCAAAACAGACAACTCTCGTGTTCTAACTACAACTTGTTGGAGATGTCGATTTTGTGGGCGTACCAATTCGTCTATCACACAAGTCTGTAAATACTGTGGAAGACACGGTATGAGTCCTCGTTGATTATACCATGAAACACGTTCAGCGTAAAAATTTACTATTCTTAGGCTGCATTCTATTCATGGTATCCGTGTCATTTTTTTGGAAAAATATCTATGTTAGTACTGTCCTTTTTTTATTCCTAAACAGGAAAAGGCTGACCTAGAATATTTTTTTTTATGGGCTGATACTTAGACACTTAAATGATAATCTTCTCGGCGACGGTGTCATAAAAAAGAAATCCTTGTTCAGTCAATTTTGCATGGCCATTGGCATATGTTAGCCACCCTTCTTTTTGAAGAGATTCCAGGAGGGCTGAAGTGGAGGGGGGAATATTAGGTAAAGAGATTCCTGCAAAGAGGCGGAGGCCAATGGCGATTTGTTCGTGAAGGCTATGGATTGGGGGGAGTTTTTCTTCAAAGTCAACGGGGAAGGTTCCCTTCTCTAAGTGGTTGATGTACTTGTTCAAGTGACAGATATTCCGGAAACGTTTTCCTTCCCAAAAACTAAATGCTGAAGGGCCGTAGCCAATAAAAGAACGCCCTGTCCAATAACCTGTATTATGAATTGCCTGTTTTCCCTCCCTTGCAAAGGCTGAGATTTCATACCGCTTAAGACCGACCTCTTCAAATTTTTGACAAGCATAGTTGAGCATTTTGGTCCCCTCTTCATCTGAGGGAAGGTGGGGACGGAGCTCTTTTTCTTTTTTCATGAACATCGTGTGAGGCTCAAAGGTCAAATTATAGAGGGAAAGGTGGGTAATCGGAAGAGAGGAGGCCTTGTCGACTGTTTCTTTCCAGGTTGCCCCTGTTTGATAAGGGAGTTCATACATGAGATCGATGGTGATGTTATCGATGCCTTCCTCTTTAGCAATGTAGACAGCATCGATAGCTTTTTGCGCTGTGTGAGTCCGTCCCAGGTGTTTTAGGAGGATATTATTGAGTGATTGAACACCGATACTGAGACGATTCACACCAAGATCAACGAGCCGTTTTATGAGCTCAGGAGTCACTTCTTCGGGATTGGTTTCAACGGTGATTTCAGAGCCCCTGACCTCTTTTAGGATCATCTCAATCCCCTCAGGGCAAAGAGAGGGCGTTCCTCCTCCAAAATAAACTGAGATCATTTCTTTTCCCTCAATTTGAGGAAAACGCATGTCCCACTCTTTTTTGAGAGCTTTTAAGAAGGGGGTATGATTGCGATTGGGAATGACATAGAAATGACAATAAGGACACTTACGTGTGCAAAAGGGAAAGTGGAAGTAAAGAGCAATCACCACGAATCGGCATCGGGATCTTCGAGAATGCCGCGGCGCCAACGATTTCTATCGCTGAAAGGATCTTCATCTTCTTCTTCAGCAACCGTTGTCGCAGGTTCGTCATCATCAACCATCGTCCCACTCCCTGTATCGTAGGAGGTGGGCATCTCATTATCAAGATCGGTGTCGTCGGTTATGTCTGAGCTTTCGTCAACATTTTCATCGGGAAGGGTGTGGTGTTCTTGATAAGCTACCCGTTGTTGTGTATTCCGTTTTGGAGCAGAGTACTCATCCTGATCTCCACTTTCTTTAAGGACCTGTAGTCGCTCTTTTTCTTCTTCTACCCGCTTCTTTAAAAAATCGATCTCGCCTTGATGCTTCTCGAGATCTTTCTTTGGAACAAGGCCAAGATTTTTCCATTGTTCAAGATCATGGAGCTCAAGCTCTAACTTCTTCAGACGTTCACTTTTCATAGATTCAAACTATAATCCATTGAACTTTTTCTGGAAAGCTGAAAATTTAAAATTATTAACATCCTTATTTCAAACTGGTTATATTTATCGTTGAGATTTAAACTTAAAAGGAATATCCTCCATGAAGGAAGCAAAGCGCTATCTCAAATTACACATTCCTCCCAGGCAGTCGATTTTCCTCTGGGGAGCACGCAATGCAGGTAAATCAACCTATTTACACCGTCATTTTCCAGACTCGGTTTATTATGATCTACTACAAACAGATGTTTATTTTAAGAACTTTGTAGACTAGACACTAACGACTGGAAGGGCGGTTGCCGCGGATGACAAAGACGGCGGGAACTTTCCCAAGAGTGGGAAGGGTCTCCTTCCACTGGGCAATTCTTTGGGTTCTCACCCCTTGGGAGGGAAGGGTCAAGTTCCACGCTATTGAAAGATCGGTTTGGTCTTGAAGGTTGTGGACGAGGGTTTTTAAGAATTTGTCTGCACGGTAGGGGACTTCGATAAAAAGGTGGGTATGGTCTTTAGGGAGGGTGCGGAGCATTTCCTTCAGTTTTCCCTCGTCTTTAGGGGGATAACCGTGAAAAGTAAAGCTTTGGGCATAAAGGCCAGAGAGTTGGAGAGCATAAACAATCGAAGAGGGGCCGGGAAGGGTTTCAATGGGGATCTTAAGGGTATGGAGACGACGGATAAGGAGGGCACCCGGATCAGCCAAAACGGGAAGGCCAGCGTCGGAGAGGAGTCCCCATTTTTCCCCTTTTTGAAGAGGGGGCAAAAGGGAGTCGATTTCATTGGTATGTTCACTGAGGAGGCGGATCGGAATTTCCCGGAAATGGTCAGTAAACCGTTTCATAAAACGGCGCGCCCCTCTTTCACTTTCTGCAATGATTCCATCAAGAGAGGAAACAATTTCTCCCACACTTTGAGGGAGGAAAGGAGAATGATCTAAAGTTTCATCGAGAAGATTAGGGAGGAGTATTAACATGGGGTCCTTTTGGCATGGAGTTTAGCACGAAATTGATCGAAGAGAAGAGCTTGATTTGAAATATTTGAGCGGATTCTCATTTCTAAGTCAAAAAGGTCTTTCAGCCCCTCTAAAAAGTAAGTTGTTTTCAGTCCACTTTTGCGGAAACGATCGAGTTTTTTGGGAGATGTGTTAGGAGGTTCTTTTCCTGCGGCTATTTGAAGCCCCAGTTGGAGTTGATAGCGGAGTTGCCCAACAAGAGTAGGGAGATCAATCTCTCCAAAATGGAGAGGACCTCCTAACACAACAGCCTCTGACAGCTCCCATCCAGTTTGAATAGGATCTAAAGAGCAAATTTCTTTAACCATCTGAAGGGAGAGGATCTTTTCCTCCCCACTATAGGCAATGATCTTATCAAGCTCTTGAAGAAGAGTTGCAAAAGGGGCATGGGAAATATCGATAAGATAGGCTGCTCCCTCTACACTCAGCGCTTTTCCCCTTGTTCGCGCGCTCTCAAGAAGCCACCGCTCAAGGCGCGCTTTCCGATCCCACGGTTTTTCCCCTTTGAGATCGAGAGTTATCCCCGCTTTCTCTTGTGATTTAAAAAAAGGGGGAGGAGCTTTTCCTGTAAAGATGAGGATGAGATCTTTTGCCCTTGGGAGCTCTTGAAGATCAGGTTCATCGCAAATCAAGATCCTCTTCTCCGCAAAAAGAGAAAGGGACTCGAGTTCCTCTTGCAACTTATCGGCTGGACAAAAAGTTGTTTCGAGCCCGATGAGGTGGGCTACTTTTTCCGCTAAGAAAGAGCGCTCAAAAGAGTCTTCCATAAAAATAAAATAGAGGTGTGAAGGATGCGTGGGGAGAGCTTCTTCTAAATGCTTTTCAAAGGGATCAATCTTCACATATTTCATAGCCGATTATAGTAGCTGATTTTCCTTTGGGACGCAAGATGTAAAGATCTTATTAAAATGATTAACGGATTGTAATTAAAGTCGTGAGATAGTATTATTGTTAAAATTAAACAGAATTACTTTATGTTCATGGTTGTAAAAAAGATTTTCAAAAGAAAAAAAACATCTACTACGAAAAAGACGAAAACAACTTCTTCGAAGAAGAAGGCTCCCTCTACCCCGAAAAAAGTCGTGTCTAAAAAGAAAGTGGCTCCTAAAAAGAAATCTCCTCCCAAGAAAAAAGTTGCCACGCCCAAAATAGCGCCCCCTAAAAAGAAAGTAGCACCTAAAAAAATAATGACGCTCAAGGCGCCCCCTCCTAAAAAAGTAATCCCTCCTGAGTCTGCAGTGGAGCCCCCTTCAGCTCCACCTCCTAAGAGGATCAAAGTGATCATCCCACCAGGACGGATCCTCACTGCCGAAGGGTGGAACCGCCAGGGTTAATCAAAAATAAGTTCTTCCAACGAGCGACCAAATAGAGCGGAAGGTTGGAGATAGCGCCATCGTGTTTCAAGTTGAGTGGAGAGGTGCGATAAGCGAATGGGGGAGTATATCTTTTCTGATAAATAAGAAGGCTTTTCTTCTTTTTCGAAGTTCATATAAGCGATGGATGTATAGGAAGATTTCCCAAAATGTTTAAGGGAATAGGTTTTTCCTGTTTGTCTAGCTCCATTTAAAATCAGTGGTTTCCGTCTTTATTTTATCCTTTTTTTCAAGAATATGTTAGAAAAACGTGTAAAATCGACACGTTTTCCTAACATAAAAGGTTGGGTAGGGTTTTCAGCCCCTCTTCAAAGGGGATCGCTTCAATTTTTCCAAAGTATTGCCGACTTTTTCCTCCATAGAGGATGTAGAGCTTTGCGGTGGGGTAATCTTCTTGGAAAGTATGGAGTCCTTTTAGATCTTTGGGTTGAATGGTATTGGATCGCTTCATTTCGATCCCTATAAGCCCTTTTTCTCCGTAGAGGACGAAATCAACCTTGTGTTGATCAGCAGTTCTCCAGTAATAAAGATGGTACCCAAGATCGTAATAATGAATGGTTGCTTGAAGCTCTTGGAAGAGGAGGCTTTCTAGGGCCGGCCCCTCTGCCTCTTCTGGTGAGTCAAAAGGACCCATAGGGCGGATGGTCCGGTAGACCCCCACATCAAAGTAATAAAATTTTTGGTGTTTGACGAGTTTACGTTTGGCTCTTTTAGTGAAAATAGGAAGACGCGTCGCAAGGAGGAGATCGTCTAGCATCTGAAAGTACTCTTCCACAGTTTTGCGCTCGATCGCAGTTTTTCTGGCGATTTCAGAGACATTGAGCGTCAACCCTTGAGAGAAACTGGCAATCTCTAAAAACCTTGCAAAAGCTCCGATATTCCGCACAAGTCCCTCTTGCATGATCTCTTCCTTAAGATAAGTATGGACATAAGACTCTAAGTATTTCTTGGGATTTTCATCTTGATGATAGATAGAGGGAAGATGACCATACTTCAGGGAAAAGGATAAGTCAAAATCTTTACCTAGTTCGATAGCGGTTAGGGGGAACATTTTAGTATAAAGAGCTCTTCCTGCTAAAAGGTTTGTCCCTTTTCTTTTTAGGCTCCGAGCACTTGATCCTGTGAGGATGAACTTATAACCATAAGATTCTATCATCCTATGGACTTCATTCAAAAGATCGGGGATTTTTTGGATTTCATCGATAATAATCCAATGGGGAAACTTTTCAGGGATCATTTTTTCGATAGAATGGGGAGCTTTTAAGAGCTCAAAATAAATACTTTGGTCAAGAAGATCGATAAAAAGAGAGGTGGGAATCTCTTTTTTAAGCCATGAGGTTTTCCCTGTTCCTCGTGGGCCGAAGAGGAAAAAGCTCTTTTTCCCCTGAAGGGGGCTTTTTAGCACTCTTTTGTACATCTTACCTCCAAAAAAAAATACGATTTTTGTGTACCTAACTACCATTTTATCTGTATTTTTTGCATATGTCAATCCTATTTTTAGATTTTTCTTTTGGAGAATTAAAAAGGATGGTAATTGGTGAATTGGGGGAGGGCCTTTTTTATGAGCCATCGGGGAGACTTTGCAAATCTTGCGAATATCACATACATTGAAAAGCTTTATGCTCAGTACTTAAGCGATCCTAATAGTGTAGAGAAGAGTTGGCATTACTTCTTTGAAGGGATGGCATTTGGGACTTCTTTAAAGGGAGCGCCTGAAGGGGTGGGGAGCCCCGACATGCGGATCATGCGCCTGATCAATGCTTATCGTGCTCATGGCCATAAGGGGGCGGCATTTAACCCTTTAGCGATGAAGCGGGTGGAGGCAAGCGAGGTGAAAGAGCTTCAGCTTGAAACCCTTGGTTTCAAACAAGAAGAGCTTTCAAAGGTTTTTCCTACGTGCGGGTTTTTAAAGGAAAAGGAGGCTCCTCTTAGCGCCATTGTCGATGCCTTGAAGAAAACGTACTGCAGCACCGTTGGATTTGAATTTATGGGATCAAAGGCCCGCCCTTTCCTTCAAGAGGTAATCGAACCCTATTTCAACTTTCCTCTGAGCCGAGAAGAAAAGGTCGATATCCTTCATAACCTCAATAAAGCGGAGACGATGGAGTCCTTTATTCAGATGAAATATCCGGGACAGAAGCGGTTTTCCTTAGAAGGGGGAGAGACTCTGATCCCCATGATGATGGAAATCATCTATGAAGGGGCCGCGCAAGGGGTGGAGCAGATCGTTTTGGGGATGGCTCATCGTGGAAGGCTCAATGTTTTAGCAAATATCCTCGGGAAAAAATATAGCGATATCTTTGCGGAGTTTGAGGGGACCTATATTCCTGCAACCTTTGAAGGATCGGGCGATGTGAAGTACCACAAAGGGTTTTCTGGAGATATCCCTACAAAAGAGGGAAAAAGTGTTCATGTCACCTTGTGCGCCAACCCTTCTCACCTCGAAGCGGTTGATCCTGTGGTTGAAGGGAAAACTCGTGCGAAGCAAGAGCTTTATGCAAAGGGAAAAACAAATTCGATTGTCCCCGTTTTAATCCATGGGGATGCAGCGATCGCTGGGCAAGGGGTGGTTTATGAGACTCTCCAACTCTCTAAACTTTCTGGTTATGAAACTGGGGGAACCATCCACATCGTGGTTAACAACCATGTGGGGTTTACCGCTTCTCCTGAAGAGACTAAATCAACCCGTTACTGCACCGATATCGCTAAAGGATTTGGAGCTCCTGTCTTTCATGTGAATGGGGAGGATCCTGAAACCGCTGTGGCAGCTTCCAAGCTTGCTGTTCGTGTCCGTCAACAGTTTGGGTGTGATGTCTTTTTAGAGCTCAATTGCTATCGGAAATATGGACATAACGAAACCGATGAGCCTGCCTTTACTCAACCTAGAGAATATAAACTGATCCACCAAAAGGAAAATATCCGCGTCATTTATCGAAATAAACTTGTGAAAGAAGGGATTCTTTCCAAAGAAGAAGGGGATAAAATCGAAGGGGATTTCAAAGGGTGTTTAGAAAGGGCCCTTAATGATAAGGGAGAGAAAAAGAGCGCTGAAAAAGAGAAAAAAGGGTCTCTTCTTGATCCGGTCGATACAAGAGTTTCTCAAGAGCGCCTCATTGAACTGACGAAAAAATTCACCACCGTTCCCGCAGGGTTCAACCTGAATCCTAAACTCAAACGTCTCTTAGAAGATCGGGAGAAGATGATTTTAAGTGATGCCAAAGCAATCGACTGGGGAATGGCGGAGCATCTCGCTTACGCCTCTTTACTTACCGATAAAATTCATGTCCGCCTTTCAGGACAAGACTCGGGGAGGGGAACCTTTTCTCACCGCCATGCAGCGCTCACCGACCAAGAAACGGGGGAGCGGTATTATCCTCTTGCTCACTTAAGCGAAACGCAAGCCCCCTTTGATGTCTATAATTCCCCCCTCTCTGAATATGCAGTCATGGGGTTTGAATATGGATATAGCCTCGCCTACCCGAGCGCCTTGGTCCTTTGGGAAGGGCAGTTTGGAGATTTTGCCAATGGGGCGCAGATTATTATCGACCAATTTATCGTCTCTGGAGAGCAAAAGTGGAACCGCCTCTCTCCTCTCACCCTTCTCCTTCCTCATGGTTATGAAGGGCAAGGACCTGAACACTCCTCAGGGCGTATCGAGCGGTTTTTACAACTTGCTGGAAACGACAGTTTGACTATTTGCATTCCCTCAACAGCCGCGCAATACTTCCATGCCCTCCGTCGCCAAGGAATTGCCCCCACCAAAAAGCCCCTTGTCCTTTTCACACCCAAATCCTTCCTCCGTTTTCCTCCCTCGATGAGCGCTCCAGAGGAAATAACAAAAGGAACCTTCCAAGAAATCATCGACGATACCCTGGATCCTCAAAAAGTGAATCGCCTCCTTTTTTGCAGCGGAAAAGTCTATTACGATCTTCTCGAAAACCGAAAAGATGAAAGAGTTGCCATCATTCGGATCGAGCAGCTTTATCCTCTTCACATCGAAAAGTTAAAACAAGTCCTCGCACGGTATTCTCATGTGACCGATATTTGTTGGGTCCAAGAAGAACATGAGAACATGGGAGCCTACTCTTATATCCGCCCTTACTTAGAAAACAACTTTACCGAAAAACAAACTCTACGGTATGTCGGAAGAAAGATCAGCGCATCTCCGGCAGCAGGATCGGGAGCGCTCCATAAAAAAGAACTTGGTGAATTCCTTAAAAAGGCCCTTGAATGAAAGTAGAGATTAAAGTTCCTCCCGCAGGAGAATCGGTTACCGAAGTAGCCGTTGCCGTCATCATGAAAGAAAACGGAACCTTTGTGAATAAAGAGGAAGAGATCCTCGAGCTTGAAACCGACAAAGTAAACCAAGTGATGTATGCCCCCGCAGCGGGAACCCTCAACCTAACCGTTTCTGTCGACGATAAAGTGAAGCCCGAACAGATTATTGGGACCATTGACACCGAAGGGAAAGGGGGCGCTGCCCCTCCTCCGGCGCCTAAACAAGAAGAAAAGAAAGAAACCCCACCGCCGCAAGCGCCCCCTTCAGGAGAAGGAGCCCGCCGCTCTGTAGATTCCTACGTCGCCTCAATAGGAAAACCCCAAGAAGAAAAGACGCAAGCCCCTCCTCCACCCCCTCAAACAAAACCCCAAAAAGGACAAACCCGCAAACGAATGTCGGGCCTCCGTCGGACCATCGCCAAACGCCTTGTCGAAGCCAAAAACACCACCGCCATGCTCACCACCTTTAACGAAGTCGATATGTCAGAGGTCATGGAGATCCGCTCCCGCGAAAAAGGGGCTTTTGAGAAAAAACATGGAGTAAAACTCGGCTTCATGTCCTTTTTTGTCAAAGCGTGCTGCGCCGCTCTCAAAGAGCTCCCCGATGTTAATGCCTTTATCGATGGAGAAGAGATTGTCTATAACGAAGGGATCCACATCAGCATCTCCGTATCAACACCCAAAGGGCTCATGGTTCCCGTCCTTAAAAATGCCGAAAAGCTCACCTTTGCCGGCGTCGAAAAAGGGATCCAGACTTTTGCTGAAAAAGCCCGCGCCGGATCGATTTCAATCGATGATCTCCAAGGAGGAACCTTCACCATCACAAACGGAGGAGTCTTTGGCTCCATGCTCTCCACCCCCATCCTCAATCCTCCCCAAAGTGCCATCCTCGGGATGCACAATATCGTTCAGCGCCCCGTTGTGATCGACGGAAAAATAGAGATCCGCCCCATCATGTATCTTGCCCTCAGCTACGACCACCGGATCATCGATGGAAAAGAAGCGGTGACCTTCCTTGTTCGGGTCAAAGAGATCCTCGAAAAACCTGAACGCCTCCTTTTAGGAGAGACCGATGTATGATCTTATTGTGATCGGATCAGGTCCAGGAGGGTACGTTGCAGCCATTCGAGGAGCCCAACTAGGCCTTAAAACCGCCTGCGTCGAAAAAGACAAATACCTTGGCGGCACCTGCCTTAACGTAGGATGTATCCCCTCCAAATGCCTTTTGCAATCCTCTGAACTCTATACTACCCTAAAACATCACGGAAAAACCCACGGAATCGACGCCGATCCTCAGATTAACTTTCCCCAAATGATGAAACGGAAACAAGAGGTGATCCAAGGATTTAACCTAGGGATCCAAGGACTCTTTAAGAAAAACAAAGTGACCTCCCTTCAAGGAACCGCTACCTTTAAAAATCCCCACACGATCCTCGTCGATGGCAAAGAGGTGCAGGGGAAAAACTTTATCCTCGCCACCGGCGCTTCACCCACCCCCCTTCCCTTCCTCCCCTTCGATGAAAAAAAAGTCCTCTCCTCAACAGGAGCTCTTGCCCTTAAAGAAATTCCCAAAAAGATGATCGTTGTCGGCGCCGGCATTATCGGTGTCGAACTCGGCTCCGTTTACGCCCGCCTCGGCGCAGAAGTTCGCTTCGTCGAGTTTCTCGATCGGATCTGCCCCACCCTCGACGCCGCTGTGTCTAAAGCCCTCCAGCAAACCCTCACCGAACAAGGACTCACCTTCCAGCTCTCCTCCAAAGTCGCCGGCGCCGCAGTCAAACCCGATGGGGTCCATCTCCAGATCGAAGGGGGAGAAACCCTTACAGCAGATGTCGTCCTCCTCTCCATCGGCCGCCGCCCCTACACCCAAAACCTTGGCCTAGAAACCATCGGCATCACCCCCGATAAACAGGGCTTCATCCCCATCGACTCCAACTTCCGCACCTCCCATCCCCACATCTACGCCATCGGCGACATCGTCGACGGCCCCATGCTTGCCCACAAAGCCTCAGACGAAGGATACGCCGCCGCCGAAATCATCGCCGGAAAAGTCCCCACCATCGAGTATATCGCCATCCCCAGCGTCGTCTACACCCACCCCGAAGTCGGCGCCGTTGGCCTCACCGAAGAAGAGGCTAAAGCTAAACACATCCCCATCAAAACCGCTCAATTTCCCTTCAAAGCCAACTCTCGCGCCCGCTCTGCAGGAGACGACTTTGGCTTTGTCAAACTCATCGCCCACAAAGAGAGTCTCACCCTCCTTGGCGCCCACCTTATCGGCCCCCACGCCGGAGAACTCATCACCGAAATGACCCTCGCCCTCGAAAAACGGGCGACCGCCCATACCCTCGCCCACCTCTGCTATCCCCACCCCACCCTCTCCGAAGCGATCAAAGAGGCTGCACTTGCCCTCATCGACAAACCCATCCACCTTTAAAAAGATGAGTCATGGGCATTAACTTTAGTTCAAAGACTCGAAATATTTCCGACTGGAAAGGGATTGTTTTTGATCCCGATGGAAAAATAAAAATGGAGCAAACTTCTTAAGTCGGTTATACCATTTGTTGGTGAGTGAAATCGAGTGGACCTGAGATGGTGATAGAAATGGGAGGTCATTAAGCACTATGCTGGTCATTACCAGAACCATTAGCTGAGGGTACTAGATTTTGCTGCTGAGTCCCCTGTTGGGTCATAAAAGCGATCCATGCCTGGTTTTTCGCTTCCTTAGGTAGAGGGAATGGCTGCTGAGCCTTTAGTGTTGATGAAGAATGTCCCGTTTGACCTGAAGAAGAAACGAAAGTGGAAGGTTGTGAGGCAGGGTAAATGATATTAGGATGCTTTTCTTCTATTACGTGCCAATTCTTGTTTACGTCTTGACGCAACTGTTGGTCTGAGATTCTTTTTCTGAGAGCATCGATTCCTTGGAGAGGCTCACTTGCGGCATATGTCTTGAATTTATAGAATTGTACATTCCCATAAGAGAAGCTCTCTTTTTCAAAGATATTGTCCAAGTGAAGAGCATCTGTACCAAGAATCAGGTCAAGAAGAGAGACTTGTTTGTCACCTTGGCCGCTATTGCATAGGATTTGATGAACATTCAAGCTATTCATAACCTCATGAAGAAGGGTTGCAGAAGGCTTTGTTGGATCAGCAAGGGTATCCATTATGGATAAGAAGTCATCTGCCAATTCTTGAGCAATATGATGTAAAGCTTCTTGCTGATTTGTTGGAAGAGGTGGATGGGGTTCAAGGGATAGCTTTTGAGAATTTTGGGGGCCAACAAGTTGATGCATGAGGTTAAGTTTGTCACAAGCCTCTTGAGCCTTTTCTTCAGCTTCTTTGATAACATTGATGTTTCCTTGTTGAAGGAGATCTATTTCTTGCTTAATGTTTTGAATGATTGTTGTAGATTGGCATGTTATAGCCATCAGTAATGTTTCTTGATTACGGCTTTCAGGAGCTTTCTTTGTTCCCATAAATTGTTGGATTGCATGAGTTATCTTCTGAATTTGCG
>Ga0075163_10005428_pt1 | contig 17020 bp, 13 predicted proteins | sample JI1023141ADNA_FD_71478 | JGI IMG/M metagenome (GOLD analysis project Ga0075163, IMG submission 71478) | Wastewater effluent complex algal communities from Wisconsin, to seasonally profile nutrient transformation and Carbon sequestration -... | ecosystem: Engineered > WWTP > Effluent > Algae...
CCGCCCGCCCGCGAGAGCGGCGTGCGCCAACCAGCAGCCAAGACCACGCGTCGTCGTGAAGAGGTCACGTTGAACTGAACCTACGCTCGTGGAAACCCCGGTGCCAGGGGCCTTCCTTTCGCCGTCCTCTCCTGTCGTCTCCTGAAGGCGCCGGACGCAACCGTTTTTCGTCCGTCGTTTCGCTCCGACCGGGTCGTGATCTTCGTTGTGGGATTCGGGTGGCGCGGCACGAGCGAACTCTGCAGCGCACCGCGGATGTCGATCTCGGTCGTCGACGTCCGGGCCTGGTTGGGATCCGTCACGACCGGGCCGGCGCGTCGTGCGGGGACGAAGGATCGTGGTGTCGGCTCTCGCACCGCAGCCTTCTCGCGGGTGTCAGACGCGGGCCTCGCGACGATCGTCGTCGTGGATGCGAATCCTGGTGGACGCGAATCGGCGTTCGTGGTCGACGCCGTGGGCGCGCTGGCGGGACGCGCGAAAGGAAAGCCCCTGGCACCTAGCGGGGACGCAGGTCGAGGAAGCGCTTTTCCTTCATCTCGGTTTCCATCCCGAGGAACTCGAGCATCTGGGGGCGCGTGTGGACGTCGATGGCGTTGGGGGCGACTTCGGTGCCGTCGAGGATCTGCTGCGAGCAGGAGCGTTGGAAGTTGGGGACGTCGGTGCCGGGGCGCAGGGCCACGCGGACGATGAACTGGTCGAGGTCGTGGGGGTCGTCGTTCTTCTTCTTGAGCACGACTTGCCACTCCTCGACGTCGTGGAGACCCGAGAGGATCGAGCCCATGGCCGAGAGGTCGACCAGCGTGCCCTTGATCTTCGTGAGCTCGAGCGCCTTCTGGTCCGAGACGCGCCGCAGCTCGGACGCGATGCGCGGCACGGTGCGGCGACACCACGGACACGGTTCCCACGTCACGCCGCCCACGGCCATGTCGCCCGTGCGGTAGCGGAACACCGTCGTGCCGTGGCCCGAGATCGGCGTGTAGACGAGCTCGCCCGATTCGCCCTCGCGGACCGGCTCGAGCGTCTTCGGGTCGATCACCTCGAACACGCCCAAGTCGGGATAGACGTGGTAGCCCGGCGATTCGTGGTGCGCGGCGGGGCACTCGCTGAACGCCATGCGCGCCTCGGTGAACCCGTACGTGCCCGAGATGACCACGTCGCGCGAGCCCATCGCCGCGAGCGACTCGGCCATCTTCTGTTTGAGACCGGGCGTGACCTTCTCGGCGCCCAACACCACGAGCTTCACCTTGGAGAGCTTCGCGCCCTTCTCGGCGCCTTCGCGCAGCAGGTGATAGACGAAACCCGGCGTCCCCAGGATCGTCGTGGTCTGCATGCGCTCGAGCAGGCGCAAGTTGCCGCTGGTGCCCATCACCTTGCCGCCGCCCGTCGACATCATGAACCGCCCCGTCTCGAAACCCGCGAACGCGGATTGCCAGAACGCCAGGTGCGGCGCGAACGGGAACGTGTTCACGATGCGCGCGTCGACGTCCTCGATGCCGTGCACGTCGAGCATGCGCGCGCCCACGCGCGCCAGGACGCGGATGTCGTGCGGCGTGTACGCGAAGACGACGGGATCGGCGGAACGCCCGGTCGTGAACGTGGCGAAGTGGGGCGTGTAGTCCTTGCGCAACGCTTCGCGCGCCGCGCGACCGCCCGCGAGGAGCGGAAGCTTGCGCGACAAGGGCCAGAACGCGCGGATCGTCTCGGGCGTCGGGATCAGGACGAAGTCGCGCTTGGTCGCCTCCTGACTCTGCGCCTCCAGCAGGTCCGCCTTGGTCGTGAACGGCAAGCGTCGCAGGTCGTCGACGGTGCGGATCTGTTCGGGGCGCACGCCCGCCGTGTCGAACACGCGGCGGTAGCGCGCGGAGAACGGGTACAGCTCCTGGCGCACGTGGCGGCGCAGCGTCTCGTCCTGCAGCGCGCGCAATTCGGCGCGCGGAGCTCGGGAAACCCTTTCCCAATCGTGTTCGATGTTCACGCGCGTGTGTCCCGGCTCGTCGACATGGGTGCCGTAGGCTGCATCTCCCTTCGGACGCGCTCAAGCACCTTCTAGAGGACTCCCGCGGGTCCGCGCGCGAGTCGCCCGACGGAATCGGGCCGCGAGGCGCTTTCGTCGCGGCGACGGGAGCGGACGCCGCGAACGGGCGCGGAACTCTCGAAAGCGGGAGGGCGGTGCTTGTCCTCGCGGTCGGCGACTCATGGAATGTCCGTCGTCGGTCGATTCGGCTGTGCGAGTCGCCGCGCGCCATGAAGGACCTGTTCCAGACCACCTATCGCCTGCGCCATCCCGGTCAGCACGCGGCGCGCCGTCCCCGCACGGTGCTGGTCCTCGGTGGCGGCGGCATGCGCGGCATGGCCCACGTCGGCGTGTTGCGCGCGTTGCGCACCCTGGGCATCGAGATCGACGCCATCGTCGGCACGAGCATCGGTTCGCTGGTCGGTGCGATGGCGGCCGGCGGGTATCCGCTCGAGAAGATCGAGTCGCTCGTCACGGCCGTGCAGAAGGAGGACTACTTCCGACTCAACTTCGTGAAGTTCCTCCTCAAGGGGCCGCAAGCGCGCAGCATGTATCGCGGCGACACGTTCCGGGCCTCGCTCAAGCGCGTGCTCCCGCCGATCACGTTCGCCGAGATGAAGATCCCGTTCTACTGCAACGCCGTGCGCCTCGAGACGGGCGGCATGGTGTTCTGGGGGACGCCGGGGCTCGACGATCTGCCGCTGCTCGACGCGGTGTACAGCTCGTGCGCGTTGCCGGGCATCTTCGAGCCGTACGAGAAGGACGGCTACAACTACATGGACGGCGGCATGGTCGACTCCGTGCCGTTGCGCTTCGCGAAGACGCTCAACCCCGACCTGATCATCGCGGTCGATTTGTCGGTGAAGGGCACGTTCAAGTCGCCCGACTACAAGAACCGCCTGCTGTCGACGCTGTACCGCACGTTCGAGATCGTGGAAGAGGTGCTCGTGGAGCAGATGCTGCACATGCACGTCGACTACCGCGTCGCGCTGATCCAGCCCAAGACGGCCGAGACGAGCCGCTTCGACTTCAAGCGCGTGCCCGAGGTCATCCGCGCCGGCGAGGAAGAGGCCATCAAGGTCCTCACGTCGCACGCGGCGACGCGCGATCTGGTCAAGCCCGTGCTCGTGGACGGACTCGCCTGCCCGGTCACGCCGCGCGACTACGTGTCGGTGCGCATCGATCCGGAGAAATGCATCGGTTGCGGCATGTGCGAGGCCATGTGCGAGACCGACGCGTTCTGGGCCCGCGGCGAGAAGGCCTCCGTGCGCAAGCTCTCGAACTACGAGTGCACGCGCGACCACGCCTGCGCGCGCAACTGTCCGACGGACGCGATCTCGCTCGGCAACCTGTGATCGCGCGCTCGGGGATCTTGCGATCCGGCGCCGATCTCGCCATCGTTCCCGTCGCGCGTCCGTCGACGCGCACGAGACTCCGGGCCGGAAGTGACGAACGCATCCGGATCCACGACGACGATTCCACGTAGGGTCATGAACCGCACGAATTCCGCTGACGCTTCGAACTTCCGCTCCTGGCGCACGCTCGCTTGGCCGGCGATCGCCGTGACCTGGATCCTGGCCTCGACGTCGCGTTCCGCGGCGCTCGTGCACGAGTCGAGCTCCCTCGCGAACGCGGGTCTCGTCGGCGCGGCGCACGCGCGCGAAGTCTCCGGGCAAGACGAAGGTTCGCGCGTCGATGCACGTCGAGCCGACGTTCCTCGCGCAGAAGCTCCTCGCGCAGAAGCTCCGCGCGCCGATGCGGCTCCTCGCGCCGACGTTTCGCGCACCGACGTTCCGCGCGCCGTGCCGGTGTCCGGCCTCGTGCTCGACGTGTCCGGGCGGCGACCCTTGGCGGACTACCAGCTCGAGTTGCGCGGCGGTGACCGCGTCGAGCGCGTCGTCACCGGCGCCGACGGGCGCTTCGGCGGCGCGGTCGCGTTCGCGACGGGAACGACGATCGTCGTGACGCCGATCGACGCGGAAGGCGTCGATCCGATCCCGATGCAGGGCGGCCTGCCCCTGCTCTCCGTGGCCAACCCCGCGCAGTCGCGCGAGTGGAAGGGCGAGCCGCTCGAACTCGAAGTGGCCGTGGGCCCCGAGTTCGACCTGGAGCTCGTGCCGTCGAAGGTCGAAGGCGCGCCGCTCGAGTTGGCGTCCGCGCCCGTGCGACTCTTCGCCACGTCGCCCGGCGCCGTCGACGAAGGCGTGCGCTTGCGCGCGAGCGTTCGCTCCGACGGCGCGAATCGGCGTTGGGTGCGCTTCGCTCCGTTGCCGCGCGCCACGTTCCTGCCGCCGTTCGGAGCCAAGATCGTCGTCGAGCACGGCGACGCCGTGTGGCGCGCCGAAGCCGACGTGTCTCCGTTGGTGCGATCGCGCGGCGGCAAGGTCGCGTTGAGCTGGACGCCGTGCGCTCGTTGGACGGGCATGCTGCGCGACGGAACCGGCGCGCCCGTGGCCGGCACGTGGTTGACGCTGTCGCGCACGGACGACAACGGAGTCCTGCTCGAGCGCCGTCGCGCGCGCACCGACCTGCGCGGTCGCTACGAGTTCGCCGCGCTCGAGCCGGGTCGTTGGCAACTGCGTGGCTCTCCGCTGCGCCACAACGAGTTCGAGAGCGTGCTGCGCACGTTGGCGGCCAAGGACGATTCGGTGTTGAACCTCTCGCTCGATCCGGTCCGCGAGCGCTTGCCGTTGATGGGCAAGGTGACGGGGGCGGCCGTGACCGAGGGCGCCGCGCCGCCGGCCGCGGTCGAGGTCGTCCTGCGCCGCAGCGGAGAGATCCTGCCCCAGGATTCCGTCCGGCCCGACTGGGTCGCCGAGGACGGCCGGTGGACCGCCTCGTTCGCCTTCGCGACCGTGCCCGCGGGCGAATATCAGCTGCAGCTCCTGCCGCCGAACGGCGACGAGGATCACTGGCCCACGCGCACCGCGACGACCAAGTCCGGCGCCGCCCCGGTGTCGTTCGTCCGGAACTGAGCCCGAGGCGTCGATTGCGGCCGCGCGCACGCTGAAAGTCCGCGTCGCGCACGGTACCCTCGCCGCGCGTGAACGACGAACGCGACGATTTCGAACGACTGGGTCCGGCGGGGGCGCGCGACGCCGCGCTCGCGGCGACGGGGCGTTCCGTGCGCCGCGCCGAGGACGTCGAGGACGCGGACTACGACGTCGCGCCGCGCGGAGTGGGCGCGACGCTCGACCTGGGGCTCGAGTTGGTGCGCTCGCGCTTCGCCGTCGCGGTGGGGTTGTCGTCGTGCCTGTGGTTGCCGGTGCAGGCGTTCAACGCCTACTTCGCGCCCGATCCCGAGCAGATCGTCGGCGGCAAGGGCGCGGATCTGGCGCTCGTGTTCCTGACCGCGGGGACGTCGAACCTGGCCACGGGTCTGATGAACCTGCTCACCGCGGCGTTGACCGCGCGACTCCTGTACGACGCCTTCCACGGCCGTCGCACGCCGCTGAGCGAGTTGGTGCTCTCGACGCTCGGGCGACTGCCCGGGCTCGTGGTCGTCGGCATCCTCAGCGCGATCATCTACATGGTCGGTTTCTGCGCGCTGTTCGTGGGCGTGTTCGGCGCGATGTGGATCGTGACACCCATGGCCTACGTGTACGTGCTCGAGCGTCCGCCGCTGGGCGTGGCCATCCAACGATCGTTCCAGCTGTCGTTCGATCAGCTGTTCTCGTGGCCCGCCTTCTTCGGTTTCTGGCGTTGGGCCGGCGTCATGGTCGTCGCGTCGTTGCTGTCGACGCCGTTCGCGGGCCTCGCGGCGTTCTCCGTGACGTACGAAGTGCGCACGGCCGTCTTGCCGTACCTGCCGATCGGATACGACACGTACAACCTGATCGCGGTCGTGGTGGGTGCCTTGTTCTTGGGCGTCGCGACGACGGTCACGGCCGGCATCCTGACCGCGTACTACCTGGACTTGCGCGTGCGTCGGGACGGTCTCGACCTGGAACGTTGGCAGCGACGCTTGCAGGACGCCGCGCCGGTCGGATCCGGAGTCGTGGGACCGTGAAGTTCGGCGCACGCGTCGCGCGCTCGTGCGCCGCTCTGGGATGCGTCCTGCCCACGGCCGCGTGGCTCGAGCCCGACGGCGGTGCCTCGCCCGAATCGGTGCGTCGGACGATCGACGACGTGCTCGCGCGTCCGGAGTTCCGCCGCGGCGCGCGCCAGCCGAACGCCCTCGATCGTCTGCTCGAGAAGATCGCGCACTTCCTGTCGGAACTCTTCGGCATCCCGACCGGCGCGGGCGCGCAGCTCTTGTTCTGGGCGGTCGTCGTGATCCTCGCGGGCCTCGTGGCGTGGCTCGTGTGGCGCATCGTGGCGCGCCGGCTGCGCGAGCGCGACGCCGCCGGCAGCGAACCGGTGGAGCTCGATCCCGAGACGGTGCGACGCGAACGCGTCGCCGATCTGCGCCGACGCGCGGCCGAGGCCGAACGCCGCGGCGAGCACGTGTTGGCGCTGCGCCTGTACTTCACCGCGTTGGTCGTGGGCCTGGGCGAGAAGGGGGACCTCGACTACCGCGACGCGTGGACGAACCGCGAACTCTTCGAGCGCGGCGAGCCGAGCCCCGCGGTCGCGCGCGCGCTCGCGCCGCTCGTCGAGAGCCTCGATCGTCACAGCTTCGGCGGCGTGCCGGCCGGTCCCGACGAAGTGAGCGCGATGGCGCGACTGGTCGACGGGCACTTGGGAGCGCGGGTCTCGTGAAACCGGGGAAGCTCGAAGGCGGCCTGGGCGTCGCGCTCCTGGCGCTCGTGGTGGGCCTGGGACTCTCGATCTCGTTCCTGCGCGAGGACGCGAAGCCGCCGTCGGGTTCCGTGGCGTCACCGGCTCCGGACGGACGCGGAGCCCTGCTCGCGATGCTGACCGAGCTGGGCGTGCCCGCGCGCGAGTGGCGCGACGCACCCAATCGCCTGCCGCGCAAGCCCGCGCTGCTGTGGCTGCCGCGCGTGCCCTCCGAGGACGCGCCCGAGGCCGAATCCGGACGTGGACGTCGTGGCGCGTCGCCGCCGCGCACCGGGTTGCACTCGCTCGATCACTACCTCGCGTTCGTCGAAGCCGGCGGCACGATCCTGATGCCGGCCGGTCCGGAGGCGGAGCGGTTCTTGATCGACGACCTCGCCATCGACGAGGCGCCCGTCGCGTCGGAGTCGTCGACCGACGCGGGGGTCACGCGGCGCGTGACGAGCAGCGGCGGCGAGACGTTCGACGTGGTGCTCGGCACGCGTCGAACGTTCGAGCCACTCGACCCCAACGGCACCGTGCGCGCGCTCTGGACCGTCGACGTCGACGGCAGCACGGAACCGTTCGTGGTGAGCGTGCCCGTGGGCGCGGGGACGATCGCCCTGATCGCGGACATGGACTTCGCGGACAACCAGCGCATCGGCGAAGCGCAGAACGCGCTGACGGCCGTGCGACTGGTCGAGGAACTCGATCACGGCGGCGCGGTCCTGTTCGGCGAGTACGAGTTGGGCCGTTGGGACTCGCCGTCCACCTTCGCGCTGGCCTTCTCGCCCACGATGCTGCTCGTCACGTTGCACGGCATCGCCCTGCTCGTGCTCCTGACGTGGAACCGTTCGTACGCGCGCGCCTTTCCGCGCGATCCCGAACCGCACGAGTTGTTCTCGCCGGTGCAGCGCGCGCGCAGCCTGTCGGGCGCGTTCGAACGCGCCGGTCGCCACGCGGCGCTCGCGCGGATGCTGCGGCGCGGTTCGTTCCAACGACTCGAGGCCTCGGCGCGCGTCCGAGCCCAGCGGATCTCGAGCGACGCACGCTCGAACGCTCCGACGGACGCGAGCCTCGCGCCGCTGCGCGCCGAGGACGTGCACGCGTTCGCGGCTCGGGCCGCGATACCGGACCTCGCGCCGCGGATGGAGGAACTCCTCGTCGCGCGACGCGTCGCGACCCGCGAGGAACTCGACACGCTCGACGTGGACCTGCGCGCGCTGGAACTCGCCGTGGAGCGCCGCACGCGCACGCGCGACGTCGAGTCCGCGCACCACGATCACGATCACGACGGCGCGGTCGACGCGCGCGGAGCGCAGAGTGCGGACGGTGCACCGCGCCCGACGTCGCCGCCACTTCACGAATCCCGCGGGCATTCCCGCTCGACGGAGACCCCTTGACGGGGATTGGAACGACATGGATCCCATGACCGAATCGAACCCCATGAGCGAGGCGAAGATGGACGACGTGCGCCAGCTGCACGACCGCGTCGTCGCCGCGTTGCGCCCCACGATCGTCGGACTCGAGAAGGAGATCGAATCCTGTCTCGCGGCGCTGTTGGCCGGTGGCCACGTGCTGTTGGAAGGTCCGCCGGGCGTCGCCAAGACGATGCTCGTGCGTTCGATCGCGTGCGCGTTGGGGGGTCAGTTCTCGCGCATCCAGTTCACGCCCGACTTGATGCCCGCGGACGTGACCGGCACCAGCGTCTTCCACCCGGCGCACGGCGGCTTCGAGTTCCAACCGGGACCCGTGTTCGCGCACGTGCTCTTGTGCGACGAAATCAACCGCGCTCCGGCCAAGACGCAGTCGGCGCTGCTCGAGGCGATGCAGGAAGGCTCGGTCACGGCCGACGGCAAGCGTCACGCGTTGCCCGATCCGTTCGTCGTGTTCGCCACGATGAACCCGATCGAGCACGAGGGCACGTATCCGTTGCCCGAGGCGCAACTCGACCGGTTCCTGTTCAAGGTCCTGGTCGACTACCCGGCGGCGGATGTCGAGACGAACCTGCTCGTTCGCGGCCACTCGCGTCCGTTGAACGCGTCGCCGGAAGGACTGGGTGTCGTCACCGTGTCGTCGCCCGCGGAGATCCTGGCCTTGCGTCGCCGCGTGCTGGAGGTCGCGGTGCGCGACGACATCCCGGCGTACGTCGTGCGACTCGTGCGCGCGACCCGCAGCGACCGCGCGTTGGTGATGGGCGCGTCGCCGCGCGCCGGCCTCATGTTGCTCGCGGCGTCGAAGGCGCGCGCGGCCATGAGCGGTCGTGGATTCGTGACGCCCGACGACGTCAAGGCCGTGTTCCTGCCGGCGCTGCGTCACCGCGTGTTGCTCGATCCGTCCGAGGAGATCGAGGGCACGACGTCCGATTCGATCCTGCGGCGCATCCTGGACGCCGTCGAGGTGCCGCGCTGATCCCGACGCGTCGAGCGATGGCCGTGACCTGGGCGCTGATCGCGGTGTCCGCGGTCGCGGCGTTCGATCCCACGGCGAGGCTCGTCACGGTCGCGCTCGACGTGGTCTTCGTCGTCGTGTTCCTCGTGGATCTCTCGCGCACGCCGCGACCCGACCGACTCGACGTGCGCCGTCGCGTCCCCGCGCGAGCCGGACTCTCGCTCGACGTGGCGCGCACGCTGCGCGTCGACGTCGATGCGGCGCCGAGCGCGGGTGGCCTTTCGTTCGAGGTCGACGAGGAGTTCCCCGCGTCGTTCCGCGTGCGCTCGCGCGCGTGGACGACCGACGAGGCGTCCGACGCCTCCGCCGCCGGCGCGAGTCCGCGCCTCGTCGTCAGCGGCGCCGCTCCGGCCGCGGACGATCCGAGCGGCGGCCCCGACGGCGTGCGATTGCCTCGGCGCGGGACCGTGGACCTCGTCCGCGTCTACGGCTCGAACGTGCGCGGCGAACATCGCCTGGGCGACATGCGCGTGCGGCTCACGAGTCCGTGGGGGCTCGTGCAGCGTTCGGCGCGGCTGGCCGGGTCGAAGACCGTGCGCGTCGAGCCCGCGCTGCTCGGGTTGAAGAACAGCCTGAGGCTCGCCGCGAGCGAGCGTTGGCGCGACCTGGGCGTGCGCACCGTGCGTCGGCGCGGCGGCATGACCGAGTTCGAGTCGCTGCGCGACCACGTCACGGGCGACGATCTGCGCCTCGTCGACTGGAAGGCGTTCGCCAAGCGCGGCCGACCGATCGTGCGCCAATTCCAAGAGGAGCGCGGGCAGGAACTCGTGCTCCTCGTCGATTGCGGTCGTCGCATGGCCGCGACCACGTCCGAGGACCTGCCGCGCGCGCGTGGGGCCGCGCGCACGGTCGCGCGCGGATGGACCAAGCTCGATCACGCGCTCGACACGGCGCTCGAGATCGCGGCGGTCGCGCTGCAGGAGGGTGACCGCGTCGGCTTGATGGCGTTCGATTCCGAGGTGCGCGCCTGGGTGCCCTTGGCGCGTGGACGGGCGCACTTGGGCGTGCTGCGCCGCGGCGTGTTCGCGTTGGAGGCGCGCGCGCGGGAGACGGACCTCGAACGCGCGCTGCGCGAGATCTCCACGCGTCATCGCCGCCGCGCGCTGGTCCTGATCTTGTCCGACGTCGCGGATCCGCTGTCGATCGAGCGCCAACGCGCCGCGCTGCGCGCCGGCTCGCGTCGGCACCGCATCGTGTTCGCGGGGCTCGACGATCCCGTCCTGCGGGCGATCACCGAGGGCCGCGTGGAGTCCGACGGAGCGTTGCGCGCCGCCGCCCTCACGCTCTCGCAGGAGCGTCGCGACGGCCTGCGCCGGCTCGCGAGCGCGGGCGTGCGCACGCTCGATTCGCTGCCGGCCGAAGCCGCCGCGCCGTTGATCGCGGCCTGGCTCGAAGCGCGCCGACGCTGAGCGTCCCTCAGGCGCGTCGCGGTTCGGAGCGTCCCGAGAACACGATCCACGCGATCAAGAGGATCCCCGTGCCGACGGCGACGGCCAAGCGCGCGTTCGTGGGCGCGTGTGGGCTCACGAACCCTTCGATCAGTCCCGCGACGAACAGCATGGGGAACACGGCCGACAAGAGCAGCCAACCGCGGCGCGATTCGAGCCGCAACGCGTGACGGCGGCTCCACGGTCCCGGCGCGATCCACGCACGCAGCAGCGCGAGTCCCGCCGCGCCCGCGATCACGAACGCCTGCAACTCGATCGTCCCGTGACACATGAGGATCGAAAGGATGTTGCCCGCTTGGCCGTAGTGTCCCGCGACGCCCGTGTAGGTGCCGACCATGAGCCCGTTCGTGGCCAAGAGCAGCACGTACAGCGGCGGCACGAGCGCCGACGCGAAGAACAACACGCCCACGCCCATGTTGTGGGTCATGATCATGCCCGCGGTCCGCGACGATTCGTCCAGGCCGAAGGTGAAGTTGCCGCGGAACGGCTCGCCCGGCTTCGTCTCCTCGAGTTGGCGGATCTCGACCGCGACGGCTTCGGGCGAGAAGAGCGCCCACGCGTCGTCCAAGTCGCGCGCGACGGCGTACCACGACACCGCCGCGAGCCCGTACAGGATCAGGAACGACGCGGCGAGGATCTTCCACTCGGCGCGGATCGCGCGCGGCACGTCGACCAGGTAGTGGCGCGCCGCGCGTCGGTGCCACGGCTCGCTCGCGCGGCGCGGCGGCGCGGCCAGCAGCGCGTGCGCGCGTGTCGTCAGCGCGGCGACCCGGGCCACGGCCTCGGGCGAGCGACCTTCGGTCGCGTACTGCGAGACGCGCGTGGCGGCGTAGCGATAGAGGCGCGACAGCTCCAGCAACTCCGCGTCCGTCAGGAGTCCGAGCCGGCCCGTCCCGGCCCGGTCGACCAGCGCGGCGAGGCGGGTCAACTCGGGTTCGAGGTGACGCTCGGCGCCGTTCGTCGCGGGTGAGGGCTTGGCCACGCGGTCATGCTGCCAAGCGACGGGGTGCGGGAGCAACGGTCGCGCCCGATCGTCGCGCGGTGCTTCACGCGCGCGCTCCGCCGTCGTATCGTGCGGGGGTGACCACACTGCTCGTCGAAACCACCGAGGGCGTCCGCCTGCGCCTCGACGTCGCCGGCGCGGGGAGCCGTCTGGCGGCCGGGTGCTTCGACGCGAAGCTCCTGCTCCTGGTGTTTCTACTCATTTACTTGAGTGTGCGGGACCTCGGTCCTTCAAGTGTCACTGGATTCGGGCTCGGCCTGCTCCTGGGCGGGCAGTTGTTGTTCGCAATCGCCTACCATGTCGCGTGCCACGCGCTCTGGCATGGACAGACACTCGGGAAGTGGCGCATGGGAATCCGCGTGATCTCCGCGGACGGTCAACCGGCGAGCGTGTTCCAGCTCCTGATCCGCGGCCTGCTCCAGCCCATCGACGTGCTGTTGTTCGTCCCGGTGGCGCTGGGCTTGCTCGTGATCGCCGCGACGCCGCGCCACCAACGACTGGGGGACTTGGCGGCCGGCACGATGGTCGTGCGGTTGCGGACGCGCGAGTTGGTCGACGATCCGTTCCCGGGCGAGACGTGGAGCGGCTTGCCCGTGCGCACCTTGCCGTTGACGCCCGGCGTGATCGCTCGTCTGTCGCCGGACGATCGCGCGTTCCTGCGCGCGCTCGTCACGCGTTCGGGGTTGATCGGAGAGCGTCGCCGACAGTTGTTCGTCGGCGCGGCGCGCGCGTTCAGCGCCAAGTTGGAGCTGGGCGACTTCGAGGACGCGCGCGTGGTGTTGAAGGAGCTCTACCTCTACCTGCGCGAGCAGGCGCGCGAGGATGCGGTACCGACCTCACCGATCTCACCGACGCCCGATCGCGCGTGACGAGCCGGCGCGTCGCCGCGACGCGACCGTGCCGGCGTGAGGCCTTCAGGGCCCCGGTTCGTCCGGCCGCAGGCGTCCGCGGAACTTCTCGAGGCGTTCGATGTCCTCGTCCGTGAAGCGTCGCGGCGCCGGTCGCGCCTCGGCGCCCAGGTCGACGCGCACGGGATCGACGGTGGGGGGCGTGAAGGACTGCGCGTCGGCGCGCGAGCGCTCGTGCGCGTGACGTGCCCGCACCTGCGCGAGCTCGATCGAGCCCATCCACCACAGCCACAGGGACACGAGGGCCAACATCCAGTCCTGGAACAGCACGACGCCCGCGACGCCCAGCGCCAACGCGCACACGCGGCTCACGATCACGGCCTGCTTCGTGGCGCTGACCCAGTCGGTGCGCAGTGCGAGCAGCGCGCGCAAGATGCGCCCCCCGTCGGACGGGAAGATCGGCAACAGGTTGAACACGCACATCGTGGCGTTGATCGCGACGAAGCCCCAGGCCACGTCCTTCCACATCGATCCGTCGCGCGCCGTGATCATCGTCACGAACAGGATCGGGATCCCGATCAACGTCAGCGCCGCGTTCACGGCCGGTCCAGCGGCCGCCAGGAAGCCCTCGACGCGCGAGTCCTCGGGCACCGTCTTCATGCGCGCCATGCCGCCCAACGGCCACAGCGTGATGTCCACGACCTCGATGCCGAAACGACGCGCGACGAGGCAGTGCCCCAACTCGTGCAGCAACAACACGACGACCAGGATCCCGAGCAGGATCAACCACGCCGGTTCGTCCGAACGCGAGAACCCGACGAACACGAGGAGCAGCACGAGCAACGTGTGCACGCGCACCTGGATCCCCAGGATGCTGCCCACCGGAAATGACGAGAACAGTCGGTCCACGTGTCGCCTCGGCAGGACCTTCCTAACCGCAGCTCCGGCCGGGGTCGAGGTCCAAAGCCGCGCGTTTCTTTCCGAACCCGACCATTCGTTCCGCTCGCGCCGTTCGCCCCGTGCCAAGGATGGGCGGCGAGCCGGCGCGGGCGCGCGAGCCGGGGTTCCGCCGCGGTCGGGGGTTTTCCCCGGCCCGGTCGGGGCGCAGGATGTCGGCAGCAAATGTCGATGACAACGAGCCCGTGACCGAGATCCTGATCCTCAAGACCGCCGCGCTGGGCGACGTGCTGCGCACGACGTCGATCCTGCCCGGGTTGGTGGCGACGAACGCCGATTCGCCCGCGCCGACGGCCGCGCGTCCGTGGCTCACGATCGACGACGTGCCGCACGCGCCCGACGTCCGCGTCACGTGGGTGACCGCGCCGGCGGCGGTCGACCTGATCCGCACGCATCCGCTCGTCGACGAGGTCGTGGCGATCGACGTCAAGGACCCCGCGAGCGTCGACGACGTCGCGCGTCGGCTCGAGTCGCGCAAGTTCGAGCGCGTGGTCTCGCTCGACGACGAGGAGCCGCTGTGCCGCTTGGCCTCGAAGACGTGCGCCGCGCGACTCTCGGGCGCGTACGAGACGGAATCGGGCGAACGCGCCTACACGCCCGACGTCGCGCCGTGGTTCGACATGGGGCTCTTGTCCGTGCACGGCAAGGCGCGCGCCGACGCGATGAAGGTCGCGAACCGGCGCAGCCAACCCGAGATCTACGCGTCGATGCTGGGCGTCCCGATGGGCAAGCCGGCGTTGGTGTTGCCGTCGTCGGCGACCGAGGCGTCGTCGGCCTTCGCGCGTGCGCGACGCGTCGATCCCGCGGTGCCGCTCGTGGGGCTCAACACCGGTGCCGGCGGACGTTGGACGTCGAAGCAGCTGCCGGTCGACCGCACCGTCGCGTTGGCGAAGCTCGTCGCGAGCTCCCTTTCGGGTCGCGTGCGCTTCCTCGTGTTGGGCGGCGACGCGGAGGAGGAGCGCAACCGCGCGATCCTGGACGGCATCGGCGACGCGGCGATCGACGGGGGCACGCGCAACACGTTGCTCGACTTCGCCGCCCGCGTCGAACTGTGCGACGTGCTCGTGACGAGCGACAGCCTGGCGCTGCACATGGCCGTGGCGCGCGACACGCGACTCGTGGCCTTCTTCGCGCCCACGTCGGCGGCCGAGATCGAGCTCTACGGGTTGGGCGAGAAGATCGTCAGCACCTCGGACGACTACTGCTCCTACCGCGCCGACGCCGACAACCGCTCGATCACGCCCGAGCGCCTGGGCGACGCGGTGTTGCGCCAACTGGGCAAGTCCGCGTCCGCCTGAGCGCGATTTCCGCCGAGATCTCGCCGCTCGGCACGGCACGTGTAGGATGCGGACCGTGCGAAGGCCGAGTCTGTCGATCCTCTGGGCGCTGGCGATGCTGGGTGCCGCGTTCGTGCCGCTCGCCGTCGTCGGTTGGACGGCCTTGGACGTGCTCGACGCGTCGATCACGGAGCGCGTCCGCGCTTCGCAGGAACAGTCGGCCGCCGCGGCGCGGACGGTGCTCGTCGATCGCATCGAGGACGGCAAGCGCAAGCTCCTCGCCATGGCACGGCTGGTCGGCTCGGCCGAGGACGCGCCGGCGCGAGCGCGCACGCTCGACCGGGCGATGGACCCGCCCGACCTGTTCCTCGAAGTCGGTTGCTGGACGACGCTGCCCGAGCCTCGCGTCGCCGTGCAGAGTCAGTCCGCGGCCTTCGAGAACGTGCAAGCCAAGAACGACATGCGCGAGTTCGACTCGAACGTGTCCCAACGCGTCATGCGGCTCTCGAATCGCGATCCGCTCATCCAGGAGCCGCGCACGGGCAATCCGCACGTGGCGCTGGAGCCCGAGGTCCTGCCCGAGGCGTGCAGCGTGGCCATCTCGGTGCCCGCGGAACGCGACATGGTGCTCGTCGGGAGCCTGGACCTGCTCGGGTTGCGCGACGTGTTCGCGGGATTCGAGGCGGTGCCGGGGCGTGTCCTCACGCTGCAAGACGGTGCCGGACAGACGATCGTGGCGTCGCGCGAACCACGCGTGGACTCCGCGGCGGAGAGCGCGACGTCGTCGCGGTCTTCCGGTCCCGACGACGCGATCGAACACCAGTTTCCGGCCGGGCACTCCGATTGGACGATCCGCGTGAGCGAGCCGGCCTCGGCGGCGTTCGCGCCGCTCGATCGCGCGCGTCGCGGACTCCTCGTCGGCTTCGGAGTCGCGATCGGGTTGTGCGTGCTCCTGGCGTTCGGGTTCGCGGGCGTGGTCGTGCGACCGGTGCGCGAGCTCGTCGCCACGACGGAGCGTCTGGCGCGCGGAGAGCTGAGCGCCCGCAGCGGCCTGACGCGCTCGGACGAGATCGGCCAACTCGCGGCGGCGCTCGACCACATGGCGCACGAACTCGAGGCGCTGGATTCGATGAAGACCGAGTTCGTGGGACACGTGAGCCACGAACTGCGCACGCCGCTGACGTCGGCGCGCCTGACGCTCGCCAACGTCGAGGAAGGGTTGGCGGGACCCGAGGCGCTCGCGCGCGTGCGCGCCGACATCGATCGTCTCGTCAAGTTGGTGGAAGAGCTGCTGGACCTGACGCGCGTCGAGTCGGGCCTGCACCTCGAGACGAGACCACAATCGCTGGGACCGGTCGTGCTCGCCGCCGTCGAGACGGTGAGGCCCTTGTCGCCCGTGCCGATCGCGATCCGCTCGTCCGACTCCTCGGCGAGCGGCTCGACCGGCGACGACTCCACGTCACCCCCGCGCATCGACGCCGCGCGCGTGCAGCAGATCGTCGTGAACCTGGTCGACAACGCCGCGAAGCACGCGCGGACGCGCGTCGAGGTCGTGGTCGGTCCGCGGTCCGTGCGCGTGACCGACGACGGTCCCGGCGTGCCGCCCGAGCTGCGCGAGCGCATTTTCGAGGGCTTCGTGCGGCTCGAGGCGGGGCGTTCGACGCAAGGGTTCGGCCTGGGTCTGGCGATCGCGCGCAAGCTGGCCCGGCTCCACGGAGCCGAGCTGGCGTGCGAGGGCAACACGTTCGTGATCGAGTTTCCGGCATGAAGACGAAGATCCTGGTGGCCGACGACGACGCTCCGATCCGCGAATCGCTGGCCGAGCGATTCCGAGCGCGCGGCCACGAAATCGTGACCGCGGCCGACGGGCGCGAGACCTTGACGCGCTTGCGTCGCGAGAAGCCCGACGTCGTGATCCTCGACTTGCAGATGCCGGGTCTCGACGGCTTCGGCGTGCTGAAGGCGGCGCGCGACGAGAACTTGGACGCGACGATCGTCGTCGTCACGGCCTTCGGCACGATCGAACGCGCGGTGCAAGCGATGAAGGAAGGGGCCTGGGACTTCCTGACGAAGCCGTTCCAGCCTACGGTCGTCGACGAATGCGTGCGCCGCGCGCTCGAACGGTCGCTGTTGCGCCGCAACGCCGCCGTCCAACGTCGCGCGCCCGAGATCGTGGGCCTAGCCGCGACGGTGGAGCTCGCGCGCAAGGTGGCGCGCAGCGACGCGACGGTCCTGATCACGGGCGAGAGCGGCGCGGGCAAGGACGTTTTGGCGCAGTCGATCCACGCGTGGAGCGCGCGCGGCGA
>Ga0075163_10005429_pt1 | contig 17016 bp, 12 predicted proteins | sample JI1023141ADNA_FD_71478 | JGI IMG/M metagenome (GOLD analysis project Ga0075163, IMG submission 71478) | Wastewater effluent complex algal communities from Wisconsin, to seasonally profile nutrient transformation and Carbon sequestration -... | ecosystem: Engineered > WWTP > Effluent > Algae...
TTGGTTAATGTGGATGACAAGCGCGGTATGGTGATGCTGCAGAACTGTAAGGCTAAGAAGCAAACCTATGGGTTGAAGAAGATGGCCGATTTCAAAGGAAAAATCATCACTAATTCCATTGAAGGACTTGAACTTGAAATCGGTGACCGCAATGTTTGGTTTAAGTTAATCGGGGATTTTAATGCTTATAATTTATTAGCCGTTTATGGAACAGCCTGCTTGCTGGGCGAAGATCCTGAGCTGGTGTTGATGCGGCTTTCTGCATTGACGGGAGCTTCTGGACGGTTTGAATTGGTTATGCCTGGATCAAAGTTTACGGCTATTGTAGATTATGCCCACACTCCGGATGCTCTAAAGAACGTATTAGAAACAATTGAGCATTTTCGTTCGGGTTCCGAGCAGGTGATAGCTGTAGTGGGATGTGGTGGTGATCGTGATCGCACCAAGCGGCCACTGATGGCGGCTATAGCTTGTAAATATTCCAACAAAGTCATTTTTACTTCTGACAATCCGCGTAGCGAAGATCCGATGGAAATCATACGTGAGATGCAGAAGGGTGTTGGCCCAAGCGAAGCAAAAAAGACACTAGTGATGGTGGATCGCGAAGAAGCTATAAAGACTGCCTGTATGATGGCAAAAGAGAAAGATATCATTCTCGTGGCGGGCAAAGGGCATGAGAACTACCAGGAGATTAAGGGAGTAAAACATCCATTTGATGATAAAGAAGTATTGACAAGGATGCTTAAAATGTTTACGAACTGATGCTGTATTATTTTTTCGACTATATCGAAAAGAATTTTGATTTACCTGGGGCGGGTTTGTTTCAATACATTTCTTTCCGTGCGGGTGCTGCAGCATTATTGTCATTGATCATCACCATCACCTTTGGAAAAAATCTGATAAACTACTTGCGCAAGAAGCAAGTGGGTGAGGATATCCGCGATCTTGGATTGGAAGGACAAATTCAAAAGAAGGGAACTCCTACGATGGGAGGCCTGATTATCATCGCAGCGATATTAATTCCAACCCTGTTAATGGCAAGGCTCGATAACGTGTATGTTATTCTCCTGATAGCAACCACTCTTTGGCTTGGATTCATTGGATTTTTAGATGACTATATTAAAGTATTTAAGAAGAATAAAGAAGGATTAGCAGGCCGGTTTAAAATCGTAGGCCAGGTGACAATCGGTATCATTGTTGGACTTACCCTTTACTTTAATGATAACGTAGTGATTCGCGAGGTGAAGCCGGCCACAACCGCAAGTCTGCAAGTAATGCAGCCGGAGTCGGGAGTACGTCTGGAGTATCATGACGTAAAGTCGACCAAGACAACTGTACCATTTATTAAGAACAATGAATTTGACTATAGCGACATTCTTCCGTGGCTCGATAAAAATTATACCTGGATAATCTTTACGCTAGTAGTAATAGTAATAATCACCGCAGTTTCAAACGGAGCTAATATTACGGATGGTATTGATGGATTGGCAGCAGGTACTTCTGCTATCATTGGATTAACGCTTGCCATTTTTGCTTACCTCTCGGGCCGTGTTGACTTTAGTTCTTACCTGAACATTATGTACATCCCGAATCTGGGTGAACTTGTAATTTTCTGTACTGCTTTTGTAGGCGCGTGTCTTGGGTTTCTCTGGTACAATGCTTTTCCCGCTCAGGTGTTTATGGGCGATACCGGAAGTTTGGCATTAGGTGGAATCATTGCTGTTTTGGCTTTGGCAGTTCGAAAGGAATTGATGATACCATTGCTTTGCGGAATTTTCCTGGTCGAGAATGTATCAGTGATCATGCAAGTATCTTACTTCAAATACACAAAGAGAAAATACGGTGAAGGACGAAGAATATTTCTGATGTCGCCACTTCACCATCATTATCAGAAAATGAATATTCATGAATCTAAAATCGTAACCCGTTTTTGGATTGTAGGAATTTTGTTAGCTATTCTTTCATTAGCCATGTTGAAACTAAGATGAGCAAACGAATAGTTATACTAGGAGCAGGTGAGAGTGGAACCGGAGCTGCACTTTTGGCAAAGGCGAAAGGGTATGACGTGTTTGTTTCTGATCAGGGACTCATTAAGGAAAAGTATAAAAATGAATTAGTTAGCGAGTCAATCAAATTTGAGGAGGGAGTTCATACTCCTGAATTGATTTTAAATGCACAGTTAATTATTAAGAGCCCTGGTATTCCGGATAAAGCAGAGATCATTAAGCAGGCAAAGGCCAAAGGAATTGAAATTATTGATGAATTGGAGTTTGGCTTCAGGTATCTGAAGGGTAAAGTGATAGCCATAACAGGCACGAACGGAAAGACGACTACAACCTTGCTCACCTATCATCTTATGAAGGCTGCTGGTTTTAACGTAGCATTGGCCGGCAATGTTGGTGAGAGCCTGGCGCGAAAAGTTGCCAAGGAAAACCATGATTGGTATGTTATTGAGATCAGCAGTTTTCAGTTGGATGGTACTACCTCTTTTCAACCAGCAATTGGAATTCTGCTCAACATCACACCTGATCATTTGGATCGCTACGAATACAAAATGGAGAATTATGTCAACTCCAAATTTCGTCTGACTCAAAACATGAAAAAGAACAACCACTTCATCTACTATGCTGATGATGCGGTTACTGGTTCCGAGACACTAAAGAGGGAAATTGAAGCTGCACCCGTTAAAATTTCTTTGAGAGATCAGAATACTCCGGCTCATTACGATGGTACAAGCATGGTATTTCATTTTGGTAATGATTCTTTCTCTGTGATTCAATCGGAAACTACGTTGAAAGGACCTCACAATCTGATCAACACGATGGCTGCGGTTTCGGCCGTTTATCTCGCTGGTGGAAAAATTGAATTGATCAAAGCCGGACTAAGGACATTCAAAAATGCCCCCCACAGGTTGGAATCAGTTGGGTTAATTAATGGAGTAGAATTCGTTAATGATTCCAAAGCAACTAATGTAGATTCTGTGGTATATGCACTAGGCAGTTACTCGCAACCACTTATTTGGATTGCTGGTGGAATCGATAAAGGAAATGATTATAACATTATTAAAGCAGATGTAGCGAAGAAGGTAAAAACATTGATATGCTTAGGGAAGGACAATGATAAGCTAAAAAAGTTTTTTGGTGGAATTCTTAGCGAGATAAAGGAGACTCAAACCGTGAAGGAACTTGTAAGAATGGCATTGCAGTCTGCCCAAAAGGGCGATGTGGTATTGCTGTCTCCGGCCTGCGCAAGCTTTGATCTATTTAAAAATTATGAAGATCGCGGCAATCAGTTTCGCGAAGCAGTGCTGGAACTTAAGAGAGAAACAGAAAAATCATTGGTATGATTGTAAAATTTAAAACATGGGCTGATAAAAACCTGCAAGGCGACCGGGTGATCTGGGCTGTGGTTTTTGCTCTTTCCCTGATTAGTATTTTGGTTGTGTATAGCTCCATTGGTACGCTGGCCTACAAGCGCTCAGCAAGTCCCGAATCCATTTTAATCAAGCACACTTGTATGGTGTTTTTAGGATTGGCTGCCATGTGGTTTGCCCATAAGATTGATTACCGATATTATTCTAAAATTTCCCGTCTGGCCCTTTGGGTAAGTGTTCCGTTGTTGATTTATACATTTACAAACGGTACTACCATTAATGATGCTGCGCGTTGGATTACGTTGCCAATTATTAATACCTCTTTTCAACCTTCTGATTTTGCCAGCCTGGCGTTAATCATCAACCTGGCGAGCATGCTTTCCAAAAAGCAGCAGAATATTGATGATATAAAAGAATCGCTTATCCCCATGTTGATCTGGTGCGGAGTGATTTGTGGATTAATCGCCCTTACCAACTTATCAACAGCAATGTTGTTGTTTGCAACTTGTATGCTCGTCATGTTTATTGGACGGGTGCCAGTGAAATATCTTGCCATGTTGGTACTGGTTGGGCTCTTAGCAGGTGCTGTAGCATTAAAGTTTGGTGTACGCGGTGAGACAGCCAAAAACAGGATCATGAGTTTTGTGAATGGAACTGAACTTCCATTTCAGGCAAAGCACGGCATGATTGCAGTAGCAACCGGTGGAATTTTTGGTAAAGGGCCTGGTAATAGTGAACAGCGAAATATTTTGCCACATCCTTATTCTGATTTTGTATATGCTATAGTAATTGAAGAGTATGGTTTGATTGGAGGAGTTGTTGTGTTGGTTTTATATCTCGTCCTCTTGCATCGGGGAATGAAAGCCGCTTATAATAGTGAACGAGCTTTTGGAGGACTGCTTTCGGCAGGACTAAGTTTTGATCTGGTGTGTCAGGCAATGGTAAACATGGGTGTGGTTGTAGGTTTAGGTCCGATCACAGGACAGCCTTTGCCACTGATAAGTATGGGGGGTACGGCTATGGTTTTTACTGGATTGTCAGTTGGAATTATTTTGAGTGTGAGTCGTGGTGAACAGGAGGAGAATTGGGGACAGAAGGGAAATGTTGAAGAGGTTAAAGTGAAGGAAAAAAATATAGACGCGAAAGCAGCATAATAAGACTTGAGTACAAAGCAACCATATCGACTGATCATAACTGGGGGTGGCACCGGGGGACATATTTTCCCTGCTCTGGCAATTGCTAACGAATTTAAAAATCGTCATGCAGATGCAGAGATTCTTTTTGTTGGCGCAAAAGGAAGAATGGAGATGACGCGTGTGCCCGAAGCAGGTTATAAAATAATTGGACTTTGGATCAGTGGATTGCAGCGTAAACTTACTTTATCCAATCTGGCATTTCCGTTCAAGTTGATTTCAAGTTATTTCAAAGCGAAAGGAATCGTAAAGAGATTCAAACCACATGCAGTTATAGGAACCGGTGGATATGCGAGTGCTCCTATTTTGTTAGCAGCTACAAGAACCAAGGTCCCTTCATTGATTCAGGAGCAGAATTCTTATGCGGGACTTACCAATAAGCAACTCGGTGAGAAAGTTCAGAAAATATGTGTGGCTTACCCCTTTATGGAAAATTACTTCCCTAAGAACAAAATAATTTTCACCGGCAATCCGGTGCGGCTTGATATTAGAGATCTGGATTTAAAAAAGGACAAAGCATTGAATCATTTTGCTTTCTCTTCCAATGAAAGAACACTGTTGATTTTAGGAGGTAGCCTGGGAGCCCGAACAATAAATGAAAGTGTCATGGAGGGTATTGACAGCCTGATTGACTCAAAGATTCAGGTAATCTGGCAAACAGGAAAGGCTTATTATGAAAGCGTGAAGGCACAAGTTCAGAATAAGGATTTACGAAGAATTCGTATTTATGATTTCCTGAAGCAAATGGATTTGGCCTATGCCGCCTCGGATGTTGTGATTTCTCGTGCTGGTGCTCTGGCAATTTCTGAATTATGTCTTGCAAAAAGACCATGCATATTGGTGCCATCTCCTAATGTTGCAGAAGATCATCAGACGAAAAATGCCATGACACTGGTAAATGAAGGTGCAGCCAAAATGATTAAGGATAACGAAGCAAAAAAATCATTGGTAAGTGAGTCGCTAAAACTGATTTACGATCAACAGTTGTGCGATTCACTGAAAGAGAATATTAGCCGCCTGGGTAAGCCCAGCGCGACCGAGGAAATTGTAAATGAAATTGAAAAACTGATTGAACAATAGCATGAAACTGGATCAGTACGATAGCATTTATTTTCTGGGCATTGGTGGGATTGGTATGAGCGCGTTGGCTCGCTGGTTCAAGCATAAAGGCTTACGGGTAGCTGGTTATGATCGCACTCCAACACCACTTACTCATGAACTCCTTGAAGAGGGCATGGAGATTCACTTTGATGATAAGATTGAATTTATTCCTGGCTACATAAGTAAGGAGAAGACATTGGTTGTATTCACACCAGCAATCCCTAAGAATCATCTTGAGCACAATTATCTGAAAGACCAGGGCTTTACAATTCTTAAGAGATCAGAAGTATTAGGTCTGTTAACAAAAAATTATAAGACCATTGCTGTTGCAGGAACGCACGGTAAAACAACCACATCTTCATTGATTGCTCATATTCTCAAGTCGGCAGGAAAGAACATGGTAGCATTCCTGGGAGGCATAACTTCGAATTATGAATCGAACCTCGTAATGAATGGAGAAGTCAATCAAGACACGTTAGTGGTAGCCGAGGCAGATGAGTTTGACCGCTCTTTCCTTAGATTATTCCCGCACACCGCGGTAGTTACTTCTGCGGATGCGGATCATCTTGATATCTATGGAGATCACCTGCAGATGTTAAGCGCCTATAAAGAATTTATCAGTCAGATCAATAGGAAAGGTAGCCTTATCATTCATGAGTCAATTGCGTTGTTGGCTAATGAAGCCACACATATCAATAAAGAAACATATGGCATGAGCCGGGGACAATTTTTTGCCGGCAATATAGTCCCGACAAGTCGGGACGGATTTTTTGAGTTCGATCTTCTTGGATTAGATAAGAAGATTGAGAAGATACAGCTCGGTGTCCCCGGTTTTCATAATATGGAAAATGCCATTGCTGCTACCTTGGTAGCCCTGAAGTTTGGCATTGACGAAAAAACAATCCGCGAGGCACTCGCCTCCTTCCGTGGAGTGAAGAGAAGGTTTGAGTTCATCATTCGCAAGAAGGATTTGGTTTATATAGACGACTATGCTCATCATCCGGCTGAGATTGAAGCTTTCTTAAGATCCCTTAAGGAGATGTATAAGGGAAAGAAAATCACGGTCATTTTTCAGCCCCATCTGTTTACACGTACGCGTGATTTTGCAGAAGGGTTTTCAAAAAGTCTTAGCCTCGCAGATGAGCTATTGCTTATGGATATTTATCCGGCACGCGAAGAGCCAATTCCAGGAGTTACCTCGGATATGCTTTTTAAAGACATCACCAGCCCGGTAAAAATCAGGTGTTCGAAATCTGATCTAATGCAAAAGTTAGAGGATCTGGATATAGAAGTTTTGGCCACCGTAGGCGCAGGAGATATTGACACATTTGTAAAGCCTATTAAGGAATTGCTAAGTCGTAAATGATATGAAGTTTAATTTGAACATTCGAAAGGAAATTAAAGTGGCCGTGTCGCTGCTGGCTATTTCATTTTTGATTGCTTTCAGCGAACGTAAGCAGGATGGGTTAATCTGTAAAGATATTGAGATTGAACTGGACAATGTAAATGAAAATCATTTTCTGGATGAAGCCGATATCATGAAGTTGGTAGAGGGAAGTGGTCAAGCTATTAAGGGAACCAGTCTTGATCATATTAATCTGAAAGCAATTGAAACCAAATTGAAGTATGACAAGCATATTTTGGATGCTGAGTTATTCGGAGACCTGAAGGGGAACCTCATTGTGAATGTTGAATTGCGAAGGCCCATCGCCCGCATTGTTCAGGAAGATGCACCTGATGCGTATATCGCAGAAGATGGAGTGATCATGCAGGTTTCAGAAAAGTATACTTCCAGGGTTGTATTAGTCAGTGGTTCTTATGTGAAGACTTTGTTAGAGAGTCAGGACCTTAACAAATCGGAAGAAGGTAAACAGCTTTTGGAAATGATCGAATTTATCAATGATGATAAATTCTGGAAAGCGCAGATTGCTCAACTAGACATAAACAGCAGTGGTAAGATTACAATCTATCCTCAGATGACCGGACAACGGGTTCAATTTGGAAAGCCCGATGACTTTGAATTGAAGTTTAAAAAACTGATGATTTTTTATAAAGAGATTCTCCCGCAACGTGGCTGGACGCGCTATGAGCGGGTGAACCTTGAGTATAATGGACAAATCGTAGCTGAATGAAATTACATAGCCTATATAAAACCACTTAATAACATCAAACAACCACTAATAATCTAAGAGTCATGGAAAACGAAAAAATAGTAGTAGGTCTTGATATCGGAACAACCAAGATCTGCGCAATCGTAGGCCGCAAAAACGAGTTTGGCAAACTGGAGGTGCTCGGTATGGGTAAAGCTGAATCGGAAGGCGTAATAAAGGGTATTGTAACTAACATCGACAAGACCGTTTTCGCTATTGAGAAAGCAGTTAAAGAAGCGAGCGATATGTCGGGCATCGACATCGGTGTAGTTAATGTGGGGATTGCAGGTCAGCACATCCGCAGCTCTATTCACCATGGCGGCATTACCCGCAGCTCTAAAGATGATGAAGTGAGCATTGAAGATGTAAACCGACTTACGGAAGACATGTATCGCATTGTAATTCCACCGGGCAGCGAAATCATTCACGTAATGCCCCAGGATTATATCGTAGATTATGAAGAGGGTATCAAAGACCCCGTGGGAATGAGTGGTGTGAAATTGGAAGCAGACTTCCATATTATCACGGCACAAACCAGCGCGATCAATAATATTAATAAGTGTGTGCGCAGGGCCGGTCTTGAAATACAAGATCTTATTCTTGAGCCCCTTGCCTCCAGCCTGGCTGTGTTAAGTGAAGAAGAGAAAGAAGCGGGTGTTTGCCTTATCGATATTGGCGGTGGCACTACGGACATTGCTGTTTTTCATGATAGCATAATTCGCCACACAGCTGTCATTCCTTTTGGAGGAAATATTCTTACAAGCGATATCCAACATGGACTAATGGTAATGGCCAAGCAGGCTGAACAGTTAAAGACTCGCTTTGGGAAGGCGATTGCAGAAGAGGCCAGTCCCAATGAGATTGTTTCCATTCCAGGGATCAGAAACAGAACCGCTAAAGAAATCTCAGTGAAGAATCTTTCCAGCATCATTCAGGCTCGCATGGAAGAGATTATTGAAATGGCGCACACCGAAATTATTAACTCAGGATTTGAAAACAGATTAGCCGGTGGCATAGTAATTACCGGAGGCGGCTCTCAGCTTAGTTGCCTGAAACAATTAGTTGAATACATGACTGGTATGGACACCCGAATTGGATATCCCAACGAGCATTTGGGCAAGAGCAAACTCGAAGCTGTGAAAAGCCCAATGTATGCTACTTCAGTGGGTCTCGTACTCTCAGGTTTCCGGTCATTGGACGAACGTGAAGAGCGTTACAAGGAAGCAAAAGGGTTGCAGAAGGTTGTGAAGGTGAAAAAGGAAAAGGTAAATCCTGCTTCTGATTTCTTCTCCAGCATTCTTAATAAGACCAAGGGTCTTTTGATTGATGACCTCGATGGAAAAAATGAATATTGAATCAACCACTAAATCATAATTGTCATGTTTGAACCAATAACAGGATACAAATTTGACCTCCCGAAACATCACAAATCAATTATTAAAGTAATTGGTGTAGGTGGCGGAGGTAGCAACGCAGTGAACCACATGTTCCGGCAAGGCATCAAGGATGTCGAGTTTGTGGTGGCCAACACGGATCTGCAGGCATTAAACAGCAGTCCGGTACCGTATAAACTTCAATTAGGTGTTAACCTCACCGAAGGACTAGGTTGTGGAGCCAATCCTGAAGTAGGTCGTGCCGCAGCCATAGAAAGTAAGGAGCAAATCCGCGAGATGCTGATGGGCACGAAGATGGTATTTGTTACTGCAGGTATGGGTGGCGGAACAGGTACCGGTGCAGCCCCGGTAATTGCTAAGATTGCTAAGGACATGGACATCCTTACGGTAGGTATCGTTACCGTTCCTTTCGCTTTTGAAGGAAAGAAAAAGATAGCTCAGGCCGAATTAGGTATCGATGCATTTCGCTCTAGCTGCGACACCGTGCTTATAATTCTTAATGATAAGCTTCGTGAAATCTATGGAAACCTTGCAATTGGTCAGGCTTTTGGTGAAGCAGATAATGTGTTAACAACTGCAGCCAAGGGAATTGCTGAGATCATTACTCTTGCGGGTTATGTAAACGTAGACTTTCAGGATGTGCGTACCGTAATGTTGAATGCAGGTGCTGCGGTCATGGGATCTGCTGAGACCCGCGGGGACAATCGCGCCATCAAAGCTGCACAACAAGCACTGGCATCTCCGCTTCTTGACAACAAGGATATCATGGGAGCCAAGAAAATTCTTTTGTCCATTATCTCTGGTGATGAAGCTGAACTTCAAATGGATGAGTTGACTACCATCACGGAGTATATTCAACAACAGGCAGGTGACGAAGCCGAAGTGATATTTGGTCATGGTGTTGATTCGGGTCTGGGTGATCGCATCCGGGTAACCGTAATTGCTACTGGTTTTTTTGCCGAAAACAGATTGAAAAAGAAACCCGAAGAGAAAAAAGTCCATGAATTGGATCGTTCTCAAATTCCTTTATTCGGGGCGGTTGATAATTCAGTAAATCAGCAAAATCTTGATATTCAACTTAAGGTGAGATCGGATAACGACAATCCGAATTTTAACAGCGAGGAGAAACCTGCAAGGCATGAAAACGAGCGACCCGAAACCCCTTTAAATCCACCTTCAAAAGAAGAAGCTCCTTCGCAGGAGAGATCCTATACGTTTGAATGGAGTAATGAACTAACATCTTCTAATGAGGAGGATCAGGGTGAAGATAGTTTGTTTAGTGAAGAGGAAGAAGAGGATTTCAAATTAGGGAAGGGAGTTTCTGAGGATCAGATTGTCAACGAAGAAGGTCTGATGGAAATCCGCAGAACGAAGGAACGACTAGAGGAACAGGCTCGTCAGCGAAGAGAGAAATTGAAAGCAAGCAAGAAGCAGGAAATGACAAAGGAAGAGTTCAACGAAAAATGGACACTTCCTGCCTATCTGAGAAGAGGGGTTAAAATGGATAACGTACCTCATTCGTCTGAGCCATTTATTTCACGCTATAACCTAAATGATGATAATAATCTTTTAGGCAACAATAAATTTCTGCATGACAATGTGGACTAGTCCTCATCCCAAGGAGGCTGACCAAAAAGTCAATCTGTCATCGCGGCCTTTGAGCCGCGATCTAGCGAAGTGCGCACAATTCGGGATTCCGGGTCAAGCCCGGAATGACACCTCGATTGATATTTTGACTTTTTGGTTAGCCTCTAAGGGTAAAGTTATGGCATATCCGGCACGACTGGTTTTTACTCCATTCGTAGTGGTTGTTGGTGGTAAATATTTTTTGCCGGTGCCGGAGTGCCTTATTTTTTAAACTGAGTTAACCCATTTTTTAAGCTAAACTGCCCCGACTTGTCGGGGCAGTTTAATTTCTAACTAGCTGATAATCATTGATCACTTAGTTCATTGGCATAACTACCAAGTTGCGATTTCCCATTCTGGCCCACCAATTGTTTTTACCCTTGTAAACAATGTGTGTTATGAAAACGAACTTACTACTTCTGATTATTGGATTGGTTCTTTCCTCCTGTGATATTCTGGTGGTAGAACCATTGTATGATGAGCGCGACCAGGTTACAGGTTCTTACCGGATTGAAGAATATAGCCAAACATACAATGAATCGATTCGATTCAACATTTACATTCGCAAATCGGGATATGGATACAATTCGCGGGATGTGATTATTGAAAATTTCTACAATGCGGGTGTAGATGTTCGTGCAGAAATTTCTTCTGGTAAGATCTTCATTCCACGACAGGTAGTGAATGGGTATGAAATTGAAGGAGTTGGTTCATTGTATTTGAATGAGATACAATTCAACTATAAGGTGCGTGATACTTACACAAATAGAATTCCAGACTTTTGCGAGGCAACAGCCTGGGTTAATTAATAATGAGTAGATAAAAAAAGCCCCACCCTGGCTATGCTGGGTGGGGCTTTCGTTTGTAATAAATATCTTAAGCTACCTGCGCTTGCAGTTTCTGTGAAAGTACTGATTTAGGTACAGCACCTACTTGCTTATCTACTACCTGACCATTTTTGAAAACGAGAAGGGTAGGGATGGAGCGAACGCCAAATCGTGCAGTTACCTGCGGATTTTCGTCCACATTTAGCTTGGCAACTACGGCCTTGCCTTCATAATCACCCGCCAGTTCTTCTACAAGTGGTCCAATCATTTTGCAAGGTCCGCACCATTCAGCCCAGAAATCTACCAGTACAGGCTTGTCGGAATTGATAGCTTGATCGAAATTAGAGTCGTTGAGTTCCAATGTTTTACCCATGATATACGTATTAAGTGTTTGTTTTCGTTAATCTACTGTCTCCAACATAAAGGTAGGAGAAATTGTTCCAATTTCAGTTTTTTCTGTAAGCACGGGTTTGGTCACGACTTCTGTCAACCAACGGGTTTCAGATTTATCCGTAACTACACCAACTTCGCTGATTCGCTTTAATTCTTTGATAAACTCGTTGCTCACTTTTATCCGGCACGATCGTGAAAGAAGTTCGGCCTGAACTCCTTCCGTTTCATCTTTCAGATAAAAAGTAAGCGTTGAATTACCTGAATTCTTTTTGCAGAGTTTTTCCAGTTTTTCAATGAAAGGAGCTGAGATTGTTTCGATTTCACAACGGAGTGCTAACCCTTGCACCCGTTTGGAAGCAATCTCATTCAGTAATTCAATATTCCGGATTTTGAATTCAAGATTTTGGTCGCCCCATGCTTTCCGCACAACACCGCCTTCAATAAAAAGAAATAATCCAGGCATGAGGAAGGCTTTGAACTTCATATAATCATCACTCCAGAGCATGAACTCAAATTTTCCGCTATAATCTTCAAGTATTAATTTACCAAACGGTCGCCCCGTCTTTGTCATACGATGTTCCACACTTGAAACAATGCCACCCACTTTGCATTCTTTGCCCTCCAGGCTATCAATGTCATTGAGCATTGTTACAACTGTAGTACAAAAGGTATCCATCTCGAATTTAAAATTATCCAATGGATGGCCTGAGATATAAACACCGACTACTTCTTTTTCGAAGTGTAATTTTTCTATTTCACTAAATGGTTCAATCGGTTCAATTTTAGGTGCAGGCATCTGTGTACCAGTAGAACCACCGAACAAACTTGCCTGGGCACTTTGTGCCTCCTGATGCATCTTGCTCGAATAGCGAATTACTTTCTCGGTAAGAGACATATCACCGTCTTTTGCCGCGATGTATTGCCTGCGATGGTATTCGGTAAAGCAATCGAACGCACCAGATAAGGCAAGACATTCAAATGTTTTTTTGTTTACCGACCGTTGGCTCAAGCGCTTGGCGAAATCAAAAAGATCCTTGTACGCACCATGTGCATCTCGTTCAATAATAATGGCTTCAACCGCTGCTTCACCAGCACCCTTAATAGCGCCTAACCCAAACCGAATTTGCCCTTGCTTATTCACTTCGAAGTTAACACCCGATTCATTTACGTGTGGGCCCAACACTTCAATGCCTTGCTTGCGACAATCTTCAATAAAATAGGTTACGTTATCAAGGTTGCTTTGAGAATGTGTTAAGATGGCCGCCATATAATCAGCCGGGTAATTTGCTTTCAGGTAAGCAGTTTGATAGGCTACTAAAGAATAGCATGTAGAGTGCGATTTATTGAAGGCATATTGTGCAAATGCTTCCCAGTCTTTCCAGATTTTTTCCGCGATACGCTCATCATGTCCATTTGTTCTACACCCTGCGATGAATTTGTCCTTCATTTTGTCAAGCACTTCTTTCTGCTTCTTACCCATTGCTTTACGCAATACGTCTGCATCGCCTTTAGAGAAGTTGGCAAGCTTTTGAGACAGCAACATCACCTGCTCCTGGTACACAGTAATCCCATAAGTATCTTTCAGGTATTCTTCCATTACGGGCAGATCGTACTTGATGGGCTCGCGGCCATGCTTACGTGCAATAAAAGCAGGAATATATTCCATCGGGCCGGGTCTGTAGAGCGCGTTCATCGCAATTAAATCCTCAAACTTATCTGGCTTTAACCCTCGCAGATAACTTTGCATCCCATCCGATTCAAACTGGAAGGTGCCCGTAGTATCACCCCGCTGATAAAGTTGGTAGGTCTTTACATCATCCAGTGGAATTTTATCAATGTCAATCTCAATACCTTTTCTTTTCTTAATGTTTTTGATAGCTGTCTTGATGATGGTGAGGGTAGTAAGTCCCAAAAAGTCCATCTTCAGCATGCCCGCGCTCTCTACCACGCTGTTGTCGAACTGGGTCACCAGCATGTCGGAATCTTTGGCTGTGGAGACCGGAACAAAATTGGTGAGGGCATCAGGGGTAATGATTACTCCACAGGCATGTGTCCCGGTATTTCGCAGAGAACCTTCAAGTACGATGGCCTGTTTAAGTACCTGTGACTTAAGATCACTTCCTTTTTTTATTTCACTCAGTTCCTTTACTTCTTCAAACGCCTTTTCCAGCGAAGTTCCGGGCCGCTCCGGTACTAACTTAGCCATATTGTTGGCTTCAGTTAATGGTAATTCCATCACCCGCGCACAATCCCGGATCGAAGATTTTGCAGCCATCGTGCCATAGGTGATAATCTGAGCTACCTGATCATGCCCATACTTTTCAATCACATATTTCAACACCTTATCTCGCCCTTCATCATCAAAGTCAATATCAATATCAGGCAGCGATACGCGGTCGGGATTTAAGAAACGTTCGAACAGTAAATCGTAAGCGATAGGATCTACGTTAGTAATGCCAATGCAATAAGCTACAGCCGAACCTGCCGCAGAGCCACGACCTGGGCCAACAGAAACTCCCATTTCCCGTGCTTTGCCGGTGAAATCTTGTACAATAAGAAAGTACCCGGGGTAACCCGTTTTCTTGATCGTCTCCAATTCAAACTCAATTCGCTCTTTTATTTCGGCAGTTAGTTGTGGATACCTTCGCTTGGCACCTTCATACGTGAGGTGTTTCAAATAGTCATCTTCGCTGGCAAAATCTTTCGGTATAGTGAACTTGGGAAGTAACACGTTCCGCTTCAACTCATAAGTTTCTATTTTCTCAAGAATCTCGCTGATCGTTTCAATCGACTCGGGAAGATCATGAAAGAGTGATTTCATTTCTTCCTGGGACTTGAAATAGAAATTATTGTTGGGAAGCCCGTAACGCGTTCCACGCCCAGAGCCTATCGGAGTAGATTGATATTCACCTTCTTTGATGCACAATAAAACATCGTGCGCATTCGACTCTTCCTTCTCCAAGTAAAAGCATTCGTTCGCTGCAAAATATTTTACACCATGTTTGGCAGCAAACTTTAACAAGGTCTCGTTAACCCGGTCTTCTTCCCGGGTATCGTGCCGGTTTAGTTCTATATAGAAATCAGAACCAAATAATTGATGCCACCAAACAAAAACTTCTTCGGCCTGTTTCTCGCCCACATGAAGTATAAGATAAGGAATTTCGCTGTTAAGACCACCGGTTGTTGCAATGACTCCTTCTTTATGTTGCTTGATAAGTTCTTTATCTACTCTTGGATAAATACCATACAGGCCTTCAATAAATCCAATGGAGCTTAGCTTAGCCAGGTTTTGATAGCCAACTTTGTTTTTAGCCAGTAGCACCTGATGGTATCGTTTATCCGGATTATCTTTTGTGAACTTAAGTTTTTTACGTTCTTCAGATATGTAAAACTCACACCCAACGATGGGCTTAATGGAATGCTTGAGTGCCTCGCTAACAAATTTGAAGGCTCCATACATGTTGCCAAAGTCTGTTATCGCCACCGCTGGCATGCTTTGCGATTTTGCTTTCGCGATAATTTCATTCACATCGGGCACCGCTTGTAATACGGAGTACTGTGAGTGAAGGTGCAAATGGCAAAAAGGTTTCTTAGTAAGATCTTTCTTTATTGCGTCTGTAGAATATTCACTTGCTTTTTTCTTTTCACGCTTTGAAGAATTTCCGGCATTCAGATTGGGTTCTTCATAGACGATTTCATCAACCGGGGTTGCATCGAAAGGATTAACTACTTTTTTAGAAATGAGTCCAAAAAATGATCGGGCTGTTGCAGCAACATCGTACGAAGCATCATGGGCGTCTTCAAAGTTTGCCTCAAAAAGTTTTTCGTGAAGCTCCGAAAGTCGTGGCATTTTAAGCTTGCCACCCATGCCACCAGGCAGTTGACAAAATTCGATAGCAGCAATTCCGGTATCGAGTTTTTGAAGGGAAAGAAAATAGGCTGTATCAAGGGATTGACGGATTAACTCGGCTCCGATTATATTAATATCAAACTCAATATTATGGCCAACCAGCAATTGAGTCTTTGCCAGATCCTTATTTAACTCCGTTAATACGTTAAGCAGTTCATAACCTTCGTCCTGTGCCCGCTTGGTGGAGATACCATGCACTTGTTCGGCTTTAAAGGGAATATCAAATCCATCGGGTTTTACAATGAAGTTTTGTTGCGAAAGAAGATTACCATTTTTATCATGAAGTTGCCAGGCGATTTGTACAAGTCGGGGCCAGTTATCAAGATCGGTGAGGGGTGCAGTCTTATTATGCGGAAGACCTGTGGTTTCCGTATCGAAAATCAAATACATCTAAAATTCAATGGTTGTGGCTGTAAATTTAATCCTATTAGTGAATCGTCCAATCATGCTATTTTAGAGTCACAAAGCTTGAAATGAAAATTAGGCATAACGCGTTTATTCATTATAAGTCATTGATTATCAAATTTGTAATAATTCCCTAGGGGGTTCACTTAAAATCTCTAATTAGCTGAGATTGAGCCTTGAAATCATCCATTAACTAAATTGATTCCCTTCGATCGATGAACTCATTTTTTCGCCATTAATGAAATTGATTTTGTTTTTGGCAAGTTCCTGTTGGTTCACATTTTAACGATGTGGATTCAACAAGTCTATTTAGAAGGTTTAAAAATATAACAACCGATTGTTTGGTATGGCTTTGAGAAGTATTTTTGGTTCGATTCAATAAATGCTCAACCTATACTAAATTATGAAATGGTTTCTTGACCTATTTTCAAGTTCGCTTGGAAGAAAAGTATTGATGGCCCTCACCGGGCTCTTTCTGATTCTTTTCCTGGCTGTACACCTTGCGGGTAATCTGCAATTACTCAAAGAGGATGGCGGGCAGTCATTTAACGTCTATGCTAAATTCATGACGACCAACCCACTCATTAAAGTAATCTCCTATGGCAATTATGCATTTATCCTTTTGCATGTTTTCATGGCCGGTT
>Ga0075163_10005430_pt1 | contig 17013 bp, 22 predicted proteins | sample JI1023141ADNA_FD_71478 | JGI IMG/M metagenome (GOLD analysis project Ga0075163, IMG submission 71478) | Wastewater effluent complex algal communities from Wisconsin, to seasonally profile nutrient transformation and Carbon sequestration -... | ecosystem: Engineered > WWTP > Effluent > Algae...
TATTACATTTTGGGCATTTTACTTCTATTGTCGCCATTTTCTTTTTCCTATTATTTTTTATTTCTTTTTACATTTTACTATACCTTCTCTCCTTGATCAATTCTTTTGTAACACGACCGTTAAGCTCTTGTGCTAAATCATCAGAAAGTTGTTGGTCTGGAACAAAAACAAAACGTTTTAATCGTTGTTGACCTCTAGCTACTGGGTCAGTGATGGAGACATTTATTTGCTGTTTTGAGCTAGAAAGCGAAAAGTCAAAGCCCTTTCCTGCCTTTAGCCTGTTATAAAGAGCATCTGTTAATCGTTCAAAAGGCCGATTACCAAAGCGTTTAACACGGATTTTCTTGTAAGACTCAGTAAAATCAGGATAATCTTGCTTATCAATGGTTCTTTGGGCAGTTTGACCAACTAAACTTTGTAAGCTATTGGAAGAAAACAAGCTGGACAAATTAGCTGATTGCTCAACAGTAATAATGGTTAGCTTAAGCTTATTTTCTAGCTCAGAAATATCAAAATTAATTTCAACCATAAATGGTTCTAATACTGCGATGAATAGGGGTGTTTGGCTCGTACCATAATACTCTCCATCGCCTGTAGAGTTGGCGACCACGATCACGAGGACAATTATCTGGTTTACGACCTGTTAAAACATGAATAGTTGTTTGGATAAAGTTATGGTTAGGGCCAATGGTAAGCTTTGCAGGAGCAACCCAACAACGAAAGTAATAGCGATACATTACTATATTTCTGATGGCTTCATTTTCACTATTAAGATTAGTAATAGCAACTAAGATGGAATGCTTGGAGGTGGTAGGCTCCCCTCCAGCATCACGTATAAAACCATCATCAGCACCGCTAGCAAATTCAAAGAAATCCAATACATCCATATCTCCATTAAATGCTAATTTTGTATTCAGGGTTAACTTTTGGTCAGTGAGTAACACATCATCAGGTACATTTGAGTTTCCTGCTGGTAGTTCTTTAACTTGAAATTGTGGATCAATGTCTAGCCCTCCTAATGTTCTACCCAGATAAAGAGAGCTTACTGGCCAAGGAACACGCCTTTCCATCGCTGGATCAGGCGGTGTTCCTTCAATTGTTAGAGGAGGCAAGCCAGTAGTCTCATCATAGCTTGGGTTAGCAAAGTAAAAGACTGGGCCATTTTGCAAATATTCAGCAAACATAGTTAATTTTAATTCTGGTTAATCTTAAGCTGCGACTTTATGAATGCTAGGTCTAGGAATGGAAAGGTAGAGTAAATCTTCTCTGCCTTCTGGTGGAGTAGCGGTTAGTTTTAATTGAACAGGAGCATTTTGTTTCTTTTGAGAGAGTTGGAAGCCATTTCCTTTTACTTGATAGACTACCAACTTGTAAAAATCATTAGTAGGAGTACGGCTAGTCACAATCAAACCAAATGTTTGTTGGCGTTGTAGGAAGTTAAAGAGCAATACTTCAGCGTCGTTAGTTCTAGCAACTCCTGTTATTCCTGAAGCTAGACGCAAAACTCTTGGACTTAGGTCTTGTAGAGCATTAAAGCTTATCTCAGCACTAGAGCCTGTGATGTAAGAATCAATAGGGAAATAGGATTGATCAGATTCAATTTGTTGCTCTTTTCCTTGAACGTTCAAGCTTAAGCCTTCTGTATAGCCAACATGCTCAAGACCTGCTGCACCAATGGCAAACCCTTCTGTGTTAGTGTCAATGAGGCTAGGAGGAGCAGGTTTCCATTCAACACTAACATCAAGGTCGTTTCCTTTTTCTTTTAACTCAGTACGAGCAGTTATTTTGATAATTGACCCTTCATTACTAAAACCAGCCGTTTCACCAGTTCCATAGACTGCTTCAACTCCAGCTTTGATTTGGTCTAAGCGGTTTTGTGGGTTGGAAGTGTAAAATCGAATATTATCTTTAGTAGGTTTAACACCACTTGCTGCATTCTTAAAGCCTTCAACAGCATCTGTTGCAATGTCTATAAGACTTTGGCCTGCTTTAACGTCTACTTCAACAATTAAGTCTTCTATGTTGCTATCTATCTCTAATTGGTGAAGAGTAAAAGATAAAGTAGTTCTAGGAGTAATAAACTTGCCTGCTAGTTCAGCAATTATGCTTGCTGCTTGGGATTCAGTTCCTCCTATCAAATAATCTGATTGAAGCGAAGATAAGCCTATTTGACGGCCTCCTAGCTTTATTACATTTGAAGGTAATGCTGGTTTTAACTTGCTTAGGTATTTTCCTGGTACAACAGTAATGTTGTTTAAGCCATGAAATATTTCTTCAATATTGCTATTGAGTCTACGTGCCATTTTTTCTCCTTTGGAATTAAAAGTATGTTGTAAATAATTAATTGTTATGCGCCATAAAAAGTAACTAAAATGGTAAAGTAAGAATAAAAAAGAGGATCTTATAACTTAAGGAAAGCTAGGTATGAGAAGGAAAATAACTGATATAAAAAACGTTTTTGTTTTTCTGTTGCTTGTATTATTTCCCCATTTAGTATTAGCACAACAACAAGGTTCTCAAATCAATATTGGAGAGCGATTTAGCTTTCATTCCAATACACTTAAAGAAGATAGAGTCTATCAAATCTATTTGCCTCCAACATATGATAATAAGTTTTTTGCTTCAAAGGCATACCCGGTGCTTTACTTACTAGATGGGAATACCCATTTCCATACAATTAGCGGTATTGTTAGGTCTATGAGTAATAACACACAAATACCTGAATTGATTATTGTTGCTATTTCAAACACCAACCGAATTAGAGATTTCACTCCCACTCACTTTGAGAAAGACCCAAACAGCAAAGACCAAATGACTTTTCCCTCAAGCGGAGGGGCAGATAACTTTTTGAAGTTTCTACAAACAGAACTTATGCCACACATTGAAGCAAACTATAGAACCTTGCCCTATCGCATACTTGTTGGGCATTCAATGGGAGGTGTACTTGCAACACATACTTTGTTAAGTAATCCATCAATGTTTCAAGCAATAATAGCAATTGATCCTAGTCTTTGGTGGGATAATCAGATTTTAGTAAAACGAGCAAAATCTATTTTTAGTCAAAGTAAAGGATTAAATAATAGAATTTTTATTTCATTAGCGAATCATTCTCTAATACTTGATGACCCTAAGCCTTGGGAAGATGCTGTTAAGACTTTTGCAGGTTTAGTTGAAACTAGTACGAATACTTCACCTAAACTCCAATCCAAACTTCAATATTTTGAAGCTGAAGATCATAATTCAGTAACACTAGTAAGTTTTTATTATGGGCTATCATTTATTTTTGAGGGGTACAAACCGCCTCTAACATTACTTCTAAAACAACCATCAGAGATAGCTACCCATTTCAAGAATGTGTCTGAGAAACTAGGCATAGAAATACTTCCACCAGAAGAGTTTATAAACACAATGGGCATTATATTGCTCAATCAAATGCAGAAAACTGATACGGCTATAGAGGTATTTAAGCTAAATGTTTCTAATTATCCAAAGTCTTTCAATGCTTATGATAGTCTAGCCGATGCGTATATGGTTAAAGGGGATACAACCTCAGCCGTCAAGAACTATGAAAAATCTTTGGAACTAAATCCTGAAAACCAGAATGCAAAAGAACAACTCCAAAAGCTTAAGAAAGATATAGCTAAATAGCCTAAAATGTGAGGTTTTTCAACTTAACTGGACTAATATGGCACGTAACATAGGCTTATCTATTAATATTAGGGCGGATTTCCATTTGAAGTTCTAAAACAGGAACTAGTGCAAATACTTTAGCTATAGCTGTATCTTTTTCTAATAATGTGCGTCTGGTAATTTGTATGTCAGGAATAGGTTGGTCTTTAGTAGGCCAGCCATTTGTAAATACTTCTGGAGTAAGCAGCGCAAAGGTTTCTAGCAAAGCCTGGTAAGCGCAAATGTATGACTTTCCTATTTTAGCCACTTTAGAAGGATCAGAATCTTTTACTGTTACTCCTACAAAGAATTGTATTGTCTCAACTTTTCCACTTTCTTTTTTATCTGAAATTTGCTGACCAGGAGATAGTACAAAACAACTAGTAACATTTGGATCCCCTATAAATTCAGTGTGAAATCTCTCTACTATTTTCAAGCTACTAGGTTCTAATTTGTCCAATTGCTCTTGTTCTTTTAGCGCGTTTTCTTGATTTTCCTTGATTAATACGATTATTCGTTCTTGTAGGAACGTATCAGATGGACAAGAGTAGCGACGTTTGACTAGCTTGCCGTCTACTATCCAAGGAGGATATTGAGCAGCCATTCGTTACCTCACAAAGTTAGATTTTTTCTTTCCCAAAATAAAGTCCTGGAATTGTTGTTTAGCTTCTTTTAACAAAGAATCAGCGTTTGTAGCTAATGGCAAAACTTGGTCACCTTGGTCTGCAAAAGAAAACAACAATATTTGAACTAGGTAAATTTGATAGGCAACAATAGTTCTAACCAAGTTTTTATAAACTCTTGCAGCATTTGGTGACAAAAGATTAGTATCAGAAGGTGTTGAATAACCTTGTTTTACTGCTAGCGAGTAGACAACAGCACTCCATTGATAAATCCATTCTTCAATTGTACTTTTGCTAGGCTTAGTTTTATCACTAGCTGTAAAAGCAATTACCAAGCTTGTGCAGTCTTCTACAGTCGCTAAAGCTACCCTTTCATTTTGTTGGATTGCAGAGTTAGGCTTCCAACTATGACTCAAATAGCCTAATCTAAACCATTCTTGCAGCATTTTAGGCAATTCTGGCAATGGCTTAAGGTATCTAAATATCTCGTTGGGCAAAGAACTAGATCGTCTAAAAATAAGTTTTACCGCTGGAGATTGTTGGTTTAGTAAGGATAAAACATCTTTTTGGTGTGCAGTTGGATTAAAAATTGGGTAACCATTACGCTCGATTATTTCCAATAATTCTGAATATTTATCAGAAATATCTAGCTCAATTGCTTCTTTTGTTGCATCGCTAGATGAGCCTATTTCTAAATCTGGTAGAAATATGGCTACTTGCTCTGTTGTACAGAAAAAAAGGTTAGTCATTTTACGAGAATAGGTAAAAGTCTAAGCAGGGATCTTTTCTAATAAAAACTGGCCTGAAGTGTGTTTAATAAAAATAGAGGAAGGTTGTTGGAGTTTTCTAGCGGAAATAATGTGGTTAACCGTTATTTCAGCAATCCAAGATTGTTCTTTTTCTTCTAATAGTCTTAGGGAAAGTAACCTCATCAAAATGTCACTCTGCGCATCAATATTTTCGTCACCTTTTTCCCAACCAGAGATAGTTTCTGCTGATACAGTTAAAAGCTCTGCCCATTGTTTTGATTTAAGCTGAAAATATGTTCGTAGAAAACGACTTTCTTTTCCTGTAAATGGAAAAACACTGGCAATTATGGCTTTAGCCAACATTAAATGCAACAATTCAACTTTAGGTATTGCTCCTAGAGGTTGATTAAATAAGCTACATTGTGAATTTGAGCAATAATATATTTCTATTCCACCTAGCCACACATAGTCTAAGCCACACTCTTTGTAGTGGTAGCATCCAGTTTTTGAAATTAAAACTTTGCCACAATCTTCACAATACATTTTTTGACTGAAACATTTCAGGAATAGAACACCACCATATGCGGCTAATATTGTACAAATCCCAGTTTGTAGAAACTGAAATGTCTTGTTCTTTGGTTGTTACACTTAAAACATACCAAGAAGAAAAAAACTTCTCCCAACTAAAAGGTAAATATGATTCATAAAATTTAATATTTACATCATCAATATTAAAATAGTGTAAATGCATTTCCCATGCTGTTCGTAAAAAAGCATTAGCTGTCTCAAGACAAGGAGAGTGTACAGACAAAATCCATTCGTTAGTACTTTCATCTAATTCAGAAAAATTTGTACAGTATTTATCCCATACAGGTTTTCTCTCTGATTCCCATAGTTTACCTCCTTTATTAGTTAAACCATAAAACTCAGTTTCTTTATTTCCATAAGTCTCAGTGTGAGAACAAATTATTCCTCTTTCAAGGAGGGTTTTTATTGAATACCTAAGTTCACGATCAGCTAAATTATGGCTGTATGGTAAATTATGATAAAGTGCATAATTTTTCTTTCTTAGAGATTTATATGTATCATTTGTGTCAAATAACACATCTAATATTAACAATTCATCTTCTGTTAAATCTGTTTCATATGTTCTTTTTAACTTCATTTTCTTTATTCAAGTAATTCTTTTATGTGTCGAACGCTCATTCAGCAGGACAGAGCATTAAGGAACTGACAACCGTGTGGCGAAACGAGTTATTGCCGAAGAATTTTCTCCATCGTCTTTCCTTTTGCTAGTTCATCAATCAGCTTGTCTAAATAACGTATTTTTTGCATCAACGGATCTTCGATTTCTTCTACTCGAATACCACACACTACACCCTTAATAAGCGAACTATTCGGATGAATGGCTGGGGCTTGAGCAAAAAAGGTTTCAAAATCATTTTCCTGTTCGATTTGCTGCTGTAATCCCGCTTGGTCATAGCCAGTTAGCCAGCAAATAATTTGGTCAACTTCTTCTTTTGTACGATTCTTTCGTTCCGCTTTTTGAACATACAGCGGATAAACCTTTGCAAATTTCATCATAAAAACGTGATTCTTAGGCATCTTTATTTCTCCTATATGATTGAGGTCTGTGTGCTTGTTGTCTTTAGCACGCTAACTATTAGTTTAGTGGACTTTCGTAGCAAAAACTTTATTACCCCTGTGCCTTTTTACCTAAAAATGTACTCCCATCCCAGCCATAAGTGTAGAGTTTGCCATTTTCTTCAGGATCTTCAATACCAATAGAACAACCTGCTAGAGAGTTTGGTTCTTTTAGAAGTATATCCTTAATAAATTCAATAAGTTCTAAAGGATCTATACTCTCAGAACACTCTTTAATAAAAACATTTTCATACCAAGGACAGGCTTCAACGTAAATGGTAGCGACAATTTTGTTAGTAGGATTTCCAACGGAAAACTGGCAATAATACCAACCGCCATCTTGACACCCAATGTTTTCTTCATAAATGTTCAAGCCTTCTTTAATTTCTCCATTAGTGAGAAACCATAAACGAGCTAGAAGCCAGGATGCAAAAGGTGCTTCTTTTAACTCTATGGCTTGCATAATTTCATTTTTTATTAAATGAATTATATTTTCATCTCTAAAAAGGGTGTCTTGCTCTTCGTACAATGGATCTTCAATTATAACTTCCCTATCATGTGCACTCTTATTTAGCACGACCAAGGAATAGTTTCCTATTTTTAAGCTCATAATCATATTTATACCTTATTTTATAAGCTTAAATTTTACAACATCTCGTTTCTATTCAAGAAGAAGTAAGTCATTAGTATTTTCTAATTTCAACCCTAAAACTACCTAGAGGAGGGTTATGGTTAGAGGTATAGTAGTTGTTAAACCTAATAGTAACAGTGTCATTAGCAGAAACCCAAGCTGTGAAACAACTGGCATTACAGCATTTACAGGAACTCCTAAACTTACTACATCACCAATAGCTGCACCTGGAACGTTTATAGTTAAATCACTAGCGTTGTTTTTAGGCGTAGCAGGGAAGTCCAAGTTTGCCACTACAGAAATAGCTTTTTGCAAAGGTGTTCCTTGACCTACTGTTAAACTGTTGGTTTCTATTTTCTCGCTTGTTAAAGGTAATATTGACATTATTTAGCTTCTCCTATCCTAAAGCTCCAAAAGCACAATCAAACTCATTTCTTACGCTAAAATATTGATTAGCCAAGGATTGATAAACTTTGGCTAAGTCGGCTTGTTCCTTCTGCAAAGAGTGTTTAGCTCTTGCTTCCATTGCATAGCCTAATGCTAATCTTTTTACAATTCTACGATCTCCTTTAGATACTGTATTTATAGGAGGATTGCCATCACTAATTTGATGGATGCCTGTGTAGCGCATTTGATGGCTTCTTGCTGTTGTTGCTGGAGTTGATAACACTAAAATGTAATTACCTTGTTCATCTGTGCTTATTGGGATTTCACTAACTTCAGCAAAAATCTCATCATTAGGAGAGTCTGTTGTTGCTCCAAGGGGTGATGAAAAAGCTGATAATCCTGTAGATTTTCTAGCAGGATAAGCACCTGGAACACTAGCCTTATAGCTTTTTTGTCCTTTTAATAAAGCCAAAAGCATTTCATCATCAATACCTAGTCTATAAAGATAGTCACTTGGGAGAAAGATTTCCTCGTCCCCTGGCTCTATGTTGATGATAGTTAGACGGTTAAGTCTTCCTTTTCCTTCTAGTGATGAGTATTCTTCTAGGGATTGATCTATAGCGTCTTCCCATTGCTCATCAGAAATATCTCTTAAGTAAGGGTTTTCATTGTCAGCATTTTTCAATTCTTGGATAAAAGACAAACGTACCATTATGAAAATTCTCCTTTTACACTTACTCCAGCGTTTAGCTTTTCGCCTGTATTTCTGACTATTGCTTGTTGGTCAGAAATAGCTTCAACATAAAGATGGCAATTAATATCTCTTGGCTTCGATGTGTATGCTACTGATGGTGTTAGAGATAGTAAGTTTGTTCCTTTTACAACTAACTCTCCATTTTCGTTTAATGCACCAGAAAAGCGTTGTATTTGATTTGTTGGGTTGGGCGTTACAGGTGGAGCAAAACTGTTGATGACATTGTTGCAAGCCCTAAAAATTCGTCCAATAGGGTGAGCCATTAGCAGCCTCCTGCATTATGGTCAACCAAAACTGCTTCTATGGCCTCTAGTTCGCCGCCTGTTATTTCTTCTAACCAAAGAGCTACCAAGTGACCTGCTGTTTTGAATACCCAAGTAAATGCTTCAGCAGTTTCTCCTTGAGGTGGGAGGTTGTAAGTATCATCTAAACACCATTTACCAAGTTTACCCTTCCAAACTAACAACCTTACTTTTGCCTTAACTCCTACTGGCAAACTTGCAGCACAAACTAAAGTGTTTTTACCTGGAGATGGCAAAAAGATTTGTTCTTTTTGAGGTTGTCCATTTGCTCTAAATGTGGAATCTGGTTGACTTTGCTTTTTATGAGTTATTTGGCTTAATTGATAATAAGGATCATCCCTGACATCTGGTAGCATACTTAATGGCCTCCATTTTCTTTATTGTTCAGGGACAAAGCTTGATGGAGTTGGTTCTTTAGTAGATTCCTCTTTAGCTTTTTTAGTATGGTGGTGTTCTTTGTTACTTTGAGCTTGAGGCACAAAAACAACCTTATCTCCAGTATTTACTAAAGGTAATAAGTTAGTTGGTTGTATTTGGCTTTTTTCTATTATAGATTCTGTGGGTGTTTCTATCTCAGTAGCAGAACTTCTTTTGATTAAACCAAAGCTATTAAATGACATAATTTTTCCTATTCTTAGATTAAAATGAGAAGTTAGATAGCAAAATTAGTGAAAGTACTATTAGTATATAATTACTGGTAAACAAGTTAAGAACTTGTAGGAGTAATAAAGTGGGCTATAGCTATTACTTTTATGTTGAAACTAAACATTTAGGTCAATGGACTGTTCCTTTAGGCTTTGAGAAGAACAAATATAATTATGAGCGGCTTGGTAACTTTGCTTGGATTTTCAGTAGGTCTAAAGTTAAAGACATTTTTTTTGGAGCAAAAGCAGTATTTCCTTTTCGTCGCGAATTGCCTCCTGAGCGTCGGTTTTCTGCTCTTTTTCAATATCTGGACACTTTTTACGATTATCAATATGATGAATATAAAATTTCTTGGTTACCATATACTGAACTGTTAGTAGATTTATGGGATGAAATGCAAATCATTGTTACTAATAAGATTTATGCTAAAAATGTTGATATATTTGGAGATGGCAGTAAGCCTTTTCCTAAAGATGAATTACTAGAGTTTGGCTGGGAGCCATACCAGATAAGTAATTTTCGCCAAGGGACTATTACAGAACTATCTATAGATTGCAGTTATGGGAAATACAAGCATGACATATCCTTAGTTCCTTCTGACAGGTTAGTCAATGTTACTTGGGTTGATTCTGTAACCAACTATTTAGGAGATAAGCAAAAACAAGCTTTTCTTGATGTGCGCAAATTTGGATCAGATGAAGAACTACGTGTTATTTCTATGTATTCTTAGTAGTTATTAAATAGTCCTTACTTTAGGGTAAAATCTAATTTGGAGGTATTAAAGTAAATGGCAACAATAAATATTTCTTTACCCGACAACTTGAAAGCATTTGTAGAAGAACAAGTAGAAGAACAAGTAAAAGAAAGAGGATGTAGTACAACACTTTATTGCTAAATTAGCTGTAAGAGGGATAGCAAACTATGCCAAAAATAATACAAAACCATCATGTTTTAGCTGTGCCAAATAAGTAAGTATCATCTGAGTTTTTTATAAATACCTTAGGGTTTGAGAAAGTCTTTGATAACGATGGATGGATTTTTGTTAGCAAAGACAATTGTTTAATCATGCTTTGGGGAGTGTCCAGATGCTATTGCTCCTAGCAGTTTAGGTGACCATAACTATTTCTGTTATTTAGTGGTAGATGATGCTGACCAATATTTTGAACAAATAAAATCAAAAGCTGGAGAATTTATTTCTACCATTTCGGATAAACCTTGGCAAATGAGAGAGTTTGGTGTTCGTTCTCCTGATGGTTATAGAATTATGATTGGCCATCGCATCAAACAATCTTAAAATAATTATTGTGCTAATTTAGCATTCTTCATTGCTTAAGTGAGAGTATGCAAGAAATATTAACAATGATGCAGATAAAACAACTCTATCCTTCCCAATGGGTTTTGATAGAGGAGCTTGAGACAGATAGAGAATTGAATATAAAAAGCGGAAAGGTTACTTATCATGATGTCAACAAACGTGAGGTTTGCCTAAAAGCTAGAGAGCGTAAACCTAAACGTTTCTCTGTTTTCTATACTGGGGAAATACCTAAAGATATTATCTTTTTAATAAGGTATGCTTTTAAGCCTTAATGTAAGTAATTTAACTTTCTAAAAGCGTCTTTAATAGCTTCTTTGAATTTTTGATATGATGGTAAATTTGCTAGTACGGTTAAATCAACTTTTTGTCCTATGATGGAATATAATTCTCCGATGCTCAGTTGGCGGCGACGATGTTTTGGTAAATCTTGGCGAGCTATTCTAATTGCTTCTTCTATAGTATGTTTAGGGTCGCTATAATCTTCAGGGGGTTTGTGAATACCAAGTTCTCTATCATTTTTGTTTGTACCAATTTCTGATTTTAGTAATTCTTTGTCTGATAACATCCAAGCTTCTGTCATTTGCACAGGTACAATGGCTACCAAATTTTTACAAAGATTATCTTCTTGGAGATTACTTATAGTTGTGAACGCAGGATTTATTTTGTAAGTAAATACATTTATATCATTTCTGTCATCTGCGTCAGTGTGTATGCAAAGTACCATAGCTCCTTGCTCTTGAGCCTGTTGGGCACAAGTTTGTACTACAGTAACAAAATCACCAGTTTGTTTCTCTATGTGCTGAAGAGGTAGAACTTCTATTTGTCCATCACATTCAAAAGCAACATCTTCAAAAGAGCGTTGGATTATACTCTCTAAAAACCTTATGTCTGTAGGGCCTTCAGTTGTGAAACCAATAATAAGTTGTCGGATCATTGAATAGCCTTAATAGAGTCGTGAGTATCAGCCGTCTCTAAATATTTAATAACTTCAGCCATTGTATGTTTGCGCTCTGGCTCAGAAACAAAAAATTGAAATAATTGGTCAGGTTCATTTTTCTTAGAAACAGGACTCATTTTTGTTATTTTCATTTTAATTCTTTTGCCGTCTTTATCAGTTATAAATGAATCTAGCCTTGATAACCATACACTTACATTACTATCATTTTGCCATTTTAGTAATTGACTAACTAAAACTGGAGAGTGAGTGTTAACAATAACTTGACGTAGCAGTTCGTCTTCTTCAACAAAGTTTGTACTCAAATCTTTTAATAAATGAGCCAACGCTTCTACACGAAGCGGGTGAATACCGTTTTCAGGTTCCTCAAAACAAAGTAGTCCTTTGTATTTGTCGTCATACTTAAGAATACAAAGAGCCAGTAAGCGTAATGTGCCTTCAGAAAGCACTTGTGAGGAAAATTCTTTTCCGTCTTCACCCTTAAGTTTAATGATGTATTGTCGGTTTACTTTGTCATCATAAACATTTACTTCTGTAAAATTAGGTAAAAAGCTATTAAGTTTTCGGGATATTTCTTTAAGGTTGTACTCATCAGCTTTTTTGATGCGATACAAAGCCGCAGCTAGGTTTTTTCCGCTTGATGTAATAATGTCTTGCAAGCCTAAATCTTGATGAGAAGCTTCTCTAAGGTCTTTGGGATTAAGTTGTAAAAACTTCCAAGCTTTCATTTCTTCTTTAGCAGCGAAAGTATGAGGAAAGTCTACAGAATTAACACTACTTAAAACCGTTTGGCTCATTGCGCTAGCTAAAGTCGTTTTGCCTATTTGTTTACCATCTTGTCTAAGTTTAATTGCTGTGGCTCCATCTTGGTTTATTGTTTCAATAAAAGGAGCTTTTGAGCCGCCAGCCTTTTTAGTTTGCCAAAGTGATTTTGGGATATATTTGATTGACTCATCACTTTCAGGTTTTATTTTTTCCAAAGCTTCATGCTTTATGACTAATGCATCAATACCTGAATCATTGTTTTTTCTTGCAATAACAAGGCTGTAGCGTAGCCAAGTATTATTAAGCTCAGCTTTCCCACCCCAATTGTCTTTAATATTGCGCTCAAGCAACATTTCTACAGTAAAATTTATTTCTGAAGCGTAAGAGTTTTCTTCATATTGGGTAAATAACTCAGTAGGGTTGCCGCGTTGCTCACTAAAAGCAGTTTTTAAATCAGTTTCGGCTAAACGAGAAAGCAATTGCAAAGCGTCAAACAAATTACTTTTACCTGAAGCATTTGCTCCCGCTACTACAGTTAATGGTGTAAACGTCATCTCAAAATTTTGAAATGATTTAAACCCATTTATTTTTATATGAGTTATCATATTACTGCCTTTACTAAATAATCATTAATTAAGATTACGCCAACTACGATTTTGAATTTAATAAACTCTTGATTTTATAACACTTACTGTTCTTTAAGCTATGATTATCTGGCGATTTTATATCAATTTTTGGATTGAGTCTAATTCATTACGCTCTAGGTTTAATAACTACTTTTCCTTAACCACCAAGTTTTAACTTTTAATATGTTTACCCATCAACAACCAACAACTAACAACTAACAACCAACATTCATTGATTGTTGATGGATAAATTGAAAAGTGCCATTAGCTAGCGGCGCGAACAGAGCGTAATTTACCAACAAAACGAATTTGTTTAATTGGATGATTAGCAAAACTACCATCAGCTTTCTTTACATAAACTCTACGAGCGCAATCAAGAATACGCATATAACGAACATCATGGGGCTGAATAGTAGTGTTACCACCACCATTGGGAGCAAATTGACCTACATAAGGGCCAAACATCTGCATTGGTAGCCCTAAGCCATATTTTACTGGGCTTGCTTTGTAAATAAATGATCGACGCGCTCCTGAATATAATCCACCATTTACTTGAACGGCAGCTATTGGGCCAGGGATATTTCCAATTTTTACCCCTTTGCTGTAATCAGGAAGAAACTCTACTCCTGCGGGGGATTTTTGTTGTTCAAACAAATCAGCAATAGCAAAAGCACCACGAGCAATTTGAGAGTGCATCATCCAAGTGTCTGCTTCTACGAGGTTTGGTTCGCTAACCATATCAGAAGATATTTGCATTGCTAGGCGAATTAACCCTGCATAGGTTTCTTCTATTGGTTCGTTAGGGTTGCCGCCTAAATCAAATTCATCATAGTTGCTACCATCATTATACCAGTATTCATCAATGGTTGGGCGTGTGTCTTGAGCAAAACCACTTTCTTGGGTAAAGCCAATAAAGCCTTCATTATGAACAGCAAAGGTTGGTTTTTGTCCTGGTACTTTAGGCACTATGTTAAGGAATTGATCAAAGTCTCCTTCTATTTGTTCCTTGTTTCCGACTTTTACTATTCTAGCAGGATAAAGAGCTTTATATTCCTCAATATTGTCGTCATCTATTGATAAATCTGGATGAGGAACTACTACTATTCTTGGGTGCTTTGCGTTAGCTCCAGCATAAGCTGCTCCTCCAGCATAACCAGTTTTTAGCTTACATGCTCCATAAACATTGGCTCCTAGCCTTATATCACCAATCTTTCCATCTAATTTTACTACTACATTGCCATTGTTAGACCAAAACCATTGCTCCGCTACTACTTGTTCTTGAGGAGCTTTAAGTGCACCTTGTTCATCTGCTGCATATTGGAATTGGTCATAGATCATTCTACTAGTCTGATTAGCCATATCTCTACTTGTATGAAGGATTAATCCAGCTAATGCGTCATAAGAGACAACTCCATTTTCCAGTTGCCATTCTAGTTCTTGGGGTAATCTAAAACCAAGTGCACGCATAAAAGTGAATATTTTCTGATATCGTAAAGTTGTTTTTGCTTCTCCAACACTTTCATTTGCACGAACTTCATAGTAACGGCGAGTAGTTCCAGGGCGAGGTGGCTCATATCCTTCTAATGGTACTTTGAACATTCTTCCCATTTGTTTAGCAACGTCTGGCCCATAGACTTCTGCAAACTGTAGTGCTTCTGTGAATAGGATAAATTCACGCAAAATGGCTCTAGCAATTACTCCTTCTTGATTACGTAAGTCACCGCCGTCTATCAATAAAGCTTCGTCTAATGCTGCTCCTGTCGCTTTAAGTAGTTTACGTCTAAAAGCAGGGGTTTTCTCAATATAGCCAACTACCTCTTCTGCAAATCCTTTTTGAGAGTCAGTTGCATAAGTAGAGCGTTTGAGCAAATCCCGTTCTTTGCTCTGTTTGAGCCTATCCATAGCTTTATCTAAAGCATCAGCAGCAGGTTTCCAACTACGATCAGCCTCATCTTGTGCAACTTCTGCTCTTACTGTATTTCCAAACAATCCTGGTACTATTCCGCTTTTAAGAGATGCAGTTCTTGCACTATCTAAAACTGTTAAATCATTAATAATAGAGCCTTTTGCTTCATCTACACTAGCTTTAGTGCGAGCTTTTTCTAATATGGTCTGTAAAGTAGTTTCTGGGTAGTTAACCAGTCGTCTGCCTTCGATTTGACCAGCTTTTTCTATTTCTTTTACAGAATCTAAAACAGCCTGTTTAGCTTGCGATGCTTGTTTAGCTTTTATTTCCTGCTCATCACGAGCAGCTTGGGTTTTCTTTAGTTGCGATACTTCTTTAGTTAAAGAGTCTATTGCTGTTAAGGTTTTATTCAACATTGTATTAAGCTGTTTGTTTTCTTGGTCAACTGCTGATGAAGATGGAGTTTTAGCTACTGTTGGGGTTGTTCCTGTCTTATTTGTTGTTTTAGAAGGAGCCGCAGCAGTTTTATTAGCATCTATAGCAGTTTTGATTTTACCAACTATGTCTAAAGCTTCTGCTAGCTTTTTGCTATCCATAGTAGCTTCTTCATCAGGGTCTTCTGTCTCGTTATTTTTGCCATTAACGTTATCTTTCTTGTCTTTGTCATCATTATTAGCATTAGTAACATTGCTAGGATCTTCGTTGTTAATGTTATTAGTAGTGTCGGAAGTAGCCGCTGGTGTGGTTGGATTAGGAGTTTTATTAGTAGTTGGGGGAGAAGTTTGCAATTGTTGAAGCATCTTATTAAGCCAATCAAGATGGATTTCAAAAGAAGCAATGGCTTCAGCGTCTAAATATCCACCTTTAGCCATTCCTAATATTTGTTCTAAGGACATCATGTTTGTGTTATCTCCTATCGATAGGTTATTGGTATTATTAAGGTTATTTAATACAGGTTGTTTTAATGAAAGGATTATTTTCTTATTAGTACAACAGCTTTTGCCACAATTTCCCTGACAGCTTGTTGCTGCTTTTGTGTTTATATTAGTGCTATCAACAGTATAAGTTTTTAGTGTTTTAGCATGAGGCACAGCAGGGTTCTTTACTCTATCTCCTCCATCAACGCGGCCTAATTTGCATACTCTGTAGTCTTCATATTCAATGCAGCCATCTAAAATTGCTCTTAGTGAAAAATAAAGGTCTTCTTTTTGGGCTAGTTCTGCTAATTTCTTTCCAGAATCTGTAGGAAAGTACTCTATGGTGGCTTTTCCTTGTTTAGTTTCTTTGTCATACCAAAGCTTGCGAAACACAAATGCTGGTTCTAGCTCGCTATAATCAAAACCAACTACATTTTCTTGCTCATCATAAACAGGTTTAGGATGTCCATCATAACCAATCATTAGCCCTAGCGAGACATATTCTTGGGCTAATTCAATGGTTTGTTCCATTGACTCTTGTGTGTAAGCCGTTTCGTTTAAGTTAATAAAATCTGCTTCTGTTAGGACTATGTCACTATAAACGCTGTCTAAAGCTACTTTGTCGGGCTTGTTTGACTTACAAAAAGCATTTGCTATTGCTGCACATTGTTTATTAGTGCTTGCTGATAGTTTTGTTATTTGGTTGGGCATTGCTTATTCTTGAGGTTGAGGAGTTGGAGCAATGGGATTATTTGGCTGTTGAGTGTTTATTTGTTCAAGCTCACGAGTGCCTTCATCAAGATTACTGACTAGGTAATAAGAACCACGAATTTGACGAGCTTCTGCCAAGGTAAGTAAACCAAGCTTAAAATCTTCACGAGACTGTTGGACTCTACGCTCCATTTCAGATTCAGTCATTTGATCATCAAAAATAATCTCATAACTTACCTGATTGGAAGAAATATCCTCCAAGGCTAAAGAAAGATCATGCAAGGGTTTATAGTGGTTAGTAACTAAACCACGAGCTATTTTTCACGACTTTGAAGGTTAGAAATATTAAGCTTAAGTAAAAACCTTAAGCAGGAATTAAAAATTCCAAAACTTGGTCAACAGATCGGCCTTGAG
>Ga0075163_10005433_pt1 | contig 17008 bp, 13 predicted proteins | sample JI1023141ADNA_FD_71478 | JGI IMG/M metagenome (GOLD analysis project Ga0075163, IMG submission 71478) | Wastewater effluent complex algal communities from Wisconsin, to seasonally profile nutrient transformation and Carbon sequestration -... | ecosystem: Engineered > WWTP > Effluent > Algae...
CAAGGAAATGTTTATCGTATTGCGGTTCTGGATCGCAGTTTGGGCGGGCCCGGTCAGCAGAATCTGGTTTCGACCGGAAATCTGGACGAGTCCCCCAGTTTCGCTCCGAACGGCAGCATGCTGCTGTACGCCGCCCGTGAAGGACGTCGTGGAGTGTTGTTTGCCGTGTCTGCTGACGCACGTGTGCGGCAGCGTTTGGTTATCGCCGATGGCGACGTCCGGGAGCCCGCCTGGTCGCCCTATCGGCAACGCCGGACTGATGTCCTGCGTTGATTGTGTGGGACTAACCGGTCCCCGAGCATGCGACATCGGATGTCGCATGCGTCGAAGGGAACCAGTACTGGTTCCGGTGGAGCGCGGACGCAGTGATGTGACCGTGTAGTCGGCAAGAGCCTGGAAAGGCTTCGTCTGATGCATTCACCAGGATGGGCTCATGTGTGTTGCCTGATCATCGTTTCAAAAATTTCGTGCCCTCAACCTCCTCAAGGACTTTGCTCCAATGAACACCAATCGCGTTCTCCTGGCTGTTGCCTGCTGCGCCGCACTGGCTGCCTGCTCGAAGAAAGAAACCGTCAAGCCGGAAGCTCCTGTTGAAACCCCCGCCGTGACCAACACCGCGCCGGTTGACGATGGCAAGTACGATCCGTCCGATCTGGACACCGATCCCTGCCTGATCAAGCGCGTCGTCTACTTCGATTTCGACCAGACCGAAATCAAGCCCGAATTCGCCGCCATTCTGGCGTGCCACGCCAAGTACTTGACCGACCGCCCGTCGGCCCAGATGACCTTGGAAGGCAATGCTGACGAGCGCGGCACCCGCGAATACAACCTGGGTCTGGGTGAGCGTCGTGGCAATGCCGTTTCTGGCGCCCTGTTGGCCAATGGCGGTTCCGCCAGCCAGGTCAGCGTTGTGTCGTACGGCGAAGAGCGTCCGACCTGCGCCGACAGCAGCGAGTCCTGCTGGTCGCAGAACCGTCGCGTCGAGATCGTGTACACCGCGAAGTGATGCGAGCGAACACTGCAATCGCAGGCGTTCTGGCAACGGCGGCCCTCTGGGTCGCCGTTGCTGTTCCTGCCCATGCGCAGGGCGCACGCCTGAGTCTGGCTGACCGTGTCGCCCGACTCGAACAACAACAGGCTGGCGGCAACGATGCCCAGGCCAATATTCAACAGCTCAATCAGATCAGCGAACTGCAGGCGGAAGTGGCAGCTCTGCGCGGTCTGGTGGAGCAACAGGCGTTCGAAATCGAGTCGCTGCAGAAGCGCAATCGTGATCAATACATTGATCTCGATGCGCGCCTTGCGCGAATTGAAAACGGTGCTGTGGGTACACCGTCTGGTATTCCGTTGACGGCAGATCCCAACGCATCGATCCCGGTCGACGAAGTGCCGCTAGGTCGCATCGACGGCTCCCCAGTTGGAAGCACAACATCGCCGGTGATGCAGGAACCGGAGGTGCGTGCGCCAATGGATGCTCAGGTCGGCACTTCAGGCATCGGGGCCGATGCGCAGTCGCAGGTCGCGGAAGCGCCTGTGTCGCCAGAGGAGGAGCGCCGTGCCTACGATGGTGCGTTCAATGAACTCAAGGAAGGCCGTTACGCCGAAGCGGCGCGTCAGTTTCAGAGCTTCTTGCGACAGTTTCCGGATGGCGACTACACGCCGAACGCCCACTATTGGTTGGGCGAGTCCTATTACGTGACACAAAATTACGAAATCGCGCTGGATAGCTTCAACCAGTTGCTGCAGCAGTTCCCGAACAGCACCAAGGCACCCGATGCATTGCTGAAACTGGGCTACTGCCAGTATGAATTGCGCCAATGGGCGGAGGCTGAGGCCACACTCAATCGCGTGATCCAGCAGTATCCGGATACCACGGTGGCGCGTTTGGCTCAGGGGCGTTTGCGTGCGCTCCGCCTGGAAAGCCGCAGTTGATAGTCGACGCGGCCGCAGAGCCGGCGGCCGCCGAAATCCGATGCCATGACTGATGTCGCTGATCGCCTTCGCCTGACCGAGATTTTCTGCTCCTTGCAAGGCGAGTCGCGGAGCGTAGGGTGGCCAACGGTATTCGTCCGCTTGACGGGCTGTCCGCTGCGCTGCGGCTACTGCGACACCGCCTATGCCTTTCACGGCGGAGAGTGGTGGAGCATTGATTCAATTCTGGCTGAAGTAGCGGGGCACGGCGTTCAACACGTTTGCGTGACCGGCGGAGAGCCCTTGGCGCAACGTCGATGCTTGGCGCTTCTAACCGCGCTTTGCGACGTGGGCTACGAGGTATCGCTGGAAACCTCGGGCGCATTGGACGTGGCGCCTGTCGATCCGCGCGTCGTCCGCGTGATGGATTTGAAGACGCCGGATTCAGGCGAGGCTGACCGCAATCTGTGGTCGAACCTCCAGGTGCTGGCGCCACAGGATCAAGTCAAGTTCGTCATCTGTTCCCGAAATGACTACGACTGGGCACGTGAAGTCATCCGTCGTGAGGCGCTTGATAGGCGTTGCGAAGTGTTGATCTCGCCGAGTCATGCGCAGCTTGATGCGGTCAAATTGGCCGAATGGATGATGGCGGATCGGCTGCCGGTTCGCTTCCAGTTGCAATTGCACAAAGTGCTGTGGGGCAATCAGCCAGGGCGTTGAGCGTTGCGCTGATTGACCTTCCGCCAAGGAGCTACAAGATGCACAAGAAGGCAGTCGTCCTGCTGTCGGGGGGGATGGATTCCGCGGTCGTGCTGGCGCACGCGACGGACTTGGGCTACCAGTGTCATGCGCTTAGCGTCTCCTACGGGCAGCGCCACACATCGGAGCTGGCAGCCGCAGAGGCCCTCGCTAGGCGATATTCGGCCATCTACAAGCGAGTCGCTATCGATCTTCGCGCGATCGGTGGATCTGCCTTGACGGATGACATCGAAGTGCCCGAGTCAGGTGGCGAGGGCATCCCCGTCACCTATGTGCCGGCGCGCAATACGATCATGCTCAGTGTGGCGCTGGGCTGGGCCGAAGTGTTGGGTGCGCAGGAAATCTTCTGCGGCGTCAATGCCGTTGACTACTCCGGCTACCCTGATTGCAGGCCGATCTTTATCGAAGCCTTCGAGCGGCTCGCCAATGTCGCTACCAAAGCAGGCGTGGAGGGCCAAGCTTTGCGCATACACGCGCCACTGCTGAGGATGAGCAAGGCAGATATTGTTCGCGAAGGTCAGCGCTTGCACGTGGACTTCAGCGCAACGGTTTCCTGTTACCGCGCTGATCCACAAGGCTTCGCCTGCGGTCATTGTGATGCCTGCGCACTTCGTGCTGAGGGGTTCCGTACCGCAGGCGTGGCTGATCCGACCCGCTACTTCTCGGACCGCGCAGGCTCCTAGTCCTTGCACAATGCACATTCTTGCCCTGATCAATCGGGAAAGCTACAATCCAGCGCTTGCCAGTTGTTTGGCGATATTTGGACAACCCGGAAACCATGGCTCGCATTACCGTTGAAGATTGCCTCGCTGTCGTAGGCAACCGATTTGAATTGGTCGTGATGGCTTCCAAGCGCGCGCGTCAGCTGGCGAATGGGGCGGAAAACACGCTTGGTCTGCACGATCCTGAAGATAAGCCGACGGTGTTGGCGCTGCGTGAGATCGCTGCTCGACGCATCAACCACGGTCTGATCGAAGAAGTCGAGCGCGCCGAGCGTGAGCGTGCTGAGCGCGAAGCCTTGGCGTGGGCAGCAGCAGAAGTGGATGACGACCTTTCCAAGGGCGGTGACGACTGAGTGCGTTGCCCAGCGCAGCCTTCTTCAAAGAGCGGCCCTGTTGGGCCGTTCTGTTTTTCCGCTCCTGCACGCACTCTTGCCGCCGGGCAAGGCTCTGCGTAGGCTGCAGCCATGCCCACCACGCCCAGGCCAGCCGCTGCTGTTGAACCTTTTGATCCATGCCCGGAAGCCATTGGCGCGCTGATCGACAAGCTCACGCCCTACTTGCCTGATACGCAGATCGAGTGGGTCCGCGATGCTTACTACATGGGCGCACGCGCGCACCACGGACAAACACGCAAGAGCGGAGAGCCCTACATAACCCATCCGTTGGCAGTCTCCGCAATCCTTGCCGAGCTCGGGATGGACGTCGAGACGATCTGCGCGGCAATTCTCCACGACGCACTGGAGGATACCGACCTTGGACGCGAGCGCATTGCGGACCGCTTCGGTGAGGCCGTGGCCGAGCTGGTTGACGGTGTAACAAAGCTGGACAAGATCAGCTTTCGCGACCGGCACGAAGCGGCTGCGGAGAGCTTTCGCAAGATGATGCTGGCGATGGCGCGTGACTTGCGGGTCATTCTGATCAAGCTCGCGGACCGATTGCACAACATGCGCACCATCGGTTCCATGTCTGCGGAAGCGCGTGCGCGGATCGCTCAGGAGACACTGGACGTCTACGCCCCCATCGCACAGCGCCTCGGCATGAACCGAATCAAGGGGGAGCTGCAGGACCTGGGTTTCAAGGCCATGTATCCGTGGCGGCATGCGGTCATCGAGCGACGCATCCGTATCCAGCCAGTGATGCGCCGCGAAGCGATGGCCACGATTGAAGCAGCCCTCACCCAGAAGCTGAAGCAAGAAGCACTGCCTGCGCGATTGCTGGGGCGGGTCAAAACACCGCACAGCGTCTACCGAAAAATGCAAGCCGTGGGCAAGCCGCGACCCGGCGATCCGCGCAGCAAGCGTTTTGATCGGGTCATGGACGTGTTCGCTTTTCGGGTCATCGTTGAGAAGGTCATGGGCTGCTACCACGCACTCGGTGCTGTGCACTCGCTCTACAAGCCGGTGGAAGCGCGCTTCAAGGACTTCATCGCGATACCCAAGGCAAACGGCTACCAGTCCTTGCATACCGTGCTATTCGGGCCTTACGGCTCACATGTCGAAGTGCAGATTCGCACCGAAGAGATGGACCAGCTCGCCGAGCGGGGCATCTCCGCGCACTGGCTGTACAAGAACGATGCGGCCACCAGCACCAACAACGCACAGAATCGTGCGCGGGCTTGGCTGTCCGAGTTGTTGGACTCGCAGCAGGCTGCGGGTAGTTCGGTCGAGTTCTTGGAGAATGTCAAAGTCGACCTGTTTCCAGACGAGGTCTACATCTTCTCGCCGAAAGGCGCGATTCTGGCCCTGCCACGTGGTTCCACGGTGCTCGATTTCGCTTTTGCGGTGCATACCGATGTCGGCAGTCATGCGGTGGCAGCGCGTGTCGACAAGAAGCTCACTCCCCTGCGTACGCGCTTGGTCAGCGGGCAGACGGTGGAGATCATCACTGCGCCTTCGGCGGCGCCCAATCCGCAATGGCTGGAGTTTGTGGTGTCCAGCCGAGCGCGCACCGCCATTCGCGCCTCGTTGAAAAAGCTTCAGCATGAAGACGCCGTCGAGTTGGGCCATCGCATGCTGGAAAGCGCGCTGGATGCCTTGGACAGTTCGCTGGAACGCGTACAGGGACGGACGCTTGAGCCCTACCTTGCCGAGCACCGTTTCCGTCGTTTGGAGGATCTGCTGGCAGAGATTGCTTTGGGCAACCGTATGCCACAACAGGTTGCCTTGAGTCTGGTGCAGGACAGCGGGCGCAAGCGCCGCGGTAGTGTGGTGCCGCGTGGCGAGAAGATTCATATCAGTGGTAACGAACGCGGTGTGCTCAGTTTTGCCAATTGCTGTCACCCGTTGCCGGGCGACGAGATCATGGGGTATCTCTCTTCGGGCAAGGGTGTGGTCGTGCATCGCATGGACTGCCCCAACGTACCCGAGTTGCAGAAGACGCTTGAACGCTGGGTCCCCGTTGACTGGGATCGCAATGTGCAAGGGGATTTCCGCGTCGGATTGCGGGTTGAGGTGCTCAACAAGCCGGGTGTGCTGGCGCAGGTCGCCGCTGCCATTGCTGAAGAAGAGTCCAACATCGATAACGTCGAGTATCAGGAGCGCGATATCCGCATGGCAGTCATGCACTTCTCTATCGAGGTGCGCAGTCGCAAGCACTTGGCGGATGTCATGCGACGGGTCAAGAAGCTCGATGTTGTTCTTGGCGTGCAGCGCCTTTAGTCGTTACTGCTTTTGTTCGTTCATCCCAACTTTCCCTGTCACCTCTATCGGAGCCCTGTGCCATGTCACGCCAAGCCATTCAGACCGAGAACGCACCTGCCGCGATCGGCCCGTATTCCCAAGCGGTGCGATGCGGCAATACGGTGTATCTGTCCGGGCAGATTCCCCTGTCACCCAATAGCGGCGACCTGGTGCTCGGCGATATCTCGTTCCAGGCGAGGCGGATTTTTGAAAACCTCAAGGCGGTCTGTGAGGCTGCCGGCGGTTCTTTGGACAGCGTTGCGCGTATCGGGATCTACCTGACGGATCTCAGCCATTTTTCTGCGGTGAACGCCGTGATGGCTGAGTACTTCCAGGCTCCGTACCCTGCGCGGTCCACCATTGGGGTTGCGGCACTGCCTCGCGGTGCGGACATCGAAGTCGATGCAGTCATGGTGCTTGACTGACCAAACGAAGTGATGGCTGATTGCGCCAACACATTGGTTCGAACGCTTAGCGGCGTGGGTCCTCAGGTGGAGGCACGCCTTGCGCGCGCAGGAATTCACCATCTGTCTGATCTGTGGTTCCTGTTACCGCGTGGCTACGAAGACCGGACACGCATCACGCCATTGGATCAGTTGCAAGCCGGCGAAAGTGCTCAGATCGAGGGGCGCATCGAAGAGGTGGAGCGGGGCTTTCGCTTTCGGCCTCAGCTGAAAGTGGCGCTGTCGGATGACACGCTGGGTGGGATCACGCTGCGCTTCTTCCACTTCAATGCAGCCCAAGTGCAGCAATTCACCACGGGTGCCTGGCTGCGATGCCATGGTGAGGTCCGCTGGGCGAGTCAGGGCCTGGAAATGGTGCACCCGAGCTATCGGCGCATCCGTGAAGAGGAGCGCGGGCAAACGCGTGCGACCTTGGACCCGGTTTATCCGAGCGTGGATGGGGTTGGTCCCGCGATGCTGGGCAAGTTGGTGCGCTTGGCTCTGCAGTCCCTGCGCAACGACGCGGCGTTGGAGCTGCTGCCCTTGGACTGGCTGCGCAAACTGGGGCTGCCCGACCTGATCGACAGTCTGCAGACATTGCATGCACCGACGCCGGGGACAAACCTGAGCGCGCTGGTCAATCCGGCACATCCCGCGCGGCGGCGCTTGATCGTTGAAGAGCTGCTGGCGCATCGCTTGAGCCTCGCTCGCCAGCGCTCGCAGATTCGACGGCTGGGTGCCTTGCCGTTGCGCAGCGAAGGACGACTTGTCGCCGCCTTTCAGCGCGCGCTGCCATTCGCCTTGACTGGCGCTCAGCGGCGAGTATGGCAAGCGATTCGAGATGATTTGTGCGCTGCCGAACCCATGCTGCGTCTGGTGCAGGGCGATGTGGGCAGTGGCAAGACCGTCGTTGCCGCACTGGCCGCCTTGCAGGCCATTGAAGCGGGCACGCAGGCCGCACTGATGGCGCCGACGGAACTCCTGGCGGAGCAGCATTTCGTCAACTTTCAGCGTTGGTTGCAGCCACTGGGGGTTGATGTCGTCTGGTTGGCGGGCAAAGTAAAGGGACGGCAGCGCAATGAGGCACTGCAACGCGTCGCAGCTGGCGCGCCGATGATCATCGGCACACATGCGCTGATGCAGGACGCGGTGCGGTACCAGCGACTGTCTTTGGCCATCATCGATGAGCAGCACCGATTCGGCGTGCATCAACGCTTGGCTCTGCGCGACAAGGGCCATGATGGCGAATCCGTGCCGCATCAATTGGTGATGACCGCGACGCCCATTCCGCGCACCTTGGCGATGACCAGTTTCGCCGACCTGGATGTGTCCAATATCGACGAATTGCCGCCGGGGCGGACACCAGTCCAAACTGTCGCCATCGAGATGGGGCGTCGCACGGAAGTCATTGAACGAATCCGCGCCGCTTGTGCTGCGGGAAGGCAGGCCTACTGGGTTTGTACCCTGATCGAGGACAGCGACGAGATCGAGGCGCAGGCGGCGCAATCCACCTTCGATACGTTGTCTGCTGCCTTGAGCGATATGCGGATCGGACTGGTCCATGGGCGGATGAAAGCCGCCGACAAGCAAGCCGTCATGCAGGCGTTCAAGGCGGGTGAGATGCAATTGCTGGTCGCCACCACTGTGATCGAAGTGGGTGTCGACGTGCCCAATGCCAGCCTGATGATCATCGAAAACGCCGAGCGGCTCGGGTTGGCGCAACTGCACCAGTTGCGAGGACGGGTCGGGCGGGGTGCGGCACAGTCTAGCTGCGTGCTGATGTATCAGCCGCCGCTGTCGCGTCTGGCGCGTGAGCGATTGGATGTGCTCAGACGCAGCAATGATGGCTTCCTGATCGCCGAGAAGGATCTCGAACTGCGTGGTCCAGGTGAGTTCCTGGGAACCCGCCAGACGGGTGAAGCCGGATTTCGGATCGCCAATCCCATGCGGGACACGGAATGCCTTGACCTGGTTGATTCCTTGATGCCTCGCGTACTGCAACTCGATGGCCGGGTCGCTGATGCGCTGATTGCGCGCTGGATTGGGGCCGCTGAGCGCTATGCCGATGTGTGAAGTGGGTCGTTGAATCGCGAATTGGTTCTGATCAAGCGCCATTCACGGATTGCCATTTTCAGCGTTCGCAACGATCCTGTGCGGCCCGCAGGCGAGGTGTCTGACGGAGTCCCGGTGCGGGTGGTGCGTAGCGCAAGGCGTGCGTGCACCACTGCACACTGACGATAGACGCCGGAGGCGTCGTAACCATGGAACATACGTTGTTGATTGACACCGATCCGGGTGTCGATGATGCACTGGCCTTGCTGATGGCCTTGCGCGCGCCGAATGCGCGAGTGGTCGGCCTGACCATTGCGGCGGGCAATGTTGGCCTGCAGCACACCGTGGCGAATGCCCTGAAATTGCTGGACGTCGTTGATCAGGATGTGCCGGTCTATCCCGGTTGCGCTCAGCCCTTGGTGTTGCCAGCGCTGGACGCCGCCTATGTGCACGGTCGCGATGGTTTTGGCGATACCGGCTACACGCCCTCGTCGCGGCAGGCCAGCGAGGAGCACGCGGCAATCGCCCTGTTGCGCCTCAGTCACGACTACGCAGGCGAACTGACCCTGGTCATGTTGGGGCCGTTGACCAATCTGGCCTTGGCATTGCGCTTGGATCCGAGCCTGCCGAAGCGCATCAAGCGACTGGTGATCATGGGTGCTGCCGTCAACGCGCGCGGCAATATCACGCCCAGTGCGGAGTTCAACATCGCCTTCGATCCCGAGGCGGCACACGTGGTTTTCAACGCGTGGCCGTGTTTCGAACTGGTGGACTGGGAGGCGACGCTGGCCCATCCGATTCCGCGTCCAGTGTTTGATCGCTGGCTGCAGCAGGGTGATCACGTGGCGCAGTTCTATGACGCCATCTCACTGCAGACCCGCGAGTTCATTCAAGGCTTATTCGGCGAGGATTTTCACAGTGCCGACGCCCTCGCTATGGCGGCGGTGCTTGATCCGGATGCAGTGACTTGGGCGGGTGACTACCGCGTGGATATTGAGTTGGGAGGCAACCTGTATCGCGGTGCCACGCGTGTGGACTGGCAGGGACGCGATGCGCGTAAGGCGAACGTGCGGATCGCTGCGCGAATTGATTCCGCGAAGTTTGCGTCGCTGTTGAAAATGGCCTTGGCGGCTTCATAGGCGTCGAGGTTGGACTGCTAAGACCTCCGAAATTGCCACGCCTGAGCTGACCGCATAGCGTGGCAGCCCTCCTCAGCTGGCGGCATAGCCCTGTGCGTCTTGCTGGCGCAAGGCTATCGATGCGTCCTGACGCAAATGCACGTCGACCTGGGGGAACGCGATTTCGATGCCCGCCTCGGCCATCAGGTGCGTGATGCGCGCATTGAGGAAATTGAGCGCTTGGAAACGCTGCTCCAGCGTCGCCACAAAGATGCGCAGCTCGAAATCCAGCGAGCTTGCGCCCAAGGCCATGAACCAACTGCGCGCGGGGGGCTGGGATAGCACCCACGGGCAATCCGCGGCGGCTTGCTTGAGGACTTCGTGGACGCGTTCAATCGGACTGCCGTAGGCCACACCCACCTTCACAATCACGCGTGTCGTGGTGTCGCTCAACGTCCAGTTGGTCAGGCGGTCGGTGATGAATGCCTTGTTGGGGACCACAATTTCCTTGTTGTCGAAGTCGAGCAAGGTCGTCGCGCGGGTGCGAATGCGCGTGACGGTGCCGGAGAACTCGCCAATCGTGATGACGTCGCCAACTCTGAAGGGGCGCTCGAACAGCAGGATGATGCCGGAAACAAAGTTCGCGAAGATCTCCTGCAAGCCAAATCCGAGACCCACGGTCAGCGCTGCGGCCATCCATTGCAGTTGTGACCAGCGCATGCCCAGCCACGAAAGCCCGAAGATCACCCCGGAGATGACGATCGCATAGCGGGCCAAGCTGCTGATGGCATAGCGCGACGCGGCGTCCATGCTGATGCGTGAAAGCAATCCGATCTCCAGCAGGCCGGGCAGATTGCGGGCCGCGATAGACGTCAACGTGAGAATCGCGACCCCGAACAACAGGCCTTTCAGAGTTACGAAGTCGCTGATCTTGCCGCCATCTTCGTTGACGTCTGAAAAACGCCAGAGCTTCAGCTCGTCGAGCTTCTGCACGGCGGGTAGCACGTCCGACCAGACCCAAAGCAGTCCGAACACCAACAAGGTTGCCGAGATGGCACGTAGCAGCCGTTGGGTTTGCGTATTGATGCTCTGAATGTCGATATGCGCAGGGTCCTGCTCTGGCACCGCTTCGCCAGACTGCTCGTGGGGTTCGCTGCGTGCCTGCATTTTTCGTCGCGCTTCGCGCAAAGCAATGCGTCGTTCGCCAATCAGAAACCAACGTCCCAACAAGGCGTGGATCTGCGAAACCAGCAAGAACAGCAGGGCGGATTCAGCAAGACTATCCAGCAGCAGGTTTGCGCTGAACACGTAGCCACGCAGGGATAACAACAGAATCGAAGAAAGCAGCAGGGCCAGCCCAATTCGACTGACTTTGCGCAGTCGCGAGTTGTCGCATTGTTGTTCTCGTTGTGTCCAGAGACGCCGTGGTCCCAGCAACCAGACCATTCCGCCCAGGCCGACGGTGGCGGCTGCCATGACCAGGAGTCTGCCTGCGGTATCGAGGCCCAGATTTTCGCCACGCAAGAACGTCAGTGCGGCAAGCAACTGCAACGGAAGCAGCAAGCCTTGCGCCAAAGGCAATGCGCGCTGTAGCGCTTTGCGCCTCGCTTCGGGCCATTGGAAATGAATGATGGCAAGGCCTTTGGGGATCAGCAGCATCGACACAAACGACAATGCCAAGACAGATCCTGATACCTCGAGCATCGCTCCTCCCAAGGCATGGGTGAACTTTCCGGGCTCGCCGCTGGTTTGGAACCATCGACCAACAAGGTAGGTGGGCACTGCCCAGGGCGAGGCAGCGAGCGCGGTCCAGAGCCACGCGCGCCAAGTTTGACCGAAGCGAGGATAGGGTGTCTTGGCAAGCTCGTCGCCGAGCAGATTGACCTGGTGCTTCGCGCGTCTTGCCAGGGCAAACAGGAACAGACAAAGCATGCTCCAAAGGCCGGCCGACAACATGGAATCGCGGGCAACTGCTAGGGCTTCGCGAAGCGCGTTTTGCCACAGCGAGGGGTTCAGGACACGCGCAAATCCTGCACCCAGATCGGCGGCCCAACTCAGGCCAACGGGGCGGTGACTGGGAATCCAAAACAACTGTTGATCCAGCAATGCCTTGAGGCTGGCGCCCGTTTCGGCTGCTTCGGTCAGGTTTGCCTGCATGGCTTGAACTTGATCCAGTTCGCTCTGCAAGACACGATCGAGTCGCTGCAGAATGTCATTGCGCAAGTCAAAGACCGCAACCACGTTTGCCTTGATCGCCGCCTCGGATTGCCCTTCGGGCTGGAGCCCGGCGAGCGACTCACCAAGACTTCGGTCTCGTTCCGTCGCAACCGAGGCCAGTGCGTCGTCCATATCGAACTGGCGCAGACGCAGCTCTGTGGTCTGGCGAGTCAGGTCGCGCAGTTGCCTTAGCAAGCGGTCGGCATTTGGCAGGTCCCGGCGCTCTCGCATCAAGACCGCTCCGATTGCTTCGCTGGTGTCACCCAGAGACAAACGGGATTCTGTGTCGCGTAGTGCATCGTCGAGTTTGCTGCGCAGATCGTTGGCACGTGCCGCATCGGCGCGAACGGTGACCAGATGTTGCCCACGCTCGATCAGTTCGCTGGCTAGCGCGAGATTGGTGGCGGCAGCGGACTCAAGTGTGGGCACCGCCGAGGCAACCTGTGTCGCCTGATCCTGAGCTTTCTGGGCCAGTAGCCTCACCTCTGCCTCGCGCCGCGTGGCAACAAGCTGCTGCAAGGCGTCTGCACGCAGCTCGTTGTCCGTCACTTTCCTGCGCAAGCTACGCTGACGCAGGTCAAGCAAAGTTCGTCGCTCACCCGCCGTGTCCAGTTCGGTGTTCCAGCGCTCCAGTTCTGCACGGCGATTCGCGAGTTGAGAGGTCAGTGACTCGATGAGGATCTGGGTCGCCAGATCCGGGTTTGTCCGCCGTTGCACGGCTCCGAGGCGTTGTTCCAGATCCGCCACTTCCAACTGGAGGGTGCCCAGCGCTTTGGCTGCTGGCTTCTGCAGTAACAGCGCTCGCTCTGCGGCTACCTTCTGCAACTCCTGCCTTGCTTGCTCGGCATCCACATGCAGCTGTTGCAGACGAAGCTCGAGTGCTTCGATTGGGGCGTCTTCATCCAATGCGGTTCGCCAGCGTTGCAAGCTGACCGCGCTGTCAATCGCCAGTTCTGCCTCCATCCGTTTGATTTCACGTCCAGACTGGGACGCCTGATCCCGCAAGCGAGTCGTTTCGGCCTCGGTCTCTGCTGTCTGGCGCAGTTGGGTCGGAATGTCCGCCAACCGTTTGCCGAGTTCACTGCGTTGCGGCTCTTCGATCGTCGTGTCATCGTCCAGGGCCTGCTGCAGCCTTTGCAGGTCTATCGCGGTGACATCGGCACCGAAGAAAAACAGGCTGCTACACAGCAGTGCTTGGAGAGTCTTTCGATCCATGAACTCGCTCGGCTTGCCTTGGAGAAGTAGGGAAAGTATCATGCCGCTCTTTTCCGTCGCCAAAACACCGGACAGAATCCATGAAAGCCGACATCCATCCCAACTACAGGCCCGTCGTTTTCCAGGACGTGTCTTGCGATTTCTCCTTCCTGACCCGCTCAACGCTGGGCAGTAAAGAAACCATCAAGTGGGAAGATGGACAGGAATATCCCCTGATCAAGGTGGAAATTTCTTCCAACTCCCATCCGTTCTACACCGGCAAGCACAAGATCGTCGATACGGCTGGTCGCGTCGACAAGTTCCGTCGCCGCTACGCGCAGAAATAAGTCGCGAGACTTTTGTTGCGCTGCAAATCAAGGCCCGGTGCGTAGAGCGTCGGGCCTTTTTGTTTTTGTGATTTCTGATGTGCTGCGACGCAGCGAATGTCACCAAAGTTGGACTGAATCCTCGGCGTTCGCGTGGCATACTCCACAGTCCGTTCGACGCTTTCCCACGGCGTGTTCGTGGTTGAAATGGCAGTCGGAAATCAGCGTCAAGCCAGGAGGAGAAGGCTCGTGAGCGACACCAAGAGCGTGGTGATCACTGATTCTGTTGCAGGCAAGTCGGCCGAGTTGCCGATCCTGCGTGGCACGATGGGGGCAGCCTGTGTGGACATCGGCAAACTGCCGAAGGAAACCGGCTACTTCACCTACGATCAAGGATTTGTGGCAACCGCCAGTTGTCGCAGTGCGATTACCTATATCGACGGCGACGAAGGGGTGCTGCTGTATCGCGGCTATCCCATCCAGCAGTTGGCCAAGGAGTCCAGTTTTCTGGAGGTGGCCTATCTGCTGATGAATGGCGAACTGCCGAATGCGCAGCAGTTTGCCGGCTTCGAGCATGAAGTGACGCATCACACGATGATGCACGAGGCGTTCAAGAACTTCCTTGGTGGCTTCCGCCACGACGCGCATCCGATGGCGATGCTGTGCGGCATGATCGGTTCGCTGGCGGCCTTCTATCACGAAGGTCTGGACATGGAAGATCCAGAACAGCGTCGCATGGCGGCCGTTCGCCTGATCGCCAAGGTACCCACCATCGCGGCCGCCTGCTATCGCTATTCGATTGGCTGGCCGGTGCGTTATCCGCGCAACAATCTGGAATACGTCACGCGTTTCCTGCACATGATGTTCGAAGTGCCATCCGGTCCGTTGAATCTGCCACCGGTGGCGGCCAAGGCGTTGGACCTGTTGTTCATTCTCCACGCCGATCACGAGCAGAACGCTTCGACGTCCACGGTGCGCCTGGTGGGATCAACTGGTGCAAACCCCTACGCGTGTGTTGCCGCAGGTATTGCCGCGCTGTGGGGACCGGCCCATGGTGGCGCCAACGAAGCGGTGTTAAAGATGCTGGAAGAGATCGGTACCCCGGACCAGGTCGGCAAGGCGGTCGAAAAGGCCAAGGACAAAAATTCCGGGTTCCGCTTGATGGGCTTTGGGCATCGCGTCTACAAGAACTACGATCCGCGCGCCTCGATCATTCGTGAGATGACCCACAAGGTGCTGGCTGATCTGGGCGTCAACGATCCCCTGCTTGAAGTGGCGATGAAGCTGGAAGAGGCAGCGTTGAAGGACGACTACTTCGTCGCCCGCAAGCTGTATCCCAATGTCGACTTCTACTCCGGCCTGATCTACAAGGCCTTGGGCTTGCCCACCGAAATGTTCACCGTGATGTTCGCGATTGCACGCACGGCGGGGTGGGTCAGTCATTGGCTTGAGCAGCAAGCCGATCCGGAAGCCAAGATCGGGCGTCCGCGTCAGATCTATACCGGTGCCACACCGCGCGATTACGTGCCGATCAGCGCACGCTGATTCGCTGATTGTGCGATACAACGACGGCCGCCTAGTGCGGCCGTCGTGGTTTATGGGCCGAGTCCAGCTTGCAATCACTGAAGCGCGGTGTACGCCGGGATACATGGTCCAAAATCGACAACGCCCGCATCGTGGCGGGCGTTGTCGTGATTCGAGATGGAATCAGTTAAATCAGTCGCGGCGACGCATCACGGCAAACCCGACCATACCCAGCAGCAGCGCCATCAAACCGAGGGTCTTGCCGTTGCTGGCGGGGATGACGGCAGGTTGCGGCACTGGATCGGGCAGGGTGTTGCCCGCTACACAGGTGGGAGCGGAAGCCAGGCTGACATCGTCAACCATGAAGTTGGTCGTTGCTGCGCCAGTGGAGGTCGACTCGAACAGAATCGCGTGTGATCCGCCATCTGCGAACGCGCCCAACGGAACCGAAATCTGTTGATAGCCGACAACACCGCACGCGGAAGAGGTGCCATCGGCGCGCCACAGTTCCGTACCGTCGACGGTAACGCGGATGAAGTCCGCAGCTGCACCGCACAAGGGCGCTTCAAAATAGAAGTTCAGTGAAGTGCTGCCGGTCGGGATCGTGACCGATTGCCCCACAGTTCCCGTTTCTGCAGCGGCGATACCGCCAAACCATGCCCACCAGGTCCCCGTGCGTGGACCCGTGCCGGTTCCCGTGCCACCGCATCCTGCGGCGGTGCAGAGCGGAGTCCCAAAATTCGTGGAGCTTTCAGCCCAGAAACCGTTCGGTGAGCCATCTTCGAAACTCGGATCGGCGATCAAATTACCACCGCCATTGGCGGCGCTGGCAGTGTTGTTTGCCAAGGCGGGATCGCCTTCGGTGGCATCAATCGTGGCTGTTGCACTTACCGCAACGCACACGGAGCTGTTCAACGAGACCGTCAGGCTGCAGGACTGGCTGCCGCCATTGGGCAGCGTGCCGATGTTCCACGTCACGGTACCACCGACTGCGCTGGCCCCGCAGGTGCTGGAGACGAAGCTCACATCGCCGGGCAAGGTGACAGTGACGACGGTGCTGGTTGCCGCTTCAGGTCCGGCATTGTTTGCAGTCAGGTCGTACACATAGCTTCCACCGACTGCCACGCCGTCGGGTGCGACGAGACTAACGCCCAGATCGGCTTGCGGTCCCTGACCGGCCAGCGAAATGTTGCCCGGACCGGTGATTTCATTGCTGATATCGCCGACTTCACCGTTGCTGAAAGAGGTCGTCACGACGACATAGGGCGTGCCAGCGGTCAGGTTGCTGGTGATCGCCGAGAGAAAGCCGTTCGAATCGTCGTTGTAGTCCGTGCAATTGGTCAGCGGATTGGCGGGGTCGAAGCTGGGCGTGTACAGCACCATGATGGTGTCTTCTTCCGGCATCGTCGTTGACAGCACTTCCATGGTGTAGCTGCCCGACGTATCCACCGTGAAGCCTTGTTCATGGTAGCCCACTGCGGATCCAACGCCAGAAAGTGCCCCGCAACCGTTAGGGCGGTTGAACGTCGGACTGGCGGGGATCGTTCCGGTATAGCCGACCGTTGCCGCCACGGAGTCGGTTCGCGGCGCAGCCGCAGGCTGATTGAGCTTTTCAATTTCCTGCAAGCTGGGGCCGACGAGTCGTTCGGCGGGACCGGCGGCGATCGCCAGACTGGATGCCGTCAGCAGAGCCAGAACGGAAAAATGAGCAAAACGCATGAAACCCCCTTTGTCGGGCAATTGGGAAAGCCGGTTGGGCCGGTGATTTGCGGGTTCTGACGGGTTCGGTAGGGCTGGGTGTACACGGCATCACTCTCGTCCCTGAGGTTGACGCTGGAACCGTGACCGAATCCTCATCGCATGCGTGAGGGTCAGATGAACGAACGCTAACACTGTGAACCAATGCACGCAACCCGAGCTAAAAAATGGTTGCGGATGAAATCGATTTCTGCGTGGTTGCGTGCCTCAGCACTCCACCACATTCACCGCCAACCCCCCGCGCGAGGTTTCCTTGTACTTGTCTTGCATGTCGCGACCGGTGTCGCGCATGGTCTTGATGACTTT
>Ga0075163_10005435_pt1 | contig 17004 bp, 15 predicted proteins | sample JI1023141ADNA_FD_71478 | JGI IMG/M metagenome (GOLD analysis project Ga0075163, IMG submission 71478) | Wastewater effluent complex algal communities from Wisconsin, to seasonally profile nutrient transformation and Carbon sequestration -... | ecosystem: Engineered > WWTP > Effluent > Algae...
TCAGGCAGCTCGGTGTGCCCGGGCCGCCGCGGGGAGCTCGTGGACGGCGAAGAAGCGCCGCACGAGCTCCAGCGGGTCAGCGGGGAGGGCGCTGCAGTAGGTCAGGAAGGGCCACAGCTCCGTGAAGGCCTGCGCGGCGCGCGCGAGCGCCGCCAGCTCTTCGGCCGTTCCGACCGGGCGCTGCCCCTCTCCGTCGCCAGAGGGGAAGCGTGGGGCCACCGGCTGCCGGCCGGCCACGGCCGCGGTCGCGTAGCGCTCGAGGGTCTCGAAGTAGGTCGCCTCGGGGATGCGCCCCCGCAGCGCCGCGCTGCGCTCGTGAGTCCCGTCCAGCACCGCTCGGCACGCGTCGCCGAGCGCCGCGAGACCGCCTTCGAAGGTGACGAGCAACTGCAGGTCGTAGACCGGCGAGAAGTGGAAGTTCTCGAGCAGGTGGAGGACCACCTCGTCCCGCGTCGCGGTGAGACCGCCCGGGTCTAGCAGGGTGGCGGGATCACCCAGCGTCAGCAGCACGTAGTACAGCCGCCGGCCGATGCCGCGCGCCTCGTTGAGCGAGCGCGCCCCGGGCTCGAAGAGGAAGCGCACCATGTCGGCTCCGCCGAAGAGCAGCTGCGCGCGCGACGGAACAGCGGGGATGCGACCTTCTCGCTGGCTGCGCTCGAGGCGCGCGTGGACGTCGTCGTAGTCCAGCAGGCGGACACCCACGCGAGCCACGCGGCGCGCCGCGACCGCGATGTCGCGCGGGGTCCCGAGGGCGACGATGGCGTACTCGAGCGGCGAGCGACGTTGCAATCCATGCGACGGCGAGCGACGGCCGAAGATCTCGTCACGCCGTACTTCGTACCAGCGCGCGAGGCGTGCCAGCGGCGCGCCGAGTTCAGGGCGCGCCGCTGCCGAGTCGCCCACGGAGGTCATGGCCCTGCTTTACACCGCTCGACCACGGCCGTCGAGAGCCGCCCGCCGGGCCGCCGCCCGACGCGCTATAGTTGGCCGGCACTATGTCATCCAGCGCCAATCCGGTAGACTCGGCCCACCGCCAAACCTTCGACCGCGAGGGCTTCGTCATGGTGGGCGGGGTGTTCGACGACGAGTCGGTGACGCACGTCAGGCGCTTCATCTACTTCGCGGCGCGCCGGCTGTTCGACGGGTTGGCCGCGGCCAACAGCAAGGATCCGTCCGGCCGCGACGCGGAGGCGCCGTGGGAGTCGCGCCACCTCGACGACGTCGTGTGCGCTGTGCAGCGCGACGACCGCGCGCTCTTCGAAGCGTTCTACGACACGCTCCAGAACGGGGCCGTCCTCACGCGCTTGCTCAGCGCGGGTCGCACCCTCGAAGCGGTCGCGGCCCTGCTCGGTGAAGACGTCGATGGTCTCGCCCTGTCGGGAGCCCAGCTCCGCGTGGACGTCCCTCGGGATCCCTCGAACGGCCACGAGTGGCATCAGGAGCGGGCCTACTATCCCCAGAATCCAGAGGGGCATCGTGGGCTGGTGCTCTCCGTGGCGCTCCAGGACACCCCACCGTCCCTCGGGGCGCTGCGCGTGGCCCCGACCAGCCACCTTGGCGGGTTCACGTTCGGCGGGCACGAGATCAAGCGCGACGGAAACTCGGAGGCGAAGACGTTGCTCCCCGAGAAGTTGGTCGGCGTCCGAGAACACGCGATGGACTTCAAGCGCGGAGACGCGCTCTTCACCGGGATGAACACGTTTCATCGCGCCGGTCGCAACGAGGGGGAGAGGGTGCGCTTCACGCTGCTGGGCCGCTACCACCAGGTCGCGCAGGATCCCCACTACGTCGCGACGCGAGCGCGGTTGGACGCGAACCCGTGGCTGAAGGCGCGGGCGGAGGCGGTGCACGGGCGCCTGTTCTGAGCGTCGGCTCACTAGAGCGTGATCCAGGATGGGCGCAAGGGGATGGCGCAGGATGAAGAGGCGCGGGCAAGGCGCGACGACGAGTCGATGCTGTCGCATCGGCGAGGAGGAGCAACGCCGCCCGCGCCCCTTCAGACAAGCCAGGACTTCCGCCCATCCTGGATCACGCTCTAGGGGAGCGACGGATGCTCCGCTGCGGCTCGGCTCAGGCGTTGGTCCGCCGCGGCGACCAGCTTCGCGATGGGGCGCCACACCTCCCGCACGCACATGGCCAGCAGCTCATCTTCAGCGCGGTTGCGCACCTCGTTCGCCGCGACGTTGTAGGTGAACTCGCAACCGCCGACCACCACGAACGCGTCGCTGACCCGCCCGCGCGGCCGGGCCAGCACGTCCACGCGACGCTTGCCGACGCGAAACACGGACCGGACGGCGTCGTCCTGCCACGAGATGGCCTCCACGGAGCACCGACCGCGCGTTCGACGCAGGAGCATCTCCGAGGTGACGCGCAGCGCTTCCCGCACCTCGTCCTCGTCGAGTGGTGAGACCGGCTCCCGCGTGGTGGACGTCGACAGCATGACCGGACGACCCTGCAACCGGGCCTCGTCGGCGCCCTGGGGCAGCAGCGTCTCGTAGCGACCGACATGGCGTACCCAGGACGGCAGATCGATGACCTCCTCGACGTACGGTTCGAGGTGTTCTCCGTGAGCGTCCGCCAGCGTGCGGGACTGAGGACCGGACGCGCCGCACCACTGATTCAGCCAGTCGCAGACCTCCTCGAGGTCGCGTGGCGACCAACCGGGCGCTTCGCGCACTTGGAGCGTGACGGGGTGGAAACGCACACGCTCGTCACCCGCGTGCTCGCTCAGCAACGCGTCGGGCAGGATCAAGCACTGGTACACGCGAATGCTGCAGGGCAGGTCGCTGATGCGTCGCATCGTCTCTTTGAAGCCATCGAGGGTGTCGCCGGGCAGCCCGACGATGACCTCGACGGTGACGTCCGAGACGCCGGCGAGGCGCTCGACCGCGTCTTCGAAGAGGCGGTCGTTGTACCGGCGGCCCTGTTGGACGAGCGCCTCCGGGTTGGTGGTCTGGAGGCCCAGACCCACACGGGCACGGCAGCGTCGAATGAACTCGATGTGGTCGTCCGTGAGCAACGACGGATAGAGGCCCACGTCCAGGTACCGACCGGCGAGGGCGCCCGTGCGCTCCTCCGCTTCGACGAGATTCCGGAAGGCGCGCTTGTTGAGGTTGAGACCGGCGTCGACGACCGCGACACCCACCGGGTCCAGCTCCGCGATGGCGTTGAGCTCGGCCTCGATCAGCTCTACCGAGAGGACCCCCTGGGCAGCGTCCATCTTGCCCCACTGGCAGAACTTGCACGTCATGGGACAACCTCGAAAGGTCTCGAGATAAGCTGTGGCGCCTGGCCGCACGAGGCCCATGACGTAGGGCGACGCGAGCGTGTTGAGGTCCAGGCTCGCGCCTGGCTTCGGTGTGTGACGCCAGCCGAGCGGGCTCGGGAGCGCGAGGCCGGGCAGGTCACTGAAGCCACTCGCGGTCTGCATACCCCGCACGGCCAGCTCCACCACCAAGTGCTCGCCTTCACCGAGCACGAGGACATCGATGTGCCGTCGTGCTGCGCGATAGGGCGCGAGGTCCAGCACCACCGGGCGAGCGGACGGGCCGCCGAACACCGTCAGGCACCCCGGGAGACGCCGCTTCACCTGCTCGGCGAGCAACGCGAAGCTCGGCAGCGACCAGAGGTAGGCGGACGCGGCCATCATGTCGGGCTCGAACGCCGTGATTCGCTCCACCCACTCCGACAACGGGATGGCGCCACTCTCGAACACTTCGATGTGGCTGCCTTCGAGCCGGGGGTCCGTGAGGAGCGCGGCGTGCAAGCGACGACACGCCAGGTTGAACGAGAGGAAGAGCTCCCCTTGCTTCCATGGACTGAGCGCCACGAGGGCAATGCGCTTGGCAGGTCCGGTCATCGCTCGTCGACCAGCATAGGTCGGTCGCTCGTCCAGCGCTATCGCCGTGACCTCCCCGTGCCGCCTCAGATGCCGAACGCGAACTCGGCCAAGTCCGTGGCCGGCAAGACGCGCTCGTCGCCGACGCTCGGGACGGTGAAACGACGCAGGTTGCCGTCCTCCCAGACCAGGAAGAGGTACTCGCCGCCATCGAGCGCGGATGCGCCCCGAAAGAGGACACGGGCGGGCCTAGCGTCCTCGGTGATCTCGGCCACTTCAATGGTGGTTCCCAGCACCGGCACCGCGTCTCCGACCCGGAATGGGTCGTCGGTCGAGCGAACGAACACGCTCATGCGGTCGCTGAGGTAACCGTCGTCGGGGCTCAGCGACAAGGTGCTGGCGTCAGGGCGTGTGACCACCAGACGCTCCGAGGTGGCGCCGAGCATGATGACCCCCTCGGCATCCAGTCTTCTGCGCTGCAGTGCCAGGCTCGGCGTGAGTGCCGTGATCATCTCGGGCGTGTTGACGAGCACCACGATGCGGCCGTGAGCATCCGTCATGGCGTCGAGCACGGCGAACATGGCCCGCTGGTGGCGCCCGAAGACCCAGTCCATGGTCATGGTGCGGATGGGGAGCAACACGACGGGGACCGCCAGGTGGCACAGCACCAACACCCGCACGAGCGGGCGCCGCCACGCGTCGGCTCGCTCTTCGAACGCCGTGGCCAAGAAGCGCGCGGCGAGACCGCAGCCGCCGATCTGCGCGACCATCAGGAGGCGGTCGTTGATGAACGCCGCGCACGCGGGACCGGCGCCGAGCAGCGTCACCAAGAGGAAGAAGCGGGCGAACTTGTCGCGCCGCAAGAAGTCGCGGAGGCAGAACAGCAGCACCAGCGCGGAGACCAGCGAGACCGTCCAGCCGATCCAGTACTTCGTCGGACCGAAGAACAAGAACGGGTCTGCGGGGACCGCGAGCAGCGTGGACCCCAGGTAGATGGGGAACTGCTCGAGGACGTGGCGGGCGAAGCGCGCGGGCTCGCCGAGCGGGTCGGCGTACATCCCCGACTTGGCGCTCGCGAAGTCGTTCAACGCATAGATGGCGCGCCAGCAAGCCGCTACGGCCGCGTAGGGAGCGAGCGCCTGCAGTCGCTGGCGGACGGGGGCTTCGTCGAGGATCAGGGCGTACGGGATCAGGATCGCCAGGGCGAGGATGCCCGCCTCGTAGGTGGCCACGGCAGCGGCGAACGCGATGGGTCCCCAGTACCATCCGGGCCGCCACCCGGTTTGGCGTTGCTTCACGTAGGCCGTACAGGCGAGCGCGACGAGCGCGACCGCGATGATCCTCGAGCGCTCGTGGATGTACCCGATGGTGACACCGTGAGCGTCGTCGATCGCGTACATGAGCGCCGCCAGCCCGGCCGTGGCGGGGCCCGTGGGGCCCGCGTCCCGGAACAAGCGCCGGTAGAGGCCACCCACCGCCAGCGCGAGCCAGAAGTACATGAAGAGACTGTGCGCGTGGGCCGGGAACGCTTGATTCGGCCAGAGCCGCAGATCGATCCACAGGAAGAACGCGCCGAGTGGTCGCATCTGGCGCGGCGTCTGAGAGTCCAGCGACGCCCACCAGGGCATGTAGCCGGTGTCCTGAGCGGCGCGCACGATCTCGGGGCTGAGCACGGGCCGCCGCAGCAGCGAGAACGGGCTGTCGATGGCGTGGTCGAACTGGTGGTAGTCGTCGGCCGAGAGCCCCGTCAGGAGCACGGTGGACCCGAGCAAGACACCGGCAAGCGCCGCAATCCACGGCATGCGGCGTCCGCCGAGGACGTCGAGGATGTGTTGGCTGTAGCTCACGTGCTCTCTCGAAGGGGCCCGTTCGCTCGGCCCGCTGCGGCCGGGAGGCTATCATGGCGCGTCGCGCACCGCGTGGGGCTCGCAGGCCGAGTTGCAGTATGCTCTCGCGCTCATGCCCACTCTGCCGCCACCGATGCTGCGAGAGCTCGAAGCGCTCGTCGCGGCGCTCGGCGCGAACCCGGACATCGTGCAGGGCGCGGGCGGAAATGCGTCGCTCAAGCACGAGGGGGCGCTGTGGGTCAAAGCCTCGGGCACTTGGATGGTCGACGCGCTGCGAGAGCCGACGTTCGTGGCGGTCGAGCGGTCGGCCATCGGGCGCATGCTCGAGCGGGACGGAGCGGCCTTCGATCCGCGTCAGCTCGCTCTGCTGCACGGCCGGGAAGGAACGCGGCCGTCCATCGAGACCCCGCTGCACGCGGTCATGCCCCAGACCGTGGTGCTGCACGTGCACTCGGTGCGTGCGCTGGCCTTCGCGGTACGGCGCGACGCCACGAGCCAGCTCGCGGCGCGGTTGCAAGGGATGCGGTGGGCGTTCGTCCCCTATCGACGACCCGGCGCTCCGTTGACCGACGCCATTTCGCGGGCGCTGGCCAGCACGGTCCCCGCGCCCGATGTGCTCGTGCTCGGCAACCACGGGCTGGTGGTGGCGGGCGATGACGTACCGAGCGTGCGCGCGCGGCTCGACGAGGTGGAGGCGCGCCTCGACGACGAGCTCCGGCCGACTCCGCCGCCCAGGGAGGACGAACTTCGCCGCTTCCTGTCGGGTGCCGCGTCTGCCACCTGGCGCCTGCCGCGCTCTCCGGTCGTGCACGCCCTCGGGACCGACGCCGCAGCGAACCGAGCGTTCTCCACCGGTGTGTTGTACCCGGACCACGTGGTCTTCCTCGGAGACGCATGGCCAGAAGCGCAGCCCGCCGAGCCGATTGAAGTGGCGAACCAACGTCACCAGCGCCAGCACGGCCGAGACACGTCCTACTGGGTGGTCGCGGGGGCCGGGGTGGTCGTGCGCGACGACATCGCCGACGCACCAGAGCAGATGCTCGAGTGCGCGGCGCGGGTTGGCCAGCGGCTCGGCATGGACACCCCGCTCCAGCCTCTCGACGACGACGACCTGGCCGCGCTGACCCACTGGGAGGCCGAAGCCTATCGTGCTCAGCGCGGGCGGCCTGCCTCCGAGCGAGGCACATGACGGCCCACACCATGCAACTCGTCATTCCGATGTCGGGGGTTGGCGAACGCTTCAAGCGAGCTGGGTACCGCGTCCCGAAGCCGCTCATCGAGGTGGAGGGAAAGCCGATCATCCAGCACGTGGTCGAGCTGTTTCCCGGCGTCACCGACGTGGTGTTCATCTGCAACGAAGAGCACCTCCGAGATCCGGACCTGGGCCTTCGCCGCGTGCTCTCGGACATCGCCCCGATGGCGCGGGTGGTCTCGGTCGCGCCGCATCGGCTCGGCCCGGTGCATGCGGTCCGCGAGGCGCTGCGCACCCCGGACCTGCTGGATCCGTCGCGCCCCGTCATCGTCAACTACTGCGACTTCGCGTGCCGCTGGGACTTCGAGCACTTCGTCGAGTTCGTTCGCGAGTCCGGCTGCGAAGGGTGCATCCCCTGCTACAGCGGCTTCCACCCGCACATGCTCGGGTCGGTGAACTACGCGTACGTGGACGTGCTCCGCGATGTGTCGGGGGCGCGAACGCTGTGGGGACATCGCATCCAGGAGAAGCGCCCGTTCACCGACGACCCGACGTCCGAGTACGCCTCGAGCGGCACCTACTACTTCGCCACCGCCGAACTGATGGCGCGCTGCTTCGACGAGGTGGTCGCCCGCGGCCTCGACGTGGCGGGTGAGTACTACGTCAGCCTCGCCTACACCCCCCTGCTGGAGGCGTCGCGGCCCGTGGCGGTCTATCCGCTTCCGCACTTCATGCAGTGGGGGACGCCCGAGGACCTCGAGGAGTATCGCTACTGGTCGGACACGTTCCGCGAGCTCGCGCGGCGACCCCGTCAGCGCGCCAAGCAGCTCGGCACCACGCTCATCCCCATGGCGGGCGTCGGCGCCCGCTTCGGCGCGTCGACCGACCTGCCCAAGCCGCTCATCGAGGTCGCCGGCGTCCCCATGGTGTTGCGGGCCCTCGAGGACCTCCCTGCAGCCCCGCAACAGCGCTTCGTGCTCGGGTCGCATCTCGCGGAGGTCGAGGAACTGCGGGCCCGGCTCACGAACGCGGCGCCCGCGGCCTCGCTCCGCATCCTTTCGAGGCCCACCGAGGGCCAGGCCTCCACGTGCCTCGAGGGGCTGGACGGGGTGGACTTGGACGCGCCGCTGACCATCGGCGCGTGCGACCACGGGTCCCTCTACGACGACGCGTCCTTCGAGCGCGCCATGGCGGACGCTCACACCGACGTGTGGGTGCACTGCGCGCGGGGATACCCTCTCGCCGCACGGGACCCGTCGGCCTACGGATGGGTCCGAGCTGCGGACGACGGGCGCATCCTCGGCGTCTCCGTGAAGGCGGCCCTCACGGATCCCAGGAGCGACCCGGTGATCATCGGCGCGTTCACGTTCCGTCGGGGGCGCGACTTCGTCGCCTCGGCCGAGCGCATGATCGCGCGCGGAGCACGCGTGCGTGGCGAGTTCTACGTGGACACCTGCATCGAGGACGCCGTGGCGCTGGGCCTCGTCTGCCGTGTCTTCGAAGTCGACCGCTACCTCTGCTGGGGAACCCCGAACGACCTCCGAACGTTCCACTATTGGCAGGCCTGTTTTCATCAGTGGTCGGGGCACCCCTATTCGCTCCGACACGACGCGCGTGTACCCGCTGATCGAGTGGGTCGCCTCGAGGCCGCGTGGCGGACCGCACCCCCTGCCATTCCTCATGCGCGAGACCGGCCCACGCGTGGCTGAACCAGGCTTCGCGTCAGAGTTTCGGCTTGTCTCGGGCTGCCCTCGGGGCCACGATCGAGGCGCCCCGCGAGCGCTCCCGGCTGATGAAGAATTCCCTGGTCATCCCCTGTTTCAACGAGGCTCGTAGCCTCCCGGAGCTCCTCGTGCGATGCCGGCAGGTGGTCGCCGAGTCCCCTGCGACCGAAGTCGTCTTGGTGGACAATGGCTCCACCGACGAGTCGCCTGCGCTCCTCGCGGGCCTCTCGAACGCCTCGGGGGTGAGAGCGATTCGGGTCGAGCCGAACCGAGGCTACGGCCACGGGATCGTGGCGGGCCTCCGAGCCGCTCGCGGCGAGCGCCTGGGCTGGACCCACGCCGACCTGCAGACCGACCCGCGCGATGCCCTCGCGGGCTTTGCGTCGTTCGATGGCGCGCGGGACCCCGAGCGACTGTTCGTGAAGGGACGACGCTACGGCCGCCCGCTCGGCGACGTCGCGTTCACCGTCGGGATGTCGGTGTTCGAGTCGGCGCTGTTGCAAAAGCCCTTGTGGGACATCAACGCCCAGCCCACCCTGTTTCATCGCTCGTTCTTCGAGCGCTGGTCCGAGCCTCCCGCCGATTTCGCGCTCGACCTGTTTGCGTACGGGCTCGCGGTGCGCGAGGGGCTCGTGGTCCAGCGCTTCCCCGTGGCGTTCGGGGTGCGCGCCCATGGCAGCTCGCACTGGAACGTGGACTTCCCGAGCAAGTTGAAGTTCATTCGGCGCACCGTCTCGTTCAGCCTCGAGTTAAGGCAGCGTCTGTGATCCGCGTCGCTCATCGCATCAACACCCTCGACGCGCTCCGCCGCACCCCAACCGAACTGGGCGTCGAGATCGACCTCCGCAGTGAGGGCGGGCGCCTGCACCTGCACCATGACCCGTTCGTTCAGGGGGAAGACTTCGAGAGCTGGTTGTCGGCGTACGACCACCGCCTCTTGATCCTCAACGTCAAGGAGGACGGCCTCGAAGAGCGAATCCTCGCGTTGCTCTCCGCGCACGCGGTCACGGAGTTCTTCTTCTTGGACCAGCCTTTTCCCACCATCGTCAAGCTGGCCCGACGCGGAGAGAGACGCTGCGCCATGCGGTTCTCCGAGTACGAGTCGCTCGAGACGGTGCTGGCGATGCAGGGCCGGGTCGACTGGGTGTGGGTCGACGGGTTCGAGCGCTCCCCGCTCGACGCGGCGTCGGCGGAGGCCTTGCGCGCTGCCGGCTTTCGAACCTGCCTGGTGTCGCCCGAGCTGCAGGCGCATGGCCTCGAGACCGGCGCCATCGAGGCGCTTCGAGCTCGCCTCGAGGGCGTCCCGCTGGACGCGGTGTGCACCAAGGCGCCCGAGCGTTGGACGTGACGACGATGGCGACGCGCGACGGTCTCGGGGTGGTCATAGGCATCTCGGGGGACTCCGGGAGCGGCAAGGACACCCTCGCCAGGGCTCTCGGTGCGCTGATCGGCGACGAGCAGACCACGCAGCTCTCGGGTGACGACTACCACCTCGCGGAGCGCCACGACCCGCTCTGGGACGCCGTGACCCACCTCGACCCCGCGGCGAACGACCTGGCTCGCTTGGCGGCGGATGTCGCAGCGCTCGCGCGCGGGACCGAGGTGTGGGGGCGGCCGTACGACCACGGCACGGGGAGCTTCGGGCCGGTGCTGCGCCACGCGCCTCGACCGTTCGTCATCGTCAACGGCCTGCACACCCTCTACACCGCCGAGCTGCGGGCCGAGCTCGACCTGCGGGTGCACCTCGACACCAACGAAGACCTCCGCGTTCGCCTGAAGATGCGGCGGGACGTTCAGCAGCGGAACCACACCCGCGCCGAGCTGGCGCAGCTCATGGCCCGTCGCCGCGACGACGCCGAGCGGTACATCCGGCCGCAGGCCCAGCACGCCGACCTGGTGCTGCGCCTCAGGCCTGAGGACCCACGCTCGCTCGCGGCGACCGAGCTCGCCGACATCGTCCCACTGGTCCTCGACGCCTTCGTCACGGCGCCGCTGGCAGGACACGCGGCCGACTTCGTTCGACGCCTGGGCGCGCAGGCCCACACGCTCGCGCTGATGGGCGCGCCGGCTGGGATGGCGGCTGGCTTCCACGTCCATGGGGCGCCCGGTGCGGATGACGTGCTGTCGGTCACCGCGGGGCTGATGCGGCACCTCGCGTTGCGGGTTCGCGACACCCGCTAGTACTCCGGCGGGGTACTCGCACGGACGCGGCTATGTGGCAGCGATGAGCGGCGCCACGTCGGCTGCGATGGCGTCGATGGCGCGGGTGAGGAGCAAGCTGGCGCGCTCGTCCGGATGCACCGACCCGTCCGAGCGATAGACGAAGCTGCAGCCCGCCGCATCGCGAAATGACGGGTTCCCGGGCGCGATGCGTCGCGCCACCAGCTCGTAGGGGGACCGCTCGACGTCCAGATGGATCACCACTTCGGCCCCCGAGCGCACCACGTCGCCGATGCTGCAATGACCACGAGTGGCTCGCTTCACCGCGGCGGCGATGGCGTCATGCACGCTCGCTGCGGCCACGTCCCCTTGAGGAAGGTGGGCGGGCAGACGACGCAGGTTCGGGACCTGATCTCGGGGCGCTACCCCGCTCATCTTGCGATCGAAGGACCACCAGGGAGGGTCCACCAGCTTGTCCACGAAGTCTTCGAGCCGGTCGCCGCGGCCGACGAGGGGCTGCTGCTTGAGTGAGCCCTCGGACACCACCTTGTCGTTCAGCCAATCGCAGGTGTCGCGGAGGTCTGCGGCGCTCCATCCCGGCCCCGACTCGAGCTCGAGGGTGATGGGGTGGAAGCGGAGCTCGTCCGCGCGCGGGAAGCGGCTCATGAAGGCGTCCGGCAGCACGAGGCAGTAGTAGACTCGGGAGTTGCACGGGAGGTCGTCAAGGAACGCCATCGTGTCCTTGAACCCGGCGGGGCTGTCGCTCGGCAAGCCCATGATGACCTCCACCGTAACGCGCGCGACCTTCGACAGGTCCTCGACGACCTTTGCGAAGTGCTGTCGCTTGAACGGCCGGTCGACGGTCTTGAGCACCTCGGGGTTCGCGCTCTGGAGGCCAAGACCCACGTTCGAGTTCGCGTGCGCGAGGAACTCGAGGTGCTCCGGCTTCATGAGGTGCGGGTACATCTCGGTGTCGAAGTAGCGCCCCTTCAAGAAGTTCGTCTGCGCTTCGGCTTCCACCAGGTTCCTGAACGCGCGCGCGTTCAAGTTGAGCCCCGCGTCCACCATGGCCACGCCGAGCAAGTCGGTCTTCGCCATGGCCTCGAACTCTTCGACCAGGGCATCCACCGAGAGCACGCCGGACGAGGGATCGAGGTTGCCCCACTGGCAGAAGCTGCACGACATGGGACAGCCTCGGTACGTCTCCATGTAGGCGGTGGAGCCCTTCGGCAACAGCCCCATCCGGTAGGGCGAGGGGAGCGTGTCGATGGACAGCGGCTGGCTGGGAGCGGCCGTCTTCCTCCAGCCGAGCGGGCTGTGGAGGGCGATCCCGGGGATCGCTGAGAAGCTCTGGACGCCGTGCCCATAGTTCACGGCCAGATCCGTGATGACCTGCTCGCCTTCACCGAGCGCGAGCACGTCGATGAACTGGGCGACGTCTCGGAAGGGGGGCAACGACAGCATCGCGGGTCGCGCCGAAGGACCTCCGAAGACGGTCAAGCAGCGTGGCGACCGCAGCTTGACGGCGCGCGCCAGCAGGCTGAACGTTGGCAACGACCAAAGGTACGCAGAGGCTCCCATCAGGTCGGGGTCGAAGTCGCTGAGCAGCTCCACCCAGGTGGCGATCGGCTCGGCGCCCATCTCGAACACGCGCACCTCGCTCCCGGCGAGGCGTGGGTCGCTCATCAGCGAGGCCTGGAGGCGACGCACCGCCAGGTTGAAGGACACGTGACGCGCGCCCAGCTTCCAAGGGCTCAGCGAGACGAGCGCGATCCGCTGCGCGGGCTTGATCCTCGTCATGTTTCGAGCCTATCTGCCACACCGGAGCGAGTCAATCGCGAGGGGCCGTGGCTACTCCGACCACGGGGCATACGGTAGAGTCGCGCCGCATGCCGACACTGCCCGAGCTCTACCTTCGGTTTACGTTCGACCTCTTCGCCGGCGCCGCCTTCGAGCACTTGCACTGGGGGCTCTTCGACGGTGTCCCGCGCGAGGTGCGCTTCCTGCCCGACGCGCAGCGTGTCTATGCAGAGCGCGTGCTGGCCATGCTGCCCCCGGGCCCGCGGGTGCTGGACGTGGGCTGCGGACTCGGCGGAATCAGCAAGATGATGGTCGATTCGGGCCGAGAGGTGGTCGCCATCAGCCCGCGGGAAGACCACATCGCATTGATCGCCGCCGAGCGCGTCCCGGGGCTGTCGGCGGTTTGCTCGGCGTTCGAAGCGTTCCCCGCGCCCGAGGCGCCGTTCGATGCGCTCGTGTTCGCCGAGTCGTTCAACTTTTTCGTCGGGCAGTGGCAGGGACAGGCCAAGCCCTCGCTCGACCGGCTCGCCGACCGCTGCGCCTCGTTCGTGCGACCCGGTGGGCGCTTGATCTTCGCCGACATCGTGACCGGGGAGATCGACCAGGCCATCCGCGGCATGAAGGGGTTCCGGATCGTGCATGAAGAGGACGTCCACGAGCACGCCGCCTACTCCGCCACGGCATTCCAGGAGGCGCTGACGCGCGGGGTCGTGCCCTATCACCGGCTCGTCATGGGCGTGCTCGAGCACGAGGCGCCCGCCCTACGCGCCGAGGTGCAGCGCGTCTTCGAGAACGTGGACAACGTGCCGCTACGCGCCATCTTCGAGGGGCGCATGCTCGAGACCGATCTCGCGCGCGACCGACGGTATCGCATGTACGCGCTCGAGAGGTCGGCGCCCGCGGACGAGCGCTGACGCCGTGTGGCGCTTCGGCTGGCGCCCGCTCAGCTCCAGCAGAGCCACTCGGAGCGGTCCGGTGTGGGGGCCATGAAACCCCCCAACGTCCAGCGGGGGCGACTCCCCACCACCGGAAGGATCTGGTGAAAGTGGCGACCGGCGTCGAACACCAAGAGGTCGCCGTCGCGGAGCGGAATGCGCTCGTGGTCGAAGCCCTGGCGGATGCTGTGGACCACGCTCCGGTCGGAGTAGAAGTCGGGCACGCGCGGGTCGGTCTGGTCCAGGTCGTAGACCACCAGGTCTCCGCCTGCTTCGGGTGCCGACACCATCACGAGGAAGCTCAGCAGGGTGTCGGTGCAGATCTGCGGCAAGAGGTCCTGATAGGACTCGCGGCGCAGCTGCTCCAGCTCGCAGTGCGGAGGAATGAGCCCTCCTTCGGGGTAGCTCCGCACGGTGAACGGCGCATAGGCCACCCCGCTCGCCGCGCGCGGCTGACGCAGGGGCCGTGGGGCGGCCAGCTCGCCGAGGCGGGCGCGGAGCTGCTCGACGAGCGACTCCCCGAAGCTCTCGGTGACCACGCGTGTGATGACCTGCGCCTGGTCGTGATAGAGGGTCCGGTCCGCGCCGCTGTGATCCAGGATCTCGCCGTAGGAATAGGCCTCGAAGCGCGGCGAGAAAGAGTGCTTCGTCAGGTCGGTGGAGCCCGTGACCCCCGTGACGCCGCGCTGGAGGGCGCCCGTGTCGAACACGCCCTCGATGACCACGCCGGCGAGCTCGCGCGCGTGAATGGCATCGAGCGTTCCCGCCGGAACGGCGTCCTCTGCCGACCACCGCACGAGTGGGAAAAACGAGCTCATGCGCTCCTCTATCGAGAGGCCGCGGCGATGTCAACGAGCCCGCGAGAGGCGAGCGGAGGGTGGCGAGGACACGGCCCCTACACGTACACTGCGCCGCATGAACGAGAGTGGTGTCGACCCGAAGGTGCGCGTGCTCGCGGCAGATTCCCTCGAAGGGGCGTCGGACACGCTCGCCGCCATCGCGGCCGGCACGCTCTCGGCAGCACTCGTTCGCGGCGTCTACAGCTCCGAGCTCGTCGAGCACTTCGTCGCCCGTCTCGAGCGCGGCGAGTTCCCCGCCGACTTCCGCATCCGGGACGTGCCCGATGCGAGCGTGTCCCAGATTCGTACGCTCGGTCTCGCCGTCAGCCCGAGCGACCTCGCTCCGCGCGGCCCCGACCTCGACGCCTATCACGCCGCCGCGGTGGACTTCCGCGAGCGTGCCGATGGCTTCTTCGCGCCCGCGCCAGCGTTTCCCGACGTGGCTCAGCGCGTCCTGGCGGCGCTCTCGGGGGTGCCCGTGAAGCTCGCCACCGACGAACGCGGACGTCCCTATGGTGCGCTGACCATTCGCAACATGCCGCCCGGCTCGGGCCTGCCGCCGCACTGCGAGAACCACTACATGCACATCCCCGTGTACGACGCTCTGCGCGAGCGCGTGCAGCTGGCCCAGAAGATCGGGTTCTTCTGTGTGCTGCAGCTGCCCACCGCGGGCGGCCGGTTCGTGGTGTACGACGACGCCTATCGACCGGGCGAGTTCGCGTTCCAGACGCGCTCGCTCGACATCGTCCCGGACCGTTCGTGCGTCGTGGTGCCTGCGCTCCCGGGCGACATGGTCATCCTCGCGAGCGGCGCCCGCTACCATCAGGTCACCCGCGTCGAAGGTCAGCGCGGCCGCTGGAGCGTGGGAGGCTTCGGTGCCTTCGCGTCCGACATGACCAGCTTCTACTCCTGGGCGTAGCGCGCCCCGTGCTACGTTCGCTCGGATGACCGAACGTTCCAGCGCGACCTGGATCGCCGACGACGCTGCGCCCGCCGACACGGTGGACCGCCTCTACGCCGGCAGCCTCGACGGCGTGGTCCTGAAGGGCTTGTTGTCCGCGGAGGAGTGCGCCCGCTGCATGACCGCGGTGGCCGCTCACGACGACTGGGAGACGGTGTACCCCGATCCGGCGGCGCCGAAGTCCATCGGGGTGATGTTGAGCCCCACGCCGATCCACCCGCAGGGACCGCCCTCTCAGCACTACTTCCCTGGCGTGGCGCGCGACGTCGAGTGGGTGCGCGCGAGCCTCCATCCCCTGATCCCGCGCCTCGAAGCGCGCTTGGCGGCGATGTCGGGCGGACGACCCGTGGCGCCGCTCGACCAGCCGCGTCCCCATCGCGTGGCCACAGTGCGTGAGATGAGCGTGGGCTACGGGGCGCCGACGCACGTCGATGCGTACGAGCCGAGCGAGGGGCTGCAGACGCTCTTCGACCACACGGACCGAGCGACGCAGCTCAGCTGGTACGTCGCGCTGCAGCGCCCCGGCTCGGGTGGCGAGCTCGAAGTGGCTTCGCGCCGCGGTGAACCGGACAGGGCGATTCCGCTCGCGGTCGGCGACGGTGTGCTGTTCGACGGCGGTCGGCTGCAGCATCGCGTGACGACCATCGGGTCGCTCCCCGCGCGCATCACCGTGGGTGGCTTCGCGGGGTTGGCCCGCTCCCGCGAGCGTGTGTACTACTGGGGTTGACGCTCGAAGCCGATCAGGCGCAGGCGGAGCGTGCCCTCCGCCAGCATGAGCCCGAGCGCGGCGGTGGCTCGGTCGACCGGCGGGAGCTGCGCGAGCGCGGCGTCTTTGTCGCCCTTGCCGCCCACGCGCGCGACCAGCTGCGAGAGGGTGGGCATCACGTTGTCGGTGGCGTCCACCCACGTGTCGAGGTGCAGCCCCACCGCCGCGCCCAGGGAGGCGTAGTCGCCCTCGGTGAACAGCAGGTCGGGCCACGGGCTGTGTCCGGCCAAGAGCGCGGCGTGTCGCGCGGGGGACACGGTCGCCCCCGGGGTGGGCACGAAGTCGGTCAGCGCGAGGCGACCGCCAGGCCGGAGCACCCGCGCCGCCTCACCGAGGAAGGCACGCCGCGAGTCGAAGTGAAAGGCACACTCCAGCGCCAGGACGCGGTCGACCGAGGCGTCCTCGAGCGGGAGGGCGCCGGCGTCGCCGAACGTGAACGTCAGCGCAGGGGGGCCGTGACCCTGCGCGAGCGCGAGGCGGCGCGCCACGGCGAGCTGCCGCTGGCAGCGGTTGATGCCCATGAGCGTGAGGTCCGGCAGGCGCTCGATCAGGTCCAGCAGGGTGCCCCCGATCCCACAGCCGACGTCCACGACGCGCTCCCCCGCGCGCACCCCGGCCACCTCGAGGAGCCGCTCGGTCATCGCGTCTTGAGCCGTCCGCACGCTGGCCTCGTCCACCTGCGCGGGGGGCTCGTCCCAGAAGCCCAGGTGCAGGTGGCGCGGTGCCGTCTGCCCGGCGTCGAGCGCGCGCTCCACGTGCTGGAGCAGCGAGTCCATGTAGAGCAACGCCTGGTCACTCACGGGTGCGTCGGGCATGCGCGAGGATAGCCAGCCCGCGGTGAATCCGCGAGCGCACGGCGCTCAGCCACGCGGACGGGTGTGGCGCGACCCCAGCGTGACCAGCAGCTCCGTCTCCGCGCGGCCGTCGTCGTACACGTCGAGC
>Ga0075163_10005436_pt1 | contig 17003 bp, 9 predicted proteins | sample JI1023141ADNA_FD_71478 | JGI IMG/M metagenome (GOLD analysis project Ga0075163, IMG submission 71478) | Wastewater effluent complex algal communities from Wisconsin, to seasonally profile nutrient transformation and Carbon sequestration -... | ecosystem: Engineered > WWTP > Effluent > Algae...
AAGCTGGCCGCGACGATGAAAGACAAGCTGGCCGAAGCCGGCGCCAAGTCGATCAAGACCGAGCATGGCACGGTGTACGCGACGACGAAGACCCGCTACTACCCGATGGACTTCGGGGCGTTCGGTGACTGGATCGTCAAGAACAACGCCATCGACCTGTTGGAAAAGCGTGTGGCGCAGACCAACATGTCAAAGTGGTTGGAAGAGAACCCGACCAATCCCCCGCCTGGAGTTCAGGCAGAAACCGTGATGACCGTAACGGTCAGGAAAGCGTAAACATGAGCAACATCGTCCCTCTCGACTTCAACGTCGTACCCGCGTTTGCCAAGGGCAAGTCGTCTCTGGCGAAGGCCCTGGATGACACCCTGAACAACGGCATCAAGCGCCTGTCCATCAAGGGCGGCACCTTCCGCTACATCGCTGGCGGGCAGGAGATCGGCAAGATCGAAGACCGGTTCATCGACGTGGTTCTGGTGGCGGCATCCCCGCACATCAGCCGCACGCTGTACTTGAAGGAATACGACAAGGACGCGAAGCCCGAGGCGCCGGACTGCTGGTCGCCCGACGGCGTAAAGCCTGACCCCAAGGCCAAGGCCAAGCAGCACGACAACTGCATGTCTTGCCCGCAGAACCAGAAGGGCAGCGGCAAGGGCGACTCGCGCAACTGCCGGTTCAATCAGCGTCTGGCTGTGGTGCTTGCCAACGACATCGGCGGCGAAGTGTTGCAGCTGCAGCTGCCGGCCACGTCTCTTTGGGGTGAAGGCAGCAAAGAAGCTGGTGCGACCCTTCAGGGCTACCACAAGGCACTGGCTGCCCGGTCCATTGACGAAGCGGCCCTGGTGACGCGCATCCGGTTCGACACGGACAAGGAATCGCCCACCCTCGGGTTCACCGCGCTGTCGTGGCTGTCGCAGGATCAGTATGCGACGGCGATCCAGCAGGGGCAGAGCGAAGCTGCGCAGCGCGCCATCACCATGACCGTTTTTGAGGCGGATGGTGTTGACGCTAGTGGGGGTGTTGCGCTACCGTCGGGCACTCCCCCCGTGATGCAGCAGGCCAAGGCCGACCCTACGCCGAAGGCCGCAGCGCCCGCGACTCCCAAGGCCGCTGAGAAGGCGCCGGCTGCTGAGGAACCCGCCGCAGATGAACCCATCGTTCGCAAGTCTACCGATGTCGCCGCTGCTCCCAACGCAGCGATTGCCGACTTGGTTGCGCAGTGGGCTGACGACTGATCACGACGCGGTAGTGTAGCCAAGGGCGCCGTGTGTAAAAGCCGGCGCCCTTCTTTGTCTCTAGAAACACGCGTATGCAAACAACAGACTTTCTGTCCGCAGTTCTGCCGCCGCCCGGAAACGGCTACTACTGCGGAGTGGAGCTACGGCTAGTAAAGGTTCCCGCTGTAGATGCTAACGGAGTGGCTTATGAAAAAGAAGAGTTACGACCAAAGGCGCATACCTTCGTTGACAGCATCAACGTACTGTCCGACGCACTATCCGCAGTCGACGCCAGAGGAAACGAAGCGTACTTTGCACTGGCATCTTTTGAGACGCGAGCTAACCGTACTGCAGCTAATAGCAGTCGCATCAAGTGCCTCTTTGTGGATGTCGACGCTGGCGCGGGAAAAGCATACGCAAACGCTAAGGAAGCTGTGGCAGCGCTTGGAAGCTGGGTCGCTGACACGGGATTCCCTAATCCCCATGTGGTGGTATCGGGGCACGGCGTTCATGGATACTTTGTCCTTGAGCAAGCTGTTTCAATCAGCGCATGGCGACCCGTTGCTGAAGCGCTTAAGCGAGCATGTACCGCAAAAGGACTGGTCATCGACCTTACTGTCACTGCGGATGCTGCGCGTGTACTACGCTGTCCGGGAACAAAAAACCGAAAGCATGGAACCGTTCGTGATGTGCGCCATGTACTCACAGGAGACGCCGGGGTTCCGCTTGCCCGGTATGCCGAGCTACTCGCGGAGTGGAAAACGCCAGCCCCACTGGCTGCGGTAGTTGACCCCCTGCTGGACGCTGCACCAGCATATGCACGCGGCGGGTCATCCATAAAGACTGACCTGTTCGACGGCGCCCAGCACAGCTTTGACCGCATACTGGAGCGCGGGGCTGACGGATGTCTGCAGATTCAACAGTACGTAAACAACGCCGCCGCCGAAGGAAGCGAACCGCTGTTCCGCGCTGTCGTGTCGATAGCTAAATTCTGTGTTGACGGAGAGAATCATGCCCTTGCCCTCGGGAGGCTTCATCCATACTCAGACGAACGAACGCTGCGAAAGTACGCAGACATTGGTGGACCGCAGAAATGCGATACTTTTGATCGCTCATTCCCCGGCGTTTGTGGGTCCTGTAAGCACAGGGGTAAAGTTACAACTCCTATCACTCTTGGAAGAGAATTACGTCCGCAAGAGCCGATCCCCCTTGCGCCTGCAGCAGCTACAGTTCTTAGCGAACCTGCCGAACAACCAGATGCACCCGATGTATGTAGCGCTGCTGTAGCGCCGCCGACGCACCAGATGCCCGAGCCGCCCAACGGGTACCTGCTGAAGGCAGACGGGGTGTACGCGATGCTTGACACGCCAGAAGGCGCCCCCCGGCTTATCAAGTGTGCGGACATTCCGTTCTACGCGACGTGCACGTACGACAGGCTGGGTGAACGCTTCGTTCAATTCACGTATATTGAGCATGGTGTCGTCAAGAACGTGATACTGCCGATGGTGTCAGTGACAGGTAAGGACGAGGCTATCAAGGCGCTAGCGCGCATCGGCATCATGGTGCCTAATAACGGCGACCAAGCCTTCCGCCAATATATCAAGGCAACCATCGCAGAAGCGAAGAAGAACCCCGTAGTGCCCATGCCGACGAACCTTGGCTGGCAGACGGACGACTCGTTTGCCTTCAACGGCAAGCTGTACTCCAGGGCCGGCGAAGTGCAGGTTCCGATGCACGGGTTTGAAAACATCAACGAGACAATGGGTATTAAGGGCACGCTCGATGGTTGGCGCCTTGTCGTCGCCAGCGTGATGCGCCTGGAGCGGTGGGACATCATCTCCATGATGGCAATTTCGTTCGGCTCGCCGCTGATGCGGTTCACTGGGCTGAGCGGGGTCACGGTGCACCTTTGTGGCAATGACAGCGGTAGGGGTAAGACGCTTTGTCAACGGTTAGCGTCCAGTGTATGGGGCATTCCGGACAAGTTCCGTACGACACCGAACACAAGCCCCCTCGCGATGCTAAATAGGCTCGGAATGTTGGGCAGCTTGCCGCTTCTTGTCGACGAGATTACGCACAAGGGGCGGGCCGAGGTTGAGTGGTTCCCTGAGTTCCTGTCGCAGATGTCCGACGGGCGCGGCAAAGACCGCATGGAATCGCAGACAAATGCCGAGCGGCGCAACACCACCACGTGGTCGTCTATCGCGCTGATGACCAGCAACAAGCACATGCTGGACTACCTCACAGCGGAGCGTGCCCACGGTAGCGAAGGGGAGATTCGGCGCCTGATCGAGATTGCATTCAACCGGCCACTTAATCTTGACGAGGTAACTAAGTCACTGCTGTTCGACACGCTGCCTGAGAACTACGGCGTTGCCGGCGAAGCGTACGCTAAGTGGCTGTCCAGCCACGCCAACGTCGCGCGGGAGATTGTCAAGACAACATACTCAGAACTGTTCCGTGTGTTCGACGCGTCAGGTGACGAACGCTTCTGGATCGCTGGGTGTGCCTGTATCGTGGCCGGCGTGCGCTTAGCGGGGCGGAACTACGCGGGGGTCATTGACATCCCTGCGATCAAGGTGATAGCCTATCTGTACGACGTGATCAAGGCTATGCGTGCCGAGACGAAGCGTACGAAGCGCACTGCGATGGATGTGCTGAACGAGTTCACGAAGCGCAACTACGGAAAGATCGTCACCGTCAACGACAAGGTTATGCGCATCGCTGGGCTGGATGTGGTTGAGGTACAGGACAAGCGCGACCTCTGCGCCCGGGTGGAGAAGCAAGGCGGGTACATCCACTACTACATCGAAGAACGGGCGCTGAAGGCGTTCTGTTCATCGCTCAGTTTCGGCTACGCAGAATTTAAGGCAGACATCCACCGGGAAACCCCGATCAAGCACGTGCAGAAGAACCTGCTGGCCGGCGCCAAGGGTCCGGCGCTCTCTGTACGGTGTATCTCAGTTCAAGTAAATGAAGCAGACATCAAGGACACGTTCTTCGACTCCGACGGAAACCCGGTCTTGCCGCAGGACGAAGAAGCGTCGGCATGACATGCGCAGGGGCCAGCGGGTGCTGGAGTTCTTGCAGGTACCGCGCACCCGCACCGAGTTGCTTGCGTTCGACGGCGCTGAGGCTATGAGCACAGCGCGCAACTTGAAGAAGCGCGGACTTGCTGACTACCGACAGATCGGACAGAACTCGTTTCTGTGGTTCGCTACGGCCAGCACGGTCAAGAGCGACATGAACAGCCGCGATCTGGGGCGTGAGTTACAGGCTGTGTGGCGGCGTGTCTAGAGTAAAACCACCGAGAAACCCGTGGCCCACGCTCAAGGACGGGGAATGTTTTTTTGTTCCTTGCCTAGATACGGATATCGCCCGAAATTTTTGGCTGCCGCTAGGGTATGACCCAGTGAAAAAGCCCCCGAACGCGCTTGTCGGCACGTACCGGGGGCTGCACGGGGTGATGTTCTTCAGGGGGCGCTTCAACCCGCCTACAACACGGCGCCGTACTGTTCGGCGAGACGAGACTTGATGCGCTGAATGTTGTCCAGCGCCGCGCGCTTCTTGTCCGCGCTCCAGTCGGATGCCGTGATCTTCTTCTCCATGCTGCTGAACTTGTCCAGCGCCGACTTGGCTGTGGAAGCTACCTTAGCCTTGCCGTAGGCTTCCTTGTTGTCGTCGATGTAGCGCTTGGCTTCTTCGATGCTGCCCTCGGCCAGCAGCTTCTTGAACGTCGCCTCGGTACGCGTGAACTTTTCAATCTTGTCGTACAGACGGTTGACTTCACCGCCAGCGTCTTCCTGCAGCAGCACCGTCTTGAACAGCGGCATCTGCGCCAGCGTGCGCGTCGGCTTCTCTTTGTCGCTTGACGGCAGCATGTTGTCGATGATCGCTGCAGCCGCTTGATACATCCCGCCTGTGTACTGAGACATCATGTACTCAAGCATCTTGGGCGACAAGCCGACTTGCGTACCGAACGCGTTGATGTCGAATCCGAGCAGCTTAGACAGTTCGCTCGTGTTCTTGTCGTAGCGCTGGCCGATGTCGACGCCCTGCAGCGCCTTGCCCTCGATGTCCCGACCCGTGAAGAAAGACCGGTTCAGCATCACTTCGGCAACAGGCAGCATGGCTTGAGGCGCGATCAGGTTCGGCGCCATGTTAGCCAGCGCGCCACCGATATCGCGGAACTCGTCGCCGGCATCCTTGCCCGACATGAAGATGCGCACCAGCGCCTCGGGCACCATCTTGAAAATGACGCCAAGTTCAAACGGGATCGGCACCTTGACGGCGTTGTCCAGCCCAGGCAGATGCACGAACCAGTTGTTCAGACGCTCACTCGTGTTCGCCTTCTTGTAGTCTTCGTCGTCCGCACTCGCCATAGCGTACATCATTGAGACGCCTGCGATCAGCATGCCGCGCGACAGCAGCTTGTTGCGCACGTTGACGCGCTCGTGCAGCGGCATATCGCCCTTGGCGGCGCGGTACATCACGTCCCAGCCCTGGATCATCGCGCTGAGGAACGGGATCATGTGGTTGAGGTAGCGCGTCGACGGTGACGTGCCCCGCTTGCTGAACGGCATCGACTCGTAGGCTGCCAGCGTTGCTTCGATTTCCGATGCGCCGGCCTTGATCGCTCCGTTGTACACGTTGCGTCGGGTGATAGCGTCAGCTGCATGCGCGCCGTGATCCAGTGCAGCCATGTAGTACCCGATGTTCCACCAGTTGCCCTGCGTCTGCGCCTCCTGCTGGAGCCGATCCAAGTCGGACTCGTTTTCAGCGAACAGCGCACCGCCCGTGATGCCGCGCCGGTCCAGCGTGTCGTCGGCCTTGCCAGACAGCGCCGTGCCAAGTTCGCGCAGGGTGTCCGTGACCGGGTTGAAATTAGCGCCTGTCGTGAGATACGCGCTCATGGGGTCACGGATCAGCTGACGCACCATGTACAGCGGGTTGCGCGTCACTGCCTTGCGCAGCAGCTGCGCCGGCACACCCATCAGGCGCACAAAGCCCGGCAGACTCGCCGGCACCCCAGCAAACCCCTTCACCAGCAGATCGGTAGGAATGTGGCCCGCAGCAGACCCTGCGGTGTCCACAGCGAATCGTTGTAGGTCCACCTTGCCGTCTTTGTCCGGACCCCGGAACTCAACGATGTTGTCGCCCTTCTCAGTCGCACTGACAGGATGCGCGGCACCCATCGCATACAACGACATCGCGGCTTCACGCGAGGCGATATTGTGCAGAGACGCGTCGATGATGACCGAGGCATTGCGCACAGACGCGGTGAAGAAGTCCATGACTTGCGCGCTGCCGCCCAGCATCTTCTGCATGTGCGGTTCGTCTGCGAGGCGCCCGACGGTGATGTCCCTGCCTTGGTCAATCTCCAGCACCATGTTGCCGAACTTGTCGGCGCGGAACAGCGGCGTGTAGTTCTGCTTGGCTGCCAGACGACGGAACTCTTCTTCGCTGATGATGCCGGCCTGCTGAGCGAACTGCAGCATGCCCTTGTTCCAGTCCTGATACTCTTTGTAGGCAAGTTTGAAAGGATCGTTCTCGGCTTTTGCCAGCGTGTCGGCGTAGGCACGCGCCTTCTGGCGGCGGACATTCTCTTTCTCAATCTCGGCGGCTTGTGCGGGGCCTGCCTTCAGGGGCACTGACAGATCGGCGAACACACGATCCCAGCCATCGGTCTGCGCGCGCTTAGCCAGCGCATACAGCGTGAAGGCATCCGACGTAGCCTGCGAGTTGCCGAACCCCTTGATCTTGCCCAGCATGTCGCTGACGTTCTTGAGGCTGGCGCCCTCTTGCACTTCCGTCTTGAAGGTGTCCTTGCCGTGCAGCTTGCCCCACCACGCGCGGGTCGGCGTGCCATGCATCACTGCTTGCTGCACAAAATGGTTGCGCTGGGCGAAGTTCATCAGGTCGTAGGTAACCTGCACCGCCTTGGTCGGATCGCCGGCCTTGAGTGCTTCCTTGATGCCGGCGTACGCGTCGATGAACCGGGTGCGGAACTCCAGCCCAGTAGCATGCGCGCGAATCTCGGCCAGCCTGTCCTTGCGCCCCCCCACCATCACACCAACGGCGTCTTCAAGATCGGAGTTGGCGTAGGCAGTCTTGGCCTTGCGGAACACGGTTGCAGCGGGGGCTGCGTCACCGTCGGCCAGGGCCGCGCGCCGCGCTTGGCGCAGGATGTGGGACAGGTCCGCAGCGGTGATCTTGTAGGGGCTGCGCAGGCCCATCTTGGTCAGTGCCGCGTTGATGGCGCCCATCAGTTCGCGGACAAAGCGTCCGGCCTTCTGCAGCGTCGATTCGGACGGGCGGCGTTCTTCCAGATGCGCAAGAATTTCAGAGACTTTGCGCTTGTTGGCAAGGCGCGGTTCTTCACCCAGCGTCTCGCTCGTGCCGCGTGCAGCGTCCAGTGCGTCTTGCAGACCCAGCGAACGGGCGATGTCGTCAATGTTGCCTTGATCGACAAGCTTGCTGGTGAGCGTGTTCAGCCCCTCGTCGCCGAGCAGCTTCTGAACCCCATAGTGGCCCGTCACTTCGTGCGCCAGCGTAGCCAGCAGATCGGCCACATTCTCATGCGCATCACCGACGATCATGATTTCGCCGTTGGATCGCACGCCACCCTTCACAACGCTGCCATCGTCAGAGACGGCACCCTCGTTGTTCAGTTCCTGCATGACCTTCGCAGGGATGTCGCGCGCTGACGGGTAGAACTTGATCTTGCTCTTGAGCCCAGCGGGCGCCTGCGCGAGGAACCCGTCGATGACGCTCTGTGCCTGTTCCGGGGTCAGCTTGGCATCGGCTTGTTGGCCGGTACGGAACAAGGTGCTCTTGTCAACCCGCGACTCAACATCCGGCGCGTTGACATCGCCGACAGACATCTCACCCAGACCCAGACGCGTGTTTTCTTCGGCGTCCTTGGTCGGGCGCCCGCGCTTGGCGCCGGTACGGAAGACTGAAGATGCCTTGCTGCGCTGCGGACGAACCGCCGTCTGGCGCTCCCCCATGCGTACAGCGGCGGCAAACTGGGCCGTAGCAGCCTTCTGTGCCTTGGCTATGTCCGCTTCAGACAGCGCTTCTCGTACAACAACAGTAGACCGTTTGTCGCGCGATGCGATAGACGCCTTGAGTGCCTTCGTGTTTTCCTTAGCCCAGGTCCGGTCCTTGATCCAGTTGTCAATGACGACTTCCGCAGCGTCATTCTCGATTTCCTCTGCTGCAGCAACGTGTCCCTTGGCGCGCAGCCATTCCACCAGTTTGAACCGCACATCGGTGGAAGTCTCTTCCGGCACGATGATGGTCATCTCTTTCTGACCATTGAACTCGATAGCCGGCACGCCGGACTCAGCCTTCTTGGCAAGGCGCGCGTCGTCTGCGGCCTTGCGTGCGTCGCTGGTCTGGTTGGACTTGTCCTTGGCGTACGCCGTGCCGTAGGTGCCGCGCACAACCTGCGGGGTCGGGGGCTCAACGGCGGGGCCGAACTTGTCCGCAGGCCACAGCCCCTTGGCATCGACACGGCTCTCGGGCTTGTACAGCGCCTCAAGACGCTTCTGCAGTTCACCCGCACGCTCCACGCTTTCCTCGTAGCGCTTCTCGGCTGCTTCGACAGCCTTCAGTGCTGCAGGATTCTTCGCCGTGTTGGCTTCGGCAATTGCTTGTGTTTGCTTGTAGTAGTCGTCTTGCAGCTGCCCCGCCAACTTGACGAAGTGTGCCGAACGCGCGTCTGTCTTTGCGTCTTTATCAGGCACGCCGTGACGCTCAAGAGCGTCGATAGTTTCCATCGCCTTGTTCAGCGCATCTTGCCATTGCTTGTACGTTTCGCGAGCAGCGACAACCATCTTGGCGACGGCAGACATCGGCGCGTCAGCGTTGGGCGCAATTTCAGCAACGGCTTCCTTGATGCTGGAGATAGCATCTTCAACGGCGGCGATCTTCTTGGCCGTCGGCGCGCGTTCTTTCTTGATCTTGGCTGCCCAGTCGCGCTCAACGCGAATCTTCTCAACCAGATCGTCGTACTTGGCCTGCACCGCCTGCAGCGCAGCGCCTGTCGATGCGCGTCCGTCTTCGCCCATCGAATCGATCTTGTCAAGCAAGCGCTCAATCTCACGAACGCTCACAGCGTCGTTGTGCTCAAGCGCGTCGATCAGCGCAGCGGATGTCATCTCCTTGTCGACTTCGTGCATCGTCGCTGCGTTGTCGCGCTCGGCGGCATTGCGCAGCGCTTCGCCAGACGGCTTCTTCGGCATCAGCGCCGCATAGAAGTCGTTGATTTCTTTTTCAGACAGCCCGTGCTCATTCCGAATGCTTGCCAGCTGCGGACGCAGTTCTTCCCGCAACTCACGGATCAGCGCCGTGAGCAGCTGCATGTTTTCGCTGAGTTCCGTCTTCGTAGGCCCTGTAGCCGCATCCCTACGCTGCTTCATCTGCTGCATCACAGCAGCCGCAGTGCGTTGCACAGCCTTCAGGTTTGCGTCCGCTTCCATAGCGTCGTTCGACACCTTGGCGTCAACCGCTGCGTGCACTTCGCTGCGCGCGTCTTCCTGCTGCTGCTTCAGCGCCGGCAGCTTAGCGCGGATCGCATCAAGCCGTGCCTTGGCTTCCTTGTACGTCGAAACCGCAGCACCTGTCGCTGTCTTGCCAAACTTCGATGCCAGCTTGTTCGCAGCGTCAAGCAGCGGCGACTTGTTCTTCATGCCGCCCAGCGCCTGCCCGAACTCCTTCTTGCCTTCAACGGCTGCATCGCGCGCAGCGTCGTACTCGGCGCCGGCACGGTCAATGTCCTTCGGCAGATTCTCACCGAACAGATCGCCAGACTCACCGGTTTCTGGCTTGAAGCGTTCTTTGGCACGCACCACATCGGCTTCGGTCACCGGGTCGTTCAGCTTGCCGTGCAGTGCTTCGATGGCGCTGTCGATGCGCGTGCGGGTCTTGTCGTCGTAGCGCGGATCCTTGGCGGCGTCGTTGAGTTCGGCAAGTTCTTCCTCGCGCATGCGCTGCACAAGTGCCTCGTCGTCCTTGCCAGCCTTGAACTGCGCTTCACCGCTCTTGAGCCCATACGCCTTGCCAAACTCGGTGCTGCCGGTTTCGACTTCGTGCCCGGGGAACTGCCGTCCGCCCAACACCAGTTCGCGCAGCTTGCTGACGTTGCCAGTGGCGCCCTTGCGCAGCCCTTCCTTGACAGCGTTTGCGCGTGTCGGCAGGTTGCGGTTGACGGTCAGGTTGGTGATGATGTCCTGCAGCGCTTGGTGCATCATGGCTTCACCATGACCCATACTCTGGCGCTCAAGGATGCTGCGGCGCGCGGCTTCCAGCCGGCCCAACTCGGACCGCCGCTCCGAAGACACAAACGCCGAGGCCCCGCCAGTGATGCGCCGATCAGCCTTATCGGATGCTGTGCGCATGTTGCGGATGCGGGCGTTGATGGTCGCCAGCTGACGATCCAGCGCGACTTGCCGCTCTTTGGAAACCTTGTCGAACTCTCGGTTGATTTCCCGCAGCGATCCGTGCAGGCGTGCTTGCTCGCCATCAAGCTGCCGCAGTTCCGCGTAGATGTTGTTGTACGTTTCTTGCGGCAACCCTTTACCGTCTGTGTTTCCCGTCAACTGCGGCGTGTATTCTTCTACGTCTCCTAGCGTGGCTTCCCCATACAGAACGCGTTCAAGCTGTCTGACGCGGTTCTGCACGTACGCCATGCGCGCTTTGATCTTGTTTTCCGTGGCGGTGTCGACGGTGCCTGTGGCTGCCTTCGGTCCGCCCTTCGGGACACGGTTGCTCGTGTTCGCATACGCACTGTCAAGACGGCTGCCGATGATCTTCGCCAAGGCCGCGTCGTCATGCGCCAGCGGCAACTTCCCGGCCAGTTCACGCTGCTTCTTGATTTCTTCGACAGCCGCAGCGATCAATTCACTGCGCGCCTGCTTCACAGCGGTGTCGGCTTCCGCCATCTTGTCGCGCTTGGCTTCCCACCGGTCTTCGGTAGGGACAAGCTTTCCGCGCACGTTTACAGCGTCGCGATCTGGGATGTTGCCCAGCGCTTCCTGCAGACTGATCTTGCCCGACAGAGCAGCGGTGAACTTCTCAAACAAGCCGCTGCGCGTCTCAGCCAGTCGCTGAACAGACTGCTCCAAGTCGATAGGCAGAGCAGGCGGGCCGTTACCTGCAGCCGGCTCCAGCGCCCGGTTCAGCAAATCGTCAATGCCTGAGTTGTCGATTTCCTTCGGCGCTGCGCGTGTCGACTCCCCCACCGTCGGGTTCAGCTGGCGCGCAGCCTCGTCCATAGCGCGGGACAGTGCAGCCAGAGTCTTGCGCGCTTCGATAGCCGCAGGCGTGCCAGTGTTGGCAACGCGCTCGTACTCAGCCATCGCGCGCTCGTACTTGGCCCGCAGTTCTGTGTAGGCTTGATGCGCGTGCGCTGTCTTCGGGTCCGTAATCTCGGTACCCGGCAGATACTTACCCGGCGCAAAGGCAGTTACCTTGCCCGGCTCCAGCGGCGGGGGTGTGCCCGGCAGCCGTTGTTGTGACGGTTCGTCACCGTTGTACGCATACTCGCCAGTGCGGGTCAGATCGCCAGCAACGTCATTGTCCTGCTCGATGCCTTCGCGCCATGCTTGCGTCGGGTCCGTCGCCTCAGTCGGCGCCGTCATGTCGGGGCGCTGCGCTGCGGTTTCGTCGGCTTGCTGTTGGGTAGCTGCCTCGCGTTGCGCGGCTGCATCCCTGGCCTGCGCTTCCTTCTCGGCCAGCTGCATCTTGACAAGGCCCCAGATCGCCTTGTTCTGCTGCTTTGTGGCGCCGGGTATGGCGACGCCGGCCTTCAGTGCAGCGGCTGCCTGCGCGGGATCGGCAACGATGTGCTCAACGTAGTCATTCACGTCGGTGTCGGCGATCTTTTCCTTGACGCCGCTGACGTAGTTGCGCGCCGCTTCGGCTTGCGTGTTGACATACTGACCCGCAAGCGCGCCGGCAGACTGTGCATCGGTTTCGGCTTTGCGCTTCTCTTCGATCTTGGCGCGCAGCTTACCCATATCTGCGGTGCCTGCATTCACGGCGGGGTCGGCAATAACGCCGGACGCCCACAAGTCTTGTGCATCGATCTTGGAGTGCGTGATCGCGGACTGATTCTTGGCGTGTTCAGCAGCCAGTTCTTTGTTGTCTGCGCGCAGCTTCTTGATCTGATCGCCAAGCGTTACAGCCTGCGCCGCTTCTGACGTGCCGGCAAGCGGCTTACCCAGCGCCTTGCGCTGCTCCATCAGGCCCTGGAGATTCGTGATGTAGTCGGTGTACTGCTTGTCCAGCTGCGTTAGGTACTCGGGTGTCTTCCTAAACGCGGCCTGCTTCTCTTTTTCCGCTTCATCTTTTTGAAGCGCGTCAGCACGTGCGGCGTCGGCAGCGACCTGATCCCGCTCCTTGAGCGTAGCCTGGGCAGCGCTACGTGCCTGGATGGCGTGGGCAGGCCCCAGAGTGCCGCCGACAGCGACAGCGCCGGCCAGCGTGGCTTCGTACTCTTTGTTGGCGTCGGCGCCCGTGAGGGCAAGGCCGGCTTGCCAGCGCTCCAGCACCGTCTGGGCCAGTTCCGTCGGCATCTCAACGACAGCACCGGAAGCTGCACCCTTGGCGCCGGCCTTGAGCAGAGACTGCTGCGCGGAGGCAACGAGTTTGGCTTCGACTTCGGCAGCGGACTTCGTGACCAGCTTGTTGATCGCCTCGCCGGCCAGCTTGTTGACCCCCAGCGCGCGGCCAAACAGGAAGACGGTAGACGCGGCATCCAGGGCAGCCTGGGGCACCGCAGCGGCAGCGGCAGCCGTCTTGTCCAGCGGCGCGTTCGGGTTCTCTTGATCCTGACGCGCCAGATTCGATCCGAACAGCGCCGGCAGGTTGGCGCCCACGGCACCGATAGCGCCACCGACAAGAGAGCCCCCAGGACCCAGCGGGGAGCCCGCCATCGCACCAATCTTTGCGCCGGCTGCGGTCTGGGCCATGTAGGGCAGGGTGCCCGCCAGAGAGTCCCGCGCGAAGGCGCCGGCTGTCGACAGGGTGTTGCCGATTCCCTCGGCTGCCTTGACATCTTCCCAGGAAGTGGTCTTGACCCCCTCGTTTTCCTTCGCCGCCGCGCGCCGCATGTCCCGCGCAGCCTTCTCGTCGCCGAACGCACCGATGCCCAGTGCATTGTTCGCCATCAAGTCCTTGGCGCCGGCCTTCAGGTTAGCAAAAAACCCCTCTTGGGGTTTCGGCATGCTGGCTTTGTATGCGTCCGGTCGAACCTTCCGTCCAATCGCTTCCGCCTCTTCAAACGTGGCGGTGCGCGGAACCTCGATGCTGGTGCCATCTGGAAGGTCAAACGGAATTGTGCTCATTTCGATCCGATCCCAATGCGACGCAGAATCTCAGCGCCTGCCGTGGACATGTAGTCGTCTTCGCCGCGCATCCGCGCTTGGCGGATTGCGAAGTCACGCTGCCGTGCGTAGTTCGGGTCCATCAGCAGCGTCGGGTTGGCCGACTCTTTGTTCTTGAACGACTGTTCAGCCTGTGACGCTGCTTTCTCGCCGGACACCTGTTTGTTGCGGTCAACGCGCTCAGCCAGCGCCAACATCTTCGCGTCTGCGTTCTGCTGCGCAGCAACTTTGATCTGTCCCCAGCGCGCGTCAATTTCACGCGCCTTCATGATGTTGTCGTTTTCTTCCTTCGTGGCGTTCATGCGCAACTCAACTTGCTTCGCGCCGCGATTCCACGCTTCATCTGCCTGCTTGTTGCCCCACTTGGAGTTTTCCAAGAAGTCTGTGCGCGCGTCGTCACCGACCTTGATCTTGAGTTGCGTAGCCATCATCTCGCGCGCATCCTCATACGCACGACGCTTCTCAGCCTTCGTTTCCTTGGCGTCCACGTAGTCAGCAACCGCACTGGCAAACACACCGCCGAAGTGGCCCCCAGGCTTGATCATGCCGGCGCCGAACGCAGCCAACCCAGCGTTTTCTTCAGCAGCGCGCAACTCTTTCATGCGCGCTTCGTCAGGCTTGCTGAACTTGGCCGCAGCGTCGATCAGCGCTTGGTTCTTCGGAATGTTCAGTTGGAACGACTTCGGGTTCGGCCTGTCCGGAATCGTCGGGTCCAGCGTCTTCAGCTTGCCGCCCGTGGTGCCTTGGTAGCCGCCGATGCCCCTGCTGCCAGAGCCGGCAAGCAGCATCTTCGCCACGGGATCGTCTTTCGTCATCGACACGTCAGGAACGTCGCCCATAACCAGTGGGGGCGGGCTGCCATACACAGGTGATTCTGCACTGCCCTTGTTCGTAGCGCGCCCGCGTTCGGTTCCGACACGCGTCGTCGACTTGGTGGCGTCAGAGTGCGGCGTGAAACTGTCGCTGACAGGAATCCTTGGCACGTCACCACCGACTGCGTTGATCGGACGAATGATTGCGTTGTTGATCATCTTGCCTGCTACACGCGGCCCCATCGTCAGCGCGTCCAGAATGCCGCCGCCTGCGCCTTTTGACATGCGCTGAAACAACGCACGGTCTGCTTCTGTCTGCGGGTCGACTTTCTCTTTCACGCCGATAGGCTCAACCATCGGTGGCAGCTTGTACCAGTCCGGTTCGTCTTCGGTCACGTCAATGGGCACCAGCGAGCCGTAGTCCAGCTTCCTGACCTTATCGCCGCCAAAGAACTTCTGCACAGGTGGCGGGGCTTGCGGCGGCTGAGGCACCCGGGCCTGTTGCTGCGCCATCGCACCGATCCCCAGCGCGGAGGGTGGCGTGGGCATCGGCTTGGGCTGCAGGGATGCCAGCAACTGGTCCTTGACCGTGCCCTGCGGCTGCGGCTGCTGCACGCCGGCCTTGCCCTTCTTCAACGCCTCGATAGCAGCGATGACAAGGTACGACGGCGCGATGCTGCTCTGCTGGCCGCTCGCCATAGCCTGCAACCGATCCAGACCGAGCGCGGTCAGATCATCAAGGGACACCTTTTGGGCTGGTGTCGATGCAATGCCCGTAGAAAGACTCATGTTTTTGGTCCTGGGCCACCGAGCGTGTACCCGGCGATACCGTTGCCGATCAACTGTGACGCGAACGACGGCGCTGGCGTGGTGTTGGCGGTAGCCGTCTGCGTCATCGGCATGCCGTTGTAGCCCTGCTGCATGATGCCCAGCTTCTTCTGCGGGTCATCGCGCTGATCCACGAAGTTCTGGTAGCCCACGTTCAAGCCGGTCTGGTTCAGCGCCTGCTGCTGGTTGCCGATGCCCATGATGCCTTGGTTGACGGCAAGCTGATTCTGGAAGCCTTGCTGTCCGATGCCGGCCAGGGTGTTGCCGGCGCCGACGGCGCTTGCGGCGCCCGTCATCTGGCGGTTCTGATCGGCGTTGAACTGCTGCTGCCCGTTGTTGTACGCAGTGTTCATGCCCTGAGTCTGCATGTCGTTCATCTGCTGCGTCAGGTTGCGATACGCCTCAGCCTGCACAATGGCGTGACGATCCCCACCGAACGCGCCCCCACGGGCGGCAGCCGCATCCATCACAGGCACCTGCATGTCGTACTGACGCTGCGCCTCGCGCTTGCCGATGTCAATGACGCTCTGCTGGTACGGCGACATGTAGTGCTGAGCCGCAGCCTGATCCCACATGCCCCCACCGCCCATCAGCTTCTCAGCCGCTGCACCAACAATACCGCCGCCTTGGGTCTGCATGGGCGACATCGCATCCATGTTGCGGTAGTTGTTGAACGCCTGCTGCTGGTCTGCAGTGAAGTCAGCGACACGTGCTCCGCTGTACGGGATGTAGCCTTCGTTGGAAATCGACTCGGCGCGGTTGAGCACACGGCCTGCGTACGGCGCCAAGTAGTCCGGCAGCGAAACCTGCTGCTGCGTCGTGGTTGTGGTCGGGCCTTGCGGATCAACCGCCGTACCCACCATACCGAGAAACGCGCCGACAAGACCTGGGTTGTCCTGTGCCCACTGCCACCAGTCGGTTGTGGTTTCTGCCATCTCAACCTCCTTACTTCGGCTTGTTGGGGTTGGCACTGTGCTGCGGAATCAGCGTGCCAAACCCGTTGCCCTGCATAGCCATGCCGGTGGTGTCGTAGGCTTTCATGTCGCCTGCCTTGGCCCAGACCCATTGGCCGTCGGCGGCATCGCGAGCCTGAAAATAGCCCTGTGCGTTTGCATCCGCCAGATTCTTGATGCCCGTAGGCATCACGTCCTGCCCCCGGTTGTACGCAAGCTGTCGCTCGCCAGCACCGCCCCAGGTGTAGTTCGCTGCAGCAGGAGCACCGCCGCCCTCGCCTTGAACGCCAGCAAACGGCGCTGCTGCCGGCGCGGCAGGCGTGATGGGCGCACCGTCCATCGTCATATTGGCGTTCGGCCCCGGAACGTACGTCTGCGTATTCAACGGCTTCTTCTTGCCCATATCAGGACTCCCGATAGTTGATCCGGACGTAAATGCCGGAGTGTTTGCCACAGACGCAATGCCGGACGTGCCAGCAGGTTGCGTCGTTTTTGTTCCGTCTGCTGTTGCAGGTCCCGGTTGAAAATACTGCCACTCAGGATCGAACCCAGGGCGATATCCTGCCGGGGGCGCGACGTAGCGTCTGTTCAGCGGTGCAGCCGGCGTTGCTGTCATGCCCGCCTGCGGGCCGGTTCCGGGTCCGCCCGTGCCGGGGCCACCACTATCGCCACCCTTGAATGCAGCGGCACCAAGACCGAACAGTTGCATCGCCAGTTTCGGGTTGGCTTTTGCCCAGTCCCAGAACTTCTCCAGATCGGTCTTCTGAGCAATCGGCGTGTCGTTAGGCTTCGGCACGTCCGGCA
>Ga0075163_10005437_pt1 | contig 17002 bp, 10 predicted proteins | sample JI1023141ADNA_FD_71478 | JGI IMG/M metagenome (GOLD analysis project Ga0075163, IMG submission 71478) | Wastewater effluent complex algal communities from Wisconsin, to seasonally profile nutrient transformation and Carbon sequestration -... | ecosystem: Engineered > WWTP > Effluent > Algae...
TAAATATAATTACTAAAATAAAATATTTACTAAACATTTTTTATCTCTTTTCTTCCAAATTATTTTATAGTTTTTAACTAATGGAAATTTTAAAGCTAAAACTATTATTGTCACCTTCATTTTGCTAACTTATGCATTTTTTACCCACAACTATGTATTCTCTACATATTACTAGGAATATTTTACATAGTGTTAGGTTGTTTATTCTATCTATTTAAACTTAGGTAAATTATTTATTTATTTAATCAAAACTCAACTATATAAAAGGAAAAAACTTTATTTATTTGTAATGCTAGTCTTGGCATTTAGATTGCTGGCTCTTAGAACGTCAACATCCACTTTTGTTCTATAACATTCTACAATTAATTAATAGTAAGAAAGGACAATAATGGTAACTTGTGCTAATTTAAATTGTGTTTCTAAGTGGTCAGGTAATGATTTAAGATGTCCTCAATGTCAAACATTACCTATAAATGCCCTAGTTGGCCATCGTTACCAAATCAAAAAAATCCTAGGAAAAGGTGGTTTTAGCATTACTTACCTAGTAGAAGACCTAGACTGTTTGAAAGAGGTAAAAGTACTAAAACAATTACGTAGGATCTTTAATAATGATGGTTATGATGCTGAAGGTAATGAAACAGCAGAACGCTTATTTAAACGTGAAGCAGAAGTCTTATTAAAATTACAGCATCCAGGTATTCCAAAACTTCATGCCTATTTTATCTATGAAGGTTACTCATATTTAGTACAAGACTTTATTCCTGGTAATAATTTAGCTGATGAAGTAGTAAGCAGAGATTATTCTTTTGATGAACAAGAAGCTCGTTTACTTCTTATTGAATTAGCAGATATTTTAGAATACTTACATACTCATAACCCAGTAATTGTTCACCGAGATATAAAGCCAGAAAATCTAATGCGACATGCTAGCGGAAAACTACTCTTAATTGATTTTGGGGCAGTATGTCAAATGGTTGGAACAACCAATCAAACATTAATTTACTCACCAGGCTATACAGCACCTGAACAAATTGCTGGAGAAACTATTCCACAAAGTGACCTATACTCAGCAGGAGCAACGGTATTAAGACTACTTGCAAGTAATTCTATTATTCCTAGTATTAAACCTAAACAAGGACATTGGGAATCTTTTATTCCTGTAACTACAGAATTTGCTGCAATTATCAATGATTTATTAATCCCAGATATAAGCAAAAGACTAAGAAGTGCAACTGAGTTAAAGTGGAGGTTACAGCTTTTAACTCCATTACCACAAGTTATTGGTAATCCAATTTCACCTCATCCACAATATGCTTTTAAGAAACCTTACTCTGAAGTAAATGACCCTATCTATTCACCAACTATTTTTTCTGAAGAATCTAGTAAGACTACTATTGAATTAGGTGAGCTAAAAGAACAACCATTTTTATTTCTGTTACAAAGAATTTTTCGAGAGCAACTTTCTGGATCATTAATTTGTACAAATAACAAAATTAATAAAAGTATTGTTTTTTATGAAGGAAATGTTGTTGCTGCTAATAGTACAGAACTTATTGACCAAATAGATGATTTTCTAATTCGTATTAGTAATATTGCAGCTAGAACTTTTGCGGAAGCTAAAAAAGAAATGTCTGATACAACTTGTTCTTTTAGCGATGCTTTAATCAAATTAAATGTAGTCTCTGAAGAAGAATTAAACAATTTACGTAAAACACAAATCTCTCAAATTGTTTCTTCCCTCTTTAATTGGACAACAGGTCAATATGAACTTCGTTGTGAAACCTATGATATATCGTTAAATAAAGTTTCTATTCCTGTAGCAGATTTAATATTTGAAGGATTAAGAAATTTAGACAATATAGAATTACTTAAATCTTGGCTAGGAGATTTTTCCCGTCAAATTGCTCCAAGCCCTAATCCAACAGACTTAAAAAATTTTATTAATTTAACTTCTAAAGAAGTTTTTGTTTTTTCTAGAATTACTGGAAAAACTACAATTAATGAAATATTATCCTTAGGCTCTTTACCTGATATAGATATGCTTAAAGCTATTTGTGGGTTAATTGCTGTTGGGCTAATTAATTCAAATATTGATCAAAAGAAAATGGATCGTTCAGTAGATTCTGTAGTGCGTTTATTAAAAGAAATGCATAGCAATTCAAGAACCTATAGCTTTGAAAGTGTAGCAACATTTTGTTATGAAGTTGAATCAACCATTTATAGTTTAGAGAATATGAGCTACTACAATTTATTAGATATTCATATAGATGCAAAAGAGCCAGAGATTCGCGAAGCTTATGAAAGAGCAGTAAAGAAATTCCATCCAGCCGCTAATGAAGAAATCTGTCGTTACAATCCTAGCTTGCGACCACAACTAGAAAAGCTTTTTTCTCATATTCTAATGGCTTATAGAGTCTTAAAAACTCCTTTTTCTCGTAAACAATATGATAGTAGCCTAAAGTATAGTTCTCCAGCTTTAACTTATGTTAAAAAACTAGGCTAAATCGGTAGAACTTACGATCGGAGTTTTACAGTTTATTTATGCAGAATCTAAAAATTCTAACTGGGTTTTATTTTATTTCTTAATAAATTTCAATGATTTAGAGGTATTTTTTAAGAATTTTAATAATTCCCTCTCTTGCTGCTTGTCTCTAGAACAAAAAAGGATATAATTAGGGGGATTTCTGTTTACCAACTACATATCACTACTTAACCAATAAACTAATCTGTTTTTTAAGGAGCTGCTGCGATGGCAGCAAAAAAGCTTTTTTTCGCTTTATTACTAATAATATTACTAAGCACTCACTCAGTCATCTGCCAACCACAAGATGCTTCTCCTGGGCCATCTTGGCCCCTTGAAGTAGCTAGTTTTCAAATGCGTGTTGGCGATGGGAGAATGATGGCGTCTAATACATCATCTGCTACTAACCTTGGTGGTAATATGCGCGCATCTGGAAGCCTAGGTGGACCTGTTCCAGGAGGACAACAAAAGGTATCCTTTTTTCTAAGAGCTAAAAACCCTTCTGATAGTAAAATGCTTAAGGTTATTGAATGGGAAGCTAGTTTTTTAACAACTGAAAACAAGCTTGAAAAAAAATCATTTAAGAGCAAGAAAAAACTTAAACCAAGCCAAGAAGAAACTATAGAAGAGACTATCTTCTTTAATATTGCTACAATCCCAACTAAAGTAAAATTAGGGTTTCGAATTAAAAAAATTGAATATGAAGATAGTAGTATTTGGGAAAATAAAAGTACTACCCCTGATTCAGACTTTATATTTCAAAATGTAGATGTAAATTAAACTATATACTTAAGTTACCCAAAAGAGGAGCGATTTATTATTGCTCCTCTTTTGTGTTTTTAGAAAAACTAACTTATGAATTTCACTAATAAAACCCCTACAAGGCTAGTACTAAAACAAATTCCTATTTTACTTTACATTATTGGAGCAATTTTTAGCTTACCAATGCTTATTTTTGGCCTCTATAACACAATAAAACAAACTGGTGCTGATGGTAGTATCTTTGGCATTATTTGGGGTGTAACTATAATATGGATAGTATTAGAATTTATAGCCACTCGACAGGAAATTATTATTGATAAAGAAAAAGACCTGTTTTTACATATTGTTAAAGGATTATTTCGTACTAAAAAACAACTTATCCCATTAAAAACTATTACATCTATTAGCTTAGAAACTAAGCAAATTGGGGTTACTAGAGGTAGACGCTATAAACATGTTTATGCTTGTGATAACAAGGAAAAACACCTTATTAATAACCCTTCTATTCTTTATATAGATCATAGTAAAACTGCAAAGATATTAAGTGATTTTCTTAGCATACCTTTAGAAACATACATAGAAGAACTTAAGTTTGATTTTTAGTTTTGCTTCTAACCATATTAACTTCTTCCTTTACTTACACTTAAACTTTTCTACTCTAATTACAAACCCTTCATAAGATTTTTTAGTACCTTTTTCTCCACCCAAAGAAACTTTTTCTAGTTTGCCAAATATTTTAATCTTACCTGGGCATTTTATTTCCTCATTTGAAATTAGTATTAGTTGACCAAATTTAGTATCTAGATAAGATTGAAACTCTTGTTTACCAACCCCTGGAGGTGCGGTTAAAATTGGGTGTTGATGTACAACTTCTGCAGGCTTACCCCCTAGTTTAATCTTTTTATCTAAAAATTCAGTTATTTTTGCATCTGCTGGTATTTTTATATATTTAGCATTATCTTGTCCCATAGCACTACCTACAATAAAAATTAAAATAATCAATAAACTTAAAAATAATGTTTTTCTTAGCATAGCTTTTTCCTGTCTGTCAGATTATTATTTTTCACCAGTTTAGCAATTTACTAGATTTTCTCAAAAGTTTATTGGGTGTTTATGGAACTTAACTTTAAGATTACTGCTATTACACAAGCCCTAGAAAATGATAGTTTTTTAACGCAAGCATTATTTTTCAATGAGGTTCTTCGTTTTGAAACTAATATAACAAGAGCAGAAAATGCCCTAATTACTTGTGTTAAACAGGTACTTAGCAAACTAGCTCTAGTAGATATACATAGACGACATACTTCTAACACAACTATTAAAGAAGTTTCATTTCCCTTAGAACCTATTAAAGATGCTATTGGTTGGAAAGATCCACTAAACCTAACTTTTCATACCCTAGAATGGACAATTGATGATATAGACTTAGTTTATGTTCCTGTTTTAGGTATTGAAATATTAAACAAAGAAAAAGACCGTGAAAAATTACCTAAGAAAGTTATTTCTGAAATAAAAGCAGAAATACTTAGAAATAAGTCTGCTGGTTCATTAAAAAAGCTTGCCTGGCTCCAGCGTACTCAAGCATTAAAAACTAGTGAGCTATCTTTTCAAATAAATATAAGTAGCCCCAAACAAATAGCTATAAAACTAGAAAAACCTGATAAAGAAATCCCTTCAGTATTAAAAGATATTGGTACTTATCTTAATACCGAACACTTAGCCCCTGCTTATGAAGTAGATGAAGAAGTCCAACTACTAGCAGATGCACTCTCAGGTCGTACCTCTCGTAGTGTCTTATTAGTTGGAGATTCTGGGGTTGGTAAAACTGCTATTTTTCATCATCTAGTTAAACATAGAGTTAAATATCAACTAGGCTCTACTCCTTTTTGGGCAACTAGTGGAGCAAAACTTGTTGCAGGAATGTCTGGTTTTGGTATGTGGCAAGAACGCTGCCAAATGGTTTGGCGAGAAGCTTCTAAAGAAAAAGCTATACTCTTTTTTGGTAACCTTGTAGAACTAATGCATGTAGGTAAAAGCACTCACAATAGTCAAGGAATTGCTTCTTTTTTCCGTCCTTATTTAGTACGAGGAGATTTAGTTGTAGTAGCAGAATGTACACCAGAGCAATTACCACTAATTGAAAAAGAAGATCCTCATCTACTAGAAGCCTTTCAACAAATCAAAATTACTCCTCCAGATCTTAATAAAGGCCGGTCTATATTATTAAGCTATGCTTTAGCAGCTAGACGAAATCATAATGTTATTTCTATTGAAGCATTAGAAATGCTAGATCAATTACATAGGCGTTATGCTACTTACTCAGCTTATCCAGGAAGACCATTAAGATTTCTTAAAAACTTAATTTCTGATCTCCAAACTCAGCTCCAACTTAGTGAAAAAGAGATAATTCAAGCCTTTTCCCGTGAAACAGGCTTACCACTTTTTATATTGGATGACGAAGTAAAACTAGACCTAACATATACAGAGAATTGGTTTTCTGAGCGTGTAGTTGGTCAACAAGAAGCAGTAAAATTAGTAGTTGATATGTTAGCAATGGTTAAAGCTAGGCTTGCACGGGCTAATAAGCCTATTGCATCATTTTTATTTATTGGCCCTACTGGTGTAGGAAAAACCGAGATGGCAAAATGTTTAGCAGAATTTCTTTTTCAGGATAAAAACCGTCTTTCTCGTTTTGATATGAGTGAATATTCTGATCCTTTTTCTGTTAAACGGTTGATTGGTGGTGTATTTGGCTCTGAAGGCTTATTAACTGCTAAGGTTCGTGAACAACCTTTTTCTGTAATTTTATTTGATGAATTTGAAAAAGCTCATCCATTATTTTTTGATCTTTTATTACAAGTCTTAGGAGAAGGCCGTTTAACAGATTCAGCAGGGAAACTAGCAGATTTTCGCAACTCTGTAGTAATAATGACTTCCAATCTAGGTGCAGAAGCTTTTCAAAAAGGTTCTATGGGCTTTCAAACTGAAGATCTAGCTAATGCTAGTAAACATTTTGCTACAGCAGTAAAAGATTTTTTACGTCCAGAGCTTTTTAATAGAATAGATCGTATTGTCCCTTTTATTCCTCTAACACCTAAGATTATTGGGCAGATAGCAATTAGAGAGCTAGAAAAATTAAAACAACGTAATGGCATTCAATTTCGAAATATTACTCTAGACTATTCAGAGAATATTGCTCAATATTTAGCTGAAAAAGGTTATAGCGCTCGCTATGGAGCACGTCCACTTAAACGCGCTATTGAACGAGAGTTATTAGTTCCACTATCCGAAAGACTTAATAGCTATTCATCTGATATGGCATTGGTAGCTGAAGTTAAACTAACTAAAGAAGCAACTCTACAAATATCTGTACAGCCTAAATTAGATAAACAAGGCCGTACAATTACTGCTTTAGCAACAAATAGCAGCCTATTAGAATTAATTAAAAGCTATACTAAACTAAGTAATAACACTTATAACCTAGAGCATAGTTCTGAGTTAATGGATATTCAAAATGAAATTTTCCGGCTTAATAAGCTAGAAGAAAAACTAAAACATATCTCAGGATGGAAAAACCCTAAAGACTTAGTTAGGCTAGCTAGGCTACCAGAATTAAGAAAAGTTTTTGATAATTGTAAACAACTTGCTAAAAATGTATTTACCCAAGAAGATAATTTATTACAAGCCTTCTATGGTAAACAAGGCTTAAATAAAGACTTAGCAACAATTGAGCTATATAGACTTTCTAAAGAGTGGGAAGAAATTTTGTTATCTGTCTATGCATTAAAATTTTCTAACCCTAATTATGTAACCTTAGCTTTCTATAGCGAAAACCCTAAACGCCTATTTGAAACATCTGCTATTTATTTCAAACTTGCATTAGAACAAGGAGCAAAAATAGAAGTATTTACACTAACTATTGATAAAGAAAAGCAAAAGCTAGACAAAGCGGCAGAGGTTAAAAAAGCCCCTAAAAAGCAAACTAAAGAACCCTCTTTTACAGATGAAGATCAAAATGATGATAATAAAAATGAGGCTAAAGAAGACAATAAAGAAGATTTGCCCTTAAAACGCCAATTAATAGATAAACCTCAGCAATTTTTTAAGTCCCCTCAAGATGGGTTATTTGGCATTGTATTAGGAATTAATATGACTTGGGGTTATTTATACTATGCTGCTGAAAATGGTATACATACTTTTTTACAATCTGATTCTACTGAAAAGTGGTTTATTGATAGCTCAGAAGTAAAAGCCCTTGAGTATTTACCATTAGCAGACGTTAAACGTAATATAAATACAAGCATAAAAAAACAAGCTCTTAGGCGAGAATGGAATTTTGAAGGAAAAGTAGAAGATATGGTACTAAAAAAGAATGTAATTTTTTATCGCAACACCGTTCCACACACTATTCTTGAGCTAATAAAGGAGCGTTTACTTAAAGCCGCTAAAGCAGCTATTTTGGGGCAAGAAGATTAATGCATAAAATCTTGTCAAAATTTTTATTGTGCAATAATTGTTTTTTTAAATTATAAGATTAAGTTCTTGGCAAGATTTATCTTTCATGCCATTATTTGCTAACTTAAATAAACACATTATAACGGGTTTATTTTGACAATTTCGCTCAGGTGTTGATTCTTGGAAACATCTCAAATTAAAGATCAAAAACTTCTACACCATTACACTTGCCCTGGATGTGGCGCTGATCAGGAATTTGAACCTAAAAATGATTGTTTATCTTGTGCCCATTGTGGACGCCAAGAACAAATCCCTACTAGTGACGAACAAATACTAGAACATTCATATAAAGACTATTTACACCCACGCAAACAAAAATCAATACTACTAACACAAAATGGATTAGAAGTTAATTGTACTAGGTGTCATGCCTCTGTTATATTTACCCCGCCAGAGGTTGCAGGGGAATGTTCTTTTTGTGGTGCTAAGATTGTAGTTCAAGCAAAATCAACCAATCCTCTTATAGCGCCTGAAGCTATTTTACCCTTTCAAATAACTAAAGATGAGGCTGCTAATAATGTACAAAAGTGGATTTCATCACTTTGGTTTGCTCCAAACTCATTAAAACAAATTGCTAGACAAAGGTCTATAGAAGGCATTTATATACCCTTTTGGACATATAACGCTTATACAACTAGTCATTATACTGGTGAGCGAGGTGAGCATTACTATGAAACCAAAAACTATAAAGAGCGAAATTCTGATGGAAAAATGGAGACCAAAACCCATTCAGTACAAAAAACAAAATGGCGTAAAGCTAAAGGCCGTGTGTCACGTTGGTTTGAAGATGTTCTTGTTGCCGCTACTACCTCACTTTCACGTAAGTATCTTGATAGCCTAGCCCCTTGGGACTTAAAACAGTTAAAACCCTATGACCCAGCTTTTCTTTCTGGTTATAAAGCACAACGTTACCAAATAGATCTTGCAACAGGATTTGAAACTTCTAAGGAAGTAATGGAAATTGCTATAAACCAAGATATAAATCAAGATATAGGTGGGGATGAACAAAGAATACACAAAGTCTCAACTACCTATTCTGGTATTACTTTCAAACATATATTGTTACCTGTTTATGTAGTAGCTTATCTATTTAATCAAAAAAGCTACCAAGTGTTAGTTAATGCAAGAACAGGTCATGTACAAGGCGATAGACCTTATAGTAAATGGAAATTTGTTTTATTTACATTAGCTTCACTAGTTTTGCTAACTATCCTTATTATCATATGTATAGCAATCCCAATAATTCCTATTATTATTATTTTTCTGTTGGTAGTGGGACTTATTGGTTGGATTATTTATAGTCAATTTAAGCAAAAATAAAGAATTTAAGAAAGCAGACACACAGGTCTGCTCCTACAGTAAACTGCTTGGAATAATTCACCTCCTACATGACCACTTAGCTTTGTTATTTTGAGCTTTTCTGGCAATATCTTGTTTTATTTAAAATAAAGGTCTTAAATACCTCACTTTATTTGGAGTCTTAATGCTTTCTGGCCATTCAATAATCTGTTTTGCTGGTGAAGATTGGTGGTATCATCACCCACATTCAAAAAATCATATAATGAAACGCTTGGCACGTAATAACCGAGTTATGTTTATTAATTCTATCTCTATGGGGTTGCCAAGCGTTCGTAGCAAAGATTTTTTCTCTAAAGTTTATCGCAAACTAAAAAGTTACCTTAAATTTGTTCGTAAATCTCCTGAAGGTATTTGGGTAGTTACTCCAATAGTTACTCCTTTTTTCTCAAGCGCTTGGGGTAGAACTTTAAATAAATACTTATTAATTATACAGTTACGTATTTTAATGACAATCTTAGGATTTAGTAACCCTATTTTATGGATTGCTATTCCAACAGCTAAAGACATAGTAGGTAAACTAGCAGAAAAAATCTTAATCTATCAAGTTTCTGATAAGTATGAAGCTAATGATATGGATCATGGGGCACGAGGCGGGTTAATTCGCTCACTACATAAAGAATTACAAGAGCGTGCAGCAATTATTTATTATTCTGGGAAAAAGTTATTTTCTGAGGCTGAGTATAAAGAAAAATCTTACTTACTTGAACAAGCTGTTGATTTTGAACATTTTGCCTCAGTAACAGGAAAAAAATTTTCCCCTCCTATAGAATTTCAAAAAATAAAAAAGCCTATTTTAGGCTATTTTGGAGCAATAGAAACTTGGTTAGTAGATCAAGATTTAGTTCGTTATGTTGCTGAGCGTCGCCCTGATTGGCAATGGGTATTTATTGGGCTAAAAACTCGACAGCTAGACATAGAAGCCTTACCAAATGTTCATATGTTAGGATCAAAAAATTATTATGATTTACCAGCCTTTGCTGCTCAATTTGATGTTTGTGTCCTGCCTTGGGTAACAAATAATGAGTTTGTAAATTATGGTAGTGCAATAAAAGTTAGAGAATATTTGGCAACAGGTAAACCTGTAGTAATTACTCCTCTTTATGAATATGAGGAATTAGATGGGATTTTAAGAATTGCTCGTGGTTATGATCATTTTATTGAGCTAATTGAACAAGCACTAAAAGATCAAGATATGGCGGCAAAAGTCCAACGTCAAGCAACTGTGACCAATTCCACTTGGGATATACGCACAGAACAAGTTAGCCAATTAATTGAAGAAAAATTATCATTTAAACCAAATACACCATAATTAGGTTTAATGTAGGGGCGAACTGTTCGCCCTCTTGGTTTCTTGGTGAATGTGTTCGCCCTCTTAAATTTCGGGCTATGCGTTCGCCCTTGTTAATAGAAAATACAAAAATAAGCAGGAAAACTTATGTGTGGAATTTGTGGGCTGGTTGGCCAAGCAGATAATGAAACAATTAGCTCAATGCTAGGAACCATTGCCCATCGCGGCCCAGATGATTCAGGTATTTATGTTAGTGAAACTTCTAGCGGTGAAACCATTGGCCTAGGTCATAGACGTTTATCAATAATTGATTTGTCTGCGGCTGGCCATCAGCCTATGTCATCACTAGATGGTCGTATTTGGCTAACTTTTAATGGTGAAATTTACAATTATTTAGAACTGCGTCAAGAGTTAATCTCTCGTGGTCATCGTTTTCGCTCTAATACAGATTCAGAGGTAATTATTGCAGCTTACCAAGAATGGGGAGAACAATGTGTAATCCGTTTTAATGGTATGTTTGCTTTTGCTATTTGGGATATAACACTTGAAAAGCTTTTTATTGCTCGTGATCGCTTAGGAATTAAGCCTGTTTATTATGCTCAAACTAAACAAGGTTTTGCCTTTGCTTCTGAAATTAAAGCATTACTAACACTTGATTTACCAAGAGAAATTGACTTAAGTGCTCTACATCAATATCTAACCTTTCTTTGGGTACCTGACCCTAAAACTTTATTTAAAGGTATTTATAAATTACCCCCAGCACATTACCTAAGCTATCAACAGGGTGAGCTAGAAATTACTGAATATTGGGATATTAAATTTGATGAAGACCATCGTCACACAGAAGAATACTGGGCTGAAGCTTTACTAGAAAGCTTACGTACGGCAACTAAATCACAGCTAGTTAGTGATGTACCTTTGGGAGCTTTTTTGTCTGGTGGTGTAGATTCTTCAAGCATTGTAGCTTTGATGTATAAAGCAACAGGAAAACAAGTTAATACTTATACTATTGGTTTTACTAGTGAAGATTTAAGCTATGATGTGATTCCTGATGATGTTAAGTATGCTAGACAGGTAGGAAAGTTGTTTAATACTAACTATCAGGAAGCAATTCTAAAACCTGAAGTGTTTGATCTTTTACCAAAACTAATTTGGCATATGGATGAACCAATTGCTGATCCAGCAATTATTACTAGTTTTCTTATTTGTAGTGCTGCTAGAGAGACTTTAACCGTTTTACTAAGTGGAATGGGTGGAGATGAAATTTTTTCAGGTTACCCTAGGCATTTAGCAGTAAAGCTAGCAGAAATTTATAACTTAGTACCACATCAACTTACTCAAGCAATTGTGTCAGCTTTACCAGCATCAAGACCTGGGCCATTTAATGCTATCTTTAGAAACCTACATAAATTAGCTAAATCAGCTAATCTACCATTTCAAGCTCGTTATCTTGGTTATGGCACATATTTTACTAATGAAGAAAAACAAAGGCTTTATAGTAAAGACTTAAAGCAAGCTACACAGAATTTTAATGCTTATGAAAAGCATGAGCATTTTTTTAATAGGGTTAAATCAGAGCATTGGATTAACCAAATGCTTTATATTGACACCAAATTATTTTTGCCATGTTTAAATTTAACTTATACAGATAAAACCAGTATGGCAGCATCTTTGGAAGTAAGAGTTCCTTATCTTGATCATGAATTAGTAGAGTTAAGCGCCCGTATTCCAGCAGAACTAAAGTTGCGAGGCTTTACTCGAAAGTATATACTCAAACGCGCTCTTAATTCAGTGTTACCTAGCTCAATTATTAACCGTAAAAAAGCTGGTTTTAGTGCTCCATTACGTGCTTGGCTAAGGCGTGATTTTGCTGGATTAGTAGATGATTTGCTTTCACCATCAAGGTTAGAATCTCGTGGTTTTTTTGATCCCAAAGAAGTAAAACGAGTTATTGACGCTAATAATCAAGGAAGAGAAGATAATAGCTTAAAAATATTTCAGTTATTAACCTTTGAACTTTGGTATCAGCGATTTATTGAAAATAGGAATTAGTTTTGTGTTAGAAGCTGAACAATTAAAAGTTAAAGTCCGTGATTTTTGGAATGAAAACCCTTGCGGCACTAAGTTTGCCCAAATAGAAGTAGGAACAGTAGAGTTTTTTGCTGCTATTGAAAAACACCGCTATGAAACTGAATGGCATATTCCCGAAATGGCTCAGTTCCCTAGTTGGCAAGGGAAAAAAGTCTTAGAAGTAGGTTGTGGTCTAGGGACTGATGCTGTCCAATTTGCTCGTGCTGGTGCTGATTACACTGGTGTAGACCTCACTCCCCGCTCAATTGAGTTAGTACAAAAACGATTTCAACAACAAAACCTATCAGGTAGTTTTCAAGTTGGGGATGGAGAAAATCTCCCTTTTCCAGATAATCATTTTGATCTAGTTTATTCTCATGGGGTACTACATCACACTCCTGATACACAAAAAGCTATTAATGAGGTTCATAGAGTTATAAAACCTGGAGGTAAAGCCTTTATAATGCTTTATCACCGTAACTCATATAATTACTATGGAAATATTATGTTTTTCCGTCGTTTAGGGGCACAAGTACTAAAATATAGTTGGGGGCCAAGATTTGTTAATCTAGTCACTAAAGAAGATATTAATGCACTTTATCGGCTACAAAGTGATATGAAAAAAAATACTGATCATTTCTTTTCCAAAGAAGAGTTTCTTAATCAAAACACTGATGGGGCTGGTAATCCATTAGCTAAAGTCTATAGCCGTAAAGAAGCCTCTCAGCTATTTTCCCGTTTTACTCAAGTAAACACTGAGGTAAGATTTCTAAATAAACGCTGGATTCCTCTACTAGGAAAACTTTTACCTAGAGCGATTGAAGCACCACTAGCAAAGCTTTGGGGCTGGCATTTGTGGATTATCGCAAGTAAATAGGGTTTAGAAATGGTAAAAAGTATTGGAAAAAAAATAATCTCTTTTTGGCAAAACATTCCTGAACCTCCAGCCGAAGCCGAACCATTAACACAAAAATATAAAATAATTATTATTTTGCTAATCTTTGCTTTAGCTTCATTAGTACGCTATATCCATTTTCAAGATTTATTACCTCTTATAAAAACCGGACAACAAGACTTTGCTGGTTTAACTAAAGTACATGAAGGCTTTGCTACAGAAATTCTTAACAAAGGCATAGAAGGTGTATTTCCTAAACAAGTTTCTCCAGGTGATACAAGCTTACTACTTTATCCTCCAGGTTATCCCCTGTTCCTTAGCGGTATTTACACGCTAACTAGTAGAAATCCTTTAGGGGTGCAGTTTGCTCAAGGATTATTAGATTCTATTGTTGCAGTGCTAGTGTTTTTTATTGCCCTAGAACTTTTTAACCGTACTATTGCAACTATTGCTGGATTATCAGTCGCAATTTCCCACCATTTAGCATATTACTCATTATTATTACTTCCTGATGAATTAGTATCTATTTTTATTATGGCTGGGACACTTTTACTAATTAGAGGGTATAAAGTTAGTTGGCATAAAGAAAAGGGATATAAAGAGCTTTTTCTAGCAGGTGCTTTTTATGGTTTGTCTTGTTGGCTACGGCCTAATGCTATGTTGCTTTTTGTGTTTTGGATTATTGCATTTTTAATAATGCGACGGTCTATAGTTGAAATGCCTAAGCGACTTGTATTATTAGCATTAGGAACTTTTTTAGTTATAGCTCCTATTACAATTAGGAATTTTCAACTTTATGGGGAGTTTGTCCCTATTACATTAAATGTTGGCAATATTTTACAAATGGGTTTGGGTGAAGAAGACCCTACTTTAGGGCTACCTGCTACAGATTATGAAACTTTAGTTTCAGATGCAAAAGAATATAATCGCCCTGATTATGCAGGGAATTTAGTTTCTCCTGATGGTTTTTTAAGAGAGCGTGACCGTGTTAGGCGGAGTACTAAAATTATTATGGAGCGGCCTTTTTGGTATATAGGGGTAATGCTAAAACGAATCAATTTAATGACAAAGTATTCTGCTCATGCTCCTTTAATTCGTTCTGAATTACCAGATAAAAAAGCGCTTTTTGATGAGTATAAAAAAAAGTATGGTTTGGTTGTTGGGACTTTTAGCTATTATAGCGACAATGGAAATACTCTAGATTACTTCCGTCCATTAGTAAGAGCATTACAACGTATATTTAAGGAAAGTGTTTGGATTTTTGTTTTACTTGGCTTATTAATTAGCACAAAAAATTTTCATAGCTTTTTATTAATAGCTACTGTGCCAATCTATTATTTGCTTTCACAATCAGCAATGCATTCAGAATTTCGCTATGTTTTACCTGCTCATTGTTTGCTATTTATTTTTTATTCAGTAACTTTTTATACTATTTTTGTAGCATTGCCCCAACAAATCCGACAAAAACTAGCAACACCAGACTATGTTCGCCGCCTAGATGTAGCACCTTTTGAACAACTTACTGCCCCTAAAGTAAATAAAACTATTGTTGAAAAAATTAATGATTATGATCCTAATGTATTAACCTTTGATGAAGAGTCAAAAACCTTGGAAGCCCCTATTATTGGACAAGAAAATAAAGACGATAAAAACCTTCACCAGCACCCAACAAGTGTAAAGATTACTGGTATTCCTGTTGATAATTTATCTCAAAAAGAAACATTAGAATTAATAGATGGTTATATTAATCAAAAGCAAAAAAACCGCTTAATGGTAGTAGTAAATGCTTCTAAATTAGTGTTAGCAAAAGAGGATAAAGAACTTCGTGAAATTATCCTTAATGCAGATATTGTTACGGCTGATGGAATGTCTGTAATATGGGCATCTAAGATGCTAGGCAAACCATTAAAAGAGCGAGTTACTGGAATTGATACATTTGAAAGCCTAGTAGAAATGGCAGCACAAAAAGGCTATTCAGTATACTTTTTAGGTGCAAAGCCTGATGTAATAGAGGCTTTAATTAAACATTATAAAGAAAATTTACCTAATCTAAAAATTGCTGGATATCATGATGGTTATTTTGGTCGTAATGAAGATGTAATTGAAGATGTTAAGAAAACCTCTCCAGATATTCTTTTTGTAGCAATGGGTTCACCCCGTCAAGAAAAATGGCAAGCAGCTAATTTAACTAAGCTAGGAGTACCTTTTACTATTGGTGTTGGGGGTAGTTTTGATCATATCACTGGGTTTTCCCGTCGTGCACCAAAATGGATGCAAGAAGCTGGTTTAGAGTGGTTCTATCGTCTGGCTCAAGAGCCTGGCCGTTTATGGCAACGCTATCTTATTGGTAACACTAAATTTATTTGGTTGGTGCTAAAAGAACGGGGTAAATAGCCACAAATTACATAGCTACAAACTTATAACATAACTACTACTCGGAAGCCTATAGTATTACTAGCTTTATCTGGAACGCTATTTTCACGAAAAGCGCTACGACACATTGCACTAGAGCTAATCCAAGCTCCTCCACGTAAAATCCGTCTATTGGGATCTCCGCCCTGTTCCCAAGCATTACCATTTATTGGAGCACCATTATAGTTATCGTGATAAACATCTTGGCACCATTCCCAAACATTTCCATGCATATCATATAGGCCAAAGGCATTGGCAAAACCTAGTTGCCCAACTAAAGTTGTTTGTCTACGGTAAATGCTTTTTGTAGTTGGTGTTATTGGTGATTGATCATTAAAATTAACGATTTCTCCTGTTATTAAATCTCCAAAAGCAAATGGGGTGCTAGTACCAGCCCTTGCAGCATATTCCCATTGTGATTCACTAGGTAAGCGGTATTGTTTGCCTAATCTAGCTGATAATCTTTGGCAAAACTCTACAGAGTCATGCCAAGAAACTTGCTCTACTGGTAAGTTACTCTTAAAATATTGAAAAAAAGATGGGTTAGATGACATTATTGATTGCCATTGAGCTTGAGTAATAGGATATTTACTAATATAAAATGTTGATAGTGTTACAGGATGGCGTGGTTCTTCAGAAAATAGGCTTCCTTTTTCTATAGTCTGATTTGCACCCATTAAAAAAGTACCGCTAGGAATCTCCACCATTTCTAATTTAGTACCATCTCCTAAGTCTTCTAAAAAATGGCGTGCTTTTTTCTGTTGTTTTAAGGGAAAGGCATTATTGTCTAGGGTTATTGTCTCAAATTGGTACTCTAATAAGTTAGGTAAAGTCCTAAAAGCTCCTGATTTAATACCTGTAGGGAGTGAAGAAGGAATCCAAGCAACAGGTTTTAAGTTCTGTTTAGGAGTTAGAGGGGGTGGAGCAGTAAGAGAAGTTTTTAATTGTGATTTAATAATTTCTTTTTGTGCAGCCTCTAAAGCTATTTTCATTTCTGCCCCTGAAGCAAAACGTTCTTGAGGCTCTTTTTTTAAGCTACACATAACAATTTGACGTAGAGGTATAGGGATATTTTTAGGTAGCGGGTCAGGTTCTGTCATAGATACTGCATAAATTAAAGCTACACCATTTTGTGGAAATGGTGCTTTACCACATAACATCTTATAAAGTAGCACTCCAG
>Ga0075163_10005438_pt1 | contig 17001 bp, 24 predicted proteins | sample JI1023141ADNA_FD_71478 | JGI IMG/M metagenome (GOLD analysis project Ga0075163, IMG submission 71478) | Wastewater effluent complex algal communities from Wisconsin, to seasonally profile nutrient transformation and Carbon sequestration -... | ecosystem: Engineered > WWTP > Effluent > Algae...
TCACCTAGAATACGCCTTGTCATCTAATGACCTTATCCTAGAATCATTAGCAGCTAAACACCCAGGTTTAGATACGAACATTGTTGGTTCTATCTTTGAGCAACCATACAAGTACGCACTTAAACGAACACTCTTACAAAGAAACGATTTAACACACGATCATTTACTGATTTTATTACGTGGTTTACAAGACCACCAAACCGAATCAGATCCAGATAAAGACCGTTTACTAGATGAACTGTTAAATGACCGTAGATGCACCACCGACCTTCTACAAGAGCGATGGGACTACGCCAGGGACAGTCGTGTCATTAAACATCCAAACTGCCCTATAAGCGTTTTGGAAGCGGTTTTGAACACGGAACTAGAAACCCGTGTACCTTTGAGTGCGGATGCTTTTATCGCATTAAGTCACCCAAAGTGTCCACCTATGAAGGTTTCTAGGGCGATTGGTATGTTAGAACCTAATAGGTGTTGCGCTGCTAGCGCTAATCCCGATCTAACCGACGAGCAAATTAGAGACATATTAGAGACTGCCACTAGACCGGATCAAAACGCCTACGCCGAAGCAAGACAGCTTTCTTTACGTGGCTGGAATGTTAACAAAGACCATTTAGACATTGCTTTAGCAGACCCTAATGTAAGAGTTCGTTGTGCAGTATTTAAAACGCCATCATTAGGTTTAGATCAATCGCATATTGATAAAGCCTTAGCTAGTAATATACCGGAACTTATAGAAGCGTCCGCACAAGCCAGAATAGCACCATTTAACGCTGCCAATGGTGGTTTGTTGATGGTTAAGTCTGAAGATATAACCAACCCCTTTACTGAACACGCTAAGCAGTTTGTGGCTGGTTTGGAAGTGAATAGCAAAGTTGCTTACAGGGATGTAGAAGATACAGCCAAAGGCACTATTTATGTAATAGAACCACACGTACCGACGCAAGGAACATCCTGTTTTGGTTATACTGATACTTGGCCTAATGCGGAATTGGCGGCATACGCCGTTTACAAAGCCGCTAACATGGAAAGGTCGATAGTTAGATGTACTTTATTACAAGATAAGGTAGGTAAAGATGTTTTACTTAGAGAGTTAAACGGTGACTGGCAACCTATTGCTCAAATAACTAAGTTAGACGGAAGGACTTGGACTACTGGTATTGACACTGATATCGTTATGCAAGAAGTGGCTAGAATAGCTGTGTTAGACTACCTATTAGGTAACTTGTATAGACACGGACATTCATTGTTTTGGGATGACAACAGTAAGAGGTTTATAACTACTGATTTTGGCACATCTTGTTTTCAATACAAAGCAGCACAATCAACCGCCGGTTTACCTAAGTATGGTGAAAAGGATAGCCTATTGCCTTATGTGATAGGCGATAGAACTTGCATAAAGGATTTGAACTGTGCTAGATGGTTAGGTCAAGCGATTGGTTGGATTGAATGCCATAAAGAGGATATATTGACTGCTTTAGAACCATATTGGGATAAATTGGGTATGGAAGCTAAGGTAGAGTTTTTAAACAGAATACAGTCGTTATCAAAATTTGACAACTGACTAACATGCATCCGAACATGATTAACGACAATGCCATAGCTAAGATGTTTAACAAGAAAGTAAACATCGCAACGTGAAAGATGTATTTATCCATATAGTATTTTACCTACAAAAGCTTGTAGTTTTAAAGTTTCTTCTCTATACAGCTTTATTCTATTTACTAACACTTCTTTAGTGCATTCACTATCTGCTGAACCAATATAGGTTATGTACCGTCGAGAACAGAAGAAAGCTGTTGATTTTGATCAAAAACAGTAACTTTGATAATAGCCATTTTGTTCAACCTTTATCGGTACTTATAGATAGTTGCTACTGTCTTGTCCCAGCGCCCACGTTCTGAGCGGATAACAAAATCGTCCCATTCTTTATCGGTTAACTTAAATTCCTTTAGGACTTTCGCTACTTTGGTATCGATGTCTCGGTTACGTTCGGCGATTTTGAGGTTTTTAGGTGATTGTGAACATTCTTCATCTACACTAAAATGGCTGTGCCTGACGTACTTATGTGAACGCGCATGGCACTTGTACTTCGCGTATTCTATTACGCAGCCATAAGTGTCCGACATATTCCATTCAATTTTATTTGCATTGCATACGGAACAGGTTTCTGGTAGTTCAAACTTTGGAGTTGACATTTTTACTTTTCTCCATCACAATCGGGACAGTACACGTTTTTCTTGGATCTACGTCCTTTACAGTGACCACCATTCATATCTGACATTGGTTCATCTACAATCCAACACCAAATATTATACTCAAACCAAACCTTGATTCTATCCCAAAGCGATAGTTTAAACATTCGTTTTATCCTAACTTGAATGCCAACGCAAGTCCAATAAACAACAATGCCGCGACAAACTGTTGCTTATGGCCAAACATAAAACCAACAATTACAGCTTGCATCGCCATACCTAAGAACCAAGAAAACTTATCTATCATTGTAATGTCCTCTTATTAGCTATAATCAGAACCATACATACTACGGTCGCCACCTCTTAGATCGGATAGGTCTGTAGTAGCGTTATTCACTGCATTGGATTTATGCTTTTAATGAAAATATTTTCTTTTCTTTTACACTCTTTACAAATTGAAGACAATCCATCTTTATTTAGCCTGTTTTTATGAAAATGCTTATCCGCTATTTGATATTCTATTTTGCATCTTGGACATACTTTTTTCATTCTTTATCCTTTAGTTTATCCAACCATTGAGTTTGTATCTCTTTTGATATTCTATACATTGCTAAAGGTGGAACACTCATACCTAAAACATAAATTACTTTTTGTTTTTTAAAATCATAATCTTGACTCCAACTACCTATTTGTAAAAGTTCGTAATCTGATAAGTTAATATTATTATAATCAACCTTAATAAAATCATCTCTTCCCGCAGTTAATGTGTTGCATACACTTTTATCAGTCAATATCTTATGAGAAAAATTTTTACATACATTTTCTAATCTAATATAAATATCTCCTAAATCTTTATCACCAGGTAAATAGCTTTTCATAATATTATTTACTCTTTCATTTGATTGTTTACCTTTGTGGTCTTGGTCAATTTCTCCTATTGTTATGTGCTTTTCTCTAATATCCAAATTTAAACAAGGCTCACACCCAAAAATATCGTTAGTTGGAACATTTATATCTTTTCTAACTGCAAAAAAGAATACTCTTTCTCTTTTTTGTGGAACTCCCAAATCTGCACAGTTTACTAAGTGGTGGCAAATTCTATATCCTATATTTTCAAATTGTTTATAAATTTGTTCTACATACCATTTATTTTTTTCATTTAATAAGCCTTTTACATTTTCAAAAACACAAATCTTAGGTTTTAATTTATCTACTAATTTAATAGTTTCAAAAGCCAAATCATCTAAAGTTTGCTTTACTTGACCCTCTCTAAATTTAACTTCTTTACCTTTTTTGTCATCGGCTTTTAAATTTGCATTTGAAAATAAACTACAAGGAAATGAAGCATCTAAAATATCTAATTCATATAATTCTTTTGGCAAATCTTCTCTTAATCTAAATGTTCTGATATCTTCTAAGTATGAATATTTAGGTTTAAGATTATGCAAATATATTTCCATTTGTCTAGGGTCTATTTCATTACAGCCTATAACATCATAACCAGCCATTTTATAGCCCTGCGAGCTACCGCCACCCCCCGAAAAAGTGCTAAACACCTTGTAGCCATTTGGCTTTACTTTTTCTAAATCTTTTAAATTCCATTTGTAAGTAAATTCCATTTATTTATCCTTTAATTTTATTATATGCAAGGCATATCTATTTTTATATTATCATCGCTTTTGTATTCATATACAATTGGATTGTTAAAAAGAATAGTAAATCCGCGTCATACTTTTGGTCTCCACTACCTTTTAAAGATAATCTTTGCGTGCCAAAATATCAGCTTCTTTCTTGTCCTTACCAGACCGAATATGATGACCGTACTGTTCCTGATATAGTCTGTCTAGTTTCTTATCTCCATACATTTTCTATACCTCTTTTCTAAAACTCAATCAACTTTTTAAAAGCCGGTGTATTACGCCATGGTTTACATCCAATCATCGCTCTTAATCCCCGACGAAGCGCTTCAACTGGTGGGCCTTCCATCTTTTCCAAGAAAGCTTTTTCTGCGCACATCCTATAAAGGACAATCATAGGTTGATGGGCAATCAAATCGGAATAACCGAAGTGTTGTAGGAGTTTATATTCGTTTTCAGAGTAATCAAGCATTATTTTACACCTACTTTTCTGTTTGCCCCGCGACAGATTTGAACTGCCATCTCAGGATTACAAAACCCACATACTGCCATTGTACTAGCGGGGCTATTATAATAATCGTTTACAACATGGACGTTATCGAACTTTGTGGTGATAAGCTTGTCAAGGCAGACCTACCAACACTTTTAGCTCATTACCCTTGGTTACGGGATTTTAACACCACTTCTACAGAAAAAGCAATTAAAATTTTAAAGTCTACATCTGCCCACCTTCTTTCAACTGCGCCTTTTACCAAAAGTGAGTCTCCGATACAAACTAATAGTAGCTCAAAATGTACCCCACGTCAAGCGGTAGAATGGTTGACCGACCAGTGCTTAGACGAAGAAAAAATCGCTCTAGCGCTCATACAAGAGGACGGCAACGAAGTCCGAGGATTACTAAGGGCAGCCGGTCAAGATCCAACCAAGAGCGCTGTGGACGCAGTTTCAGCCTTCCTTAGTGGTGCCGTATCCAAGGATCTAGAACCGTTACTACTGGCGATGCCACCATTGCAAGGTGACGTAGCGGCTATCGATCTCTTCAAGGAAGCATGGGCAGAAAATAAAGTCAAGCGCACTGAACAAGGTCTACAAGTAAACAATAAGTGTACATGGTACTTTGAACCAGATGGTTTCATGAGACAAGGATCGTTAGGCGCTGCTTTTTGGGTAGCAACGAAGGATCTGAGCTTGGAAAACTATGTGACCGAATGTTACACTCTTACAGTAGGCGACGAAATAGGGTGCTTAGAACAGCAACCGTCCTCTAAAATGTCCAATATCGTAACACTAAGCACCAAGACTACTAGTGTACCTAGAGTGTTATTGCTTAATTCTCTGCAAGATGGCGTGTTACATAGACTTTGTGTTCTAGACTATGTTATGTGTAATGGTTACAGAACCAGCAATACTGTATATCTTGCTAATAACGGTGCCATTAAGATAACCACAGGTAAAAATGTCAGTGAAAAGGCTATGTTACCGGCTTATTTAAGAATGTGGTTTAGTAAGAACTGGCAAGATATGACTGTAACTGAAAAGGTAGCTAATTGGCCTAGTAGTGGTGGTGCCAATAGCACCAAAATCAACGGATGGTTACAAAGCTTAGAACTCATTCATTTAAAGGTATTTACTAGTTCTGTCGGACTTGATTTAAGCCCTTGTTATGACCGTTTAGATAGGCTCAAGAAACGCGCACTAGAGAAGGGTTTGGATATGGCTTTATGTGAAAGTTGGATAGAAATTACTAATTAAATCTTCCCCGCCATGGATGTTCCTGTAGTTACGGAAAAGGATATCGGTTCTAGGAAAAAGATCGGCAAGATCGGTGACACGGATGCTTGGTTACTCGAAACCAAGGGTGGTTTTTGTATGGTCGCTTCCCTTTCTAAGAAAGGTGGAGTAGATGTTCTAGGATGTGGCCAGCATCCCGGCATCGCCAAATTTATGGCCGAAAAACAGCATCCCGATCTTATGATCACTGAACTTGCCAAGTCTGAAGAAGTTATTTCCCGTCGAGAAATGGCTAGACTGCTACCGGAAGCAAGGAAAGTCTACGCTGCCTTGAAGCTGCTACAAAAGTAAAGTTCCCGCTACATCCTCAGTATGCGAATCATTCCTAGTCCGAAAGAATTAGGTTTTTCTAGTAACTTTGCTTTACAGTCGAATTGGCTAGATCCCAATGCTGATGATACTTGGGAAAAGTATTTTCAAAAAGTCAAGGAATTACATCCTTATCGTTATCGATTGTATAAAATGGTTCATAAAATCACCAACTTCTTCACTCAATGGCCTAGAGTATCTGATACCAAATATTGGTTTAGGGCTCATACATACAACCGATATCACATCATAAACCTTTCTAAAGCAGAACCAGAAAATCCAGATGGATATACATGGGGTTGGCGAGAAAGTGCGGAGTTGTTATTGCTTGCTAACTTCAAGTTGCTACGTGATTTTGTTGAGTGTACTGAACCAGTTGTTCCGACTATCAATAATACTGACGACTCATATTTGGAGTTCCGCACTCTAAAATATAACGAATGTATGGAGCTGTATAACTGGTGGGTAAAGGAACGATTCGTAGAATACGATAAGTTTAATCAAGAGCAAGATAGAGCTTATGCTATATACAAGTCGAATCGTTCGGAAGAAAACGAAAAAAATTTGGTTTGAAGCTGGTCAAGCAAGATGGAACCGTGAACAGGAAATGTTGCGTCGTTTGATCGATATTCGTGATTACCTTTACAGCTAAGCAAAAGGACTACCCAAAATGTCTAGTGACAGTCGTGTACTGAACGTACGAATCGAGAAAATCGAAAAGCAAGTTTCATCCTGCTACCATTCCAAAACATGAACATCTTCTATCTCCATCAAATCCCCGAAATTGCAGCTACCCTACACGCAGATCATCATGTAGGTAAAATGCTTATGGAAGCGTGTCAGCTTCTAGCTACTGCACATCTATTACCGGACGTTGATGGTTACTCTAAAATGTTGCCCGAAAGACGGTTAGAGCTAGACATTCTACCATATACTCATACACACATTAACCATCCGTGTGCTTTGTGGGTTAGAAGTAGTATCTATAATTACCATTGGTTATTGCAATTAGGTTTAGCGTTAGCTGAAGAGTTTCGTTATCGTTTCGGTAAGCCCCATGAAACCGAAAAGGTCATAGGGTGGTTTCAGAAAAATGAGCATATGACGTTTACAGATCGGTCTTTACCACCTACTACACCTACTTTGGCAATGCCTGCGATGTACCACAAAGCTGATAGAGTCGAGGCTTATCGTCTTTATTACAACGAAGATAAACAAGGATGGTGGCATAAGTCTAAGCTAAAGGACGGTAAGGTCAAAGCAAAATGGTTCCCGTCAACGTGGACCAAAAGAGATATGCCAGAATGGTTTACCCGTAAACCTGCACCTTCTAAACCACCTTTTCATGCGGATATTGTGACTTATGGTTAAAGTAGATATTTAAGAACGGTCATCTAACGGTGAGGTATAGCTAATATGAGTACAGTGTCAGGATACAAAGTACATAAAGAATTGCGATTTGAGGTTTGTGGTATGGAACTTTCAGTAGTTCGTTTAGACGAAGAAACGCTTTACGTCGAAGAAATTAACAAGGATGAATCGGCAGGATACATGGGCGGTCCTCTTGTTCTCCTTCTCGGTAAATGGGTTTGGGAAGATGAATGGACACGAACACAATTTTATGACTTTGCAGGTGAAAATGTCGCTGACGGTATTCCGGCATATCTAAACGCAAATCCTATTCCAGATATTGATAAGTTATAAACGGTAAATAAATGTCAAAGAAAAACAAGAATAATAGTTTAACTAAGCAAGGTGTTCGTAACTTAGGTTTTTCTCGTAAATCAAAGGTACAACATCTATTAGAGCAATGCGAACATCCAAACATGGAAATGTGTCATAGTCAACCTTGCGATGGTATGAGCTGTCCAGACTGTGGTATGGTATTAGATATTGATAACGGTGTATGTTATTAAAATCTAACCTTCCGTGGCTGATACTAAAAATGATACCGCATTCCCGTTAGTCCTACCACGACGGCAAGTTCTTTTTGATATCCCCGCTTTTGATAGAGCTATATCAGCGCACGGTGTTAAGGTAATCCATTATCGGGCAATGCGTTGTCCCGGTGGACTTTCTTCAAGAGACGACTGGCGACGACCACATGAAGACCATAACGCTTGCCAAGGTGGCTTTCTATTTAAGGAAGCTGGCCAATGTTTTATGCTTTTTACTGGCAATTCAGCCAATAGAAACGCTAACGATATTGGTCTAATAGTTGCTAGTGGTGGTTCGGTAACATTTACAACTACTTATGATGACGGACAACCAGTTAGAGTTGCCAAGTATGATCGCCTTTATCTACCTGAAGTACCTATTCTAGTTGAAACTTGGGAACTTTTTGATCACAATACCAACGGTATCGACAAATTAGAATACCAAGTAGTAGAAGTGATTGACTTAGTATCAGCGTCCGGTAAGACCTTTACTCTAGGTGATTTTCAAATAGTTAATGGTCGCTTACAATGGTCCAACAATAGACCCGATATCAAAACCGATGGTAGAGGTGAAACTTGCGCCGTACGTTATCGTTATAGACCTTACTGGATTGTAGCTCAATTACAACACGAATTACGGTTGGCTACTAGAGTCGGTAGTTCAGAATCGGGTAACTTAACTCTAACTGCCGTACAGCAAGCCGCTTATGTTCAACGTGAGAATATCTTCGCTTCCCAAGATAACGATATAGAAACACCTAATAGTCCTAGAAAGGTTTCTGAACCACCAGAACCACCACAGTTTTCGTTAAAAGGCAATCAAATCTAAGTCGGTATGACTATTGATAGACAACTTACTGATAATGAAGTGACGATGCTGGATAACGTCCCGTTTCGTCTAGGTGTTGGTTTACAGTTTCCGGTTGAGACAGTAGAGGTTCCGCTTGGACAGTGGCTCAAAAACCTTTATGAGCGCGCTACGGCTGGTGGTTCGTTCTTTTCTCTGTCGGTTGCTGGTGGCCCGACTGGCGCGGTTTCGAGTACGTCCGAGAGCGCTCCTTTAACGCTTTCTTCGGGAATTACTCCCGACCCGACCCCTACTAGCGGTAGTACGGTTTCGACTACGATCACTAGCTCTGTACCGGCTGAAAGTCCGCAACCGCTCTTAACGGTTAGCACGTCTACTACTGACGCTCTCACTTTAGATGCCGCCGGTTTGCTAGCAGTTTCGGATATCGTTCTCAAACAGAAGCCCGATGGATCTAGGTTCATCTATATTAAAGACGTTACTACCGTAAATGTGAATAGTAGCCCGTTGGTTGTTCGGTCCGGCAAAGGTGGACCGGCTGACGCTTTGCTTGCCGGTGGTTTAGGTGGTAATATCGTTATCAATGGTGGTAACGGTGGTGACGGAAGTGCCGCACAGCTTGCTGCTGATGGTGGTACCGTTTATGTGAACGGTGGTAACAGTGGATTTAACTTGGGTGGCGGTGCCGCCGCTGGTGGTTCGGTTAACATTGATGCTGGTACTGGCGGTACGCATAATGGTGACGTGATTATCGGTGCAACGCTCGCCCGTAGTGTGCTGTTAGGTGGTGCTGCTACAACTATTGGTTTCTTTGGTAACGCGGCAGTCGCTCAGCAGAATGCTGGTGGAACCATTACCAATAGCATCACTTCGGGTGGCATTGCGGATACGTTTGTGGATTATACGGACCTTACGGTTTACGCAACGGATGCCGCTACTATTCGTAACAACATGTATCAGATGGCTGCTAAGCTCAAGCAGATGGACGACGCACTTCGATTACTTGGTATCTTTATCTAAGTAAACTAACAGGCATTCTTCGTTATTGCCTGTTAGTGCTATGATCTTGGCATCTTCCGACAGCACACTCATAATAAAATCCTCCATATCTATTAAATCGTCCTTAAACGGATGACCATAATCAGATACATCTTGTTTAAACCGTTTTGTTAGTCGTTTCATCTTCCAGCCCCTAAGGTTTAACCCTAACTTGGCGCAAATTATTGAATAAGTATTCAATGACAGGAATTGACCAGCTATTACCAATTAGTTTATATCTTTGACTTTTAGGTACTGCTGAAGTATACCCAATTGGTAGACCTTGTATTTCTTCTAACAATTCTGGAGTAAATTTTACTTTAGTACCATTTTTAACAATAAAAAAATTGTTTTCCCAACAGGAACTAGTGATAGTAGGACATTTATTTTTATAATTTCTAACCCCTCCCTTATTAAAACCGCGAGGATAAACCCAGATACCCTCATAACTACCAATAATTGTCTGTAGACAAATTTTTTTGTCTGTAGGTATCCCCCTATTTGGAATGTTAGTCCAGTATAGACGTTCTCTGTGTTGGGTTGATAGCAAGGCTGCATCTATCAGAATTGGTTCTACGTTCAAAGTTTTGGTTATTAAATCACTACATACCTTGTTCATCTTATTATTTTCAAGAAAAAAATATACTGGCTTACATTCCTTTAAAATACGGACAAATTCAAAAAACAACACGGAGCGGTTATCATCAAACCCTTTCTGTTTGCCAGCAAGAGAGAGTCCCTGACACGGGGACCCTGCTATCAGCAAATCACATTGACCTTCATGTATATGAACATTAGTAACATCACCAATATGGTCAATATTTGGAAAATTTGTTTTAGATACTTCAATAGAATATTTATTTACTTCACTTGCTTTGTATGATAACACTGGAATATTTAAATTTTGAAGAGCTAAATACCCAGAAGATATACCATCAAATAAAGAAACAACCTTTAATGGTTTTGTCATTTAATATGAGTTCTATTTAATGAGTGATTCACGAAAATAGTATTACTTATATACTAAGACTTAACCGCTACGAACATCATAGTCTTGATCATTGTACCGGACTCTTTGAAAGTACCTTCTGGTAACTCTTGACTCCACTTCCTATGCACCATTACTTTATCCTGTAGCTCTAAGTAAACCTTTTGTTCCTTGGTTTCAGCATTAGGTGGCATAATCGCACCTAAAACACCACCAGACTTAATCATAGACCAAGCATGTAAAATATGCTTAGGTGCTTGGTTGCCAGAAAACGGTGGGTTCATAATGATCATGTCAAACTCCTTTTGAATCAAGGGCTTACATTCAAGGAAGTTAGCTTCAAATACCGCCACCTTATCGAACCCCTTAAATCGTTCCTTGAGGTATTCTGCTCTATCCTTGTTTAGCTCTACTAGAGTAAAGCTTTCGCAACCTTGATACGGTACGCAATAAGTGATATCCCCTTTACCAGCGGAAGGCTCTAAAAAGGACCATGGCTTAGAGATATCCAGATATTCTACTGCTTTTTGTACCAGTGTGGCGGCAACATCTTTAGGGGTCGGGTAAAAGTCTTCGTCTTTTGCCGTAACAATAGAACCGTTACTGCAAGCGTCCGCAAGCTTACCTCTAGGGTCTTTGTCGAAGATATGTGCTTTTACTTTGCCACCCTTCCACTTGCCGCCTAGTTCCTCTAGAACTTCATTTACCTTGGTATAGAGTTTACGGTCTAGTTGTCCAGGTGGAAGGTACAGTAAAAAGGTCTTGTCCTTTAAAGTGACAGATATCTTTTTAAGCACTTCAATAACGTCATTTGTTAGTTTCATTTTGATCCTTTGTTTAAATCGGCTATATATTCTCTGTACTTACCAGAATGGAGCGGTCTTAAAACGGGTAAATCGCTAAACCGCTTTGGTATAAGCTTGTTATTGACGTACGCTAAACTATGCTCTGGTATCCAGACGCATTCTTTTCTATCCAAACCATACAGCTTGAGCAGTTGATCATATGTAACATAATGGATATCACCATCATTTTTAGACTTTATAAATCCCGGTACAATTATGTATTTAGGTGGAAGTCTCATTTTTTGATTGCTTTAATTAAGTAGTCTTATAAGTGGCGATACAGTACCAGCTTACCAAGAGCTTCGTTTAATTGACTACATCGTTCCTTCCATTCGTTGTATTCGTCTCTGTAGTCTTCTGGATGACCGTGTACTAGTGGTTCTGGTTCTGGGCAACGCTTAGCATGATTGACTAGTACTTTAATAGCTTCATCTTTAGTCATTCTAAGTATCTCAAACAACCCTACGAGCAACACGTCCATTACAATCGATCTGTCTTACCTGCATACCACCGACTAAAGCATGCTTATTGCGCCATTCTTTTTCATCTTCTTTCATCGCATACGGATGCAAAAAGTAAACGAACTTACAACCTCTCGATAATAAATCCTTGGTACATTGCAAGCATGGTTCATGTGTCACGAACGCAGTTTCTACCGTTCCAGTAGATATGTCTAATGCGTTTCTTTCCGCGTGTTGCGTCCACATACAGCGTTTTTCAGCGTTACAAGTTTCAGGTTTACAATGTTCCCTACCCGGTAACGCACCATTATAACCAGTACCGATAACCTTGCCTTGTGCGTCCAGTAGTACACATCCTACTTGTAAACGCAAGCACGTACTTAGCTCCGCGTTTAACAGTGCCACACGAATCCATACAGAACGCTTTAACTGGCTTCTATCCATAAAATCTAAGTAGCGTGGCATCTTCTAACAATTCCCTTCTAGAAACGCTTTTCGGACGTGTTGTGGCGTCTGCCTTACGTAAGACCCAGCTACCCGAGAACTCTTTGGCTAAAGCCTCTTGTGAAGCGTGGGGAGTGTCTTTATCGGACGATCTTCGTGATGCTCCGCCACTTTCAGAAAAAGCCACCAATGCCATTAACCAGCTTGTAGTGCTCGCAAAAGCTAAAGCCGATCTAGAAATTGGACGTGCCTTGATCGATCCCATAAAGAAAGCTGCAAAAGACCCGTTGGCACCCAAAGGACAACCAGCTATCCGCGCACCCAAACCACCAGCTATACCAACCAAAGCACCTACACGATTGAAGATGCCTAAGATGCCTAAAGTAAGCGCTACGTCTATTAAGGCAACTACGGGGTTAGAATAATGGATAAAGCATTAGCTGATATTCCAGTTGGTAAACAGATAGGCACTTCTTATCCTGAAGGTGCCTGGAATGTGGTTCCTAATGGTTCTCCTTTCTTGGAACCATTCCATGAGTACGACCTTAGAGACAGTAAAGGATGGAAAAGTTATGATTATAGTCATGTCCTTAAACCAGAACATCAAAACAGTGGTTATAGTTTAACTATCCATACAGATGATCCTACTAGACATAAAAAAGCTGTCGTCGCAGTTTTAAAGCACAAGGATAAAAAAGTCGGTCATGCAGTAGGTTTAATGAATTACGACAAACCGGAAGTAGAGTTAGGTACGGAACACCCTACTGAAATATTTAGCCCTTTACATAGAGGTAAAGGTTTAGGTGTAGCAATGTACGAAGGTATTATGTCGCACGCTAAGAATGTATTAGGTGCCAAAATAGCTAAAGGTTATGAGCACTCTACTTCTGCTAGTAACGTACATAGTGCTATTGCTAAGAAGCATGATATGAACTATCAACCAGAGAGAAGTAGCTACCACACACCCATAGGACCACACGACAACCGTTACAGACGATACGAATATGCTCTTAAAAGCGAAGAACTAGACAAAGCTTTAGCTGATATTCCAGTTGGTAAAGAAATTTCCAGTTCATCCCCACCTGAGTCATGGAAGAAGAATAGCGCAAAATATACCGATTATTACAAAGTACCAGAAAAAGGATGGAAGGGTTACGATTATAGTCACGTACTTAAACCTGAATTAAGAGATAACGGTTATAGTCTTAATGTATATCATAATGACGCGCCTAGAAAAGATGTTATAGCTGTCCTTAAACACAAAGACAAAAAAATAGGGCATGCGGTAGGTCATGTTGTGTCAGGGGTGATGGAACTAGGAACAGAACATGCCACTGAAATTTTTGATCCAATGCACACAAGCAAAGGGTTAGGTGTCTCTATGTATGAGGGTGTTATGGCTCATGCGAAGAACGTGTTGGGAGCTAAGAAAATAAGAGGCGGGGCACACTCTACATCAGCAAGTTTTGTCCATCGTGCTATTTCTAAGAAGCATGATATGGATTACGAACCAGATCCGAACATTTACGGTGATTATGGTGAAAAACAGGCTATTGGACTGAAGGAGCGCGGCCATGACTTGTCGTTTTTGCCTGAACACAAAAAAGCAAAAGAATTATATGACAAAATCAAACAAAGTCCGCATGATGATCGTTTCGCTGGGTACCAGTATGCCCTAAAGGCCGAAAGCATGAAAAAAGCTTTAGCTGATATTCCAGTTGGAAACCAAATTAGTAGTTCTCCACCTAGAGAACATTGGAGTCCGTTAACTACCAATAACTTTGCTCAGATGACTGGTAGAAGTTCCAAAGGTTGGAAAGGTTACGATTACAGCCATGTACTTAAACCAGAACTGAAAGACAAGGGTTATACACTTACCGTACATCACGATAACCCGCATGAAAACGTAGGGGATAAGCGTTTTTATAAGAAAGCTTTGGTGGCAACCGTAAAGCACAAAGGAAAGAAAATAGGCAATTCGGTTGGTTATTTACATGATAACGGTAGCTTAGAGTTAGCTACTGAATTTGCTAGTCATATTAACCCGTTACATAGAGGCAAAGGTCTAGGTGTTTCTATGTACGAGGGTATTATGTCGCATTCAAAGAATGCCCTAAATGGTAAACAAGTTGTTGGTGGTGTTCATTCTAGTATGGCTTCTAGGGTTCACAGTGCATTAGCTAAGAAACACGGCTTGGATTATGCACCTGTAGCCCAAGAAAATGATAAGCCGACAGGAGAATACGACGATAAGTTTGGTGCTTATAATTATGCTTTGAAGAGTGAAACTATTGTAAAACGTATTCAAGGGATACAAAATTTGTTGTCCAAGTCTTCGATAGAAGACACTATGCACGAATTTAAAGAAGGTACTTTACATTCTGGTTCCAAGAAAGGACCGAAGGTTACAAGTAAAGACCAAGCTATAGCTATTGCGCTAAACCAAAAACACGCTAAATCCGAGCATACTTGGCGAAATAAACCTATTTTAAAAGACAAAGACATACAAGACCTAGACCAAACCACTACGGCTTATGCACTTAAACTAGGTGATACTAAAAAAGCTGAAGAAAAAGCTTACAACGAATATCAACGCAACCATCGCTTAGATGCCGCCGCGCATCACTATAAAGCTTTAGGTATGGCACTAGCAAAATGTAACCAGAATGCCGCTGCACACCACCGATTAGCTTACCAGGGGCATATGCAGGCATTAGGTTTAAATGGCCTAGAATCGCCGCCTAGAGTCATTATGGAGCGAATTAGGCAGATGGTAGATAACGAACAATTCCGTTTCAAGGCACATCCAGCCGATATATTCTAAATCTAATCCGTATGTCTGCTGAAAATTTACCTAACATTCAAACACTCCTTGTAGACGCACAAGGCGAACCGCTAGGCACTAATACAAATTTCACCAGAAAGCAAATTCAAATTACCACTATCTTCAAGATACCAATTAGCGTCAGGATAAGTTCGTTTCATCTCTTCAAGGAAGATGTTTAAATCGCTTACTAACTTATCCATTCTAGCTTTTTGGCTTTTACGCATACTACTTATCTGAACCGTTAGCATATTCGCTGTCAGTGCGACCGATATAACAACCCTCATCAGGAAATTCTACATAACCAACATCACCATTACAATCACAACCTTCAATCGTAACCGGCTTGTCTCCATACTTTTCTAATTAAGGGGTTATCATATCGTACAATTCACGTAAAGTCAGTTTCTTTATATTGTCCATTTTTCTTGGGCCTTTATTTAACTGTTCGTCTCGTTTTACTTTTATTTGTTTATCCAAGACATCTGTTATCTTTGCATCAACGGTAATAGGAGCGCGTCTAAATAGTGAATCCATTTTACGTTTTATCTTGTACTTTCTTTATTTTTAGAAGAAGACTATCCAGAATAGGTCGAAAATGATTGTTGACTTGGTTTCGTATAAAAGCTTTATCTGTGTTCTTTATACGTTCCTCTAGATCATCTAGCATTTTTCTATCTAAAATACCAACACAAAATTTTATATTTTTCAATGAAGTTCACCTAATCACTGTTATTTATTTGTATAGCTTTATGCAGGTTCGTATATAAGGTTTCTGAACACACATCACTAGTTCCAGACATACATCCATCATTTAGTTCAATTACAATCCATTTACCCTCAACTGTCCTCGCAACATCTACAACGACAAAGTTGATTTTGTCCTTGACTATCTCCAAACAACGTAAAACCAATTGATCAGCTTCTTTAGAGAAATCAGGGTACCTTCCTGTTTCCTTTAAGTGTTCGGAAAAGTTAGACCAATAGTACCCTCTTGCGAGTATCTTACCAGAATAACAAAAATATCTAAATTCTTCTGTAATTGGCTTTCCGATTACATCTTCGCAAAAGGTGACAAGTTTCTCGTATTTTCTTACGACAATTCCTTGTTTTGATAATAAAGGATCGCTCATCAGCTCGCAATAGATGTTGACAGCTTCCTCTTTGTTAGAGGCATACATTAAATTCTTCCATCTATCTTTTCTAGAATTAGTCCTTCCTTTTACAATAAAGGGACCATCATTAGGAATATCTTCAAGTCTAAACCAGCTTTTGGGAGTAAATTCTTGTAAGTCTGCGTACCAGCTTTCAAGGTCGGCTACGTATTCGTGCATAGCAGTGGTGTTTATTAGTTCGGAACCTTTAAGAGCTACTTCTTCAGCTAGTTCTCTGTGAAAAGGCAATAGACTGTATCTAGGAATCACGATAGAATCATTAGGAATGTTTCCTAGTAAATGAGTATTTAAAAATGAAGATGATTGAATTGACTTAAGTTCTTCATTGGGCATATCAGCCCTTCGGTAGTAAATAATCGGAGTCTTTTGGATAGACATGCTTAACTCCTTGTTCTCTATTGCATCCGACAGGATTTGAACCTGTATCGTACAGCTTCTTGTGTTTTTTGAACTTCAACTTTATGAACTATTAGTAGCATATTTTACTTTTACTCAAGTGTGGCGTACCCTTTTTTAGATCCGAACGTATAAAAAGGTAATTAAAGCGCG
>Ga0075163_10005440_pt1 | contig 16990 bp, 18 predicted proteins | sample JI1023141ADNA_FD_71478 | JGI IMG/M metagenome (GOLD analysis project Ga0075163, IMG submission 71478) | Wastewater effluent complex algal communities from Wisconsin, to seasonally profile nutrient transformation and Carbon sequestration -... | ecosystem: Engineered > WWTP > Effluent > Algae...
ATTTAGTAATAAAAAATAAAAAAGGGATTTATTTAGTAAATAAAGCCTTTTTATTTAGTAATTGGTATCTTTTTATTAAATACCAATTAATTTATACTAAAATTAGTATAAATTAGTATTAAATCTATAAGAAAAAATTTCGTAAGGGGGATACCTTACCAACTTTTAATTTACTATTAATCAATCGTAAATCAATAGTAAAATTAATCGTATTTTGCCGAAAACTAAAAAAAGTTTTTGAGAATTATTAAACTAAAGGGACTTTTTAGTAAATAAAACAAAATATATAAAAATTGATTAAATATAATTTGTTTGTATGTACTTACAAACAAAAGTACACCAAAACATTTAAAATGTGTGGAATATTTGCTATTTTAGGTGCTCAAACACCTGTTACAAAGACCCATGAAAGAGCTGCTGAATCAGCTAGTAAATTGAGTCACCGTGGACCAGATTGGTCTGGCATAATTTCATTTGAATATATGTTAAAAGATAACATTACTCTTTCGTGTGCAATTGCACATGAAAGATTACAGATTATTGATCCACAGGGTGGAGAACAACCTATCGTGGATAAGGAAAACTTACATATTCTCTCTATTAATGGTGAGATCTATAACTACAAACAACTTATGCAGAGTGACGCTTTAGCGCCATATATGCAGAGCGTTTTATCTAAATCAGATTGCGAAGTTATTATTCCTTTATGGAAACATTATTACAACGAAGATAAGACTGATTTAGTAAAGGCTGCAATAAAGCTTAACAAAGATTTAGATGGAGATTTTGCCTACGTTTTATGGATTAAAGATTTTCAGTCGACTTCAGGAGCAACCTCTGGTGGAGCCTATATTGTTGCGCGTGATCCAATTGGAGTCAATCCGCTCTATATTGGATATTCAGATATAGATGGTTCGATAGTTATAAGTAGCGAGATTAAGGCCTTCTCTGAAACTTATGTTACGAGTTTTAGAGAGTTTCCACCAGGTGCTCTTATGGTAGTTGAAAGTCTGAATTCATTCAGTTCTTATAAGAAAGATAAAGAGTCAGATAAAGAAAAGACTTTCGATAGCTGGTTAAGTGCTAACATTAAATTTTATTTTACACCTGGATGGAAATCTAAATCGCTCGATTTCCTACCCGATACCAAACTAATGGTTCAGCAAAAAATTCGCGAACTCTTAACTGAAGCCGTTAGAAAACGTTTAATGAGTGATGTTCCTATCGGGTTCTTACTATCTGGCGGTCTTGACTCAAGTTTAATCTGTGCAATTGCTGCAAGGCTCTCAGATAAACCAATTAAAACTTTTAGTATCGGCTTAAAAGGATCACCCGATCTTGCAGCTGCACGTAAAGTAGCAGAGAGTCTTAAGACCGATCATCAAGAATTTATATTTACACCAGAACAAGGCATTGCTGCCTTACCAAATGTTATTTATAGTTTAGAAACATTCGATGTTACTACGTGTAGAGCAGCTACACCAATGTTCTTGCTAGCACGCCGTATTAAAGCATTAGGAATTAAGGTCCTTTTAAGTGGTGAAGGATCAGATGAAGCATTTGGTGGATATTTATATTTTCACAAGGCTCCTAACAAGATTGAACTATATGAAGAGACCGTAGATAAAATTTCTTTATTATCTAAATATGATTGTTTGCGGGCAAACAAGAGTACGGCAGCCTGGGGATGCGAAATTCGAGTCGGGTTTTTAGACAATGAATTTTTATCCTATGTTATGAGTATCGATCCGGCTTATAAGATGATCGTTAAGAATGGTAGCACTAGTGCTACTACTACTATTGATAGTAGTAGTGATGCTACTGTCGATAGTGTTAAAGGTGGGCCAATGGAAAAGTGGATTTTAAGAGAGTCATTTAAGGGATATTTAACGGATGAAATTCTATATCGTCAGAAAGAACAGTTTAGTGATGGTGTCGGCTATAACTGGATTGACAGTCTTAAAAGATTAACCGATGTAGCAGTCTCGGAAGCGCAATTACAGGATGCATCTACACGATTTCCAGAGAAGACGCCAAAGACTAAAGAAGCTTATTATTACAGAACATTATTTGAAAAACGATTACCTCATCCAGAAGCTTTTAAGATCGTCCCATGGTCTCGATCGGTAGCTTGCAGCACTGAGAGAGCCTTACAATGGGACGAAAAGTGGCAGACCATGGATGAACCGTCAGGAAGAGCGGTCAGCGTACACAACGACAAATTATGATATACCTTAGTATCATATTAATTTATTAAATTACTTTGATAAAAATTGAAAAGGCAAATAGCAAAGATAAATTTTATCAATCATGCTTCATGCTTATTTACCAGAACACAATTATACAGGTAAACAAATGAAATACCATGACAACAAATATATTTTTAGCCTATGTTGTGGGTGGGATAAAAATTTATTTGATGCTATTAATACAGAAGGAGATAACATAAATGTATCTTTAAACAAAGACGATGAAGATAAGAAATTTGTGGTAGTTACAGTTGAAAATTGTAATAACAATAGCTTCAAGAATTGGATCAAACAAGCCGAAAATTATGATTCTGCAATAACCTCATATAATTCATACATTATGTATTTTGAAGTGCCCGATGATCAACAAGATAAGTTTGAAGAAATATGGAACACATTATACCATCTCCACAATCAGAAAATAGGTGGTGTTTACTACTTTAATAATGCATAAATCGAATATAACTTATGATTATTTTCGAACAATTGTTGATATATGTGTATCACAAATCTCTTCATTTGTAATTTGTCGTCCAGATACTATCAATAATATTTTTTCGATAGGAACTGACCAAGTATTACTTAAAATGTGTTTTACGTCTAATACGGTGCTATTTTCCGGCACATCAATTTCAAGAATAACCACACCCGGTTTTCCGAAGCGAAAAGTTTCGTGAATATAAATTGTATGACGCATTCAAGAGTTCTTTCTTTCTTCTTTCTTAAGAAAGAAGAACAAAGGAAAGTAATTCATTTTTTATTTATAATATATACTTAATCTAAAAAAGTGTGACTCTGATAAACTAGAAGATTTAAAATACATCAAAGTATGGATATTGATGTTATTTAAATTAAAAAAGCAAAAAACTACTTTTGAAGTTTTGAAAGAAGAAATTCAAATGGTTCGTGCATTCCATATCTTGTCTTTGAGTTTACCTTAAAGACTTTGGAATTCTCGGGTAGATCTTTCTCGAATTCCTTAACTTTCTTTTCCAAGACTTTTTTCTCCTTATCCTTATTCTCATCCTCATCCTCACTTTCGTATTTACTCCAAATATATGCGATGGGGGTTTTCTCAAGTGTACGACGCATATTAAGAGTCCATTTTCCTTTTGCCGACTCGAATGAATCCATACTATCAAACATAATGATCGCCACATCTCCCATAATGTAATAACCATCACGCAAACCACCGAAACGTTCTTGACCAGCGCAATCCCATACATTGAAGGTAGTGTTAGAAACTACAATTGGGTGAACTTCGACACCAAGTGTAGGAATATAATCCTTAGTTTGTCGTTGTAATCCTAAGATTTGCATAGCATTAATGTTAGTGGCAAGTTCGTTACTATTACTCTCTTGATTTACACCCATAAGTGCTAGAACATAATTGGTCTTTCCGACCATACCATCACCGACAAGAACGCATTTGTATTGCGACATTCTAATACCTAGAATAGAAAAGAAAAATAACTAATCAATTTTTATTTATAATACATATACGCATTATTATAGTCTGAAAAAAAATGATTTCCGTAATATATTGTTTTAAATAATAAACATTAATAATAAAACAATATATGTATGCCAAAAATTATAAAAGACTATAAATTAATTCAGATAGATGATATACCATTAATAGCTTCGAAACCTAAAAAAAATTATGGTTCTGATATTTATTTTTCTGAACTTTCATATAAGAGAGTAGGTAATGGTTTATATATACAGACACCAACATTAACTATATCAGAAGATATGAGTGGTGGAAAGACGAATGTAAAAACATTTGGATATCCGAAGAATAAACCAGATATGCCTGATTTTAGCGAGGTAATAACTAATATTGATAGAAGAGGAACTATACTTGTTAATGATTTGATCGATCAAATAGATAAAGAAAAGGTGAAAGGGCGGCAGTTACATGGTTATAATTCTATAAATATGAATATAAACGATAGTGTATATGAATTTATTATGAAGATTAAAGGGAGTACGGAAATTTATAATATAAGTAAGGTGAAGATTACTCTATCAAATTTAAAGAAAGATTTTCGAATAATAGCAATTGCACATCCAAGTGGCATATGGATTAGAGAAAACTATTCGATCGATGATAGAATCAGTAAATTATCAATAGGTTGTAAATTAGAGGTTGAAGAAGCTTTCTTAGCATTACATAATAGTAATAGTAATAATAATAATGCTATAGCAGAAAAACAAAAAATCACGATAAAAAGGAAGAATCCAATATGGGAATATGGTTTGATTTGGACGGCGATACAAATATTAGTTCAGGAACCAGAAGGACTAGAAACATGTTCTCTTATAAATGATACCTCACTAAATCTGCTAAAAATTAAAGAACTATTAAAGGATAGTGATAAAGATAAAGATAGAGAAAGCATAGATACTTCATTATTAATCTCTCTTGCTAACTTACTTAAATCATCATCATCAATGACAGAACTACCATCAATCTCAGCTCCACCGCCACCGCCACCGCCACCTCCACCTCCGCCACCTCCACCACCATTAAATCAAAAAAAACCTAAGAGTATAAATCAGATAATAGCTGAAAATAAAGGGGTATCTAAGGAGATTATTGAGAAAATTCAAAGACAAGCAGGTCAAAAAGGATATAAACCTCCAAGTCTTACGGAGATTCTATCTAAAAAAGCAAATTTAAAGAAGGATAATCAAAGAAATAATATAAAAAAAGAAAAAGAAATGACATTAGCAGATAAAATGCTTGATGAAATTAAACATAAACTTAATAATCGGAAGGAAATGAAAAATAAGGATAAGGAAAATGAAAAGGATAATGTTAAAAAAGTAGAAATAAAAGTAGATATAGAAGAAAAAGCACAAGATTTAGAAAAAATAGAAGATAGACCAGAAGACAATAAAGATGCTGAAGATAAAGATGATGGTAAAAATATAGTTAAACTAGTAGAAGAAATTGAAATAATAGATAAAATAGAGGATATAAGCGAACAGGAACAAGAAAAGGCTAACACAAAGGCCGCGAATAATAAAATTAGCCTTAAAAGAGAAGTTATTTTAAATAAAGTGCAAGCAAAGTCAAAAGTTCAGCCTGTAAATAAAAGAAGATATTTTTAGAGTGATAATTTAAAAACGTCATGTAGCTTTGATAATCTTTCAGAACTTAGTTCGACACTTAGTGCTAATGCACCATACGTCCAGTATTCAAATGTATCTGCATCAAGATTAATAATGTACGAATATTGTTCATCGAACTTATTGTCAATTACATAGTTTTTATTTAAGAGATTTTCTAAATAATTTTCATTCTTAGTCGATTCAACTAATTCTTTATTAGAATCAGTTGAATCTATTATAGCTAATCTATCTTTCCATTTTTCTAAGATTAAATTATCAGCAGAAAGGGCATCTATTATTTCTTTTAATATTATAACACCTAAACTTGCAGGATATGAATCATAATTATTATAGACGGTATAATAAAACCCATCATAGTAGAAACCATAATATCCTCTGGTTCCCATTTATTTATTTATAGATGATTAAAATAATAAGAAATTTATTAATAATAATCATTTTTTATTAAATTCCAATAATAATATATATGAATCGCCCAGGATTCTTGTTAGGTAAGAAATGTGAAGGTACTGCTATAGGTCCTGAGCATTTTAGATTAAAAGAGTTACAAGACTTAGCTAGACAGAACAATATTAAATATAGTGGTTTAAATAAAGATGCTCTTTGCGCTGCTATCAGAGAATTTTATTCAAAAAAAGATGAGGAAATAAAAGATGTAAAAATCCCATTGCCTAAATTAAAACCAATTAAATTAGTACCAATTAAAGTTTCTTCAACTAAAACTAAAGTTTCACCAACTAAAACTAAAGTTTCACCAACTAAAGTTTCTCCAACCCCAACTAAAGTTTCACCAACTAAAGTTTCTCCAACTAAAACTAAAGTTTCTCCAACTCCAACTAAAGTTTCACCAACTAAAACTAAAGTTTCTCCAAATAAAGTTTCTCCAACCCCAACTAAAGTTTCACCAACTAAAACTAAAGTTTCTCCAACTAAAACTAAAGTTTCTCCAACTCCAACTAAAGTTTCACCAACTAAAACTAAAGTCTCACCAACTAAAACTAGATCTCCACAAGTCAAAACAGGTTTCTATTCTGATTCTAATAAGACTGGTTATATAAGAAAGCTTGAATATAAAGATCTTAGTCCAGATGTACCTTTTATAATCTTTAATCTTGAGAGGTTGTTTGGGGAAATGTTCGATAATTTAGTTACTAAATCACATATCGAGCCTAGTAAATACATTGTTATTGGTAATACATATTTTATTCATAAAGCTAGTGTTATATTTAATGGTACAGCGCAAGGTGGTCATTATACTGCATTCATATCATGTTCAACAAGTACGGATACAGATACTGATGATTGGTATTATTATGATGATTTGAATCCTATAATGACTCTAGCTGCAAAATCTCATGCAGAGCTATTACGAAAACATCAAAAAATAAGTACGAATGGTGTATTGCATTTATACACTAATGCATCACAAGAGATTGCATCTCCATTTCAACCATGTGCAACCTTAGGACCACAATATAACGATAATAGTTGCTATATGGATAGTTCGTTAATTACATTATTTGCTTTATCGAATAAGTATTTGTTGGATAAATTGTTATATAAACAGATTTTAGCAGAAGACAACCAATGTCCTCTATCTGTAAAGCAGAAAATTAGAGATACATTAGAATCAATGCTTCAATATTTTAAGAGTGGTGGCAAGAATAAAATTAAATTTTGTACTGATTTTAGAACGTTATTTAGGCAATGTAGCTTAAAGGGATATGAAAATTTTGGAAATACTCAACAACAATCTCCATCTGAATTTATAAGCTATATATTCGAAATTTTTGATATAGAAGGTCCTGGTCTAATAAAGCATACATGGGGAACAGATGATTTGAGCGCAAATTCAGAAAGTCTATTTAGTGCAGATAATACTGATATTAATGCATTTACAAAGACCAGTGAAAATAATATTAACACTAATTATATTATTGAATTCAACCCATTTAAGGTAGAAGAGTTTAATGGAAAATCAACTGCTGATCTTTTATCGAATATAGATGATATTGTTTTAGTTTAAAGTTAATAAAGTTAATAACTCTCCATAAGTTATTTTAAAGAGATAATAAAGAAAAGCCCATTATAAATCTCTTTGTTTTGGTGTTAGATAGTCGACTCCAACAATGTCGAAAATTTGTTTTTCTGAAAAAGTTGGTATCATATCACCTTTCTTGCCATCACTAGTTAATTTGTATATTCCATATTCATTAACAGTGTAACCTCTCTGAACAGCTATTCCACGGAAAATTTTATTGAAATGACCCGAACCTGTAAAATAGAACTGTGCTGCCGCCCAACTTTCATATGCAACAAATCTTATATCTATACGTCTTCCTACTGAATTATTAGATAAATTGGTAGGTAATTTAACAACACCCATATATTTCGTCTCTCCTTTATCGGTTAAAGAATCGACGATAATTCTATCCTCTATTAAAAGATCGATTAATACAAGTAAGTATTTAATCTTGCTTTTATTAATATCATCAATCGTAATTAAGCTTGGATGTGTTAGTAACACATCAATATCACTTGAAAAAGGCTTTTCTCGCCTATATGATCCACATACTTGGACTTTTAATGATTTATCTAATAATTTAACTTTTTCTTGTAGCAACTGTGAATATAAATCCATCTCACTTCTGCTAATCTTCTGTTTAATATCATAATACCATCGTAATCCAACTTCTATATGGTGTGTTAACTCATTCTTTCCAACCTTAATTTCACCAGCTTTCCACCTCTTAATTAAATCATCAACATCTTTAAAATCATATTTATTAACTAATTCACGCGCTTTAACATCTCCTATTCCAGTAACGGTACATAAAGACATTACTTTATCTGTATAATCGGTAGCTGTCTTCTTCTCTGTTAGTTCAGCTAATGTACCAGTTTTAAGAATCTCATCTATTCTTGCAGATATTTTATCTCCGATGCCAGAAATAAGTTTTGCCTGTGCACCATTAACAATCTTTCCAGGATAATGTTCGAAAATTTCAGTCGCCTTCTTAATGCTCGATAAACGAAAACCATGTTTCCTTCTTTCATCTGAATTTGCAGATTGTTTTATTTGATGCTCTATCTGTGTTGCCAATAACTTAAACTGATTAATCAACAGCATATTCTCATTCTTAACATCAAATGAACTATTTTTAAGCAGTGAAATTAAGGCATAATTTTTCTGTGTCTCCAAAATAACCTTCTCTGTATCTGGATGTAAAAAGACATTATCATCTTTAACATCGAGTACAAGAGAGGTTGGTAAGACCATGGTATTATTCGAACTTGCACTTGTATTCGAACTTGCACTTGCATTCGAAATCAAGGTTGATTTATCATCTTTGGGTTTAATATTTATAATTGGCTTTAGTTTAAGTGGTGGGGAGGGTGCAAGTACTTTGGGTTTTACGATAATTGGTATCTTACTCATTAGACCTCAAATTGCTTCTCTATAAAATATATGATGAGAGAATTAGAAAAGAAATTCAATTTTTGTTTTAATTCTTTTATTCAGGGCTATTCTACTGATGATAAAATTTGCCCAAGGCTATTTTACTGATGATAAAATTTGCTCAAGGCTATTTTTCTCATGATAAAATTTGCTCAAGGCTATTTTACTAATGATAAAATTTGCTCAAGGCTATTTTACTGATGATAAAATTTGCTCAAGGCTATTTTACTGATGATAAAATTTGCCCAAGGCTAAAAAAATGCGTCTTTCATCATTTGAGACCCATATATACAAATTGTTACTTTTTGTTTCATAACAGTATCTACATTTTAACGTAAAATTGGTTTTTCCTATAAATCCTTTTTTATCGTATTGAATTACGATGCGATTTGATTCTTTTAATTGTTCAGTGAAAATATGTAAATATTTTTCTTCAGAAAAATTTACTGGCCCTTCATAAACACCATATTTGCTTAGCTTCATTTATATTTTGGGTTAATTTTTTTATAATAAAAAATCACTTTTTGGAAGGGCATAACACAACTTACGAGAGATAAGGCTGACAATGCGGTTGTTTTACCGCATTGTTTTATTACAATACAATACAATTGATGGGATGATTAACCGGACTCAACCAGATGATTAACCGGACTCGCCAGACGATTAATCGGACTCAACCGGATGATTAACCGGACTCGCCAGATGATTAACCGGACTCGCCGGATGATTAACCGGACTCGCGCATGTCTTTAGCGCAGCGAGTCTAATAGAGCAGGGTTTATAAGGGCAGCGATCTGCCCTTAAGTGAATAAGCTAAGGACCATCCCAATATTACTCCAATTGTATCTCCAATAATATTTATATAAGAATCGGCATAAGGCTTTCCACCGGGCCACAGATCTTTAAAATATGTATTTATAAAAGTCATACCAAGAATGGTATTCTCTAAAAATTCGAATATTATATGTATTATGATTGTATTAGTTAATGAAATATTCCAAAAATATAGTAGGACACCAACTGCAAAGTGCAAAAGTGTATATTGATCGAAAAGATAGTTGCCCATCGTCTTAATATATACAACAATAAAAATTAATTTATATAAAAGCTATACGTGGATTATTTTTTAGAATCTGTTCGATATATTTTAGCTCTTTATCATTTAAACTTAAATTATCTTTATAAAATGTATTTATATATAATCTTTTAATATCATAATGTAAAATATCTAGTATTATACTCGTTTGATTATTAGATAAGCCAATAATTTCGGTTACTCTTTCTATATTTGCATGAGATAGACAAAAACATATTGGGGAATTGCTCTTTAAATTCTTTTCAGCAAAATTGTATATATTTTTTTTATTTTTATCTTTATCACTATTAGGTAGTGCAATTACAAATTTTACTCCTAGTCTATGTAATTCGTCTATATCAATATTTTCATTCATATCACTATATAGTACATCGATCCGTGATTCAATCATCCCGTGAAGTCTTATAACTATATCATATTTATATATCTCTTCTACTTGACCAGCAAGTGTGATCGTCTTTCCTTTAAGAAAAGCTGCATATTTATACTGATTCTGCAATAAATCATCCTCAATCTTTTTCTTTTGTATCATTCCATCACTTGGTCTTTTTCCTGGGTGAAAAAAGCCTAGGAAATATTCTATATACCATTATTTCTTTATTTATAATGATAATAAACGTTAATCTTTAATAATTCTTGGCATTTTAATAGGTATTCTCTTTTTCTCTTTCTCTTCTGAAATATTATCTTTATCGTAATTATAAATACCAATTAATTTATTTGTAGAATTAAAACTTTCTTCATTCACATTTAATAGTTTACGACCTAGAATCTCCTTTAAATCAAAATAAGATATTTCATTTAACCTATGACTATCATCACTTGGAAATAAGACATCTTTGAGCTTAGAGTCTAATTTAATCATAGTCTTGTTCTGCAAATCATTCTTCTGAACATAGATTGTAATGGCTTTTCTTAAACCTGAGACTATTATTTCATTATTACTATTATTTGCTACTTTATATCCGATCATTGAAATTGCTTTTATAAAATGTGGATTTGTAATAATTTTCTTTTCTTGTAAACTTTCCTGAATTTTTTGAATTGCCATTGCTTTTTCATGTTGCTTAGCCTTTAATTTAGAGTGTGTATTCAGATTACTATCAACTATAGTATTAATGTTATTCTTATTGCTATTATTGGTAAAGATTGTTATTTTTACTTTCGCTTTATTGTTAATAGCATTTTCGAATTCAGGTATATTTATGGAATTGTCTAATCTATATTTGTTAAGGTCTACTTCATAGCCTTCTCGGTTAAGATATTGATTTAAGAAACTAATATATTTTACGTCCTGTAATTGGTTTGCAAGTTCTAGATTCTCTCTACCTTTCTTTAATAGATTTTCTTTAGAAAGAGATACACCCAAGATCCAGTAATATTTTGTATTCGTATTATTTTTATCATCATCATTATTATTATTATCATTATTATTTACATTTCTTTTATTATGCAGTTCTGGTATTATAGGATGAAATAGGCTTAATGTGTCATATTCATTATCACTATTCATATTTATTATATAATGTCATATAACTAAATAAATTAGTAACTGATCATTTTTATATTAATTTATTTTTATGATTTGAAAAAGTGATAGAATATAAAATAAATGATTATAATATTATAATAAAAGAATAATTAATATTAATTTAAAAAAATGGATAATGAATTGCTTGAATATACAAAGAGCATTGGTTTCGGTATACAATATATTAAAGATTTATTATTAGGAAAACTTCGTAATCAATTTCAAGGCTATTGGAGTACTACATGGAATGGATCACAGATTACCGATAACATATGGATCTCAGATCTTGCATCTGCATATAATAGAGATAAGCTTTTAGAGATTGGTATTACGCATGTTGTTACGACGGTACTTGGAATCACTCCTATCTTTCCAGAAGATTTTAAATATATGAATATCCAGGCGCAGGATATTCCTTCACAGGATTTACAGCAACATTTCATGCAATCAACTGAATTTATTGAAAATGCAATTAAAGATGGTGGAAAAGTCTTAGTTCATTGTAGTTATGGAATTTCAAGATCTGCGAGTGTCGTAATTGCTTATTTAATCAAGACTACTGGTAAATCATATGATGAAATATTACAAATAGTTCAAGAAAAGAGGAAGATCGTTCAACCAAATCCAGGATTCGAAGCTCAACTGCGAATATGGTCTGTTAACTATATTAATAAAGAAAGAGGTATTAACATTGATGCTATTTATAGCAGCAGTGAAAGTGAAAAGGAAGAGAGTGAAGAGAGTGAAGAGAGTGAAAGTGAAGAGAGTGAAGAGAGTGAAAGTGAAGAGAGTGAAGAGAGTGAAGAGAGTGAAGAGAGCGAAAGTAGTAATTGATTAATATAATATAATATTGCCTTGTTGTAGATCAATACCATTACTCGTATCAAGTCTTTGCATGAGTCTTTGGAGTTGTGATGTTGTCATCTTAATTACGGATGATTTATTCATACCTGTATTAATACCTGGTATTCTTTGTTGTATTTGATTTTTATTACATACTTTATTTACTTTACCAGAACATAAGCAGTAATTATTCTTGCAACCAAGTGAATAGCAGTTATTACAAATACTGTTGCATGATCCAAATCCAAGATCTTTTCCAGGACTATATAAGTTTTGTATACTTACCTGCCATAATTCAGGACAGACTTTATCTCTTGATGCAGTTAGATAAACTGATACACCATGATGTATATAGTATTTATATATATGTTCTTCTAAACCGATATTCATTTGCTATATTTTCTTTTTTAATTATTTTACTATATCTATATACATATATTGTAGATAATCTTATAACATATGTATTTAAATATTTTACATTAAAGATATAACTGGTGATCATAAAATATTTAATAATTATATAGCAATAATATTCTTTTAATAAATTAAATAATGGTAAATCCACAAATTTGGGGAAGATCTGGATGGATCTTTTTAATTTCCTGTGTAGCTGATTATCCTGATAATCCAAATATAGATATGCAATATAATTATAATCGTTTCTTCTTGCATCTTAAATGGGTACTTCCTTGTGAAATATGTAGAGCTAATTATGAAGCTCATTTCAGAAGATGGCCGATAGATCAGTATTTAAAGAGTCGTGCAGCTCTTTTTAGATGGATAATGATTATGTATAATGAAGTTCAAACATCCTTGAATAAAAAAACGAAAGGACCACAAGAACTATTGTATGAATTATTTGGACCACAAGAAAGTGAGGCCATGATGCAAAGACTCGTTTATGAAGATCCAGATGCCAATATTACAGTTATTAAACCTTTCGATCCAACCATTAGTCAGAATGGAGGTAACTCTTTAAATAATAACCTTTCAGGTAATCTATCAGGTAACCTATCAGGTAACCTATCAGGTAACTTATCAGGTAACCTATCAGGTAATCCTTTAAATAACATTACATCATATAAAAATAATGATGATAATAGTAATAATAACAAAGCTGAGGATAATAGCAATAATACATCAAGATTCTTTAACTTTGTATTATTAGTAATTATCTTCCTGGCTATCTATTACATCATAAATAAATATTATAATAAATAAAAATTGAATATTTAAATAATTTTTTTACTTACCTTATTAAGTTTTTAATGCTGAACCGCAAAACTCTATTAGATTTAGATAATTTAAATGATAGTGAAATATCATTTATATTAGAAAACCCAAACTATTGGTTAAATCATTTTAATACTTATAATGACCGTATGTCAAAAGCTAATACAATTGAAGAAAAACTGTCCACAGTTGCTTCCATAATTGATACTACTTCAAAAATGATTAAATCTTCTAGCTCGACCTCGAACTCTGCCTCGAACTCTGCCTCGAACTCGGCCTCGAGCTCTTCCTCGAACTCAAGCTCAAGCTCGAGCTTATGCACTACTTGTTCTGAATCTTGCAACATTGTAACTTTAGCTTCTGAGGATTCTGTAAATGCTGAAGCTAAGGTCGAAGCTGTTACTCCTACTGTTGATGTAGAGCCTTGCCATACTTTAAACAGAATTAACAATAAGGATCGTCTTTCCTGGTTATATGAAGATGAAACAGTTGTATCTGTTCCTACTGACACGACTGAAGCAGTAACTGTTAAAGATAATGTAACTGTTGCGGCTATACCAGCTCTTGACAATGATCCAAATGATGATGTATTAACATATTTACAGAATCTGATTCTTAATGAAATTGAAACTGATAATGTCTCACTGAATGGTGTAAAGTCTTTACCGAAAGATAATTTAATTACATATAAGATTCAGAATTTAGTTAAGAAACATTTAAAACAGAGATTAGTGCTTTCTAAACTGCATGAAATTAAGAAACATATCGATGTTACTGATTGGACAACGGCATGGACAGCTGCTAGAACCCCATTAGATTCTATTACAGATGCTCAAATTCAGGGAGAACGATTATATGGTGTATATGCTTACTTAACTTCTAATCAGGAAATGGAGAAACTCAAGCATTTTATAAAGCATAATTTGCATTCAAGTGTTAATCGCATCAATTCTTTAAAGGATTCACTTAAAAATAATATCATTCGAGAAGTTAAGGGTTTAAACAAAGTTACGAAAGTAAAAGACAATAAAGATAGTCATGAAATTATCATAATTCTTAAAGCTATGGCATTCCAAGAGATATTCCTAGAAATGATGCAAACAATTGTGGAGTTAGACACTAATTTCACTGCAGGATTCTTGTGTACTCAAGGTCTATCAGATGCATTACTAGAAGAATGGACATTATTACATGCATACCAATATATTTGTGGAACATTAAGCAGCAAATTAAGTGAATCTGTTAAACAGCAGAAGATTGACAACTTTATTAACTGGTTCAAGTAAGTAAGGGCGAATCGTCGCTACGACTTAGCGAAGCTGAAGCTGTAAGATTTAGCCCTTATGAAACTAAAGAGACTCTAAACCTGGCCTCCACTCCGATAGGCCGGGCTCTGCATTAGCGATAAGCCGAGCGCGAAATCCGGCTTTCCCATTAAAAATTACTTTGCTCATAAGGGCTAAATTTGCTCATCTTTTTTAAAAAGATGAGCAAAGATTCAATAATCTATTTATATCAATTTTATTTATTCCTTTAACCTAAGAACAGCATACTTTTAAGAGCCATATCCTAACTCAATTCTATTCATATCCTTATGATTTGAAGCATATTCATAAAAGTATGAACGAAAATCGGCAGGTCTATTTTGATAATTTTTCAGTGCATCCCTGATATCCTTTACTGTAATAGGTTTATCTGGTTTGCCTATCTCGATCATATCGTAATCTAATATATCATTTCCATAATAGTCTTTAATTTCATTTGCACCTAATTCCTCTGGTGAACCAGAATGTTCTGCAAATGATGTCATAAATATATATGGTCCCTTCTTTCCAACTAATCCATTTAACATCTTAATAAGGGGTTCAGCAGCTTTATAGACATAAACTCTATTATTTCTCATTTCAACTGCATAAATAGGTTTTGTATAAACTTCTTCATCAAATGCCTCAGATCCTAATGTAACAAATTTTGCAACATCACCAAATGTAATCTTTTTATCATCTAATTTCATCGCCTTTTGAACCTCATCATAATCATCATATTCTTCATCATTTGCTATTTCTTTATCCTCTTCATCATAATCATTAACTTTCTTTGACCATTCTTCATAAAACCTTTCTAAATCTTTAAGCATACCTGGTCTATAAGTTACCCAAGTATCAGATCCACTACCAGTTACAGCTAATCCACCTTCATTTCTAAAATATTCTTTTTCGGCTTTACCCACTGTTGTTTTTTCTGGCGGATTAAGACTTTCATAAGATTGAGGCTCAATTAGATATAATTTCTCTAAATTATCAACATCTTTCATGTTTAATAAATATTTTTTATCTAAATTATCTACCCAATATTCACTAGTTTCAAGCTCATTTAAAGCCGCAATAATTTTATTTATCGCATCAAGTTCATCTTTAGACGGAGCAGCTATAACAGGTTTTACAGGTGATTTAGCTTTAGTTGGCATAGGCATTGGTACTAATTTAATTGGTGATTTAGCTTTAGTTGGCATAGGCATTGGTACTAATTTAATTGGTGATTTAGCTTTTACAGGTGTAGGACTCACTTTAGTAGCAGGGGCCGATGTCTTGATGGTTGTTGAAATCATCTTGACTGCATTAGGGTGTTTAGATGGATTGGGTGCAGTAGCATCCTTATTTAAGGGACATGTAGATTTGTTAGTTCCATCTGAACCACATAAGCTACATTTAACTCCGCCAACTTGTTGGTATTGATTCATATGAAATGAGACTATAATATATTTATTTGCCTATATATTAAAAATAAAAATTGATCAATTTTTTATTTATTCTTTCTTAAGTTAAGAAAGTAAGGTAAAGTAAGGTAAGATGCAAAAGCAATTTTTGAAGTTGGCGATCGAACAAGCGCAAAAGTCTGATATGTCTTTTCAACATGGAGCGGTGTTGTTTACAGGTAATAAGGTCGTTAATCTTGGTCATAATCGTGATGATAGGTTGAAATTGCAGAAGAATATTAATATGTTTTCGACGCATGCTGAGATGGATTGTAGTCGGTGTCTTTTATGTCCATAACCATAAAAAACATCAGAAAAAATATTCAATCCTAGTTATTCGACTTACAAAGACAGGTGCATTGTGTAATTCAAGGCCTTGTGATAGTTGTATTAAACGTATGAAAGATATAGGAATTAATAAAGTCTATTATAGCGTAGAAGGAGGAAAAATTATCGCTGAAAAACTAAAAGACATGAAAGCTGGCCATGTCTGCGCTGGAACCCAATACATGATAAGGGCGGCACTCCGATACGACAAAGAGAAACTAAAGCTGTAAGCTGTAAGCTGTAAGATGTAGCCGTTATCTTAAAGGATTAAGGTTAAGAGTTAACTTTCCTAAAGTTTTTTAGATTTTTAAATTACTTTGAGAATATGTATTCTCAAAGTAAGTGAAGTTTTTGT
>Ga0075163_10005441_pt1 | contig 16987 bp, 12 predicted proteins | sample JI1023141ADNA_FD_71478 | JGI IMG/M metagenome (GOLD analysis project Ga0075163, IMG submission 71478) | Wastewater effluent complex algal communities from Wisconsin, to seasonally profile nutrient transformation and Carbon sequestration -... | ecosystem: Engineered > WWTP > Effluent > Algae...
GCCGATCGTCAGCACGCGCGCGATCGCCGTCACGGTGTGGCCCCTGCCGTCGGGACCGCGGGGGCAAGCCATCATGGGATGTGCCCACTGTTGCAGTCGGTCGACTCCTCGGGGCGAGGCGTCCCGTAGCGCTGATAAGAGAGCTTCGTGCCACCCGCCGGCCCCGGCCCACCGAGGCCGTTGATGTCAAACGAGAGCTGGGCGCCAAGCCAGGCCTCGTCCTCGCCCGTCCGATCGGGAGCGTAAGTGACGAGCACGTCGAGCGACACCGCGTGGTAGTCACCCACGTAGGCGGGGTGTGCGAACGCGGTGGCGCGGTGATGGTAGCTGTCGATGGCGAGCGCCAAGCCCAGGCCGGCCTCGGCAATCCAGCGATCGGTGACCCCGTTCCACCCACCGGCGAGTCGCCCCTTCAGTCCAAGAGAGGTCCGCACGACGTAGTCTCGTGCATATCCTTCATCGAAGAGCCACATCACCTCGGCGGCGCCGAATGGCACGAGGCTGACGCCGCGGAGCGCGGCATCGAAGGTGAGGGAGGTGCGCAATCGCGGCCAGCGGAGGCACGGGCCGGCGCCGACCATCAAGATCGGCACGCCGCGCGGGGCCTTCACATCGCCGATGGTGTCGTCGCCGTGGACGCGGCCCTGCCCGCCAACGGCCGCGTGGTAGGTACACCCGACGCTGGCGCCGACGGCCGCGCCGATCGTCAGCACGCGCACGATCGCGGTCATGGCGTGGCTCCTGTCGTCGGGACCGCGGGGGTAAGCCTGTGGCTCACGGAGTGCCTCCACCGTCGCGCATCATGGGACGTGTCCGCTGTTGCAGTCGGTCGACTCGCCGGGGCCCGGCAAGCCATACTGCTGGGTGGAGAGTTTCTTGCCTCCACGCTCGGGCCCGCCCAAGCCATTGATGTCAAACGAGAGCTGGGCGCCGAGCCAGGCCTCATCGTCACCTGCACGATCTGGAGCGTAGGTGGCGAGCAGGTCGAGTGAGAGGGCGTGGTAGTCACCCACGTAGGCAGGGTCCGCGAACGCGAACTCGCGGTGATGGTAGCTGTCGATGACGATCGCCACGCCCAGCCCAGCTTCGGCGATCCAGCGATCGGTGATCCCGTTCCACCCACCCGCGAGCCGACCCTTCAGACCCAACGAGGTCCGTACGACGCTATCTCGTGCATAGCCTTCATCGAAGATCCACATCACCTCGGCGGCGCCGAACGGGATGAGGCTGACTCCGCGGAGCGCGGCATCGAAGGTGAGGGAGGTGCGCAATCGCGGCCAGCGGAGGCACGGGCCGGCGCCGACCATCAAGATCGGCACGCCGCGTGGGGCCTTCACGTCGCCGATGGTGTCGTCGCCGTGGACGCGGCCCTGCCCGCCAATCGCCGCGTGGTAGGTACACCCGACGCTGGCGCCGACGGCGGCGCCGAGCGTGAGCACGCGCGCGATCGCCGTCATGGCGTGGCTCCTGCCGTCGGGACCGCGGGGGTAAGCCTGTGATGCACCGCGAACGCCGCGGCCCGACCGTGCCGTCCAAGAGCCACGCGCGAACGTCGTGGCGCGAGTCTGCGCTCACGCGGCCAGCGCCAACACCAACAAGGCCGCGCGGCGCGCATGTCGCATCGGCGCTTCGCCTCGCGACCGGTCCCTGGTGTGCCATCCATCGCCGCTCCCCTTTCGACGCATACCGCATGCAGCGGCTATGCCGAGGCATACTGACGCGACAGCGGCGCTCCGGCTACGCGCTGTGGCGGAGAATCGCCACGTCACTGCCAGAAGGTGGTCAATGTTGGACGCTCCGCACGGGTGTCGCCCGCGGTCAGGGCGCCGCGCGGTGCAGGCGATCGAGTACGTCGAAGCACACCGGGCGGGGGCCGGCGCCGTCGCGGTAGGGCTGGTAGCGCCAGCGGCCGAGCGCGCGGGCGATGCGCGGCTTCAGGCGCTCGGGCGCGGCGTGGACGTCGACCGAGGTCACGGCGCCGGCCTCGTCGATGCACACGGTCGCCACGTAGGGCGCGCTCGAGCTGTGGCTGCGCGGCGGCGCGCCGGTGAGCCGCGTGACGACGGCGGCGTCGACGCGCGGCGACCCGCTGATCGCGGGCGCGGTGAGCGCGGCGTCGACCGGCGGCGCGGCGTCGACCGGCGGCGCGGCGTCGACCGGCGGCGCGGCGTCGACCACCGGCGCCATATCGACGAGCGGCGCGGCGTCGACCGGCAAGGCGATCACGGTCGCGTCGGCGATCGCGGCCGGGCGCGGCGGCGTCGCGTCGGGGGCGGTGGCCAGCGCGGCGTCGGGCGCGCGCGCGGTCAGCAGCACCGCGGCGATCGCGACCGCGGCGCCGAGGCCCGCGCCCAGCAGCACGACCTTGCGGCACGAGCGGGCCGGCACCACCGCGGCCGGCGCTGGCGCGATCGACGCCGGCGGCGCCTCGGCCGGCGCCGCGAGCTCGTCGGGCGGCGGCGCGAGCGGCAGGTCGATGGCGCGGACCCCGGTCACCGCCGGCGTGCCGCGGGCCAGGCGCGCGCGGCCGTGGGCGATCGGGTGGGTCGGCAGCCGCTCGCGCAGGCTCACCATGCGCGCGACCGCGTGATCGTGCAGCGACTCGCCGAGGCGTCGCGCGATCGCCCGCAGCTCGGCCGCCATCGCCGCGCAGCTCGGCCAGCGCGCCGCCGGATCGGTGGCGAGCGCGCGCAGGATGACGGCGTCGAGCGCGGCCGGGCACGCCGGGTTGGTGTGCGACGGCGGCGCGATCGGGCGGGCCCGCACGCGATCCAGATCGAAGGCGTGCTGGTTGATCGGGAACAGCTTGCGCACCGTCACCAGCTCCCACGCCAGCACGCCGAGCGAGAACACGTCGGCGCGGCGATCGAAGGGCGCGCCGGCCAGCACCTCGGGGGCCATGTAGCCGTACTTGCCCTTGACCAGGCCCGACGACGTCGCGTGCTCGGCCGACTCCGAGCGCGCCACGCCCAGATCGATCAGCTTCACCCGGCCGGCGGTGGTCACCAGCACGTTCGACGGCGACACGTCGCGGTGCACCAGGCCGGCGCTGGCGCCGCGCTCGTCGACCAGCTCGTGGGCGTAGGCCAGCGCGTCGCACACCCGATCGAGCACGGTCAGCACGCCGGCCAGCGGCAGGCACCGCTCCGACGCGGCGGCGCGGCGCAGCAGCTCGGTGAGCGTCACGCCGTCGACGTACTCCATCACCATGAACAGCTCGTCGGGCTGGCGGCACAGCGCCAGCGCGCGGCGGATCACCGGGTGGTCGACGAGGTAGGCGATGCGGGCCTCGCGGCTGAAGCCCTGCACCGACTCGGGATCGTCGAGCAGGTGCGGGTGCAGCCGCTTGATCGCCACGTCCTTGCCGTCGGGCTCGTCGAGCCGGCGCGCGCGGTAGACCGCGGCCTGGCCGCCGACGCCGACCCGCTCGTGCAGCCGGTAGCGCCCGAGCTGGTTGGGCGGCGCCTCGACGCGCACCGGGGCGCTGGGCGCCGTCGGGTGCGTCCCCTCCGGCACCGCCGGGCCGAGGCTGGCGTGGTGGTCCAAGGTCCGTCCTTCCGCGCGCATCCTAGCAGCAGCTCGATCGCGGCTTCTTACATCGTCTGTGGATTCGGCGGCGGCGCGCCGGCGCGCACCGCCAGGGCGACGCACACGTCGACCTGATCGATCACCCGCCAGCCGCCGCGGGTCCGCTCGATCACGTCGCGCTCGGGCAGCACCTCGCGCAGGCTGGCGCGCAGCCGGTTGATCGCGACGTACAGCGCGTTGCGGTGGTGCAGCGGGTGGTACTCGGCGACCTGCCACACCTGCCGGTACAGCGCGTCGGGCGCGACCGGCCGCCCGCGCGCCTGCACCAGCGCCGACAACAGCGCGCACAGCATCGGCCGGCCGCGCACCTCGGCCGCGCCGCCGCGGGCGACGATCACGTCGTGGCGCTCGTCGACGAACAGCTCACGGCTGGCCCGCTCGCGCGCGAGGTCCTGATCGCTGGCCGCGCGGCGGCCGTGGCGGTCGAGCAGGTAGCAGTCGACCGCGTCGGTGAAGCCGAGGTGGGCCAGCAGCGCCACCGCGCCGGGCGCCGCACGCGCCGCGATGCCGCCGTCGATCGCCGCGATCAGGATGCCGGCGTAGACGCTGCCGCGCTCGGGATCGAGCCGGCGCAGCGCCTCGGCCAGCAGGTCGCGCGCGGCGCGGTCGCGCTGCTCGTGGCGGGCCAGGGCCGCGGTGAGGATCGCGCAGCCGACCTGCAGCGAGCGCAGCCCGCCGGCGTCGGCCAGCGCCCGGGCCTCGGCGACGGTGCGCTCGGCCAGCAGGCGATCGGTGCGCCGGCCGCGCGCGACGTAGGCGGCGCCGAGGATCAGCCGCGCGCGCGCGGTCTCGAAGTCGCGCGACCGGCCGCGGTAGCGCGCGATCACGTCCTCGGCGCGGGCCACCGCGCGATCGAGATCGCCGCCGACCAGATCGATCGCCGCCGCCTCGAGATCGATCGACGCGATCGTCGCGGCGAACTCGGGCTCGGCGACCGCGGCGCGCGCGCGCGCCAGGTGCTCGCGGGCCAGCGGGATGTCGCCGCCGATCGTGTAGGCGCGGGCGTGGGCGCAGTGGGCCTTGGCCCGCGAGCACGGGCCGCCCGACGGCGCCGCCAGCACCTCGGCCGCGAGCTGGTGGGCGCGCGCGAGCTGCAGCCCCTCGGCGGCCAGCAGCGCCTCGTGGGCCAGCGCGCGGATCGCCGGCGCGCGCAGGCCGGCGCGCTGCGCCAGCGCGGTGGTCTCGGCGGCGCGGGCCTGCGCCACCGCGAGCTGGCCGATCTCGGCGAGCGCGGCGCTGCCGTACAGCCCGGCGAGGTACGCGTTGATCGCGTCGCCGGTGGCGGCGAGCCGCGCCTGCGCGGCGACCAGCACCTCGCTGGCGGCGGCGGCGTCGCCGTCGGCGTAGCGCACGATCGCGCGACACAGCGCCGCCACCTGGCCGCGCAGGCCGTCCTCGTCGAGCCGCTGCGCGGCGGCCCGGGCGCTGGCCATGTCCTCGCACTCGACCGCGGCCAGCGCCTCGAGCATCGCCAGCTGCTGCGCGAGGTCGGCGTCGGCGTCGGCCAGCTCGTCGCGCCCGCGCCGCGCGATCGCGGCCGCGGCCTCGAACCGCTCGTCGAACATCAGGCTGACCGTCGACGCCCACGCCAGCCGCGCCCGCTGGCGCGGCGTCGGCGCCGGCAGCTCGGCGGCCGCGGCGGCCAGCGCGACCCGGGCCCGCGCGCCGTCGCCGGCGAAGATCGCCGCGTTGGCCGCCTGCAGCTGGGCCTGGAACCGCAGGCCCGGCTCGTCGGCGCTGGCCGCCGCGCGCGCGAACCACGCCTCGGCCTCGGCGGCCTGGCCGCGGCGCAGCGCGATCTCGCCGGCCACCAGCCCCAGCCGCGCGCGATCGACCGCGCGGGTCGGCGCGCCGATGTCCGCGAGCACCGCGCTGGCGGCGTCGATCGACGACGCCCGCACCAGGCAGCGCGCGATCGCCAGCTCGATCGCCACCCGGTGCGTGGGCAGCGCGACGCGCAGCGCCTCGAGCGGCGCCAGGAGCAGGTGCTCGCTGCCGACCGCGGCCAGCCGCGGGTACCACGCCTCGACGACGGCCCACGCCGCGTCGGGGTCGCCGGCGGCGAGCAGGTGGCTGGCGGCGTCGACCGCGACCAAGAGCCGCGGCCGCGCGCACTCGCGCAGCTCGGCCAGGCACGCGGCGGCGGCGTCGGCGTGCGCGGCGGTCAGCTCGGCCGCGGTCGCGGTCGCCAGCGCCGCCTCGCGGATCAGATCGTGCGCGATCGGCTCGCCGCCGCCGCAGTCGATGAGGAAGCCGCGCTCGAGCTCGGCGAGCGCCGGCAGCGGCGTCGCGCCGCGCTGCCACGCGGTCACCGGCAACCGCGCCGCCGCCACCGCGATCGCGCGCAACAGCCGCCGCGCCGGCGCGCTCAGCTCGGCCAGCGTCGCCTGCACCGCGTCGGCGCCCGGCGCGCGCCGCACCAGCCGCTGGATCTCGAACGGGCTGCCGTGGGTCGCGCGCCACACCGGCTCGGGATCGGGCCGCGGCACCGCCATGCGATCGGCCAGCGCGGCGGCGAGCTGCGCGGTCGCCGCGGGATCGAGCGGGCCCAGCGCGGTGATCACCGGCGGCGGCGCGTCGGGCGGCATCGGCAGCGCGCGGCGCGCGGCGACGATCAGCCGGCTGCGCTCGACCCGCCGGGCCAGGTAGCCCAGCGCCGCGGCCAGCTCGTCGGCGGGCAGGTGGTGGACGTCGTCGAGGAACACCAGCGTCGGCCGCGCGTCGAGCTGCTGGGCCAGCCACTCGAGCGCCGCCGCGTGGCCCGCCGCCCCGCGCCGCGGCGGGAGCCGCGCGACGCCGAGCGCCGCGGCCAGCTGGGCCAGCGTGCGCGCGACGGTGGCGCCCGCCCGCACGTCGATCAACACCGCCGGCGCGTCGGTCCAGCGCGGCGTCGCGCGCAGCGCCTGGACCAGCGCGTAGCCGAGCTCGCTCTTGCCGATGCCGCCGACGCCGTAGATCACCAGCAGCACGTCGCGCTCGGCGTGGGCCACCATCCGCGCCAGCTCCGCGCCGCGGCCGGCGAAGCTCGGCACCGGCTGCGGGAACACCGGCGCCGACCACAGCCCGGAGGTCACGCGCGCGCGAGATGGCCTCATGGATCGCCGGCGCATCGTACGCGCGCGTCGTCGCCCGCGCGCCGATCGATCTTACATCGTCTTTGGCGCCGGCTCGGGCGCCGCGCTCACCGGTGGCCGAGCACGATCTCGGCCTGGGCCTCGGGGTGGCGCGCCGCGAACGTGGCGCGGTCGATCACCAGCACGACGTCGCCGGGCTCGTCGGCCCAGGCCCGGCCGGCTGGCGTCGCGTCCTCGTGGTAGCCGAGCTTGGCGAACACCCGCAGCGACGCGGCGTTGGCCGGCACCACCGAGGCGTAGATGCGCTCGAGGCCGAGCCCGGCGGGCGCCGGCGCGAAGCCGAACGCGTGGATCATCAGCGCGAACCGGGTGCCAAGGCCCTGGCCCTGGGCCCGCGGCTGGCCGATCAAGAACGCGAACTCGGCGGCGCCGTCGCCGTCGAGCCCGCGCAGGTCGGCGTCCCCGGCCAGCGCGCCATCGACGAACAGCAGAAACTGCCGCGCGCCGTCGTCGGCCAGGTCGGCGTACGACTCGATCACGTCGGACTGCGTCAGCTCGTCGACGTGGCCGAGCAACGTCGCGTTGGCCGGGTCGTTGTACGCCGCGGCCAGCGCCGGAGCGTGATCGGCCAGCTCGCCGACCGACGGCTCGACCGCCAGGAGCGCGTGGCCGCCGACGTGCCAGGACAGGCGCGCGCGGGTCACGATCAGCGGTTGATGATGTGGACGGCCTCGCCGAGCGCCGCGGCCGCGGCCTCGCGCACCGCCTCGGACAGGGTCGGGTGCGGGTGCACGGTCAGGTTCAGATCCTGCGCGACCGCGCCCATCTCGATCGCCAGCGCGGCCTCGCTGATCAGGTCGCTGGCGCCGTTGCCGACGATGTGCACGCCGAGCACCTCCTCGGTCTTGGCGTCCATCACCACCTTGCAGAAGCCCTCGGTGTCGTTGACCGACAACGCGCGGCCGAGCGCCGCGAACGGGAACTTGCCGACCTTCACCGTCGCGCCCTTGGCCTTGGCCTCGTCCTCGGTCAGGCCGGCCGACGCGATCTCGGGATCGGTGAACACCACCGCCGGGATGGTGCGCACGTCGACCGCGGCCTTGTGGCCGGCGATGATCTCGGCGACGACCTCGCCCTCCTTGGTGGCCTTGTGCGCCAGCATCATGCCGCCGATCAGGTCGCCGATCGCGTAGACGCCGGGCACGTTGGTGCGCAGCTGCTCGTCGACGGTGACGAACCCGCCCTTGCCGATCGCCACGCCGGCCTCGGCCAGCCCGGCGGTGTCGCTGTTGGGCTTGCGGCCGACCGACACCAGGATCACGTCGGCGTCGATGGTGGCGAGCTGGCCGCCCTTCTCGACGGTGAGCACCGCGCGGTCGCCCTTGTCTTCCCAGCTCTTCGCCTTGGTCTCGGTCATCACCTCGACGCCCATCTTCTTGAGCTTGCGGGCGACCACCGCGACGCAGTCCTTGTCCATCGACGCGAGGATCGACGGCAGCGCCTCGACGACGGTGACCTTGCTGCCGAGCTTGGCGTAGACCATGCCGAGCTCGAGGCCGATGTAGCCGCCGCCGATGACGACCATGCGCGCGGGGACGCGATCGAGCGCCAGCGCGCCGGTCGAGTCGAGGATGCGCTGCTGATCGGTCTTGAAGCCAGGGATCTCGAACGGCCGCGAGCCGGTGGCCAGCACCACCGACTTGGCGATGATCGTCTGCGGGCCCTTGGGGCCGGTGACGGTGATGACGTGGCCGTCGGGGCCGGGCTTGCCCAGCGTCGCCGCGCCGTCGATCACGTCGACGCCGTTGCCCTTGAGCAGGCCGCGCACGCCGGTCGTCAGCTTGTTGACGACGCCGCCCTTCCAGCTCTGCAGCTTGGTCATGTCGATCGACGGCTTGCCGACCGTGATGCCGAGCTCGTCGGCGTGGCCGATCTTCTCGAAGGTCTTGGCCGCGTGGATGACCGCCTTCGACGGGATGCACCCGACGTTCAGGCACACCCCGCCCATGTACTCCCGCTCGATGATCGCGGTCTTGACCTTGAGCTGACCGAGGCGGATCGCGGTCGGGTAGCCACCCGGACCGGCACCGATGACGACGGCGTCGTAGCGAAGTGCGGACATGCGAGCGGGGTACCGCGGCGCCGCCGGAGCGTCAAGCCGACGGCGCGGACACGTCGTCGCCGGCGGGCGCGTCACCGCGCAGGCGCGCGCGCCAGCCGTGGACCAGCGCCGCCAGCATGGCCAGCCGGCGGCCGGCGCGCCCCTCGGCGAGCGGCGCCGCGGTCGGGCCGGCGTAGGCCTCGAGCGTGCCGATCTTGCGCCGGGCGTAGCGCTGCGCGATCGCGCGCAGGTCGAGCTGCGTCGCCGGTAGCGCGCCGCCGTGGCCCGCGAACAGCGCCGGCGAGCGCGGCCCCCACGCGCACATCACGTCGGTCGGGCGCACGAACGCCGCGAACCGCGCCAGCAGCGTCGCGTGATCGCAGCCCGCGGCCAGCGCCGCGGCGGTGAGCTCGCAGTGGCCGAGCGTCGGCGGCGCCAGCGGCCCGGTCGGCCGGACGATCTGATCGAACGTGGCGCCGTCGCTGGGGCGATACGCGACCCAGTGGATCAACTCCGGCGGCGGCGCCGCGACGCCAGGCGCCGCGTGCCACGCGTTGGCCTCGCCGACCACGCACAGTAGATCTTCCCAGCGCGTGGCGAGGCTCGCCGGCAGCTGCGGCGGCGCCGGGCGGCGCGGGCGCATCGACCGATCGCGCTGCGGCGGCGCGCTGGCCTCGCACGCGAGCTGCGCGTCGATCATCGCCTCGAACGGCGTCAGCAGCGCGCGGAACCGCGGCGGGTCGCCCTCGAGCGCGCCCAGCACGTGCATCAGCGCCTCGATCGTCGAGCAGTACGCGGCGTCGGGCTCGCGGCGGATCCGGTAGCGCGACGGCTCGGGCGCCGCGAAGCCGTAGCGCGGCAGCGCCTGCAGGATCGGGTTGTCGCGCACCACGCGGCGCGCCTGGCTCCAGGTGCCGTCGACGACGACCAGCGTGACCGGCCCGGTCGGCGGCGCGGTCAGGATGTCGATCGCGCCCGGCCCCGGGTACAGCAAGATCGCCGGCCGCGCCGGATCGGTGAGCGCCTGCACCACCGCCGGCCGCTCGTCCCACCGCACGCCGACGTGCAGCTCGGCCTGGGGCAGCGCGAGGCTGGCCATCCGCGCCGTGCCGATCGCCACGTCGCGCTCGCGGGTGTGCTGCAAGATCACCACGCGGGTCGCGGTCTCGAGCCGCGGCACCAGCGCGCAGTAGCACATCGTCGCCGCCTTGCGGCAGCGCGGGCAGCGGGGCCGCGGCGCGGTGCGGTCGAGCGTCGACACACCCGCGGTGTACCGCGAAGGCGGTGGCGATTGTGGCGGTCGCGTGACAGCCCGCGCACGCGGCTGCGACGGAGCGCGGCACGACGGTTGCTGCTGTTCGCACGCGTGCCCCACTCGACGCTGCGTCGCCGGATTCGGATGCCGGCTCCGTGCACGCCCGATGTTCGACTCGTGCACAGCGTACGCGGCGTGCGCACCGCGGGCGGCGCGCGGCGATGAAGCGCACCACGGCCGCGGTGATCGCTGCGCTGATCGTGCTGCCGGCGATCGCGATCGCGCTCAAGGTGATCGTGCTCGGCTATCGGCTCGGCGACGTGCTGCCGCGGACGCTCTACCGCGTGAGCCTGACCGTGCGGCTCGACGGCCACGGCCGCGACATCAAGGTGCGCACGTTCGTGCCGGTCACCGACGATCGCCAGACCGTCACCGCCGAGGAACAGACCGCGCGCGAGCTGCGGCTGGCGTTCGAGCCCGACGGCGGCAACCGGCTGGCGGTGTGGACCGGCGGCGGCGTCGGCGATCGCGCCGAGGCGCGCTACGCGTACGCCGTCCTGACCGAGGCGGTGCGCTACGACCTCGCGCCGGGCCTCGAGGTGCCGACCAGCTACCCGGAGGCGGTCGCGCGCCAGCTCTTGCCCGAGGACGCGATCCAGGTCGACAGCCCCGAGGTCGACGCGCTGGCGCGGCGGATCGGCGCGGATCGCGGCGACGTGCGCCAGCGGCTCGAGCGGATCTACGGCTTCGTCAGCGGCCTGCCGCAGCGACCGTTCAAGGGCACCACCGACGCGCTGACCGCGCTGCGGCTCGGCGAGGCCAGCTGCAACGGCAAGAGCCGCCTGATGGTCGCGCTGGCGCGTCACGTCGGCATCCCGGCGCGCCTGGTCGGTGGCCTGATCCTCAAAGCGGGGAGCAAGAAGACCAGCCACCAGTGGATCGAGGTCTACGTCGGCGGGCACTGGGTGCCGATGTGCCCGACCAACCACCACTTCGCCGAGCTGCCGGCCAGCTACCTGGTGCTCTACCGCGGCGACCAGGCGCTGTTCCGCCACACCGCCGACGTCAACTTCGACTACCGGTTCACGATCACGACCGAGCGGGTGCCGTCGCCCAAGGCCAAGGCCGCGTTCAAGGTGTGGAACGTCTGGGCGCTGTTCGATCGGCTGGGCCTGCCGTTCTCGCTCTTGCGCACGATCTTGATGTTGCCGATCGGCGCGCTGGTGGTGGTGGTGTTCCGCAACGTCATCGGCATGCCGACGTTCGGCACGTTCTTGCCGGCGCTGATCGCCGCCGCCGCCGGTGAGACCGGCGGCCTGTGGGGCGTGGTCGCGGTGATGATCCTGGTGGCGGTGGTGTTTCTGGCGCGGGCGGCGGTGCATCGGCTCGAGCTGCTGCACTCGCCGACGCTGGCGATCCTGCTGGCCGCGGTGGCGGTGACGATCCTGTCGACCGCGCTGCTCGCCGACCACCTCGGCCTGCCCAAGCTGACCCGCATCACGATGTTCCCGCTGGCGGTGATGGCGATCACCGCCGAGCGCTTCTACCTGTCGCTGACCGAACAGGGCGCGCGCAAGGCCGGCAAGGAGCTGGCCGGCACGCTGGTGGTGATGCTGGCGTGCTTCGCGGTGATGTCGAGCCTGGCGCTGCAGGTGCTGCTGATCGGCTTCCCCGAGGTGCTGCTGTGGGTGGTCGCCGCGAACATCTACCTGGGGCGCTGGGTCGGGCTGCGGCTGTCCGAGTACCTGCGGTTCCGGCCGGTGCTCACGCCGGGAGCGTCGACGTGATCGCCGCGGCCCGCGGGCTGGTCGACGTGGTGCGCCGCTGGCGTGAGGTCGCGCGCCATCGCCACCAGCTGGTCGGCATCAACCGCCGCAACGTCGAGCTGGTCTACGCCAACAACCCGCGCAAGCACTACCCGATCGCCGACGACAAGCTGCTCGCGAAGGAGCGGCTGAGCGCGGCGGGCGTGCCGGTGTCCGAGACGCTCGACGTCTGCGAGGGGCTGTTCGCGATCCCGCGGGTGATGACGGCGCTGGCCGGCGCCGAGCAGGTCGTGATCAAGCCGGCCAACGGCTCGGGCGGGCAGGGCATCGTCGTGCTCGGCGAGCGGCTCGCCGGCGGCGGCTGGCGGCGGCCCAGCGGCGCGGCGATGCCGGCGCGCGAGGTCGAGCGCCACCTGGCCGAGATCATCCTCGGCTCGTTCACCTCGATGCTGGCGGACCGCGCGTTCGTCGAGCGGCGCATCCGCCCCCACGCGCTGTTCCACGAGCTGTGGCCCGACGGGCTGTGCGACCTGCGGGTGATCACGCTGCGCGCGCAGCCGGTGATGGCGATGGTGCGCGTGCCGACCCGCGCCTCCGACGGGCGCGCCAACCTGCACCAGGGCGGGCTCGGGCTGGCGATCGACCTGCGCCGCGGTCGCACGTTCCGCGCGGTGACCCGCGGCCACGCCATCACCCATCACCCCGAGAGCGCGATGCCGCTGCTCGACCTCGCGCTGCCGCACTGGGACGAGGTGCTCGACGTGGCGCGCCGCGCCGCGGCCGCGGTGCCGCTGGGCTACCTCGGCGTCGATCTGGTGATCGACGTCGCACGCGGGCCGCTGGTCCTCGAGATCAACGCGCGCCCCGGCCTCGAGATCCAGAACGTCCACGGCTACGGCCTGGGCCGCGCCGTCGCGGAGGCGCCATGAGCACGGGCTACAGCCGGCTGTGGCCGGTGCTGGTCGCGCTGACGATGCTCGTCGGTGGCGCGGTCGTGCTGGAGCAGGCGGTCGCCGGCGGCCACGTCACCCGCGTGGTGCGGATCACCGCGACGGCCGCCGATGACGGCGACGACGACGGCGACGCCGAGGGTGGCGCCGGCTTCGCCAAGACCGCGCCGGTCGACGACGGCCACGCCGCGGCGCGCGGCCTGGCCCGGCGCGGCGAGGTGGCCAAGGCCATCGCCAGCTACCGCGAGGCGCTGCTGCGCCACCCCGACGCGGTCGCGCTGCACGCCGAGCTGGGCTTCTGGCTCCTGACCTCGGGTGACGCCGTCGGCGCGCGCGCCGCGCTGGAGCGGGCCGCGGCCCTCGACGCGCGCGATCCGTGGATCCAGCTCAACCTCGGCATCGCGTGGTCGCGCGCCGGCAAGCTGGCCGACGCCGAGCGCTCGTACCGGGCGGCGCTGACGCTGCGCCCCGGCTTCGGCGCGGCGGCGCTCGCGCTCGGCACCGTCCAGCGCCGGCAGGGCCACCTCGACGACGCCATCGCGACGCTCACCGCCGCCGCCGCCACCGGCGGCAACCGCGACAAGGCGCGGGCGTTGGTCGCGCTGGCCCGCGCGCACCTCGCCGCCAAGCAACGCCCCGCGGCGGCCCGCGCCATCGATCGCGCGATCGAGCTGGCGCCGGCCGACGTCGACCTGCGCATCGCCGCCGGCCGGGCCTATCTATCCTCGAGCAAGGCGGAGGACACCGAGCGCGCGGTCGCGCTGCTCGGCCAGGCCGCCGAGCTGGCGCCCGACGTGGCCGCGGTGTTCTCGGCGCTGGGCCGCGCCAAGGAGAAGCTGGGTGACCGCGCCGGCGCCGAGGCCGCGTACGCGCGGGCGGTGCGGCTCGAGCCCGACCATCGCTACGCGCGCCGGCGCCTGCTGCGGCTGGCCCTCGATCGCCAGGACTACCCGCAGGCGCGCCTGGCCGCCGAGTACCTGCTGGCGCGCGCCCCCGACGAGCCCGAGCACCACTTCCTGGCCGGGCTGGTGGCGGCGCGCGACGAGCGCCCCGACGAGGCCCGCGGTCACTACCGCGACGCGATCGCGCGCGCCGACGGGGCCTACCCCGAGGCGTACTTCAACCTGGCGATCGTCGAGAAGAACGCGGGCGACCTCGACGCGGCGATCGCGGCCTACCAGCAAGCGATCGTGCTGCGGCCCGGCTACCAGCAGGCGTGGAACAACCTCGGCCTCGCGCTGGCCGCGGCCAAGCGCCCCGCCGAGGCGGAGGCGGCGTACCGCAAGGCGCTCGCGCTCGACGACGGCTACGCCACCGCGTGGCTCAACCTCGGCGAGCTGTTGGCCAAGGCCGGCGACACGGCGACGGCGATCGACGCGCTCCAGCGCGCGATCGCGGCCCGCCCCGGGGACGCCGACGCCCAGCTCGCGCTGATGGCGCTGTTGCTGTCCGCCGGCCGGGCCGGCGACGCGATCGCCACCGGGCGCGCGCTGGTCGCCGCCGATCCGCGCTCCGCGACCGGCTGGTCCGAGCTCGGGCGCGCGCTCGCCGTCCGCGGCGACGCCGCCGGGGCCCGCGACGCCTGGGCCCGCGCGCTGGCGATCGATCCCGAGCACGTGGCGACGCTGCGGCAGCGCGCGGAGGCGCTCGACCACGCCGGCGAGCCGGCGGCGGCGATCGCCGCGTGGACCGAGGTCCTCGATCGCGCCGGCGACGACGCCGCGGCGCGCGCCGCGCTGGCCGCGGCTCGCCTGCGCGCCGGTGACCGCGCCGGATGCGATCACGAGCTGACCGCGCTCCCCGCCGCCGCCGCCGCCGATCCCGCCGTCGCGCGGCTGCGCGCCGCGTGCGCCCGTTGACCACCGCCTGGAGCTGTCCATGACCTCTCGCCTGTCCGCGCCATCTGCCCTGGTCCTCGCCGTCGCCCTCGCCGCCTGTGGCGGCGACCCCGGCACCGCCATCGATCCCGACGCCGCCGACGAGCGGCTGTTCCAGGAGGGCCTGGCGCTCTACGGCCAGCTGATGTTCGCGCCGGCCGCGGCCAAGTTCGACGAGCTGGTCGCCGCCTATCCGGCGTCGCCGCGCCACGACAACGCCGGCTACCTCGCCGGGCGCTGCGCGTACGAGCTGGCCGACTACGCGGGCGCGATCGCGGACCTGACCGCGATGCGCGCGGCCCACGCCGACTCGCTGTTTCTCGACGAGGCCGCGTACTACACCGGCCGCGCGCGGTTCCGGACGCTCGACTACCTGGGCAGCGAGGCCGACTTCCGCGCGTCGATCGCCGCCGATCCCGCCGGCACCTACGTCGACAACGCGCAGTACTTCCTCGGCCGCGCCGCGTACGAGGCGCTCGACTACCCGACCGCGGCCACCGAGCTAGCCAAGGTCGAGGTCAGCTACCCGCAGACGAGCTACCTCGACAACGCCCGCTACTACCTGGGTCGCGCGCTGTTCGCCACCGGCGCGTACGCCGAGGCGGCCGGCGCGTTCGGCCGGGTGCCGATGACGCCGACGTCGATCTACCTCGACGACGCGCAGTACTGGCTCGGCCGCAGCGACTACGCGGCCGGCGATCTGCCGGGCGCGCTGGCCGCGTTGCAGGCGCTGGTCACCAGCTTTCCGACGAGCCAGTACCTCGACAACGCGCTCGGCTACCAGGCGCGGGTCTACGCCGACCAGCTGCAATGCGCGTCGGCCCGCGCCGCCTACGCCGACCTCATGACGCGGTTCCCGACGTCGACCTACGTCGCCAGCACCGACGCGTACCTCCTCGGAAAGGGTTGCTGATGCGCCACGTCGCTCGCTCGCTGTTGCTGCTGTCCGCTGCCGCGCGCATCGCGCACGCGCAGCCCGACCCCGCTGATCCCGCGGCGCCGACCACGACCACCACGCCGGTCGCCGGCGACGCGGCGGCCAGCGCCGCCGCCGACGACGCCGAGGCCCCGAAGAAGAAGAAGCACAAGCGGGGCGCGCGCGCCGACTTCCACGTCGGCGCCTGGCGCGGCACCGTCGACGGCAGCGCCGAGCTGCGCGGCGGCGCGCTGTCCGGCCGCTCGACGCTGCGGACCCGCGGCGGGCTCATCGACGGACAGGCCGGCGCCGAGCCGGCGCTCGAGCAGGGGCGGTGGCGGCTGGCGCTGCCGGTGACGATCGGCCACCGCGAGACGCCGGGCGCCGACCTCCGCGAGACCCGCGGCGGGATCGACGCCGACGCGCGGTGGAAGCGCGACGCGCGCCTGCGGCTCGACCTCGAGCTGGGCCTGCGCCTGACCTCGCGGCCGGGCTGGGCCGACGAGTATCAGCCGACCGCGACCGGGCTCGGCGCGACCGATCGCTACAGCCACCGCGACCTGCGCCTGGGCGCCGCGCTGACCGCGATCCCGCTGCGTCACCAGCACGCGCGGCTGGGCCTGCGCGTCACCGACTACGACTACGACGACGACCCGGCGTACGACGCGATCGACGCGCCGACGCACCTGGTGCCCGGCGACCGCCGGGAGATCGACCTCGACGGCAGCTGGCGCCACTTCGGCGACGGCTGGAAGCTCGGCGGCGCGATCGCGTTCGAAGATCGTCGCGACGATCGCAACTACGCGCGCGACGCCGGCACCGGCGTCACCCACGCCGGCGCGGGCGGCCCGCCGCCCAACCCGCTGTACCACCAGCTGTCGTTCGAGCCGTCGATCGGCGCCGAGCTCGAGCTGCGCGACGAGACCATCGAGCTGGGCGCCGACCTCGGCTACGCGATCGTCTCGGACCGCTACCAGGGCTACTACTCGTGGCGCGGCCTGCATCCGCAGCTCCACGCGCGCGTCCACGTCGGCGCGCTCGACGCCAAGCTGACCGGCGAGGCGCAGCTCGCGACCTACGGCGATGGCAGCTACGCGGCGGGCGGCAACCACCCGCCGCTCGAGTCGGGCACCGTGCGCAAGGACACCAAGCTCGAGGGCCGCCTCGATGTCGGCTACCAGGTCCGCCGGCACCTGACGGTCGTGGCGGGCGCCGACGTCACCAAGCGCACGACCAACTTCCCCGACTACGTACCCGGCGTGTTCCCGGCCGGCGCGCAGTACGACGTGCGCTGGGACTACGTGAACTGGGAGGCGTCGGCGGGCGTGCGGTTCGAGCGCTGACGCCGGACGCTCACAGGGTCGATCAGGATTCCGCCGCTGCGATCGCGACTTCTGGTTCGCGCCGCGCGTCCCGCCCGACCGCCACGCACCACCCGGGAGGCGTGCGGACTGTCGTCC